>Ga0137464_1000669_pt1 | contig 10794 bp, 11 predicted proteins | sample EasRivERMGT814_2_FD_102306 | JGI IMG/M metagenome (GOLD analysis project Ga0137464, IMG submission 102306) | Soil microbial communities from meander-bound floodplain in the East River, Colorado, USA - East River MetaG ERMGT814_2 | ecosystem: Environmental > Terrestrial > Soil > Floodplain ...
CCCTTCCTGATGAACCACATGCCGCAGCGCGCCACGCTGTGGGCCGACGAGGTTCAGGGGGTGCGCGCGTTCGGCACGACGGCGCTCGCGTCCGTCGAGCAGAAGCGTGACGAGAAGCTCGCGATCATGTCGCGCAACCTCGATCTGACGCTCGAGGATCATCGGCTGAACGCGATCATGGGCATCCTCAAGAACAAGGACGCCAATATCAGCGTGTTCACGACGATGGGTGTCGTCGAGCCGACCGAGATTGCGTTCAATCTCGCCCAGACCTACGACCCCAACAACCCGGCAATCGCCGGCGCGATCCGGCAGAAATGCTCGACGTTGCTGCGCGATATGCAGGTCGCTCTCGGCGGCGTCGTGCCGCGCGGGTGTCTTGCGCTCTGCAGCGATGCGTTCTGGGACGATCTGATCCGGGCGCCTGAGATCCGCACGACCTATCTCAACCAGGTGATGGCGAACGAGTTGCGCCAGGACGATGCGCGCGAAGCGTTCGTCTTCGGCGGCATCCTGTGGACGAACTACCGTGGCACCGGCTCGACCGTCATCCCGCCCGACAAGGCGCGGTTCGTGCCGCTCGGCGTTCCCGGGCTGTTCATCACCCGCTTTGGACCTGCCAACTACATGGAAGCCGCGAACACCAACGGCATTCCGAAATACACCAAGGCCCGCATGCTGGATTTCGAGAAGGGCATCGAAATGGAGTCGCAGTCGAACCACGTCAACCTCTGCACGCGTCCGGAAGCCCTCTTCCGCGGCAAGCGCGGCGCTTAGTTCGAGGGGCGGGGTCGCGCATGGGTGCGTTCGAGGACGCAGCGGATACTCTTTGGACGGACGAAAACCTGTCGAAGGCGGGCAAGTACCGCCTGGGCGGGGTCGGTCCGGAGATCGATGTCCGCGTGCTCTTCGGCCGGCCCATGCGCGACATGTCTTTCGGAAACACCGGGATGATTGCGTCCGATCTCGCGGCGCGGGTGCGCTATTCTGAGATTGCGACGCCAAAGCGCGACGACACGGTGAGAATCGGCAACGCGGCCGAGATCAAGCCGAGCGATCCGCTCTATCGCGTCTCCGCCGTGCTTGGTGATTCCAACGCGATCTCGTCGCTCCTTGCGCTCCAGAAGATCTGATCATGGCGGACCCGTGTCGGCAGCAGGTCGTGGATGCAGCGAAGGGGCGGCTCTTGACCGTGCCCGCGCTTGAGACGGCCGGCGCCTACAAGTCGCCGAATGTCGAGTCGAACCGTATCGAGCCGCTGGACGAAGAGGATCTGCCCAGCCTTGTCCTGTTCGAGGGGGACGAGCGGGTGATCGAGCTCTTTACGGCCGAGGACACTTACGATTTTTCCTTTGCCGTGCAGGGCGCGGTGAAGGGCACCGACGATGCCGCCAAGGCCGCGGCCAACGTCTTGCGCGCCAACGTGCTCGCTGCGCTGCTCGCCGATCGCACGCTCGGCGGGAAGGTGCGGATGCTCGAGGCGATCGCGCCGGGCGATTTCATCGGCGTGGACTACAAGGTCGACGCCACCGGGTTTCTGCTCGCTTTCCACGCGCAGTATGCAACGCGTGAGGGCGATCCCTACACGTTCACCCCCTGAAGGAGACTTCCATGGGTCATCGTCATCCGTCCGTAGGCGGATCGTATACGCTCGACCAGCTCGAAGAGATGGCGGCGAAGGATCATGCGCGCGAGGCCGCGCAGAAATCGGCAGAGGATGAGGCGGCGAGAACGGCCGATGAGGCCGGCAAGCCGGCGGCTCCTAAAGTCACCGACTAAGGCCACCAAGAAAGGCGGTTCGACATGAGCGTACCCTTCAGAACCCGCAACCGGCTCCTCCTGCTCAAGGTGGAGGCGACGCCCGGCACCGACGCGGTGCCCACGCCTGCCGCGAACGCGGTGCGCACGTCGGTCCCGACCTGGTCGCCGGCGCTCGAGGCTCTCGACTCGAATTACGCGCAGGAGTCGATCGATGCGGCCGACCCGATCACCGGCGGCGGATCCTCGTCGATGCGCGGGCAATCGAAGCTCACCGGGGCCGGCACTGCCGGCACGGCGCCCGATTGGGGCGTGATCATGCGCGGCGGCGCGATGGCGGAGCTGCTCACGGCCGCCGACGTGACCGGCACAGCGCAGGCCGGCACGGCATCGTCGATCACGCTCGCGGCCGGCGCATCGGCCGTGAACGACGCCTACAAGGGTATGCCGATCGAGCTCACCGGCGGCACCGGCGGACCGTCGCTGATCCCCCGTGCGATCATCGCCTATAACGGTACGACCAAGGTCGCGATGGTCACCCCGAATTGGACGGTGACCCCCGACGCCACGTCGCTCTACGCGATCCGCAAGAACGCGCGCTATGTCCCCGTGACCCAGGGCCAGGAGAACCTTTCCGCCTATCTCTACAATCACGGCTCGGCCGCGGGCTCGCAATCGAAGCTCGCGAAGTCGCTCGGCGCGATGATGGCCTGGCAGATCGCGCTTCAGACCGGAAAGCTCGTCGATCTCAACTGGACGCTCATGGGCATCCTGCCGGGTGCCCCGACCGACGTCGCGAAGCCGTCCGCGCCGACATTCACGGGCGCCGATCCCGAGGCGTTCAAGGCCGCGCAGTGCTACCTCAACGGCGTCGCGGTCAAGCTGAACTCGTTTGGGTTCGACTGCGGCAACGGCGTCGCCCAATTCGACGATCCCGCCGCGACGCATGGCAAGGACACGGCCGACATTACGACGCGCACCCAGACGGGGCGTCTCGCGCTCGCCGCCGCCTACACCTCGACTTACGACGCGGTGGGCGATTTCATCGCGTCGACCTCGCGCGTGTTGTGGTTGAATTGGGGCTCGGCCGTCGGCAAGCGGGTGTCGCTGCTGATGCCGGCGATCCGCCACACCGGACCCGAGGACATCGACATCCAGGGCTATTCCGGCCAGGGCCTGCCGTTCCGCGCCTGCGGCTTCGACACCGGCATCTATGTCAGCGTGTGGTGATCCATGCTGACATCATCGCCCAATGACGTTCACCGCGTCGAGGTCGGGCCCGAGACCGACCGGCGCGTGTACCTGCTCAAGACGCCAACGCGCCATGAGCGGCTCAGGCTCAAAGGTCTCTTGACCGTCGCCGGCGCGCGCCGCCACGGGCCGCATCAGCGCGTCGATGCGCTTGCGGACGCACTGCGCGCGGCCGAAGCGTCTGCGCTGCGCGATGCGTCGCTCCTTCTCGTCGACGCTCACCGTGATCTCGTGGTCGCGCACGGCAAGCTTCTCGGATCTCGCGAGAAGGGGCCGGAGCACGATGAAGCGGTCCGTGCGAGCTGGGCGAAGCTCCAGGACTCGTCCAAGGCGCTGTTCGTGATCGAGGCCGAAGTGATCGGCAACAATCCGCGCTATGCGCAGATGGCGGCCGATGACGAGGTGTTCTGGGAAAAATACGGCCTCGAGGCGGCGCGGGTGCTGCTCGTCGGGTGGGAGGGGATCAGTGCAGCGATCGAGCGCACGAACGGTCTCCTGACCGAGGCGAGCCTTGAGGCGATTCCCGAGGACGCGGATCTGATCCCGATCGGGCTCAAGGCCTTCGACCTGGTCACGCTGTCGGAGCGGCAAAGAAAAAACTCCTCCTCGCCGGCGCCTACGCCATCCGCCGGCGAGACTTCGAGCACCTCGACGACCATCCAATAGATCAGCCGCTCGGCGAGGACGACGAGTGGGGCTTCGTGGAGCTGGGCCTCGGCCCGTTCAGGGTCCATCCGTCCGCGCTCATCGGCGATGAGGAATCGGGCGTCGTCGATCTCTGGCGCGATTGGCGTGGCAGCGGCATGGGTACGCCGGGACATCTGCCGTTCGCCGGCGGCGCGGCCGATCAGCCCGCGCTTCTAGTCGATGCGTTCCGCCTGCTCGATTGGGCGGCGGAGCAACTCAAGGAAAAGGAAGACTTCGACTATGAAGTTCTCCGCCGGGTTCGTCGGTCTTGATTTCATCGGCGCCACGCGCCAGCAGATCGATCGCATCGGCTCCGGTGTGCTCGGCGGCGTGTCCGCCGCGGCCGAAGGCTTCAAGCTGGATTGGCGCCAGCAGGTTCACCGCGCCGGGCTCGGCATCCAGCTCGGCAACGCGGTCGGTTCGAAGGTCTATCCCAACAGGAAGGCCGACGCCGCCGCGATCGTCTATCCGCGCGGGCAAGTGGCCGAGCGGATTTTCACCGCGTTCAACTCGGGCGACGTGATCCGCGCCGGAAACGGCAAGCGCTATCTCGCGCTGCCGACGCGCGACGCATTCGTGGCCGGCCGCGGGGGAAAGCGTCTCACGCCCGAGCAGTTCGAGCGCTTCACCGGCGTCGAGCTGCGCGCGATCGAGTCCAAGAAGCCCGGCGTCTTGCTTCTCGTCGGCCGCCGCTATCGCGGCAGGGTCAGGGGCGCGTCGCGCGACAGTGTCGTCTATTTTGTCCTCGTGTCCGAAGTGCGGCTCGGGCGGCGCTTGTCGATCGATGCGCTTGCTGCGACCTGGCTGCAGCGCCTGCCCGATCTCATCGAAACTGCAACGCCGCGGGAGGCGTGATGGTCAATCTCGTCTATCGCTTCACGCAGGAAGGCTTTGCGGAATTCGAGCGACAGCTCGTGGCGCTCGGGCCTGCGGGCCAAGCCGCCTTGGCGAAGGTCAAGGCGGCGATGCCGGAATTCGCCGATGCCTTCGACAAGGCGAAGCAGAAGGCCGAGGAGCATCGCCGCAAGCTCGAAGAGAACGCCGCGGCGGCGAACAGCTTCGGCGCGCAGATGGGCGCGGTCAACCGCGTGCTCGGCGTGTTCGGCGTCGCGCTTAGCGCGACGGCCGTCGTCAACTTCGCGACCGACCTCTTCAAGTCGACGGCCGCGCTCGAAGGTCAGTCGCGGGCGATCGGCGTCGGCATCGAGCAGTTGCAGGCCTATCGTGGGGCGGCGGTGCTTGCCGGCGACGACATCGGCGTCGCCGATGCCGCGCTTCAACGCTTCACGCGAACGATCGGCCAGGCGAACGAAAGCGCGGGCCAGCAGCGCGAGGCGTTCATAAATCTTGGACTGAGTGCAAACGACCTCGCCGGCGGCACCGAGTCGGCGCTGCCGCGCGTTGCCTCTGCGCTGCTCGCGATCAAGGACGAAGGCGAGCGCGCCCGGCTGATGACGGTCTTGTTCGGACAGGCCGGACAGAACGTCGTGACGATGCTCGAGGAGTGGGCCGATCCGGACATCATTGCGAAGATGAACCAGCTCGGCCTCGTCATCGACGAGAGCCTTGTCAAGCGCGCGGCGGATGCCGATGCGGCCTGGAAGCTGTTCTGGGAACGGCAGAAGGTCAACATCGTCGGGTTCACGGCTTGGCTCGCAGAAAATGGGCCCCCGAACCCGTGGGATTGGGCGCTCGATCCGAATGATCCGCGGCGGAGCGACAATTTTGCGGGCCCCGATACAACACGCCTGGCCGGGATGTACAAAGGCCGCTCCGCGGGCGGCTTGAACATTCCCTTCGCGCCGGGGTCTCCTGCAACGGCTCCCGCCTGGGTCGACGATGCAGAGGTCAAGAAGCAACAGGCGGCGCGTGATGCGTTCGAGAGAAGCTACCAGGAGTCGATCAACCGGCTTACGCAACAGGTCGGTGTGCTCTCGGCGGCGCGCCTCGAAGCCGAGCGCAAATTCACGTTCGAGGCCGATCGCGAAGGGGCAAAGCGCCGGGACGATTACGCGCGGTGGCAGGAGGAGCAACGCGCCATCGCAATCAAGACAAACGACGAGATCGCAGCGCACTACAGCGAGATGTGGGGCCGGATGCTCGACGATCGCTCCGATGCCGAGCAGAAGGCGATCGCCGACTCCTCGAAGATGATGCTCGATCAGTGGGGCAACACGCTCGATTCCATGTTCACCGACTGGGGCGGGTTTCTCCAGCGCTTCCTCGGCGTCGGGGGCTCCGCGATCAGGGATCTGCTGCGGCTCTTCCGGAGCGCGTCGGCGAGCGCCTTTGGCGGCGGCGGGGTTGCCGGTGGCTCCGGCGGCGGGTTGCTGGGTGGTGGGTTGCTCAGCGGCATCTGGGGCGGCGCCGCCAAGTACAACCCGATTTCCGGCGATTGGATTCCGGGGCCGCAAGGGTTTGGCGGCGGCGGCTTCCTCGGGCAGTTGGGCGGGCTGAGCGGTATTCTCGGCAATGGCCTGATGGGCGCGGGCGTCGGCTCGATGGTCGGCGGGCTCTTCGGCGGCAATTCGACCGGGTCCACCATCGGCGGCGCGATCGGCGGCATCGCGGGCAACCTGATCCCGATTCCGGTGCTTGGCCCGCTGATCGGGTCGGCGCTCGGCGGTGCGATCGGCGGGCTCTTCGGCGGCAAGCCGTCGAACTATCGCGCGGGCGCGGACTTTGGCGCGGGCATGGGGTCGTTCTCAATCTCGGGCGACAAGCCGAACGAGAACACGCTCGGCTTGGCGCAACAGGCCGCCGCGGCGATCATGGCCGAGGTTCAGAGCCTCAAGGCGTTCGGTGTCGAGTTCCAGCAGCAACTCGCCAACATCTGGATCGGGCAGCGCGACGAGTCGACCTATCAGTTCGCGGGCGGGCAGCGCGTCGGCGTTGGAAGTGTCGGCAACGCGGGCGATCTCGCGCAGGATACGATCGCGGCGCTGCTCAAGGGCGCGACGTCGTCGGACCCCACGATTGCCGCAGTGCTGAAATCCGGCGCGCCGGATCTTCTGAAGGCGCTGCAATTCGCGCAAGGGATCACGGATGCGCTCGGGGAAATCGAAGACCCGCTGCAGCATGCGCTCGACCTTTGGCAGAAAGCGGCGGCGGCCAATGTCGCCATGGCCGAGCAGAGCGGTTATTCGCTCGACAAGATCGCGCAATATAACGCCGAGCTCTACAGGCAGACGGTCGGCCAGGTGAACGCGCCGGTGATCTCCGGTATCGAGGGCTATCTGACGCAATTGAGCTACGGGCCGCAGTCGACCGCATCGCCCGGCGATCAGTATGCGCGCGCGCTCGTCGATTACGAGGCTTCGAAGGCGAAGGCGTCGAGCGGCACGGCGGCCGATGCCGCGGCGTATCTGCAAGCGACGCAGAGCTTCCTGCCGTTCGCGAAGGGCTATCTCGGCGTCAGCAAGCAATACGAGTCGCTGCAGACGGGCGCGATCGCGACGCTCAACTCGCTAGCCGACAAGCTCGCCGCGCCGAAAATGCCCGATCTCGTGACGCCGATCGTGCAGGGCGCGCAATTGACGGTCGAGGCCGTCAACGGCGTCGAGCGGCGCATCGCCTCGATGGAGCAGCGGCTCGACGAGTGGAACGGCCGGCTGTTGAGCCTGATGGGCCAACTGAAGCCCGTGTGACATGACCGCTGCGAAATTCGGCGCGGTCGCGTCCCAGACGGACGATGTCGGCGGCACGTTCACGATCGCCAAGCCGACCGGCACGGTCGACGGCGAGTGGATGTTCATGGGGCTCGGCTGCTCGGTCTCGGGCGGCCAGTCGATCGCGCCGCCCGCCGGCTGGACGCAGAAATACCTGCACGCGAGCGGCAAGTTCGGCGTGTGGGTGCGCAAGGCCAACGGCGAAGGGGCGAGCTACACCATCACGCAAACCGGCGGCGCAAATCCGCGCGCCGGCTGCGGGTTTATCATCCGCGTGATCGGCGGCGATCCGGATCGCGAGCCGATCGTGGGCATCGCCACGGAGGCGGCGGCGAGCGCGTCGTGCAAGGCGGCATCGACGCTCGCGCCGTCGGGTGCGGCGCTGCTCTATCACATCGGCTACTCGACCAGCGCGAGCTCGGCCAACGTCACCTCGACACCGCCGGTCGGCATGAAGGAGCGGCGCGACGTCGAGGAGAACAACACCTCGGGCACCTCCGTGCACGTGCAGCTCGCGGTCAGCGAGATCGCGATCGGGCCGGGCAAGACGCGTGACCGGATTGCGACGCTCAGCACCGCGGTCGACAATATCGGCATCCAGCTGATCGTCTTCCAGGTGCCGCTCGTCGCCAGCGTGCCGGACGGAGCGGCCCGCGAGGTCCTGGTCGAGCTCGCGCACTACGACGAGGACGCGGCTTCGGTCGTGTTCAAGAAATATTCCGGCCGCGGCGTCACCTTCACGGGCGGCGAGCATTACGAGCCGCGGCTGCTCGGTCCGGTGACGATCGGGCTGACCGCGATCGACTCGGTCGGCGTGGGGGGGGTCGTCGCCTCCGCGGTGTCGCAGATCCGCTTGAACAACCGCGACGGCGCGCTCGATTCGATCTACCGCCGGATGCTGTCGGTGCAGCGCGGCGTTGTCATCAAGACCGTGGCGGTCACCTCCGAGACGAAGAGCGATCTCGGCGCAGGCGCCGTGTCCAACGCGGTCACCGTGTTCTTCGGCCGGGTCTCCCGCCTGATCCCGGACGGCGACGACATGATCGTCATGGCGTCCGACATCACGGCGCTGCTCGACGTGCCGCTGCAGGCCACGGAGTACGACGGCACGGCGGACTTCGGCGGTGGCGCGGAGAAGAAGGGGCTCACCAAGCCCGCGCTGTTCGGCAAGTGCTACAATCTGCTGCCCGAGCAGCTCGGTACCATCTCGGGGCGCGAGACGTTCCAGCTCCATTCGCGCTTCACCTCCGATGTTCTTGCGGTTTACATCCGCGGCGTCGCGCAGACCGAAGTCGTCGGCGTGCCCGGCGCCGCCCAGTATCGCCAGCTGCTGAGCGACGGCTCGTTCGAGCTGGGGTCCGCGCCGGACGGCGACGTAACCTGCACGGCGGCTGGCGATGCGCCGGTCAGCTACGCCAATCAGCACGGCGAGGTCATCCAGGCGATGGTGACCGGGTTCGGCCCGCAGCTCGGCACCGTCGACATCAATGCCGGCAGCTTCGCCGACGCCGACGCGCTTCTGCCGGGCGAGATCGGGATCTATTTTCCGGCGGGCGATCGCTCCAGCGCGCGCCAGGCCGTCGAGCGGGTGCTGCGCTCGGGTGTGCTGTGGCTCTATTGCGGCCGCGACGAAAAGCTCGCGCTCGCGATGGCGCGCCCGGCGCCGGCCGAGCGTCTGGTGCTGAAGGAGCCCTACATCGTCGCGCTGAAGCCGCGCGCGCTGCCCTCGGCGCTCGAGCCGGCGCCGTCGGCGATCGACGTGTTCACCGAGCGCAACTGGCACCCGCTCGCGAACATCGCCTCGTCGGTGACCGGCAGCACGCGCCGCAAGCTCGCGGGACCCGGGCGCACCGTGAAGTCGGTCTCGACCGCGCTCGAGACGCGGCAGCTGCCGAAGCGGCGCTGGTCGATCGACGGGTTGTGGGTTGTCGACGACGACGGGCAGTTTCTCGCCGACAGCCTGCGCGAATGGATCGAGCCCGGCCTGCGCGTCTTCGAGGTCGTGACCGACCGCTATATCGGCCAGGTTACGCTCGGCATGGGCGTCGAGATCGAATCCTATTCGAAGTACCGGCTCACCGGTGGGTTCTTCGGCATCGTGGCCGGCTGGCGCGAGGATCTCGCGCGGAGAGAACTGACGCTGATCGTCATCGGCTCGAGCGAGGGCGACACCGTCGAGCTGCGCGAGGACGGACTCCTCGTCGAGCTGCGCGAAGACGGTCGTCCGGAATTGAGGGAGTGACATGGCGGACGCAGGCGTCAAGACATCGAACGAAGTCGCTGCTGCCGCCATCACGGGGGCCGGGCAGACGATCGTCCGCGCCGTGCAGGGCGGCAGCAACGTCAAGCTCACCGACGACCAGATCAGGACCTGGGCGCAGATTTTCGTGTCGCTGCTCGATCTCAGCAACGCGAGCGCCGGCCAGATCAAGATGCCGGCATCGCAAAACGCGAGCGACGATCCGAACACGTGGGACGATTACGAGGAAGGAACGGCAACCCTCGTCATCGCGTTCGGCGGCGCAGCGGTCGGCGTCACCTACAGCGCGCAGACGCTCAACTACACGAAGGACGGCAACCGGGTCCTCTTCGATGGCGTGCTCGGGCTGACGTCGAACGGCTCTTCGACCGGCAATGCCACGATCGGCGGTCTCCCGTTCACGATCGGCGCGTCGACCTACGTCCCCATCCAGGGCCGCCTCGTCAATCTCGACACGGCGGGCGGGCGTTACGCGATCTGGGGGACGCTCTCATCGGGCGGCACGACGATCACGCTGCTGGAGGCCGGCGACAACGTGGCCGCCGCCAATCTCACCGAAGCCGATGTCGCGGACACGGCCGAGTTTCTCTTCCAGGGCCACTACCGCGTCTGAGGACACCGACCATGCAAAAACGCACCATCATCGACCGCATCGAGATCGAGCCGCAGACCGGAAATATCGCGGTCAGGATGCGCAAGCAGGTCGTCGACGACGACGGCGCGGTGCTCGCGAGCGAGTATCACCGCGCGATGATCGAAGCGGAACTCGCCGATCCGGCGGCGCTGCTGGCGCTGGTCGACGGTCACCTCGCCACGTTGGGCTTCCCGGCGGTGAAGGCCGAGGACCGCGCGGTGCTCGACACCGCGCTCGCGACGTTCGACTCCTTGCGGGCCGAGAAGGCGCAGGAGAAGCGCGCCTCAGCCGCGCTCGAGGCGCTCGTCGAGGCGCAGCCGAAATAATGGCGAAGGCGGCCATCCTCTACGCCAATCTCTGCGCCGGGCTCACGCCGACCGGCACGAGCTCGTCGCCGCAGGCCGCGTTCCCGTGGGCGCTGCTCAACGATCCGCAGCCGCGCGTGCGCGTGCGCATCACGGGCACGAGCGCGATCCTCGTCTTCGACCTCGGCTCGGCGATGGCCGCCGATTGCTGGGCTCTGATCTCGACCAGCC
>Ga0137464_1000676_pt1 | contig 10770 bp, 12 predicted proteins | sample EasRivERMGT814_2_FD_102306 | JGI IMG/M metagenome (GOLD analysis project Ga0137464, IMG submission 102306) | Soil microbial communities from meander-bound floodplain in the East River, Colorado, USA - East River MetaG ERMGT814_2 | ecosystem: Environmental > Terrestrial > Soil > Floodplain ...
AAAAAGTTGAGTTTATGATAAACTACGCAGAGCATAGAACTAAATAGGGCGCTATCATCTAATGGTTAGGATAAGTGGTTTTCATCCACTAAATCGGGGTTCGATTCCCCGTAGCGCTACCACTTAAAATCTCATTCCCAGGAATGGGATTTTTAGTTCGTTCGGCGACAATTTGAATATCCTTTTGCCAACAAACTGATAGGTTTTCCATTCTCCACTCAAATTTTTCCATTAGGGATTTTACTAAACGCCTCTTGTCCGCATCATCACCTAAAAAGTAAGCGTTCACAGGCTTTTTTAAAAGTTTTCCAATTTCTTCAATTTGTTTGCAAACTCCCTCGTCTGCTTTCTTAAGACTTATATAACGTTCACTAAACTCCTGTTTTTTGTTTAAAAGCTTTGATTTCATTTGCTTATAATCATCATCAGAAAGTTTTGCTTCTAGATATTTCGTCATTAAGTCATCTACCTTTTGGTCAACTTTCCCTATTTCCATATCAATCTCTCGAATCTGCAGTTGGTTGGTTGTTTTTAGGTCTTGTCGGAATTGTGCGACCGCCTTTAAAAACATCTCGACTTCCTTGTCGGAGAACTCAATCCTTCTAAGCGCGTCTAAAAATTTTGCCTCGACTTCTCTTTCATTAACTCCGCTATAGTCACAATTCTCATGTCGACAATTGTAATACTTATAGCGCTTTTTTGCCGAAATACATCTTAACCTTCGGCCGCACTTTGGGCAATTTATAAGATGTTGAAAGATATAAGCAAAACGGGTTTTATGTTTGTAGCTTCTTCCGTTCAATACTCTTTGAACCCTATCGAACAAAGGCTTGGAAATTATAGGTTCGTGCTTTCCTTCGTATTCGATACCACGGTAGGTTAAAATTTTTATATAAAATTTTTTCCTAAAAAGTTTATAAAGAACCTTAAATGGAACCGGGTTTCCTTGCTTATTTCGTAAACCCATTTCTTTTAACTTTTTTGCTAAGGCCTGTATGTCATACTCTTCGGAAGCATACAGCTCAAATGCTCTCTTCACTAAACGCGATTGCACAGGGTCAGGTTCCTTTACTCCTTTGCCTTTATCAAGGTAGCCAATCGGAGCGGCATTAGGAGATCTACCATCGTTCAGCATCCCCATAATTCCTTTATTCACATGAAATTTAAGATTTTCCGTGAAGTTGTTTGCGATTCCCCACATTATCATAATCATCCCGCGAGCAGAAGGATTGTCTGTCGAAAGATTTTCAGCGATAAAGTGAAAATTGTAGCCTTGCTGTAGTAACTCAAAAATTTTTGCTTGGTCAAAAGGATTTCTTGCACTTCGGTCTACGGAGTGGAAAATAACACCCGCACATTTTGTCTTTTTTAAAGTGCTCAGCATATCAGCAAATATAGGACGGTTCATTTCCGCAGCACTTTCTGTTTCTATAAATTCTTGTGTTATCTTTAGACCTTTGCGTTCTGCAAATAATTTAATTTGTCGGCCCTGCTCTTGGAGCGACATTCCCTCTGCCTGCCGTTCACTCGACACACGAATGTAGGCAAAATAGTTTAAATTATTATTTTCTTGATTCATATTTGTTAGACCGGTCTGGCATCTTTGAAATAGCGATAAAACAAAAACGCCAGACCTGAAACTGCTGATTGCAACACCAAACAGTGGTCTGACGCTTAATTTAGAATACTCTAAAATATAAGCGGTTTCAAGCCGTTTGGTGTTGCAAATTAATTATAAGTTGAAGTTTTGAGAATGTACAATTCGTTAATTTAATGACCCACAATGGTGTCAATGCTGTCCTTGCTGTCGAAAAGTTCTGCCTGACCTATTTTACCCAAATCTTCCCAACTGACGGATTCTACATTTTGGACACCAGTGTCAGCAGAGTCACCATTTTCGATTTCTTTAACTATTCGAATGTTGCGTTGACCACTACGTTCTTTCGTAACCTTAATCCCCAAGGCCTCCAAGTTAGTTTTTACTTCCATTATTTTCCTCCATAACCAGCTTGCGCTTTGTGGAAAAGGTTTATGTCTTGTGTCAATTTTCAACTTCTCTCCCATCCTCACCAATTCAATTAAAAGATCAGACGGGGTTCCACTCCATTCGCCGATATACCCGTCCATTAGTTTGATGATGCATTGAGCTGTCAGAGAGGCCTCGATTGCTTCTTCGTGTTGACTTGCAAAGTTGGCGGTCAGGGCTCTCACAAATTCGTCAGTTGAATGCCCTAGAGCTTTGGTTGCTGCAATTCCCCATCGAGCGAAATCAGCCATACGATAACGCTCTAACTCAGCAATTCCCTCAACTGAAATTCTTTCAAACTCCTGTAAAGTTTTCACTACCGTATCAAACAATGCTCCTAGTAATTCTGGAAGTTTTTTCTCAAGATCGATGAACAGTTCTTTGTCCGGCTTATACACTGTGGGTTTTTCAAGACCTAAGATTAGAGAACGTTCTAAAAGGTCGGGTTTTGAAATGAGTTGGTTAATTCCATTTATACCTATAATTCTTCTAAACTGGTAAATAATATCCTCGTCATCGGTGTATAATTTTCTTTTGGAATATCCACCACCTGTTATAGCACGACACAATGCGTCTGAAAAATGGTCAGCTATGTGAGACATATTATCCAATGGGATAAATAAATGATGGCTTGCAATTTGTACAAACTCCTTTACCTCACCTTGGGGAGTAAGAGTATCAATAGAGGATGGGTCAAGCAGCAATTTCAGAATCTTGAACAAGGTCGTTTTGCGAGAACCCTGCGGTCCATGTACGGCTAAGATGGGATGAGGGAAACCTTGAAGTACAGAAACAACTAGCCATACTAAAAGTAGTAATTTTTCTCCAGACTGTTTTGGTTCAGGTACGAACTCAAAAATTTCTTCTAACCTACCTCCACTTTTAGGGCTCACTTGTTCTTTTTGGTGAGGTAATCTTCTAAAAACAATTGGGGGGTTGTTAATTATTTCCCAGCCATCTTTCGTGATTTTTACTGCCTTACCGTCCTTACCTCCTAAGTCGTATAAAGTCGTATTGTCCAAATTAGCTATCCTTAGGTGTAATTCAATTTCCTCCCCTTCGTTTAAAGCCATGCCATGTAAAGTCGAAACAACTTTCTCAATTATTTGGCTACCCGCAGACTTTTTCTTAAATTTTGTCCATGCAATGTATTGCAACCAAACCTTAAATTCCCTTGAGCTTAATTTAAGTATTTTTCTCCCGTCCCCTTCACGGGCAATGAACCCGGCCTTAAATTGGTCGTAAAAAATCAAGTCGTTACTTTTCAGCACAAAGTCAATTAACTGTTTTGCCAGGTTTTCCTCCTCATCTTCTATCTCAAGGCTAAGAATATCTTCTGGAAAAATTTCTTCATTATCCATCTTTAAATCCTTTCTCCCCAGCAACCTTCCCGTCGTAGATCTCCAGAATACTGTACACATATTCAAGTAGCTCTTCTGAGAGTTGGTCGCTGGGGTTTAATTGTTTAAAAGGTTTTTCCATTTTTTTAAATAAAAAAACCTAAAGACCGCCAATGTTCTGCAACTTGCAGAATACTGACAATCTTTAGGTTTTTACCGCCTAAACGTCTTTCTCCGTGCTACACAAAATAATTTAATTACCGTGTGACACTGAGTGATTCAAATTTTTAAAATACCTTAACTTCAGTATAAAGGTTAATCTTTGTTAGAAAGTTTGTCAAGGGATTAAGTTTTCAACCCTATGTAGCTCTAAACAAAAAATACAAAAAGATATCCCTCGGCGCGATTCTGAGGCTCGAGGATCTGTCCTAGTGGTTGATTTAGGCCCTAAAAACAGCTAAAATAAGGATACAAATTAATTGCGGCCTAAACTCGTAGAAATATGAGCATGGCTAAAAGACTCGTGAAAAATACTGAACCCTCCGTTCAGCGCTTTCACGAGCCATACCGGGAAACTGGTATGGGTTCCGCAAGGAACCGGCTGGCGGGGGGCTTTGTGTTTCCGCCAGCGGAAAGAAGTAATATTGTGAATAAAATAAAATACTCCGAGTTAAACGCTCGACAAAAAGAAGTTTATAATTTCCAAAAAGTTTCTGCAATCTTCGCAGAATTCGGATACACAACGATAAAACTCTCCGACGACTGGATGGGCGCAGACTTCATCGCAATAAGTTTTGACGGTAAAGAATACCTAAAAGTCCAGTTAAAAGGCAGGTTAACTCTTGATAAAAAATACCAAGGCAAAAATGTTTATGTTTGTTTCTGTGACCAACTGACCAACGAGTGGTATTTATATCCTCACGATGAAGCTTTAAAAATAATTTTAAAAACTATAGAAAGCTCTAAATCTTGGAAAGATTTTGGTGGTTACAGTTTTTCTTATTTGACCCCAAATATCAAGGCTGCGCTTTCTGGGTATCGATTTGGGTAATGGTCTTTTGTTGCTGCGTGACTCCTGCGTAACTTCTAATTACGAAAGTTATTGGTTCTTGGTTTTCTGTACTCATTTCCAATTCATCCTTTACTTTACCAACGGCTCGGTCTAAAAGTTCCCGTATCGCCGAAATGTCTCCCTTAGTACCTTTATCTAAAAGTGCTTGGATAATCTCCTTTTGGTGTAATTTAACCTCACTAAAAATATAGTCCTTGAGGGCTTCACGCTCCAGGGTCTTTTTTGCTTTGCTGCCGATAGGACGACCAGCGTTTTCTCTCTTCCCGCCACGCATAACATGTTCTGATTAATTGATTAAATTTCAATCCTATAATATAGCGTTCTATAAAAAACGTACAATTTTAGACAATACTTTTTTGTGGATATCTGTACAAGTCATTTAGAATGCTCAATTTTATTGGATAAATCTATAATTGACATAAAATATTCCTACAGGTATACTTTTATTACTATGAGAAACATAAGCGACTTAGTAAAGAACCAACGAACAAAGTTAGGGCTAACAATGGAGGAAGTAGGGAATAAAGCGAAGTTATCGCAGGGATTCGTTTCCCGACTAGAGAAAGGGACCTACGATGCAAAAAGCGTATCCCTAGATACCATTATCCGGCTCGCTGACGCATTGCAACTAAAAGTAAAGGATTTCCTTGATGACCTAAAAATCATCGAATCCGACCAGTCCCCCGCGCTTAATGTATATCTCAGACAAAAATACGAAATACAAGACACCAAAGATATCCAAATGATTGAAGACATAATTAACAGGTTAATAAATAATAAGCAATGAGATTTTCTCAAGTTAACCAAAAAGCGGAACGTACCGCCTCCGCTGTCATATCTGCCATCGGCAAAGAGGAACCATCTCTGGCTGATTTGATTACGTGGTTAACAGATAATTTTGGAATAAAATTTGAAGTATCCCCCATGGATTTATCCAATCATCCGGTATGCGGATTAGTATTTCAAAACCCCACAACACAAGCTTATAAGGTTGTGGTGGATAGAAATGATTCAGCCGAAAGGCAAAGGTTCAGTGTCTGTCACGAACTCGCCCATATATTAAGAGAAAAAGAGTTAGTATTTGGATTCTTTGATGGTAATCTCGAAAATCACAATTCAGAAGAAAGATTTTGTAACCGTTTTGCCGCTGCGTTCTTGATGCCGGAGAAATCATTTCGGACAAAATGGGCTTCGATGTCAGAAAATTTTTTAATTAAAAAATATTCAATCGCAGAATATTTTGGCGTTTCTAAAGAAACCGTAATGTACCGAGCCTTAGAACTCGGACTCCAATAGTATGTTTAATCTTGAGACAAAAACAAAATTTAACCATACGAATTCTGTTACTAACGAAAAGGTTGGTGTTTTAGTCAATAATTTGAATTTCAAAAAAAGCCACCGGTAATTAGGTGGTTTTTTTGGGCGTTTAAATCGGAGAAGGGTTATCCTTCCCGACAAACCCTGGCCGATTCTCCGAAAAGCTAGTTATGCAGAGAGAAAAGTTTGATACCTTAACTCTACCATACCTGACGCCTAAAAGCTAACTTCATTAAACTTGGATTTCAAACTCTTATGAGCGAATCTAAAACTAGCCAGCGCGGCCGGGACGCAAGAACCGGCGAATTCACAACAGTGAAGGAAGCGCGCCAGCACCCAAATACACATGTTGTGGAGCGGGTTCCTAAGCCTGGTTATGGCGACACCGAAGATTAGTAGTTTTTAGCTATTGATCTCCAGGGCATATTGACCTCCTTGGGGAAGGAGGCGGTCTTTGTGCCCCTTCTTAGCCAATTTAGAAATTTATTATTAAACCTTAATACTATGCCAGGTAAAAATAGGATTGTTATTAAACAATCAAGTAATAAACAAAAATATGCAGTTGTTAAGTCCCCTAATAATCAAACACTTGCTGTAACAGAAACTTATAAAACTAATCAGGGTGTAAAAAATGCCGCAAAGGCCTTGAAAAAAGTTATAAGAAATGCTGTGGTGGTTGATAAAACAAAATAGAACAATTAAAGATTGTCAGATAAATAGCACCCAATCAAACGGGTGCTATTTACATACTTTTTAAGTTTTCCAAATCTCTGTTGCTGAACCAAGGAAGAATGGAAAACCTTTTTGTTTTGTTTATCATAGTTTTCCTCTTTCCCTTGATTTTAATGAGCATTTAGAGTAAACTTGCATCATAAAACAACTTTGATGGACTCGAAATATTTTACCGCTACCTTAAAAGGCAACAAAATTAATACCACTTTCAAAAAGCAAACCACTGCGAGCACTTTTGGACGCATGGATTTTTACTCGCGAATTCTGCACTCATTGGTACCGGATAAAAATAGAGTTTGGAGAAAAGGTGACAGACTTCAGGTGGAGATTAAAGGTTGGCCTAAAAATATTGTGTGGGCAAGGACTTCACAAATAGCCTTTGACGGTACAATTACCAATGTTAAGATTTTTAATCTTGAAGAGTATGTACTTACCTTGTCTGAAGCTCTAGAAGGAATAATTGAAGGTGAGTCGTTGGTAAAAGGAATTAAAAACATTTACAGGTTCAGCATTGGCGATGGTGAAGCCTGGGCTGAATACCGATTTCATTCTAAAGCTCGCACTATTGCTGCTCTTTGTGTGCTATACGACCTCGAACCTCATCCACGCAATGATTTGGAATTAAACATTGAAAAAAGACTTGGACTTCAGGCTGCGGAATGGCCTGTAGATTATAAGTCGACGATGGAAGTAAGAACCTATGGTGACCCGAGCAAGACAGCCGACGAATTAAGGAATGAAGGCTGGTCAAGGTCTGCTCCAAACATGGCCATGGAAGTATTTAGACAAAGCATTGGTGGACAGCAACAGCAGATGTATAAACTATTACAGCGCGAACAGACCGTTGCGTCACAAATGATGAGGACCAACATACCGAGTAAATGGAAACACGAACTTTATAAGTCGCAAGATTACACTTGCAGAATTTGTAATATAAAATATTCAGAAGAGCTATTAGAACCAGACCATAGAATTCCAGTTATAGTACGGCCAGATGGACTCACTGACGACAACTTTAAAGAAAAGTTAATGACTCTATGCAGATTTTGCAACCAGCAAAAAAGAGAGACCTGTAAGATTCTGGTCAAACAAAAAGATTATGATTGGGACAATAGTCCTTGGTGCTATCCTGAAAAATTTGCGCTAGACAAAATAAAATATGAAATTCGTACTTATTCCAAAAACCATAACGTCAAGTTTGACGAAGTTTTGAATTTGCTAAAAAAGTAATTGTGGCTGCAGCTCAATCTGCTTCTTTTCTCTTATCTCAAAAACTTTTCTTTTCTTTATTTTAGGTAAGGCTTCACATATGACAGCCGCGACCGCTTTTGCCATTAAGGATGGTACGGCATTGCCTATTTGGCGATAAACAGAAGTCATTGAGCCCGAAAATTCAAAATCTAAAGGAAAAGCTTGTAGTAACGCTAGCTCTCTACAGGATAATCTTCTGCTTTCGTGTGGGTGGTTTATAATCATTGCTCCGCCCTTCTCATCTCCTCTGGCAGTAATGGTAGGTGATGGCTTGCTTGGGTCTACTTTTCTATTGCTAATATAACCATTATATTTTACTTTGTATTTTGTATATACATGGTTTTTAAGTTTGTGCGTTCCGTCTGGATTTGGAATCCCGTTAAGTGCCTTGCCGATAGAAACATGCGGCTTTAAGTTCAACATTGCTTGCGGCGCATGAGTAGGCTTCGGAGGAAAGCTAAGTTCTACTTCCAAATCAGCTCTTTTCCCAAGTATTACGACACGCTGCCTAGACTGTGGCACCCCATAGTTTGCAGCATTTAATACTGCGTATTGGCAATCATAACCAGCTTTGGAAAAATCCTGTAAAATACGCTTAAATACTTCTCCTTTGCCCAAGCTCAAAATTCCTTTTACATTTTCAGCGACAAAAAATTTCGGCTGTTTTTCTCTAAGAATTTTTACAAAGAATTTGTACAACTCATTTCTTTCATCATCTATAGTTCTTCCTGTGTTCGCGACTGAAAAACCTTGGCATGGAAATCCACCAACAATAACATCAGAGTCTGGTATGCTTGATATGTCAATTTTTTTTACGTCTTCTTCTATAACAGCACAATCAAAATGTTGCTTAAAAGTTTCTACTGCATCGTGGTAGTTGTCGTTTGCCCAAATCGTATGAAAGCCGGCCATCTCAAAACCTAGGTCCATTCCACCAGCTCCTGAAAATAATGAAACTACAGTTGGTTTGTTATTTTTAGGCATAGGCTTTTATTTTTAATTGTTCAATTTTTTGTTTGTTTGTTTTTCGAAATAGCTCTACGAACACATCTCCTAATCTCTTACCATATAAGACGGGCACGGCATTACCTATCTGCCTGTACATAGAATTTATTGCGCCTGAAAACTCAAAATTTATTGGAAAAGTTTGTATTAAAGCCGATTCTCTAACAGTCAAACGTCTTTTGCCGTTTGGATGTGGTATCGCACAAACCCCCCCTTTTGCATTGCCTCTAGCTAATATTGTAGGACTTGGCAGGTTTTCGTCAGTTTTTCTGTGGCCAATAAAATTACGAAATTCTAATTTATATTTTGAACCGACATTATTTGGTACTCTGCCTTTAAATTTTTTTAATTGATTTAAAGCCTCACTCATTGATACCCATTTCGATAAAAAGGGACTTCTTTCTTTAGAATGAGTAGGAAGTGGGTGGGTTAGCTTCATTTCTTCTGGTAAGTCTTTCCTAGTCCCTAAAATTACAACTCTTCTCCTCATTTGAGGTACGCCATAGTCGGCCATATTTACAACTTGGTATACAACATTATAACCAGCGTTATTAAAATCTCTTAATATTTTTTCAAATACTTTACCCCCACCAAGACTCAAAATACCCCTAACATTTTCTGCCACAAACCATTTAGGATTTTTGTCTCTTATCACTCTTAACATCTCCGTGTAAAGTTTGTTTCTGACATCGTCTACTGAGCGAAATCTATTTGCCATTGAAAAACCTTGACATGGAAATCCACCAATTACTATATCACAGTCAGGAATTTGGTTAGACTTAATATTTGATATGTCGTCACAAACTATATGGCTGCTAATGTTTTGCTTATAAGTTTCTACACAGTCTTTGTCATGGTCAAGTGCCCATACAATATCAAGACCAGCTTGAACCAAACCTAAATCTAACCCGCCAGCCCCAGAGAACAGGCTTACAACATTGAGTTTTTTTTGATTTACAAACATGTTTGTTTCAAATTTTCCAAGCAGATTTTAGCTACTTTATTATACCATTTTTTTAAAAACCCTGTTAACCTTATAACTTAACGTAGCTACATAAATATATGTTACAGTAAGGTGAACGATTGTTCAATAGCAGTTATCAACAGGTCGTATTAATATAATTAAATAAAAAGTGCGTATATTATTATTTTTTATGGTTTATAGTCCAAAATTAGTTCTTGCATTACAAAAATATTTTAAAAATAAATATGATAAAAATTTGACTGACGAAGAAGCTGGACAATATTTGGAAAGTTACGCGAGCATTTACCTTTTAATAACTAAAAAAGATACTTATGAATCACCGAATTAAAGAACATCAAAAAATAGAAGCGGAGGATAAAGAAATGTTGGAGATGATGAAGGGAGAGAGCGCTCTTTTAGATTTGCAAAAAGAACAATCTAATAATGTTAGAACCTTGATTACCGCTGCGGCAGCAATTGCTTCTGTGGACTTACTGGCATTTTCTTATTTGCAAGAAGTTGGCCTTGAAAACTGGTTTCTCGGGTCTGTGATATTACTGTATTTGTCTTCAATGATTTTTGCTATGTTTTTAACGCTCGTTAATAATGCTCAGGTTAAAGTATTTCTTGAACGTAGCAATATGGCTAAGATGGCATCTGATTTATTAAACACACCGGAGTCAAAAAAAATACAAGGGGCAGAAGATTATTTAGTTTTAGCAGGGAATTCCATAGAGAAGGTCAAAAAAATAACGGCCTCATTAGGAAGATCTTCAAAAATGCTTTTTATTGGAAACATATTATTTATACTAGGGTTAATAGTGCCAGTTGTGGGCTTAGCTAAATTGTTGGTAAGGTAGTGAAGGTTGGCTGCTTAACTAAGCTATCATAAACTTCCCTTACCAAAGCCAAATAAGTTTTCCACCCGTACAGAGCGGGTCTACCACAAAATTCAAAGCACCCTAAAAGGGTGTTTTTGATTTGGTTTTATTGATGGAAGAAAGGTTTTCCAAAATTTTGGTCTGTGGAAGCAATTCGCAATTAAGCTTATAATTAAGACAGA
>Ga0137464_1000677_pt1 | contig 10765 bp, 12 predicted proteins | sample EasRivERMGT814_2_FD_102306 | JGI IMG/M metagenome (GOLD analysis project Ga0137464, IMG submission 102306) | Soil microbial communities from meander-bound floodplain in the East River, Colorado, USA - East River MetaG ERMGT814_2 | ecosystem: Environmental > Terrestrial > Soil > Floodplain ...
GTCTAAGCGCGCTAGAAGCGTACAAAGAGACTAGCGCCGACAACTATGAACAATTGCTTTCACTAGCCTCAACGCGCGGTATCCTCAACGGTACTCCAGTGCAACCCGCGCCCGCGCCCGCGCCCGCGCAAGCACCCGCGCAAGCGCAAGCGCCCGGTACACTTGACGCTAACACAGTAATACGCGATATTGTGCTAAACACATTAGCGCAATATGGCGCGCAATTTGAATCGCGTGTTACCGACCTAGTGACAAGCAAGTTAAATACCGTTGAAAACACTTGTGCTGAGCTTATCAAGCGTTTAAGCGTACCACAAGCCACTAGTGTAACGGTTAACTTCACGCCACTACAGCGCACACATACAGTGCAACGGGCACACAAACTTCTACCTACCGTACTACGTGCGCTAGACGCCGATCAAAACGTATTTTTAAGCGGCCCTACTGGTTGTGGAAAGACTGAGATATCACGGCAAGTGGCCGAATCGCTTGGTTTGCCTATATGCATAATCGCACTATATACTGATATGCCCGCTAGGAAAATCTTTGGCCGTCCTAATCCAATTAGTGGCGAATATGAGCCTAGCGACTTTGTGCGCGTATTCGAGTCCGGCGGGATTATTCTACTAGATGAAGTTGACGCAGGCGACGATAACACACTACTAGCGCTTAATATGGCGCTACGCAATCGTGTTATGTCCGTTGAGTGCCGCGAACGTCCTATACGTACTGCGCATGCAAATACACGCTTTATTGCAGCCGCGAACACTTGGGGTAACGGCGCATCGCGCCAGTATTGCGGACGCAACAACTTAGACGGCGCATTTATGCAGCGCTTTCCAATTGCTCGTTTTGCCGTTGACTACGACACTGACCTAGAGAATACCCTAGCTGGCGCGCATGCAAGCGTATTGTGCAATTTCGCTGCAACGGTGCGCGCGTGCATTGCAGAGCATAAACTTTTACGCTACATGACGACCGATTGGGTTGCAAGCGCTGCGCGTTGTCTGTCAATACCGCAACCGAACGGGTTCACATTCGACGAATTAAAAGCGCTGTACTTTGCAGACTGGACCGAAGCGGAGCGAGGACATTACATCAATGCGCATTGAAAAGCAATACTTTGTGGGAGACATAGCCACTAACAACGGCATTTACCGTTGCGACACATTCACAGTCGCGCAAGCTAGGGAGTTTATCCAGTCTGGCTGCGCTGGCGCGGCTAAACAACCTAGCGCCGCTAGCACTAGCGCAAACTGGTTAGGTATGACGTACTCGAAAGCGAAAGCGCTAAGCGGATATCCAAGCGCCTTAGATAGTATATCGCGCATTGCAGCTAGTATAGCTGCAAGTGAACAGATTAGCGCCCCGCGTAGCATTAAGCGTACTCGCGTTTATGTTGGCTTAGACTGTGATGGTGAACTAGACATAGACCGCTATCGCGCTGGCTCTGACACTCCCCTAGCAACGCGCAAGCGCACGCCAAGGCACAGTGTAGGTAAAATAATACACTTGACGTGCAACTTTGGCGGAACGTGTAATTACAGTGCCGAGCAATTGCAATACGCTGGCGCAACGCTATGCGCATTAGCGCAGCTATTAGAACAAGCGGGTTATCGTTGCGAAATAACCGGTCTGAATAGCAGCGTAGGTGTGTACACTAGCGGCCACGCGCGGCATAGCCTATTGTGTGTGCCGATTAAAGATGCAAATGACCCGCTAGATATCAGCACACTAGCATATGTGACGGCTAACCCTGCATTTTTTCGCCTAGTTATGTTTCGGCGTTTACTACCGCATATGCTACGCGGCAATAGGTTTTGTTTTAGCATGGGCTCTACTAGGCCAACCCCAGTGCAATTCCAAGGCGACATACACATTCAAGAAACGTGGTCGTTAGAGCAAGCAATTAATGCAGCGAGACGCGCGCTGACCTCGCTAGAAGCTTAACCAAACACTACAATAGGACACAGCGGGCTGACTCAACCCATATTTTGCGGCCAATTCAGTGTCCGTGAGAATGCGACGCAGAATCTCGCTTGTCAGTCGTGCCGATGTTGTGGCATTCAGCCTGCCCATCTAGCAGACCTCCCGCTCTATAGTGGCAGAATAATAGGTCGCGACCCATTCGTCGCCGTCGCGCTGAATCTCATCCCAGCCATCAGAGTAGAGCGCGAAACCTGTTTCGCATTTAGGGTCCGGGTGAATCCTGACATGTTCTGTCGATCCGCCATTTTCTCGGATGAGAAATGTTTCGGCGGTCAACTCAGAGTAGTCATCATCGGCGGAATCGGTGAGTGCCGGGAATTTTTCAACGATACCCACTTTCGCGGTGAGCTTGCCGGTCGCTTTTTCGTCCTCATATTCGCCGTCGATGATGAGCGACAAAAGTCGCTCTCTCGCCGCGTTGTGCATGGACACATAATTCCACGCGCCGAACTCAGATCGTGCATGATGTGGCTCTTCGCTCGAATATTGAGCCGAGCCCTCGACCCACCCCTCATATTTCCGCGCCTCATGGTTTCCGCTGCCAGCCATGATTCGGACTCCATTCGCAAGCCCAATCGCCTGCGTTACTCCTATATATATATATACCTCATCATTGACGATGAGTCAAGTACATTTTTTGGATTGTTGTAAGTCTAATAGTTACGGGACGTTGTGATGAGCCAAGTATGTCATTGCCAAAAAGACTCAATTAACCGACACATTACATATCCAGACCGGCGCAAGCGACGGTAGCATATGCCTAGTGCGGACTGATAGTGTTACTGGAGAAATTGTGCAACGCATACTAATGCCGCGCAGCGTAGCGGCTTACGTTGCGCAAGCCATTTGCGATGACATCGGTACAGATGTGTTCTATCCGCCTAACCACGATGCGCGCCGCGCCGTGCGATTCTACACCGATGATATGTAAATCGTACCCGCTTAGCAAGGCGGAATGCGCCCAACACTGCTAGCTAACCATTCCCACAATTCGCGAGGTGAGTATGCGCGCCAGCTATTAATACTAATTAGCATATTTCCGTCGATATCTTCCTTATGCAATCCCGCACTAGTGAAACGGCATACACAAACCGCTCCACCCTGTGAGGCTATTTGTCCTATGCATTGCCGTTGCATAGGCGATAGTGTATTAGAATCGGCTTTATATTCAACAAATAAGGTTAATCCCCCATACACATACAATCTGTCCGGTATCCCGTTACCTAGTGCTACTAATGGGATAACCTTTACACCTATGCGCCTTAGCTGCGCGTCTAAATCGCGTGTTTGTGCACACTCTCCGCTTGCGCTTGACACTTGGTAAGCTCCCCTTTATTATTGCTAGAGAATATAGCGGCATCTGATAGGTCTGTGAAGTCTCTTATCTCGCCATTAGGTAAGCGCACTTGCCAATTAATAGCGGGTCGCAAGCGCTTAGCGTAGAAACTCAGTAGCACGTTAAGCGCAGTTTCGCGTGAATCGCATACTAAATCAAAGTTATCTGCAATTGCTAACAGTGACTCAGTTTCTAGTGAGACTAAGCGCTGTGAAATGAATGAGATTTCATCTGCGTTTAATTGCGTGTAGTAACGCACTTGTAAGCCTTTACGCCTAGGGTATTTCCCCAAACGCTTGCGCTGTATCTGTATCTGGCGGGATTGTTTTTGCAAGTAGTTCACTTGTACTCACACCTAATGTATTCTCTAGGCGCACTTGTTCCGCGTGTAGTTCTTTTAATCGCTCTATTAGATTCGGCCGTTCTAGAGCGAACAATTCACCTTTTAGCGCGTTTAATTCTATCCTCAGTGTGGCAACTTGCGCGGCGCTTTGTTCTCTATTTGTTTCCAACACTTGCAATTCTACGCAACACTCGTTATATTGTGCAAGCGCGTAATCGCGTTCAGTCGTTAATTTCTCTTGCCGTTCACGAAACCGCTTAGGCTCACCGCGTAGCCACCACGTATGTAGTTGTTTGTTTTTAGTGGCAATTAATGCGTTTAATTCTGCAATGCGGTTTATCATATTGGCGAGCCTTTGAAAGAATCGAACCCCGCAAGCGCCCACGGAAGTGAAACGCTTACGGGGTTCTGCCACTCCCTCACAACACAACACAACACACTAGGCAGCTACAACAGCGGGCGCAGCGGGCGCAGGCTGCGTTGCGGCAGCGGCAGCCAAAAGCGACTTGATTTGCTCTTCGCTCATGCCGCCCGCCTTAAGGTCAGTGATAAGGCTATTCATAGCTTCGGCCGTCTTGAGAAGCTTAGCCTTCTTTTTGCCCTCTTCGCCAGCACCGCTCAACTTGGCGCGTTCCATTTTAGCCCGCAAAGAGATTACGCGCTTTTCGGCGTTCGCCAATTCCCATTCGTAGTACAGCGCGGGCGATGCAAAATTCTCCTTTTGTAGGGGCTGGTTCCACTTCGCATCGAAGTCGGTTGGGATCGCTTGCAAGCGATAATTCGGGTCTTTGTGCACGGCTGGATACGGCAAGCGCCCGCGCTTGTCCGCGCCCGGAAGCGCCTTCCGACGTTCAAGCTCCGCGGCGCGCTCTGGGTTTGCTTTGCGGCCACGGGGCTTTGTGGCGGCAGGCTCACTACTCACGGCACTAGGAGCGACAATGGTACGCGGGTCAACGGTTGCAGTTGCGGTCATTTCATTCACCTATCTGTTACGTGGTTCACTTATCGCGCCAACACTGACACGATGTATTCCTTAATCGAAGTATATCACATATCGGCAGAAAAGCAAATCATTACGGCAAGAATAAAGCAAAGCGCGCAGACTGCCTAGTTTACCAAATCAGTACTAGTACAGATTCCGCTTGACGCGGGGCATACCGTATGGTACACTTCGCCTAGCTGCGCCGCACACCCACCACCCACACAGCGCACCCCACACGTGCAGCAAGGCCCTAACCTGAGAGCCTAGCTTAGAATGCCCGTCAAACCCTCTACTATCCTCTATACAGCACGCAATGGCCAAACCGGCCCGACAGCCCCTCTAGGCCCGGCAGCCCCTACTACGCGCATAGTAGCTAGGCGATTCGCCCCCACCCTTGGTACGGTCCGGCCGCGCTGCACTCGTCTGAGAGCCCCTAATGAACCCGGTTCGGGCCGCTTTGAGGCTCGGAGCGGCCCGCTCTTGCCGGATACCCCCCTGTCGGGCCGGTCGGCAATTCTTTTCATGCAAAACAATTCAGGAGATTAGCTTATGTCAGCTTATGACGGGCGCTTGGAAATTGATCTAACGGGCCGCATTATGACAATAACCGCAACATACGAAGATTTTGAAAGAGTCCTAAACAACCGTTTCTGTGGTGTGCTTACTATAGGCAAACACAACGAAAACGGCTGCGCGTGCGTATTAGAGTGCGCCGCAATAGCGCGTATAGGCAAATGGACCGATTCGCCTAATTTAGTTCAATTGCCAGATTTACGCTCCCTAAATGATTCGTATGCTTGGACCGACGATACTAAGCGCACACTTTATATGTGTCGCCTAGTAAAAGCTTTTTGGGATTGGCATACTATTAGCGAAACTACTAAGCTAAATATTATGCAGCGAATAATTTTTCGCTTTATAAAAGAAGTTTTACCGCTTTCGCTAAGAGTAACTGGACATATAGCATACGCCGAGAAATGCGAACAAGTTGAGACTTTAGAACAGGCGCGCGCTGCTGCTGATGCTGCTTATGCTGCTGCTGCTGCTGCTTATGTTGCTGCTGCTGCTGATGCTGATGCTGCTGCTTATGTTGCTGCTTATGTTGCTGCTGCTGCTGCTGCTGCTGCTGCTTATGCTGCTGCTGCTGCTGATGCTGCTACTGCTGCTGCTGCTTATGCTGCTGCTGCTGCTGCTGCTGCTGCTGAGTCGATTTTAATTAAAACTTGTGAAATTTGGATTGAGGAAAAAGATGAAACAATACGGCATTTGTCCAAGTTGTCATAAGTGGGGCGATGCCCCACAAGATTTTGATGAAAGATACCATTTCCTCAGGTGTTCTTGCGGAAGCGTCATGTTTCTAAATCGCACTGACCCAACCGAGGCAGCCTACCGCGTCGAGAATAAAATCGCCATAGAATAAGTCGCAAGCGCCCTTAAAGGTAACTTAATCATGTCAACAGAGCCACTAAGTTTCACATACGATGCAGCGCAATTTGCGCGCGGCCAGATTGCGCCATTATGCGAAGGAACGCAAAAGCTTTTTAAGCCACTACGTTTAAGTGAGGGAGACCGGCTAGAAATAGACTTAAACAAAAGCGGCGAAGATTTTCTATGCGAAACTACTAGCATAGGATGGGACGGGCAAGTGCAACGCTTGTCTAGTAGTAGCGCAGACTGGGAATTCTGGCAGCGTTTACCGGAGCAACATAAGTTATCGCCAGAGTCTAGAGAGCATATTGTAGCTGCAACAGATTTTAACGTTGTAGTTATAAATGCACTATGGCCAGAAAATCAAATAGTCTTTCGTAGCATGGAAGCGCATCAGCGCTTCATATTGCTATTAATGCGATTTTTACAACAAACTGAGGTAATGGTAGCGCGCGCCAAGTTCAAAACAACTGGCGAGCTACCAAATAGTCCAGCGCAGTTTTTTGATCATCCGACTTTTCCATTAAAAGCACACCAGCTTGCAGCACACCATACAACGGTATTCCAGTCAGCTAGTGCGCTTTTTATGGAGCAAGGCACCGGCAAAACGCCAGTAGTAATTAGGCGCATTTGCCACGAAGCTTGGTTTAGCAAAAAACTACTGCGCGTTTTAGTTATTTGCCCTAAGCACATAAGACAAAACTGGTCAAACGAAATAAAGCGCTTTGCTACACTAAATGGCAAAGTTAGTGTGCTGCGCGGGGACTTAATATCCCGCATTAAAATACTCACTGAGTCTCTTAAGCCTACCGTGGGTAGTGAGAGCGAGGCACAACGAGACAGGTATAGTGTTGTAATCGCTAGCTACGCAGCTATAACGCGCACGCCAATTATACAAGCGATGCCGTGGGGTATATGCGTACTTGATGAGTCGCATAACGGGAAAAACGCAGCAACAGAGCGCACTAAAGCTTTATTGCGCTTACGGGATAACTGTGCCAAGCGCATTATCTTAACTGGTACGCCCATAACTAATTCGCCTACTGACTTGTTCACGCAACTAGAATTCCTAGGCAAAGGTCTAAGTGGCTTTAAGACCTACAAAGGGTTCAAAAAGTTCTACTTAAAATATAAGCCTCAAATGCCCGGTGTAAAAAAGCGCGATATAGTTGCCGGGTATAATAACTTACCAGTAATGCAAGAACGCTTAGCGCGCTTAGCATTTATGGTAACAAAGCGTGAAGCGCTGCCTAATTTACCACCAAAAAGCTACATACAGCTAGAGGCTGGTTTAGGCACACGGCAAGCTGAGATATATAACCGTGTGCGTGAAGAAATCGCAATAGAAATAGAGGACGAATTAGCTGGTGCTACTGCAAGTACGCAAAAGCTTGCAATTGAAAACGCATTAACTCGCCTATTGCGACTTGCGCAAATAACCGCCGGTATGGTACAATATGATGCTGTGTATGATCCGTTAACGGGCGAGGAAATCTGCGAGGGTAAAGTAGAGTTTTTTGTTGATAATCCAAAACTAGACTTGCTAGAGCAACAAATAAGCGAGCTAGACCCTAGCGAAAAATTCATAGTATGGTGTTGTTTTAAGCCATTACTTCCTGTAATTGCTAAGCGCCTAGAGCGCTTTGGTGTGCGTATCATACACGGTAGTCTAAGCGATGCAACGCGCCAAAACGCTGAGTATGAATTTAATTGCAACCCCAACATACGCGGTATAGTAGCAAACCAAGGCGCAGTAAAAGAAGGCTGCAATTTGCTCGGCTACGATTGGAGCAACACGACGTTGCGCGACGGCGAGATACCCGACACATACTGCGGCAAAGAATTTTATTATGCTCAAAACTGGTCAATGGTGACGCGCACACAAAGCGAAGATAGATGCCATCGTATTGGAACGGCCACACCTACCCCAGTAGAAGTAATTGACGTTCTAGTACCGGGTAGCATTGACGAAGAAATACGCGCACGTGTTACGCGCATGCGCGATACCGCTGCAACGATACAAGATGTACGCCAAGTGTTGCGCAATGTACTTAACACTAACCCTGTAGGAGATTAAGTTGTTGCTAGAGAGTACGCCATCAGACGGGCCTAATCCGCTAATAGAAGCATTTGATCGGGCCGAAACTATTTATCCAGTACAATACAAAGGCATATTTACATGTGTTTTTGGCTGCAAGCAAAGAGCAGAGCCATGTGCAAGTGCTAAGTGTGAGCGTCTCGTATGTAAACGCTGCGCCGTGTTTAAGCGCAACGGTAGAATCAATAAACGCTTTTGCAGTTTGGAGTGTAGAAACAATGGCTAAGCGTATTTTTATCTTAGAACAAGTTGACGAAGATCGTATTGACTTGCGTAGTTGTCACAAGATAGGCGAAGTTATCCCTATCTTTGAGCACTGGAAAGACCGGCCAGATATAGCAGAGACAAAGCAATTATCTGAGGCTATTTTAGATCGCCTAGAAACAAACAAGTATGATCCCGATGAAGATTATATTTGCTTCGCAGGCTCACAAGCATTAAACGCTGTGTTATTAGCTGTCGTTGGCGCAGTCTATGCGCCATTTGACGCTTTGCTATGGCTAAGCGGCCAACGGGCTTATTTACCATATCGGTTAGGGGACTACACTGGTGTAGAAGCCACAACAGCTACGGAGGGCGCAAAAGATGTTAGTTGATGCAATAGCCAGCTTGTACGAAGAAGTCGCAAAGCGCCATAGTGCAACATTTGAGCTAATTACAACTGTCAGAGATTCAGCGCAACAGAATAAATTAACCAATGGAGAAATGACAGACATAGTTTATATTTTGCGCAAGACCGCAGAACTAGTTGACGACATGCGCGCATATCTAGACGGTACCGGCGCGCATATTGGGCGCATAACTTGTGTCAAATGGGCAAGTGAACAAGTGGCAGCACTTGGCACCGGGGTAATAAAAGAACTAGAAGGCGAATACGCGCGCGGTATGCCAGATAATAGCCTGTCAGTTAAATTGCCTAAAAAAGAACAAGACCCCGAAGGTTATAAGAAGCTTTTAATAGCTCTTGGTGTTGACCCTGCGCGCTACGACGAAGATACCGCAGACGGGTTGCGACCACACTGGCCTAGCATTACTGCAATTGCGGGGGATAGAGTGGCTAGAGGGCTGCAAAGTTTGCCCGGTATTGACATAACTAATTTCATACCGCGCAATATCTTAAAGACTCGCGCCAAAAAGAACGGCAAAGCGCTGCCACTAGCGATAGTGCAAACACCCGATGCGCAGGCACGTGTAGAGAAAGCCGAGCGGTTCTAAAAACACGGAGGTTTGAATGTTAGTTTTAACTAGGGAGCAGGGAAAAAGTGTAATAATTGGCAATCGAGAAGTAGTAGTAACTGTACTAGAAGTTAGGAGAGGCAAAGTTACCTTAGGTTTTGAGGCCAAAGACCCAAATCTGTTAATTCATCGTGAAGAAGTTTTCTTGAGAATCGAAAAAGGAGAGCCTAGAGTATGAGTGATGCAATCCAACAAGTAACACCTAACTTAGCTTTACCCGACTTTATGCGCGAAGATGCGCAAAAGCAAGTCGGTTTAGAAGTCGCAAAAACTCTAGTAAAACCAATGCGACTTAAAATTGTGCAGCCGCTTAGTAAAGCAATGCACGAAAAAGGTTTCGGTGATGGCGACATGGTGCTTATGCCACTTGGTGCGCCAGTTGCCGCAATGCCACGCTTACCAAATGGGCAGCCAGATTATGCAAAAGCAGCCACGTTTAACTTTACACCAATCTTTTTGTATAAAGAATACTGCAAACAGAACGACGTAAACCGTGCTGAGTTGCCATTCATTGCCGATAGGTCTTTTGATCCACAAAGCGATATAGCAATGCGAGCGCTTAATCCAAAGCGCCGTCAAGAACCATACCCCGATGGCTCCGCCGGCAAGCTTACATATGCAGAGCATATAAATGTCATTGCGCGCCTAGTAAATTGCCCCGCGACTAGCCAGCCAGTTTTGCTCACCTTTTTCAAAGGCGAGCATTTTGTAGGCTCAAATCTCTGCACTATTCTTGTGCACCGCAGCGCGCCGCCATACGGAAATATACTCTCACTTAAAGTAGGCCCGCACAAAAATAAAGTCGGTCAAACGTGGCCGGGTTTTGACATTGATGTGCCTAAAGATGGTCCTACGTTTATTCAAAATGCAGATGAATATGCAAAGCTGCGCGATGAGCATTTGAATTTCAAAAAGCTTCACGACGAGCGCCGTTTAATCACCGAATACGAGCCAGATATTGACGGCGACGGCGACGGTGTTAGCAATGCAGCAGCGAAGGAATGGTAAGCATGAAACGCAAACTTACTAGATGGGAAATCAAACAGGCATTAATTTTGGGGCGCGATAGATATGCTCCGCAAGCAATCGCAGATTTTTTAGGGGCAACTTATGGTCAAATCTGCTATCTTTTCCGCCGTGAGGGTCTAAGCGTTCGCCGTGAACGAGGGATTATACACCGTCAACTGAAAGTGAGATACAAGTAATGAGCCATAAAGATAACGGCGACTCGGATACTAAATTCAATCCAGATGACGACGACAACGACGAAGATGATGATGATGATGAAGATGATGATGATGAAGATACTGATGACGGCCCAGTATTTGATGACGGCGAATTTGATGATGATGA
>Ga0137464_1000681_pt1 | contig 10722 bp, 16 predicted proteins | sample EasRivERMGT814_2_FD_102306 | JGI IMG/M metagenome (GOLD analysis project Ga0137464, IMG submission 102306) | Soil microbial communities from meander-bound floodplain in the East River, Colorado, USA - East River MetaG ERMGT814_2 | ecosystem: Environmental > Terrestrial > Soil > Floodplain ...
TGGTGAAGAATATGCTACATATGAAGAAGCATTATCTGCTGGTATTACTTGGACCAAAGCCATTCTAACTTTGAATACTGAGTTAGAATCTCTTGATATTATTGTTGACAAATTTACACGAGTTATAAGGGAGTTATAATGGAATGAAAAGAATTAATTTAAGTAGGAGTTTAAGAAGTTAATGAGGGTAAAACTAGACCAGCTAATGAAGTTTTAGATGAGTTGGGTCTGACAGATAAGGAACAGGAGGCAAATCAAGTAAAGCACCTAGATGACGATTACGATAAGTACTTTCGATCCTTCACAAATATTCGTCCAGAGGGCGATCAGATCGAGAGAATTGAGACACTTAGAGACGACTACAAAGCTGTCCTTTCTACCATTATAGCTCTTACTAATCGTACACCTGAAAGAACTATTGCTCTCCGTAAGTTGGAAGAGTCTTTGATGTATGCGGTTAAGTGTATTGTGCTAGAGACCTGATGTGGCTACTTTGGGTAGTTATAATTTTGTGCATTTTATTCATACTGTACATAGCTTTCTTCATCATTATGGGAAAGGTGTTTAGTCCTGATGCCACTAGTAAAGACAACACGAAACGACGACGACGGAACACTTAAACAAACCCTTCGTATTAATGATGAATGGTCAGCTTCACTTTATCATGATCCTAATGATGAGCGAAAATGTTCTTTTGTTGTTGAAGCTTTAACTGAACGATTTGTACTTGATATTTATGTATCTGACAGAGAAAGGGCAACTAATGCGTTCAACAAACTTTTCGATACCCTACAGGAGATCCAAATCGGAGACTAGAATGTTTACCGTGAATCAAATCATCCACTTCCTCAAGACTTATGAGGCGCAGGGTTTGACTCTCAATGACGTGATTCAAATTCTTGAATACACTGGTTCTGAGCAAATTCCTCAAACCGTTAAGGACCCTCATGTATTTAGTCTCGCCAAGTCAATTTAGTTGTCATCAAAAATGCCCACAACTTCATAAGTACATCTATGAGATGGGATATCGTCCTAATCTCGGAACTGAGAAGCACTTTGAAGTAGGGTTATATTTTCATGAGTTGGCACATTTTCTATATCAGTTGATGAAGGCTGGGTATAAAGTTGGGGACCCGCTTCTATATTCTGCTATGGACACCAAAATGCGTAACGATATCATGGAAGTTCACGACGACTTTATTGGTACGTTGACTCAAGTACACTTGATGTTTAGACGGTATATGGATCGTCGCATTGAGGATATTGACACGGGAATTGAAATTGTAGAGGTTGAGAAAGAATTGATATATCCTCTTTATGAGGAGGCTGGATTACACGGTATTGTAGATCTCCTGTATAGATCAAAGGGTAGACTTATTCTCCGTGACCATAAGACCGGAGAAAATAAGTCAGCTCACTCTGATGATTCAGTTGAAATGGATGCTCAGTTGATTCTGTATGCATGTATTATTTGGATGCTTTTTGGTGAGGTTCCAATTGTGGAAATCTCTTGGATCAATTCCAAGATAGACTACAAAAATGGAGCAACCAATGACCAGTTATTTGGGTTGTATAGAAAGACTTTGACCAAAGAATACCTAGAAGCCTTCTGGACATACTTCCATGATTACGTCTATCATATGCAGACTGTACCTGCGATAAGACACATCAGCAGTTTCAACTGCAAAGGTTGTAAGTTTAGAAACCCCTGTAACTTTGAATTGCGTGGATTGTCAATCAAAGGTATGCTTGAATCCAACTACAAGCATGTCGAGAGAGACTATGAGTTTTCCAAATTCACAGAGATTGCACGAAAGCACACCAAGACAGACATTAGCAGTGAAGTCAGTCCAGATAACTCTGGAGGATGGTTCACAATTAACGGTAGAACGCCCGCCTAACGGTAAAGCATACTATCGAGTGACTGATAAATGGGTTCTTGGTTGTTCCATTGTTGAACATGAGGTGAATATTAGTTATGGCTCTGCTGAAACCATTAACACTTGACCAAATTGAATGGTTCGTAAAGGTACTCCTGTATGGACCGGAAGGTGAGGGTAAAACATTTTGGACCGCTGATAATTGTCCAAAACCTGCTTGTTGGTTAGATTTCGAGAGAAGTTCCGATACAATTAAGAAAGCCTCAGAAACAATTCGCCCCTCCTGGAAAGACGAAATTGAGGTTGTTCCTATTGGTACTGGAAATACTCCGGATGAAGTAAGAGACTTCTGTAGGAATATTGAGAAAACTAAATTTAAGACTTTAGTCCTTGATACTCTTTCTACTTCACAAACCTTTCAGCTAGATCACTGGATGACCACAGGTAGAACTAAAGGTGATAAAGGTGGAATGGCGGAGTGGAAAGATTATCGTTGGTCTACAACATTGTTTAGTCGCATTCTCATGGATTTGCAGCAAGCAAATATCAACATCGTAATCATAGGTCATGAGAAGATCTATTGGGAGGGAGAAGGAGAATCTCGTAAAAAGACTGAAGTAGGTCCTGCTGTTACACCAGCATTACATGATGCTGTGAAGCAGTTGGTATCTGGAGTTATACGACTTCAGAATAAAACAACCACTAAATTAGTGGCTGGAAAATCCGTTACTGAAACTAAAGCTACAATGCTTGTTAGACGCAAAGGATTGTATATTGCTAAGAATCGGTACGGATTAATGCAACAGGAAATAGAATCTCCTACATGGGAGAATCTCTTTGGAATTGGAGAATTAACTGATGCCTATTGATATGGACCTGGGTGGCATTGCTTCTGCTGGTACACCCCTTCCTGAAGGCGATTATGTCTTCGACATTGTTGATGCAACTTGTAAGAAGGCTGGACAAGGTAAAGGCGGATATAATTTCCGTCTGCGCTTTGAAGTAGCCGAAGAAAGTGCAGATGAGGTTGGAAGAACTCATCTGGAGAACCTTAATATTCAGGATTCAACAAAGCCATTTGTGAAGGCTTTCATTACCAAGTGGTTGAATCAAACCGATGAGGAAGTCACACGTATGACTTTTGATATCAATGATCCTGAAGATACGGAGAATTACGACGAGTCAATTCCGGATTACACTGTTCGTAGTCTTAATGACATTGAAGTCATTGGAACTAAGATTGGTGGAACCATTAAGCACGTCGATACAAATGGAACTGTTTACGGCAACGTTGTAGCCTGGCATTCCGTCGTTAGCTAACTGATTGGGGAGGCTAGTCTACGGATTAGCCTCCCCTTTCCGTTTTTGTACGAGAAAAGGACATGGACGATCTTTCGAGATTCCTAGACTTTCTGTTCGAGGAAACCGAAGGTTATGTATACGTAGCAACAAAAGACACTTTGGCGGTAGACCAAAAGTGGGAGCAGAAATTCTTTCATTGGCCGGAGAAGAAACAACAAGTCTACGATTATGTAACCAGAAATCAGGAGACGCTAGATGTTTACGTAGCACCCGCCTTATACAAAACAAACTTAAACGCTCTCAAACCAAATGTGCAGGGAACATCAGTTGTCTGGGTAGAATTCGATGGGCAAGAGGAAATTGATTTCCAAGACTTGCCAGAGCCAGATTGCGTTATCCAAACCAGTGGTGAAACGCACATGCATTGCTATTGGAAGGTTCCATACTTTACAGACATTAAGGTCTTAGAAGGAATCAATAGACGATTGATGTTCTATTTGGAAGCTGATGCTTCTGGATATGATGCGACACAAGTTCTAAGACCTCCGCAATCAAAGAACTGGAAAAGAGAAGGTGTTCCAGTAACTTTGAAACACCTACAGGGGCAAGGATCACTCTTTCCAAAGGAGTTATCCGTTTTTGATATTGTTCCGGTAGTAGAACGAGAAGTAATCCGGCTTAATGCCACAATGCTTCTTGACGTTCAAGACCTTCTTAAAGCTCTCCCATTGCATGTTCATCTTAAAAAGAGGATCATCAGTGAAACGCCAAGTAAAGATTCCCGTGCCCGTTCGTCCTTCCTCACTAAAATTGCACACGAATTGGCAGAAACTGGATGCAACCACCTTCAAATTGTCACCCTATTATCGTATGTGGATGACAGAGTTGGTAAATTCAAAGGTAGAAAAGATAAACTTACGAGACTCTCTGAGCTTGCGAGTCTTGCTCTTTTGGCCCATCAAGTCGAAGAAGGCTATACTCTCTATAGTCCATTGGACATTATCAACCACAAAGAAAACTTAGAATGGGTGATAGAGAATTGGATACATACGAAAGGCTTTTGTATTCTGACGGGACCACCTGCGGCTGGAAAAACTCAGTTGATGGTAGAATTAACTTGGCATCTAGCAACACAATCGGACTTTTTTGGCAAGCCTATCGTTTCAAACGATCTACGAATGTTGATAATCTCGCTGGAAATGTCAGCGATTGAACTTCAATACATCTTCAAAAGACTCAATCAGAAATTCGATAGCAGTGCAGTATGGAATCAGAATGTGAGAATTCTTGATGAAGAAAAAACTCTCATGGAGTATGAGGAAATAATTGCCGATTATAAACCGCACATTGTTTTTTTAGATTCGCTAACAGAACTCGCATCTGAGGAGTTAAAAGAAGCTGAAGCTAGAGCCATAACAAGATGGATCAAGAAATGTCGTAGGAAATATAACACGGCCTGGTTATGTATCCACCATAATCGTAAGGACACCAGTCGTAAGAAATTTAAAGAAACTCAGTTAGGTGATGTCTATGGTTCATACATTTTTGGCAAGGATTCCGATACTGTACTGAACTTAGAACGTGATATGGATGATGACAAATTGATTGCTTTGTACAGTTTAAAGAATAGATACGATCGTAAATTCATGGTGGACTTGGTGCAAGATACTGAGACACTATATTATTCTGTGAAAGGTACACCCTTAGATGTTGGTGAACACGAGGGAACAGCTAGCCCAGGTAGAGTCTCTCTTGACCTCACGGGGAAATCTGCCGATAGCAATTGATACTGAAACTAATTGGACAGATTCGTATGCGGAGAGGTTTTGTTTAGGAGTATCAATAGCTCAGGGAGATGACCATTGGTATATTCCTGTAGGGCATAGACCTATTATTAATACTCCTCAAGAGAATATAGATTACATTCCTCCAGAATTCTTCAAAGCTCTGGAACCATTTACTATTATCATGCACAATGCCAAGTTCGACTTGCATGTGCTTAGATCATTGGGTTATAATGGTAGATACAATAACCTGTTCGATACAATGCTGATGCATCATTTCATTGACGAGAATGAATTTCATGACTTAGATACCTTATCCAATAAATATTGCACTGTTCCAAAGAACGACAAACTTAAAAAAGCTCTCATGTTATGCTGGGACAACTCACCTATCTATGGGATGGATAGATATGCGCAGGAAGATGCCGTTGCTACGCTTCAATTGTTTGATGCACTCAGACCATCATTCGGTCCATATGAGACAGCATGGAATGAGGTTGACAGATATTATCTCTACTGTTTACTGGATATGGAAGCGAAAGGTATTCCAATTGATAAGAGAGAATGTGCAAGACAAGAAATCCTGTGCCGAGAGCGAATGGCAGCTATCAAAGATGAGGTCGGATGGGATTGTGGTTCCAGTAATCTTCTACATGAAAAACTCTTCTCAGAGAGTCCTAGAGGTTATGGACTCACGCCTCTTAGTTACACTGCTAAGAACAAGCCACAAATCAATACGAATTTCTTGGAAAAGACAAATCACCCTATCTGCGGCCTTATTCTTGAATATCGGCGTTGTCAAAAAATGGCGTCATCCTATTTTGCCAATTATCTACATATTTCTGGATCAGAGAGTAGGTTGCATCCGACTTTCAAGATGCATGGAACTGTCACCGGACGCTTATCTTGTGAATACCCTAATCTCCAACAGGTTCCTAGAGATTCAGGTGTCAAGAAAATGTTTCTGCCGGAAGATTCATTCCAACTCTGGGAAGTTGATTTTAGAAATCTAGAGATGAGGATGGCTACGGTCTATTCTCAATGTCCTGCGCTGCTACAAATATTTAAGGAGGAAGGTGACGTCCATCAATCGGTTGCAGATGCACTTGGAATCACAAGACAACTTGCGAAAATTGTCAACTTCTTACTTATTTATGGTGGACAAGCGGAAGCTCTATCTTACCAAGCTAAGATTAGTATACGTCAAGCGCAAAGGGTCTACGGAGACTATCAACGGAACTATCCTGAGCTATTTAGATTTGCTAAGAATGCTGAAGCGATTGCTCAATCTAAAGGGGAGATACGTTTGTTCAGTGGACGTAGACGGCATTTTAAGTATCAATCGGAATGCCGCAAAGCGTTTAACGCTATCGTACAAGGAGGAGGATTTGAATTGGTCAAACGCTCGATGCTCCGTCTTGAAAAGGCCGGATTTGACATGCGAAACCAAGTTCATGACAGCGTATGGATCAATTGTAGTTCTCAGAAGGATGCAGAAGAAGCAGCCCACCTTATGTCTGATTGGACAGAAGAAGATTTTGGTCTACTTTTCAGCACTGACATAAAGAGACTGAATTGATTCAACTTAATGACATAACTAAGATTGCCAAGAGTATATATGCAGAGGCAGGATGGGATATAGATAAAATGGTATTTAGTTTAGGTGATTTTAATAAACCAGAAGTACAGGAAGAAACAGCTGAGACGCTTAGTACTCAGAAGGCAGCATTCATTTTAGCTGAAGAAGCTGAGGAAGCTGCTATAGAGCAACTTCGATTCTACAACGAACACCTAGTTAAGAGAGATGGAACAGAATATATTGAAACTGGTGAGAAAGATTGGAGAACCCACTCTCTTAAGCCAGAATATGAATTTAAAGCTGTTCGTGATTATGGTACTGGTTTATATGTAGTTCATAAAGAAACAGGAAAAGTTTGCGAACATACAAACGAATGGTTCTGTAATGGAGAAGTACTTATCTGTACAATTTGTCACTTCGAGGGGACCTAATGGAAGCACATATAATTGCACAAGGTAAAAACGATCCTCCTAAATTGGCTGATCTTCCTGGTCCTATTATAGATCAAACTCATAATGAAGTAATTACATTTTGTATTGTTGAAGCTGGAATGCAATCAGGAGAACCTTCTGTAATTATAGTATCATCAGATGATCTTGGATCAATTTGCCTACAAACAAGTTTAGATAAATTTCTAATGAGTGCTTCTGGTATGATGGCTCTAGCAGAAAATCAATGGGGATGGAAACGTCCAGAAGGACACTTCTCATTGATGCCGCCTGATAGAAAAACACAGAAAGCTCTATTAGAAGCAATAAAGAAAGAACTTGAAGAATGGGATGATACGAATGGCTAGATATCAACTCACGTTTGGTCCACCAATAGATACAAGGAAAGTACCCTGCGATAGATGCGGATTAATGGACGCATCTGTAACACGAAGTCAGGCATCTGGTCTATTACTTTGTTCAGATGATCTACAATTAGAATTAGACGAAATAATAAGGAGTATAAATAGTGAATGAATCACCAGATATTCCAGATACGGAGAGAGGGCTGTATCCTAAATTCAATGTAGAGCGTGTAGATGGATCTGCCAGACATCAACATTGTTTTTACTTTGTATTAGATTTAAGACATGATCCTCATGCAAGAGCAGCGGCAGAAGCATATGTTCTTAGTTGTGAAAATCAATATCCTGTGCTAGCAGCAGAACTTAGAACTAAAATTAGTGCAGAAGCTTTCAGAGGTATGAAGGAAGAGGAATTTAATAATGATTAGAGATAGACTTTCTAAAACTGAGAGAATTAGGTTAGAAGCTATTTCACAGGCTATTGCTTGGAGAAGTAGTACTCATGTTGGTGGTGGGGTCACGAATGTAGTAGCAGATGCAATTAAATTTGAAACTTACATTAAGGAAGGTAAATAATGTTTTTCGTAATTGATTTTGAAACAAGTGCTCTTGACCCCTGGCAGGGTGAAGTTCTAACTTTAGGAATTGTCCCTGTAACTCATTATGGAGAGATCCTACAGGAATCTACATTCTATTGCTATTGGGATACATCAGAAATTATGCCTGATTGGGCATTTCCAGCTAATCTAACAGATACACAGGCTTGGTGGAATGAAAAGCGTCAAGTTGATGACCCGGCTTTTGCAGCTGCTTGGTATAGAGAAGGTCCAGTATATTCAGATCAACAGATTCTAGATGATATTGACGAATATGTAGGTATGATTGAACCGGATAAAGATAAAAGATTTATGTGCGCTAATCCAGCGGCATTTGATATAATGTGGATGAACTATATTTACTCAATGCAAAATAGGAGTCATCCATTTCACTATCGCAATTTGTGCCTGCGCAGCATGAGATATGGCATAGAATGTGGTTTCACTCCGGAATTCGGAAATGCTCGTGATGAGCATGAACTCTACGGATACATTCCACATCACGCATTATGGGATGCTAGAATGGAAGCTCTTGATTTAGTTCATCTTATAGAATTGGCAGGAAATAATGCACACAATCAAACTAATCTTGTTGCTATCTATTCTGAGCTGGATAGACGGTCCATCAAGCTCGACCTCGACGGCTGATAGATTAGAACGAGTTAATTTGACTCCAACCTATATCAAAGGCGATTGTGATTCTCTTGAACAGTTATTTAGATTCCACGGAATGACCAATGAAGAACGTGCATTTTTCTTTGGTAGAAGTATTCTTGAACGAGAATCTGGCTGTGGTAGGGATACCTACAATGAGACTACTGGTGATACAGGAGTCTGTCAAATCAATCCGGTCCATTCCAGATCAGGTTACTTTTTTGGAGAATATTACGAGCACGGATGGACTATTGACTTATTTGGCTTCACAGCTGGACAAAAAGGAATTGATAGAGACAATCCCAATATTATCCCAGCATGTCTTTGGCTTCTCAGAGGCGGGAGCTTCACACCCGGAAAGTTGAATACATCACCATGGAACTAATGAAATATACCTACAGGAGTGCAATTACTGATGTAGTACTTGACTTAACTTGTCCCTGGACGAGTGTATCTAGTATGATACCCCCAGCAACTCTTATTTTTCATGAAGACGGTAGAAATATACGATTTGCGTTGTGTAATAGTGAAGAAATTAAAATTTGTTCATGAAGCTACTTCTAGGAATTGATCCTGGGGAATCAACTGGTTGGGCATCTGTAACTCTAAATGAAACAGGGGTTTTGAAGGTCGTTGACTTTGGCGTATCACGAGATTTGACAACACACGAACTTTCGGATCGTATTTCGGATTCTGATCTAATGATAATTGAGTCCTTTTTAATTGATCCAGCAAAGTCTCGAAAAGGTGCTTTTGACCATTCTGATATGAAGACGATTCAGGTGATAGGAGCGTTGAAACTTCAATCCCGTTTACACGACACGCCATTTGTCGAGCAAAGTCGAAGCGTGAAACCTGTGGGGTACGGATATCTTCGAATGACGTACGTAAAGGGAAAAAAGAATATGCATTCGACCGATGCGATGGCTCATGCCGTATTTTGGGCGGTGAAGCATGCTGGAGCAAAGCCTCTTGGAATTGGATAGTACTGCGTTCTTTAGCAGTTAATCCGCCCCATATTCCGAAAGGTTCCCAGTTTTCTAAAGCGACTTCTAGACATTCATCCCTAGATACGCACCTATTACATATCGCTTTAGCATATGCTACTTCGCCCAAATGATCTTCGTCACAAAAGAATACCTCAGTAGGTATACCTTTATTAAGACAATACATAGGACCCGTCACAAAACGTTTGCCCATATATCACCATTGTAGTTTGCCCGATACTTTGACGCTATAGTATTCCGATAGCTCGCAGCTATACGATTGGCATATTTGGAAGCATATTTGCCCTCAAAATAGGCTCACACGGCCCCTCTGCGGGCAGAGTCGGAATAAGGGCACTTCCGTCACCTCGGCGTCGGACCACCCTATTTCGTGCCTTGTACGTAAGGAGAGAGCGTGTATATTTGTAGATTGTTTGATCGAGATGGAATATTACGGAAAACTCTCGATTTAGAGAGATTTACGGAGTATTTGTCGGTTCCTGAGAGAGAAATAAATCCTGATAAGTACTCAAAAGAAGCAGAAGCTACTGTATTTAAGCCAGCCGTTCCGCAGTCACAGTTTGTATTCTCACACATTATAGAAAAAGATGCTAATAACGTGGAGTGTTACTATGCCCAACGATGAGGAAGCATCTATCCTAACTAGAGAGCAGTTTGAAGCTTTTATCGAGAAGTGTAGAGAAGATTTCAAAAATCCAAAGCCGAATCCACCCCTTGTGGTTAGTCCTAAAATGTACGAATATCTTAAATCGAAAGGTCTAATTCGACGTGGCAAAAGGTAGCGATTTGAACGTCAATGATCTGTTAAAGGAAACAGCGGATCTGCTTAAATCTCTAGAGAAACACACCTGTAGGAGATGTAAAAAGCAAAAGAGACTATATGAATCAGGTTTCTGTGAAGAATGTTGGAAAGATAAACAAGCAACTAGAGATGAGAAGCTAGCTAATGCTAGGCATATTGATGGTGAGTACGTACGAGTATATCGAGAAGGTATTCTTGTATATGAACATAAAGTGATAATGGAAGAACATCTGGGCAGACCATTAAATAAAAATGAGGCTATTACTTGGCGAGACGGAAATCGCCAGAATAATAGCCTCAGTAATCTTCAGTTGAGTTTGAAGAA
>Ga0137464_1000683_pt1 | contig 10716 bp, 9 predicted proteins | sample EasRivERMGT814_2_FD_102306 | JGI IMG/M metagenome (GOLD analysis project Ga0137464, IMG submission 102306) | Soil microbial communities from meander-bound floodplain in the East River, Colorado, USA - East River MetaG ERMGT814_2 | ecosystem: Environmental > Terrestrial > Soil > Floodplain ...
GAGGCGAAAAGCCGCCTGTTCGTGGGCGTGCCGGCCGCGAGGTCGTAGTCGTACGCCCAGATCTCGCCCTGGAAAGTGTCGGCAAAGTAGAACGTGCGGTCGTCCGGGCTCCAGCACGGGCCGTTCGAGCAGATGATGCCGTCATCCACCAGGGTGACGGAGAGATCGGGATCGAGGCGCCACAGCCCGCAGATTTTCAGCTCCTCCTTGTCGTCCATGCCGCCGGCGAAGAAGCGCCCGCTCCGGTCGCACTTGCCGTCGTTCAGGCGCGTGCGCGGCTGTCCGGCGTCGACCAGCGATACGGTTTCGAGCTTGCCGCTCCGGAAATCGAAGAAGTGGAAGCCGTCGTCGAGCGCGAGCACCGCGCCGCCTTTTCGCCTGAGCGCGAGCGCGCCGACGTCGCGGGCGAGCGCCCAGTTCTCGGTCTTGCCGCTGCGCGGATCGAGCCTCCAGATCGACGGCCTGCCGACGCGCCGGCCGGTTCCGTCGACCCAGTAGAGCCGGCCTTCCTCGACGTCCCAGACCGGGCCTTCGCCCAGATGGTTGGCGCACTGCAGGACGCACTCGATCTTCATGAAACCGGGGACAGACCCCCTTTCCGGGCGGACGTGGAAAAAACCGTGGTCTGTCCCCGGTTTTTCATGCGGCGCGGAGCGAGCGGCCGGCCCGGTCGAGCAGGCCCGCGGCGATGAGCGCCGCCCGGATGCGCTCGATCTCGGCTTGCGAAATCTTCACGAGCGGTGGGCGCACGACCGCGCGCGGAAGCTTGCCCATCATTACGAGCGCCTCTTTCATGCGGTTGTGCATGTCCACCCAAGGCTCGGAGTAGAACGCCTCGGCCGTCGGCCAGATGCGGTCGTTGATTTGCTTCGCGGTGGCGAGGTCGTTCGCGCGCACCGCGCGGAAAAGCTTCGCCTGGAGGTCGGCGATCACCGACCCGCTGCCCGAGAGAAGCCCGTTGCAGCCCATGACCAGCGAGCTCATCAGCCACGAGCTGTGCGTAGTGAGCACGTTCACCGGAGGGTTCAGCGACTGCAGCGTCCGGATCTGGCGCTCGTGCAGCTGCGGGCTCGCGCACCAGTCCTTGATCGCGCGCACCGCGGGCACCGCCTCGATGATCTTCAATAGGGTCGCCAGCGGATAGCCTTGGCCGCCCGCGGGCGGGTACTGAAAGGCGATGATCGGCAGGTTCGCCGCGTCGGCGACGCGCCGGAAGTGCTCGACCGCCATCTCGGGACGCTGTCCCATCGTGAAAGGCCCGGGCGGGAAAACGAGCAGCGCAGCCGCGCCGCCCTCCGCCGCCATCCTGGCGATGCGCGCCGCCCCGAGGCTGCCTTCCGCGTAGACGCCGTTCACGATCGGGAGCCGCCCGCCGATCTCGTCTTTCGCAATCGCCAGGACGCGCTTCTGCTCGTCGAACGTGCACGAGGCGACTTCGGTCGAATGCGCGTTGAGGGCGATCGCCGAAAGCCCTTCGACTGCGGCGACGTCCGAGAGGTGCGCGCGGAAGGACGGCTCGTCGATCGAGAGGTCCTCGTGGAAAGGCAGCAGCACCGCGGGAACGACGCCCTGCGGAGTCCATTTCATGTCGCGTGGCATTTCGGCCTCCTCACCCGGTGAGAGCGCAGCTATTGTATTACTCCACGCGGATCTGGTAGTCGCGGATCACCTTCGCCCACTTCTCCGACTCGGCGCGGGCAAAGGCGAGGAACTCCTCGGGCGTGCTCCCGACGACCTCGAATCCCTGGCCTGCGAGTTTGCCGCGCACTTCGGGACCGGCAAGCGTCTTCGCCGCCTCCGCGTGCAGCCGCCCGACGATTTCCTTCGGCGTCCCCGCCGGCACGAGCATCCCCACCCAGGACTGCGCGGCGAACCCCGGGAGCGTCTCGGCGACGGTCGGCGTATCCGGAAGCTGGGGGATGCGATGCACGGCTCCGATCGCGAGGGCCTTGATGCGGCCGGCCTTCGCCTGCGGAATCGCCTGCGGAGCGGAGACGAACATCACGTTCACCTGGCCGCCGGCCAGATCGATCATCATCGGCGCGCCGCCCTTGTAGGGCACGTGGGTCATTTCGATTCCGGTGCGGTTCGCAAGCAGCAAGGCGTTCAGGTGGTTGGAACTGCCTGCGCCCACCGTGGCGTAGGTCACTTTGCCGGGATTGGATTTCGCATGCGCGACCAGTTCCGCAACCGTGGACGGCGCGAAATTGGTCGCGCCGGCGAGCACCTGCGGCGAGGTGACGAGCAGGCTCACGTGCTCGAAGGACTTGAACGGATCGTAGCCGAGGTTCTTGTAGAGCAAGTGGTTGACCGCGTGCGTGTCGAACACGAGCAGCACGGTGTTCCCGTCCGCCGGCGCCTTCGCGGCCTCCGCCTGCCCGATCGAGCCGCCCGCGCCCGCCTTGTTCTCCACGATGAGTGTGCGGCCGAGGCCGGAGGAGAAGCTCGGGCCGATGACGCGCGCGACGCCGTCGACCGTGCCCCCCGCCGGCCAGGGAACGATCACGCGGATCGGCTTGCCCGGAGTTTGAGCCAGTGCGGCTGCCATCGGCAAAGACATTCCCAGCGCAAGAAGTCCGGCGGCGATTCGGTTCATTTTTTCCTCCTGACCGTCATCAGCTGTGCCAGACGCGCCGCGTCGCGCAGCTTCTCCATTCCGAGCACCGCATCGCGCAATTGCGCGGTCCGCGGGAGCGCGTGCGCAGCGAGCTTCTCGAATTTCGCTACGATCCGCGCCTCGCTCGCGAAATTCGGCTCGCTGCCGCGTGGAGTCTCCACCGCGCGCTCCAAGCGGCTGCCGTCGTTGAGAATCACTTCCACCCGAACGCTGTGGCGGTATTTCGCGCCCTTGGCGCTGATTTCCGGGTCGGGACGGACTTCGACCTTTTCGGCGAGCGCCATGCGCCGGGAATCGGCGACGACGGCGTCGCTGAACTGATCGACGAAGCAATCGCCCTCGAGCAGGAGCGTCGCCGCGCAGAAAGAAAGATTCATCTGCGCGGAGGCGAGGCTTTCCGGCCGGTATTTCCAGCCGGCGTGATCGACGGTCACCTGCGAGGCGTGCACGATGATTTTTTTCACGTCCTTCGCGCCGAACGCCCGCTCCGAGCGCATCTCGCGCAGCGCGTCGAGCGTGGTATGGTTGCTGCCGACGCAGGAATAGAATTTCAGCGCGACGCCCATCGTCTGCCAGATGCTGCCGAACCCCGCGGTCAGCTCGGAGAGCTTGAAACGATCCTGCGAGCGCGAAAAGGTCGTGCAGAAGCCGCCATATTCGCTCTCGAACACGTCGGCGATCCCGGTGAAGCCGCCTTCGGCGAGCAGCGCGCCGTAGAGCCCGCTCTGCGAGGAGCGGCCCGCGTGCATGCGCTTCACCATCGCGCCGTACTGCGCCGCCATGAGCCCCGCCGCCTGCGTGCCGGCGATGCCGAGCGCGTGGACCGTCTTGTCCGCGTCGAGCGCGAGGCCGCGCGCCGCCCCGGCGCCCGCCGAGAAAACGCCGAGCGTCGCGCCCGAGTGCCATCCCTGCCCGATGTGCTCCTGCCCCATGCACAGGCCCACGCGCGGGCCGACCTCGTAGCCGGCGACGGCGGCGGTCAAAAACTCGCGTCCGCTCATGCCGCGGCGCAGCTCGGCGACCGCGACGAGCGCCGGCAGCACCACCGCGCCCACGTGCAGCACGCCCTCCCGGTGCACGTCGTCCAGCTCGAACCCCTGGACCTGCGTGCCGTTTGCGAGCGCCGCGTGCGGCGCCGAGAGCCGTTGCGCGGTTCCCCACACGCCGCACGCGGTGGAGCTGTCCAGCTTCTTGAGCGTGCGCTGCAGGATCCTGCACCATGGGAGATGCGCTCCGTAGAGCGCGCAGCCGAGCGAATCGAGGACGAGGAGCTTGATGCGCTCGCGCACTTCGCGCGGGATCGCTTCGTAGCGAAGGCCGGAGACGAACTCAGCGATGCCGCGCGTGTAGCGGTTATCGGCAGCCTTTGAGCTCATTCCAGACGGATCTTCGCTTCCCGGATCAGTTTGCCGAGGCGCTCCTTTTCCGAGCTGATGTGGGCGGCGAATTGCTCCGGCGTGCCGCCGATCGGCTCCGCGCCCTCCGCGAGCAGGCTCGTCCTCACTTCGGGCTGTGCGAGCGCTTTCACCAGCTCGGCGTTCAGTTTCACGACGATTTCCCGCGGCGTCCCCGCCGGCGCGAGCACGCCGTACCAGGAGCTCGCTTCGTAGCCGGGCAGTCCCGATTCCGCGATCGTCGGAAGATTCGGCATCGAAGGCAGGCGCTTTCCCCCCGTCACCGCGAGGCCTCTCAATTTTTCCGCCCTGATGTGGGGCAGGATCGCGACCACGCTGCTGAACATGACCTGCACCCGGCCGCTCAAGAGGTCGGTGAGCGCCGGCGACAGTCCCTTGTAGGGCACGTGGACCATGTCCACCCCCGTCAGGGAATCGAACATCACCGCGGCGAGATGGGACGAGCTGCCGTTGCCGTTCGAGGCGTAGTTGAGCTGCCCCGGCCTTGCGCGCGCGAGCGCGACGAAGGCCTTGAACGAATCGGCCGGAACGGAAGGGTGCACGACCAGTACGAGCGGCGCTTGAGCGAGCAGCGCCACGGGCGCGAAGTCCCTGATCGGATCGTAGGGAAGACTTTCGTTCAGATTCGGATTGACGGCGTGGCTCGCAACGCCGCCGAGAAACAGCGTGTAGCCGTCGGGCGTCGCCTTCGCCGCGAGCTCCGCGCCCAGCACGCCTCCCGCCCCGGGCCGGTTGTCGATGACGAGCGGCTGGCCCAGGCTGCCGGACAGGTGCTTGCCGACCAGGCGCGCGACGTTGTCGTTCCCGCCGCCCGCGGCGAACGGAACGATCAGGCGGATCGGCTTGGTCGGGTAGCTTTGCGCGAGCGCTGCCGTTGCAAGCAGCGAGGCTGCGAGCCCTGCGAGAATCCGGTTCATCCGGGATCTTCCCGGGGGGAAACGAGCGACGGGCGTTTCTTGAGCGCTTCGCGCTCGAATCCGGCGATGCGCTTGTATTTTTCCATGAGTGCGGCGAGTTCTTCCTCGCTCACCACGTCTTCGACGCGCTCGAACGGCTTGTCGCCGGTGCGCTCGTGCACCATGCGCAGGATGGTGTCCGGCGAGATCGCGCGGCTCGCGAGCACGACCCCGTTCGCGGCTTTGAGCCTGGCGCCTTCATACGCCTTGAGCGCGGCGACGGGGTCGCGCTCGCGCGCCAGGCAGCCGGCGAGCGTGCGCGCGTCGAGGATCCCTTGAGCCGCGCCGTTCGCGCCGCGCGGGACCATCGGATGCGCTGCGTCGCCGACGAGCGTGACCCGCCCGAAAGTCCAGCGCGGAAGCGGGTCGCAGTCAACCATCGGGTACTCGAGCACGACTTCCGCGTTCCGCAGCATCTCGGCGACGCCCAGCCATTCGAAGCGGAAGCTCTCGAAGGTCGGCAGGAAATCCTCGAGCTTGCCGTCCAGGTTCCAGTCCGCCTGGATATTGCGTGGAGAGCGGATCTCGGCGGTCCAGTTGATGAGCTGGCGGCCCTGCGCATCGAGTTCCCTGGCGATCGGATAGACGACGATCTTGCCGACGTCGAGCCAGCCGCACTGGACCATGCTTTCGCCCGTGAGATAAGGCCGCCAGCGCGTGAGGCCGCGCCACATGTTGATGCCGTTGTATACAGGGGGTCCCTCGCCCGGGTAGAGCTGCCGGCGCACCGCCGAGTGGATGCCGTCGCAGGCGATCGCGACGCCCCCTCGCGCCGGAGCGCGGCCCGCGAAACGCACGGTCACGCCCCCGGCGTCCTGCTCGAGCGCCTCGCAGCGGTGGCCGAGAGCGATGGCGTCCGCGCCCAGCCGCTCGCGCACCGCCTCGACCTGCACCCGGTGCAGCTCGCCGCGGTGGATCGAGAACTGCGGCCAGTCGTAGCCCGCGTGGCGCCCGCGCGGCTCCCTGTAAATGAACTGCCCGAAGCGGTTGTAGAAGCACATCTCGCGCGTCAGCACCGCATGCGGCTCGAGGCGCTCGGCGAGGCCGAGCTCGGTCAGCTCGCGAACTGCGTGCGGCAACAGGTTGATGCCGACGCCGAGCCATTTCAATTCCGGGGCCGCTTCGTACACGCGGCACGACATTCCCGCCTGGTGCAGGCTGAGCGCGAGCGTGAGGCCGGTGACCCCGCCGCCGATGATGAGAACGTCCGGTGCATTCTCCGATTGCACCTCGGAATGCTAGCATGGCGATGTTCGGGGCTTTCATACGACAAGACCATGCGCTGCGCATTCCTTTCGCTGCTCGCCGCCCTCGTTCTGACGCCGGGCATCGCGGGGGCGCAAAGCTGGCCTTCGCGCCCGGTCAGGATGATCGTGCCGCAGGCCGCGGGCGGCACGCCCGACATCGTCGCGCGCGTCGTTTCCGAGCGGCTGTCGCAGGCGCTGGGCCAGCAGGTCCTCGTCGAAAACCGCGCGGGCGACGGAACCCTAGGCGCACAGGCGGCGGCGCGCGCGACGCCGGACGGCTACACCTATTTGTTCGCCCCGGCCTCGGTGCTGGCGATCAACCAGTACATCGCGAAGATCCTTCCCTACAGCCCGGAGGACGATTTCGCGAGCGTCGCGATGGTCGGCTTGAGCCCGCTCGCGCTCATCGCGAGCCCGGAGCTGAACGTCCGTTCGCTCGCGGAGCTCATCGCGCTCGCAAAAGCCCACCCCGACAAGCTCGCCTTTGCGAGCCCCGGACAAAGAACGCTCCCCGGAATGCTCGGCGAAATGCTCAAGACCCGCACCGGCATCAGCCTGCTGCACGTGCCCTATAAAGGCGCGCAGGGCGTGGCGGACACCGTCGCCGGACGCACCCAGCTCACCATCCAGGGGATTCCGGCAATCGCCGCGGTCGTGCAGCGCGGGCAGCTGCGCGCGCTGGCGGTGAGCTCGCCCCGCCGCCTTCCGGAGCTGCCGGGCGTGCCGACTTTTTCCGAGACCTTGCCGGGATTCGAATTCAACGGCTGGTTCGTGGTGGTCGCGCCGACCGGAACTCCGCGTGCGCCGATCCAGCGCATGAACCTGGAATTCAACCGCGTCCTTCTGGACGGAGAGATGGAGCAGCGGCTCCGGGCGCTCGGCATCTATACCGAGGGCACCGGCACGCCCGAGGAAATCGACGCGTTCCTGAAGGGCGAGCGCGCGTTCTGGAGCAAGACGGTGCGGGAACTGAAGATCGAGCCGGAGTAGGCACTGGCGGCGCAGGGCTTGACGTTCCCCTGCGCCAGGCCGAGGATACGAAATCAATCACAGACAGGGAGGATCCCCATGCCGCACCGTCGTTCCACACTGCATGCAATGTTCATCGCCGCGTTCGCGCTCGCGGCCAGCAGCACGGTTTCAGCGCAGCAGAAAGGCGGCAAGCACCACATGCTCGCCGCGACCCTCGAGACGGTGCAGTGGGGCTGGCTCGATCCGAACGAACCGCCCAAGCTCAGGATCGATTCCGGCGACACCGTCTCGATCGAGACCATGATGCACGCGCACGACAAGGTGAAGCCCGGGATCACGATGGACGAGATCATCGCGCTGCGCAAGGCCAATCCCGGCGGCGGGCCGCATTCGATGACCGGGCCCATCTACGTCGACGGCGCCGAGCCCGGCGACGTGCTGGAGGTGCGCATCCTCAAGATCGTCCCAAAGCCCTTCGCCGTGAACTTCAATCTTCCGGGCAAGGAATTCCCGACCATAGGCGCGCTCGCCTCCGAGATGCCCGACGGCTTCGTGCGCTTTATGCCGCTGAATATGAAAACACGCACCGCAGAGTTCAAGCCGGGGATCACCATCGACCTGAAACCCTTCCCGGGCACATTCGCCGTCGGCATCGACCCCAACGACCCCTCGCCGCGCAAGGGCGGCGTGAAGGACAACCCGATGGCGCCGGTGTCAACGCTGCGCCCGTGGAAGAACGGCTCGAACATGGACATCAACGAGCTGCAGGCAGGCTCGACCGTCTTCTTCCCGGTGTTTCTGAAAGGCGGCCTCATCTGGACCGGCGACTCGCATTGCCGCCAGGGCAACGGCGAGGTCAACCTCACCGCGCTCGAGTGCTCCTACAAGGAAATCATGATCCAGCCGATCGTGCGCAAGGACATGAAGATCGAGTGGCCGCGCATCGAGACCAAGACCCACTGGATCTCGGTCGGGTTCGACGAAGACCTCAACAAGGCGATGGTGAACGCGGTGCGCGAGGCGGTGAATTTCCTCGCTGCCCAGAAAAGCGTGCCGCTCACGCGCTACGAGGCTTACGCCCCCGTCTCGATGGTGGGCGATTGCCGCGTCTCGCAGGTGGTGGACGTGCGCAAGGGCGTGCACTGCATGATCCCGAAGTCGGTGTTCACGAAGAAGTAGGTCGAAGGGCGGGGCGGTGCGCCGGTTTCTTGCGCCGCTCGCGCTCTCCGCGGCTCTGGCGGGCCCTTTGTGGGGCGCGCCGGAGCGCCCCGCGGTCCTGCAGGTCGCGGCCACGACGACGGACTTGAAGGCTCTTGTCGAGGAAGTCGGCGGCGATCGCGTCAAAGTCGAGAGCCTCGCCGGCGCGACGCACGACCCGCACGCGATCGAGATCAAGCCCAGCCAGATCGCGCGGCTCAAGCGCTCCGCGCTCCTCGTGCGCATCGGCCTGGATCACGAGCCCTGGCTTGCGCGTGCCGTCGCCACGGCGGGCGAGGCGCGCCTCGCGCCGGGCGGCGCAGGCGATCTCGACGCCTCCAAGACCATCGCGCTCCTGCAGTCCGAGACGCCGCGGCTGCGTACGGACCGCCGCGCTCACGTGCACGCCTTCGGCAATCCGCACTACTGGCTCGATCCGGAAAACGCGCGCGCGATCACCGCGGCGATCCTCGATCGCCTCGCGCGCCTGCGGCCGGAGGAGCGCACCGTGTTCGCCGCCAATCGCGACCGCTTCCTCGCCCGGCTGGACGCGGGTCTTGCGCGCTGGAAGCGCGCGCTCGCGCCCTATCGCGGCGAGCGCGCGGTCGTCGTGCACGAGAGCTGGCCCTATTTTGCGGAGCGCTTCGGCCTTTCGATCGTCGCCGCCATCGAGCCCACGCCCGGCGTGCCGCCCACCCCGGCGACGCTCGCCGGGCTCGCGCAACGTATGAAGGCCTCGGGCGTGCGCCTCATCATCGCCGAGCCTTACTCCGATGCCTCGCTCGTGCGCCAGGTGGCCGGGCGAACCGGCGCGCGCGTGGCCGTCCTCGTCCCGTCGGTCGGCGCCGATCCGGCGGCGGGCGACTATCTGGCGCTCTTCGACCTGAACGTGAAGCGTCTTGCGGCTGCGCTCGCGCCGCAGTGAGACTCCGACGATGATCGAGCTGCTCGCGCTTCCCTTTCTCGCCTGTCTCGTGCTCACGCTCATGCACGTGCACCTCGGGCTTCACGTGCTCGCCCGCGGCGTGATTTTCGTCGATCTCGCGCTCGCGCAGGTGGCGGCGCTCGGGCTCACGGTGGCGCTCCTCGCCGGGCATTCCCTGCAGGGCGAAGGCGCGTACGGCTACGCGCTCGCCTTCGCGGTGGGCGGCGCGGTGCTCTTCGCCCTCACGCGCACGCGCGGCGGCGCCGTCCCGCAGGAAGCGGTGATCGGAATCGTGTACGCGGTGTCCGCCGCGCTCGCGGTGATCGTCCTCGACCGCGCTCCCCAGGGCGGCGAGCACATCAAGCAACTCCTCGTCGGCTCGATTCTTACCGTGTCGGCACGCGATGTCGCCGCGCTCGCGGTGCTGTACGCGGCGATCGGCGTCGCGCACTGGGCGCTGCGACGGCCCCTGCTCGAAGTCTCGCTCGACCCCGAAGGCGCGGCGCGCGCCGGGCGCGTGCTCGTTTTCTGGGATATTTTTTTCTACGCGAGCTTCGCGCTCGTCGTGACCTCGTCGGTGCGCGTGGCGGGTGTGCTCCTGGTGTTTGCCTATCTCGTCGTCCCCGCCGCGATCGCCTCGCTTTTCGTACGCTCGGTGCGCGCGCGGCTTGCGCTCGGCTGGGCCCTGGGCGCGGCGGTCAGCGCCGCGGGGCTGTGGGCGTCGTGGGCCTGGGATTTCCCGACCGGTGCGACGCTGGTGAGCGCCTTCGGCGCGGCAATCGCGCTCGCGGCGGCCGGAATCGGCGCGATGCGCGCGGCGAACGCGATCCGCGCAGGAGGCCTTGCGGCGCTGCGGCCCGCGGCGGCGGCGCTCGGCGGCCTTCTTGCGCTCGCCGGCGCGCTGCTCCTCGCTTTGCCCGGGATGGACCATCCGTGGCTGGACGCGGTCGAGAGCGCTGCGCCGCAGGTGCGGCAAGCGTTCCTCGACGATGACGAGATCGAGACGCTGCGCGACACCGAGGACAGCCTCGCGCGCGGACAGACGGACCTCGACCGCCTGCGGCGCATGGAGCAGGACGTGCGCTGGGGCACGCTCGCGATGGACGCCGAGCGCGAGGAGCGGCTGCGGCAGTTCATCGCCGGGCGCGCGGAGCTCGTCGCGGGCGATCAGCTGGTGCTGCGCACGCTGCGCGACACGGCGCGCGGGCGCCAGCGCTTTCCGCTTGGGCTGCTGCTCGCGATCGGCGGCGGCGCGCTCGCCTTTTTCTTCGGCCGGCGCGTGCCGGATCGGACCTTGCCCAAGCGGAACGTTTGAGGCTCCAGGCGCCCGGGCCGAAGGAACCGGGTATTCGAGGTCGACCAAGAGCGTATTGCCTTAAGCGGGGGC
>Ga0137464_1000684_pt1 | contig 10710 bp, 13 predicted proteins | sample EasRivERMGT814_2_FD_102306 | JGI IMG/M metagenome (GOLD analysis project Ga0137464, IMG submission 102306) | Soil microbial communities from meander-bound floodplain in the East River, Colorado, USA - East River MetaG ERMGT814_2 | ecosystem: Environmental > Terrestrial > Soil > Floodplain ...
CGGGTCCACCCCCATGTCACCCTCCATGCCCATGGGGACCGGCGGGGCCCCAGGGATCGGCGGCTTCAATGGGCCCGGAGCGTTCCCGACTCCTCCGCCCGCAGGCTGCGCGACTGGCGGACGACGCATCCCTCCCGCGAAGCCACCATCGAGAGGACCTCCGGCTCCTGGAACGGCCGAGAATCCTCCACCCTGGCCATTCACCTGGGTCTGGATTCCACCGCCGGCCGGGCTCTGCGTCCCCACGCCGTTCCCGAGAACCCCGGTGGCGGTGCCTCCCCCCTGGTCCAGGACTGGCGGCATCCCGGGCACGGGTGGAGCGCCGGCGGGCGGAGCGCCGGCCGGTGGAGGCATCGGCGGCTTCGCGCGCCTCGCGTCCATCATCATCTGCCGCTTCCGCGCCATGTTCATGTAGAACGGGTTCGGCGCCGCCGCCGGCGCCGCCGGCAGGATCGGTGAAGCCATCGCGTCCTCCTACCCTCGTCCGGAGAAATACTGTTGTTGGGCTTGCTTCTGGAGGCGCTTCTTCGCTTCCTCCTCGGCGGTCATCTGGAGCATCGAGCTGTCGAAACTCGGTCCGGCGAGATTTCCGCCCGGCGCGCCGAGCTCGCCTCGAGCTGCATCCTCCGCCGCCACCGGATCGAAGCCTCCCGTCCCCTTGCTCTTGGGGTCGATGCCCGCGGTGTTCGTCTCGGCCTGGCCGAACCCCGCGTTCTTCGGCCGCATCGACACCGGGAGCAGCGTCGTGTCCTCGATGTAGCCCGGGTTGATGTTGAAGCCCTGGATCAGCTTCTTCTTCGGGTTGAGGTCGGCGTCCTGGAGCGCAGCCTTGTAGACGCGGTCACGGGACCTTTCCGTGGCCGCCTCGCGATCCTCCCTGGTCGGGCCGCTGAATGTTTGGTCCTGGAGCTTTTTCCCCAGGTCGAACTTCATCGCCCGATTCCGCATCGCCTGTTCTTCGGCCGCGAGCCGGGCCCGCCGCTTGGCCATGTTCATGAAGAACGGGTCGATCTCGAGACCGCCCGGCCCACCGCCGGCGCCGAGCGTATCGACGTTGACGTTCGGATCCTGATACGACGTCCGGTTCACCATACCGCCCATGGCGATCTCCTATGCGTAGGCCCCGCCCATGATGAGCTTCATCAAGGCGAGGTACTGGCCTTGCGCTGCCTGCTGCGCGGCGATGGTGGTCCGTCGTTCCGCATCTCCGACGCCAGCCCATCCCTGGGCAATTCGCTCCCGGTCGCCCGCGAGTCCGCCTTGCTGGCCGATCGCGCTCAGGATCTGGGAATCCCGCGCGAGCCCCAGTTGTCCGGGCGCGGCCATGATGCCCTGGCCACCAAGGGTGAGCGCGTCGAGTTGGCTCTCGCGCCCGAGGGAGATGTCCGCGGCGGAGCCCGCCTGGAGCCGCGCGGCCGCGGCGTCGATCTGCCCGGACTGCTGGTCGCCGGTGCCAGTCCCGAGAGTGCCACGACGGGCCTGCTCCGTCCGGAGCGCCGACTTGCGGCCAGCGGCCGCGTCGGTGATGGCCGAGCCAGCGCGGTCGATCGCGCGCCCCGTGGTGTCCGTGCTGAGTCGGGCCTCGAGCCGGTCGATTTGCTTTTGGAGGTTGGGGTCCGGAGGCTGAGCCTTGAGCTTCGCGAGCTCGGCGGCGGACGCCTCGATCGCCGAGCCGACGCCGGGCGAGAGCTGCACCGAGGTCGTGGCCGGGGCACCCGCGGCGGGAGCACCACCACCGGGAGCGCCACCACCGGCCGCTGCGGCCGCGGCCGCCATCGCCGCCGCGGCACTCTGGATGCCGGCGCCGCCACCACCGCCACCGCCACCGTAACCGCTCTTGCCCGCCTGGACGCTGGGCTTCCACTTCGCTCCCGGAGCTGCCCGGATTCCACCACCCGGGATCGCAGTCGTCTTCAAGGTCGCCACGATGCCCTCCTCAGATCAGCGAACGGTTCTGCATCCCGTCCGCCCATGCGAGAGCCAAGCCCCTGTACTCGACGCTTCGAGCCTTCGGTATCTTGACACGGAACATAACCCCTTTGCCTGCCGTGCTCTCCAGCTTGATCGGATGCGAGGTCTTGGGGACAAGCGAACGGTTGCCGATGTCCACCCTGGACGCGGGCACCGGCTCTGTGAAGCAAGGGTTCGTGGCCTGATAGGCAGTGTCGTCGCCAGCTCGCGCCTCGAGCGTCCACGGGCTGATCTCCGACCGCATGAAGATGGTCACGAACTCGAACTCGAGCCCGTCGTTGTCGTCGCCCACCTGGCCCTTGGGGAAGTAGTGCGGGGTGTCGATCGTCATCAGCTTCTGGTAGCCGTCGCCGTCGTCGTCGTCGTTCGACTCCACGTTCTCCTTCCGGATCAGCCCGTCGCACGATCCAGTGTAGAAGTCCGAGCGCCTCGAGCCGGGGCGCCGCAGACGCCCCATGGACGAGTCCTCTCGAGCGCGGAAGTCGAAGGTCCACTGTGGAAGCGCCGAACCGTCTCCGACGCTCGGGTCGAAGCCCTGGTAGTGCCCGATGAAGTAGCGGCTCTGCGGATAGGCGTCCGCCCCGCCGGCTGCGAGCACCGCGGCCGGGATCGGGTAGATGACCAGGAGCTTGTAGATGGCGCTCGAGCGGTCGTCCGCGGCGATCGAGTCATCGAAGGCGTCCGAATGCGCCTCGTACTCCTCCCGCCAGTAGGTGAGCAGCTCGCGGTGCGCGAGCGGCCGGAAGCCGGCGCCAGAAACGTAGACCATCGGCCCGGCCTCGCTGGGCAGGTAAAGCAGCTCGTTGATGTTGACGATGGCAAAGTGGGAGATACACCCGATCGAGGGGCTCGTGCGGAAGATGCGAAGGTCGGTCTCGTCCCAGCCCTGGACGCCGTAGGACACCGTCTGGCCGAACGCCGAGAGCTGATCCCCGCCAGGCCCGCCGCCCACCACTGTCTCGTTCTCGAGCATGTCCAGGAAGTTCAAGGAGCCCACGCTCTCGAACTCGTCCAGCTCGGAGTACCAGAGTCGGTAGGGGTACACGGGGTCGCCGAAATACCACGCGCGGCGGTGGTACTTCGTGATGAACCGGGTATAGGGCGGGATGCCGCGGGCGTTGCGGAGGTTGCCCTGGCCATCCACCGGCGGCGGATCACCGAGAGCGCCTGTCGCCGTGTCCTCGGTGACGGTCAGCGTGCCGAGGACGACCTCGAAGACTTCTTTCGGGAGCGCCCCGTCCACTGAGACGTAGCCCACGATGTGCGTGGCGCGCGGGTCGTCTGGAGCGGTCGCCGGGAGGGTCCACTGCCGTTGCTGCGTTCCATCCAGGGTGACGATGGCCGTGGGGTCGCTCAGGTCACCCTCGTGGACGATCGTGAGCCCGATCTTCTGGCGGAAGGCGATGAAGCCGATGTTGTTCGAGGCGTTGATGGTCCCGCCGCCAACGGCAATGAGACCAGGGGGAGCGGACGGCTTGTGGATCCCCGCCGCCCACAAGGTGAGGTCTTCGAGGAAGACGAGGATCTTCGAGTACATCCCCGCGATGTACCGGCGCTTGTGCTTGTCCTCGGTCTGGTCCGGCCGGCGGTCGAACGTCGTGACGCCGGCGGGGAGCGACACCTCGGTAGGCGACTCGCCGAACTCGCCGCACCCCTCGCCCTGCCAGTAGAGGTGTCCGGTCCCGAAGTCGGGGCCGATATCCTCCTCCCTGGTCATGAAAAGGTTGATGCCCATGCTAGATCGAGCTCAGGATTTCCATGATCGCAGGCCCGATGAAGGTGAAAGGCTGGAACCCGCCGGTCGAGAGGTCGGAATGGTGCGTCGGCTCCTTCACCCAGGTCCCCGAGATGACGGCGCCGGGCGACGAGTACAGGACCTTGAGGCACTCCGCCGGAGCGGTGTCCAGGGTCAGCATCCGCAGGGAGCCGGCGAAGGCGTAGAGCCCGAGGGGGCGCTGCTGGGTGCCCATATCCTTCGAGTTCACGGCCCACGTCGCTCCGTCGAACTCTTCGATAAAGACATTGTCCGATTCGTCCGTTTTGACGTAGAAGAGGCTCCCCCCCATAACGGCTTGGTGGAAGATCCCGTGCGAGCCCGTCACTCCCTGTTCCACCTCGATGGTGACGGTCGAGCCGACCACCTTCAACGTGAGCACGGCAGGGTCGAATGTCCCAGCCCCGCCGAAGCCGTGGCAGTAGAGAGAGCTGCCAAGGACGGCGGGATGAGACGTGGCGCTGAACCGCACGACCGTCCCGGGGAGCGTGAGGTCTCCCCATGTTCCCGCCACCCGCCTGCGGATCCGACCGGCGAACGAAGTGCTCATGTTGGAAGGGTCTTGGCTGTGGAAGGAGAAGAAGGCGTAGAGGTCGTCGCCCAGCCGCCGGAGGAGAGGGATCCCAGTGGCCGGAGAGTCGTCAACGGTGAGCGTCCCGCCGAAGGTGCTCGTGATGTAGACGATCGAGCCGGTGCCGTCGCTCTTGGCCACCGTGAGGAACAGCTCGGAGGTCGCGGGGAGGACCGCCAGCGAAACCGGGAAGGCATCCACGGACGGGGCCGCGATCGCCGCGACCTCCAAAGGAGCCGCGCCTCGAGCGAACATCCGGATCGAGATCCGCGTGGCCTCGTTGGAGGCGTTCCAGTCCACGCCGGCCATGTACATCACGGTCCCGTCTTCCGAGAAACAAATGCAGTTCAGGTTCGTGTTGGGCAGCAACGGGTCGTAGGTCGTCACGTCCCGGTACGTCCGCATCACCGGGGACTGAGCCGGGGAGAAGTAGTTGTAGACGGCGCCAGGTGCGTGGGCCGCGATGAGCTGCTCCGCGATGTTGGCGAGCCCCACCTCATAGAGCTGGGCGCCTTCCACTTCGCCGATTCCGCTCTCGAACACCTCCGAGCAGACGCCACACGGCTGGATGTCCTCGAACTGGTATTCGGGAGCGAAGATCCCGCGGACGCACCCCACCATCCCGGAGCCGTAGGGGACCTGTCCGCCGCGGCTCTTGACGGGCCCGCCGGGCGCATCGCTGAGCCGGCCGTTGATGAGGTCCCGGAACATGTTGGGCGGGATGGCGCCGGGGTCACACTCCCTGCGCACCCCGCCGAACTTGGGGACCGACTCCGTCCCGACGCGATGGATGAACTTTCCCACCTACCTACCTCGGTACTCTTGCTCTGAGGGCTTCGGCCCCACCCCGCCGATCGCGGCGTGGTTGGTCCGAGCGAAGTAGAACCCGACCACCAGGAACAGCGCAGAGGAGAGGACTACCGGATGAGACTCGTTGGATCCGTAGTTCAACCCCTGGAAGATCGCCACCGCCATGTTCGAGATGACGATGAGGACCGAGATTATGGCCTGGGTCCACTCCCAAATCAGGTTGACCTTCCGCTGTCCGGCGGTGGTCTTGTCCTGCTGTAGCGTCGTGCTCGGAGGCAGGGATGGCTGGAGGGGCACTTCGCTCGCCACCGCGCCTCCTACCCGGCGACCGGCGGCGTCGGCGCGGGCAGCGGCTCCTCGGCGACCTGCGGCGGATTCGGCTGAGACTCCCCGCCGGGCTCCGGCGCTGGTGCGTCCGAGGCCGGGCGCGACGGAACGTGGTGCCGCCGCTTCGGCTTGTTCGCCTTGTCCCTCTTCTTCATCGCGTCTCCCACTGTTGGTACTGGTAGGCCCGCACCCCGCCAAGCGTCCCCGCGCGCAGGTAGCAGGAGCGGAACGAAAGGTCGGTCTTCTCCGGGCAGACGTTCTCGTGCTCCCAGGCAAACACGCCCTCGAAGGCGAAAGCGGCGAACGGCGATCGGCAGACGACGCCGGGGTTCCTCGAGCAGACCGGGAGCGCAACTCGCGGCACCGTGGCGCACGCCACGAAGATCGCGAACAGCACGAGGGCGAGCCGCTCCTTCATCTACGATTCTTCTGGCACTTCGTGGGGTCCGTCGATGACGGGTCGCAGCCCGGCGGCGTGACGTGGAGGCTCCAGCACGTCTTGCTCAAGTCCTCGGGGCCCTTGGAGCCGCAGAGCTTGATCTCGCCAGGAGCTCCGGTCAGAACGATGGTGTTCGTGTTCGAGGTCGGCGTGATGATCGGGCCAGCGGCCGGAAGCGGTGGAGAGAGCCGCGTCCATATCCCTTTACCCCACAGCGCGTCCGCGCAAGCGTTCAGGTCCACCGTCGTACTCTTGTCGCCCTCGAGCGGGCAACAGAAGTTGAGGCACGCGGGGACGTGAGGCTTGAGCGTGGCCACCACCTGGGAGCCACAGGCCCACAGGGTGTTGTCGAGCTTGCTCCCGGGCTGAGGCTTGATGTCCGACCGGAAGGGCTCGTGCGCGTCCAGCATCGACGGGGTGACAGGGCAGGACCCCGGTGCCGGCGAAGGCGACGGGCTCGGTCCGGGGCTGGGAGATGGTGGAATGGGGGCGATGCAGGATCCCGTGGGAATCCACGAGTCTGCTGCGATAGCCCATCGTACCTTGCCTCGGCCAGGGATCGGGCAGGTGTCAACGGGGTTGCCCGCCGGATCCACCTCGCCCGGGCGCGCGGGCGTGCACGCGAAGACGTAGTACGACTCCCAGCGGCGCCCCGGAGAGCACTCCGTCGAGACGGCGATCTGGTCCGTAGTCGGATCGTGCTGCCCGGCGCAGAGGCCCACCGTGACCGGCCGCCCAAGGATGATCGTGAGCTGAGCCGGATCCCGAAGGGTCTGCTCCACCTTGGCCTGCCACGACTGTTGGTTCTCGGCGGTGAGCGGGCAGTCGGTCCCGGCCGAACAGTGAGAGAGGTGCTCGAGGACCTTGAGCACTACGCCCCGCTGTGAGGTCGTGGTCGGCTGTGGCGCGATCCAATCCCCCACGGGAGCCGTGCATCCCGAAACGCCGGGAGCTGGACCAGGACCGGGCGACGGTGACGGCGGGACTGGCGGCGCTACCGGGCAGGTCGCCTCCTGGCCCCAGGGGACGTTCACGCTCATCCCGTTGACCGGCGGGCAGGCATAGAGCCAGCCGGAGCCGGGCGGCAGGTGATAGCAGTCCGTGACGCGAGGCACCTCGACCGTGCACACGGGATGCGGCGTCACCGGGACCGGCGGCGGCATCGTAGTCGTGGTGGTGGTCGTCGGCTTCGGTGTCGGAAGCGGCGGAATCGGGATCGGAGGGAAGCCCCCGCCGCACGCCACAACGAGGCCATAGACGCCGAAGATCGCGAGGAACGTCAATCGGAGCTTCATGCTACTTCCACACCTTTCGCACGCCCACCTGGCCACCGAACTCGCCCTCGTTGTAGAACACACCGCCCATGAGAGACCACCCGTCCGCCGTCTTGTAGACGATCACGCCGGCCACGCCCTCACCCTGCCGGTAACCGATGTTCGCCTCGAAGGCGCGGGCGTCCGCCGGCATGGAGTTGGCGATGCGGTCGATCGAGGCCTGGAGCCCAGCGTCCACGAAGATGCGGCGTTCGGCCGGCGGCTGGGCGAGCAGCCCGAACATCCGCGCCGGCCGAGCGTGCCGCTCGGTGATGATCTCGAAGTTCGAGAAGACGACCATTCAGAACCCCCTCGCGAGCCGCACGTTTCGAGCGTGCCTCGCAACGCCATCGACGTAAGACTGCGTCCGGAACGGCCCCCCGACCGGATTGCCGGAGCCTCCCCCGTTGTAGCGGGCGAGCGCCGTCGCCACGTCTCCTCCGGCGTCCACGAGGTTCTCGCCCAGGAGCCGGAGCCCGAAGGCCATGTTCGCCAGCGGCCGGAGAAGGAACGCGAAATTCATCTTCGTCCCGAGCGGCACCCCACAGTAGACGCGGGCGTTGTACCCCATGATCTGCATGAGCCCGTAGGAGCGATCGTCCTCGAAGAGACCATCGTCCACGTTCAGGGTGTCGCCGTCCGGCCGCTTGTCCTGGTGGCCCTCGTACCGGACCGCCATCGGATCTCCGTTGCTCTCCTGGAGGATGAGAGCCTCGAGCCAAACGCCCGGCGCGAAGAGGGTCGTGAGGTTGAACTGCCACTCCGGGAGCCCCACGAGCTCGGCCTGAGCGTCGATCACCCGGCGGTACTTCTCCGTCCTCATCGTCCGCCCCTCTCGGCCATGAAGCCGCACTCGAACTCCTGGTAGAAGAGGTTGTCGATCTGGAGGTTTCCATTCGAGAACCTGGCCACCGGCATCACTACATCGCCAAAGTCGAATACGAACGAACTCACGGCAGTCAGCCCGGTTGCTCCACTGGCGGGCACCCGATCGTCCACAAGGACGGAGACTCGGCCGGGAACTGAGACACGCATCTCGAATGTTCGGCTTGTGTCGTTGGCCCACCGTGGAATAGCTGTGCTGGCTGTCGCTAGAAAGACGGTGTCGAAGCTCCCACCGTTCAGCTTTGTCCGAAGAAGGACGTCTGCGACCCCTCCAGTTCCATTCCCCGTGCAGAAGAACGTGGCTGAGTCGGTGTAGTTGGCAAAGGTGTTGTTGTAGGCCTGGTGCCGGACGAACCCGAACGACCAGCCGTCGGTCCCATTCAGACGGTCTACACGATTGCCGCGCATCTTGACGCGGCAGAAGAATGCCGGCCCACCAACCACAAACGAGTGCTTGCCGCGCGTGAAGCCGCCGGTTGTGATGTTGGTGGAGAACCGAATCTCGTGGCCGTCACCGTTCGCCAGATCCTGGGCGAAGTCCAGGCCGAGCCCGTTTGCGCGGTCGAAGATCGGGACAATAATCGTCTGGCCACCCCCGAGCACCCGCCACTCGTAGCAACCGTAGGGGGTGTGGATGAGATTGATCGCGCCGGTCGAGCCGGACGCGGCCCCGTTGCCCAGGCTGTCCGAGAAGCGCGGGGGTTCGTTGAAGGGCTCGAAGGTGTACTTCGAGAACCGCGCCTCGTTCAGGTGCTGAGGGAGAAGTATCCCGTCCGCGATGTCGTCCGGCTGGGCGATCACGAGCGCCTAGAATCCGCCGCTCGAGCCCGGGTTCCCGATGAGGAAGACTGAGATATCGTCTGTTCCGGCGAAGCCGGTCGTTGCCTTGAGCCCCACCCGCACCGAGCCGATCAGCTCCATGAGCTCCAAGACCTTGTTCCCTGCGGCCGTGAGGCTGAGCGGCGGGATCGACACCGAAGGCTCCCAGGTCGCCGACGGGTATCGCCCCTTGACCTCCACGATGTAGTCCACGCCGGGAGCCGCCGAGAGCGTCGGGATCTCGAGGACGATCCACGCCCGCGAGTACGCTTCGGTCGAGTGCCCGCCGAAGGCGGCCGTGGTCCCGATCCGGAAGGGCATGAAGTACCACGCCGCCGTCCCCGTCCCGAGGTTGATCGTCGACCCGGAGATGGTGATCTGGTCGTTGCTCGGCTTTGTGAGCACCTTCCGGATGGTGGTCGACGCCTCGCCGATCTGGAAGCGGATGTAGTCCCCCACGAGCACCGGAGCGAAAGGGGCCGCGCCCGGGACGACCGCGTCGATCGTGACCGAGGCGCCGGTCGTCTTCACGCCGCCGAACCCCTGATGGGTCCCCAGGATCGCACCGTACTGGAACGCGGCGGAGTCGAGGTCGTAGTTCTGGTAGAAGGTCTTCTGGTCCTTCATTTCGTGGCTCCCTTACGTGAGCTGTCTCCAACGGCGTGGAACCTGGCTCCCGCCGTATGCGGGCATCACCCGGCCGACGTGCCGATCGTTCCTCTGGTCGGCCCACATCCGCTTGACGTCCTTCTCCCACCCCTTGTCGAACATCTCAAAGGGGACTTGCTTCACGTGCGCGCGAATCATGCTGATGAGCCCGTCCACGAAGATCAGCTCGTGCCAGTCGTTCGGGAACAGCTCGAGGCCCGAGACCGCGTCCGCTGGCAGGGGAAGGGTTGCCGGAAGGAGGTCGCCGTCGATCGCGTTGTCGTCGTAGGTCGTCGTGAGGTTGTCCCCAATGGGCCCCACGAGCTTGAGCGGCAAGGCCCCCGGCGCCTCGGTCCGATAGAGAAGCCGATCGGTCACGGTCCGGACCGGCGACACCTGGAGCCTCGAGAGGTGCACCTGCTGCAGAACTGGGGAAACGGCCGCGGAGATGAAGCCGCCCTCGGTCTCGTACTCCACCCCCCCCACGAGGTGGACGAACGTCATGGCGTAGTAGTAGGTGCCGCTGAGGAGCCCCGTCGCGCCCAGGGCAACCCCTGGAGCAAGGGGGCAGTCCACGAACGGCGGGCATCCCCGGCTGTAATTCTTCAACTCGAGGAGCGTGTCGGATGGCGGTGTCGGCCACACGTCGATCATCTTCGTCCCGGCCGGGAGGCCCGTGAGCCCCTGGGTGGGCGTGACGTTCTTCAGGGTGTACAGCTCGGGGGCGCCCCGCCGCGTCACGTCCTCCTGCCGATAGGCCTCCAGGATCACCGGATCCTTGAAGACCAGCTCCCGGCGGAGCGCCGGCGCGTAGACCTGGAAGTTGGTCCCAACGCTGCCGAAGTCGTAGGGGACCGGGATCTGGGTCGTGTTCGCGATGATGGTCACCGCGCCGTCGGCGTTACGCCACCACGCGGGAGACTCGCCCATGACGCGCAGGGCGAGCTTGATGAGGTCCTGTCGGCAGGATTCACGGTGCTGCACGTTGTAGGCGACGGCCTCTGAGCCAGCGTTGGCCCCGGACCGGAGTCCTGCGGTGATCGCCTCACCTACCGTCAGCGGCACAGGACCTCCGTTCCGGTGAACGTCCTACTGCTTTGCGCCCCTCTTGAGATTCGCCGCGGCCTGTAGCGGCGTCATCCTGGACGCCGGC
>Ga0137464_1000686_pt1 | contig 10703 bp, 4 predicted proteins | sample EasRivERMGT814_2_FD_102306 | JGI IMG/M metagenome (GOLD analysis project Ga0137464, IMG submission 102306) | Soil microbial communities from meander-bound floodplain in the East River, Colorado, USA - East River MetaG ERMGT814_2 | ecosystem: Environmental > Terrestrial > Soil > Floodplain ...
AGCGGATTGTTCAACTCGTGCGCGACACCGCTGACCAGTTGTCCCACCGCGGCCAGCTTCTCCTGCTGAATGAGCTGTTCGGTGAGGCGGCGTTCGTCGGTCACATCGCGCACGATGCCGAGCGCGCCGGCCTGTCCGTCGCCCTCGCGCAGCGGCGTCAGCGTGAGCGAGCAGATTCTGATGTCCCCCGTGACGGAGGGATAGCGCAGCTCGGCGCGCGTCCGCTGGCCGTCAAAGCTGTCGCGCAGGACCTGGTCCACCATCACGCGATCGCGTTCGTCGATCAGGGCGGCGAAGGGCGTTCCGAGCAGCTCGGCGCGATCGCGGCCGCTGGAACGCTCGAGGGAGCGGTTGATCGACGTCAACGCACCGCGCGCGTCGACGGTGAAGATCGCGTCCGACGCCGCTTCGACCAGCCGGCTGTATCGCGTTTCCGATCGCTCGAGCGCCAGCGCGCGCTCGCGCTCGTCGGTGACGTCGCGCGCGACGCCAAGCACCCCGATCACGCGGGGACCATGCCGGATCGGCGTGTTCGTAACCGACAGGAGGCGCACCGCGCCGTCGGCGCGCACGACGTGACACTCGAAGCGTCGCGCCGATCCCGCGAGCGCCGACTTGAAGTGCTCCTTGGCGTGCGGCACTTCGTCGTCGACGATCATCTGAAACGGGCTGCGGCCGAGAAGCTCCTCGCGACGCACGCCCGAAAGCTGGCAGATCGCGTCGTTCACCGACGTGAACGCGCCGGTCCCATCCAGTGTGTAGATCGCGTCCGTCGCCGACTCGAACAGGTTCCGGTATCGCGCTTCGGACTGCGCCACCGCGTCGCGCGCGCGGCGCTCGTCGTCCGACGCCTGGCGGTAGCGGTCCGCGAGGGCCTGCGCCTCTTCATAAAGGCGCGCGTTGGTGACCGCGACCGCCACCTGATCCGCCAACCGCTGAAGGACGATCGCGTCGTCTTCGTCGAAGTTCTCGGCGCGATTGATCACGGCCAACACGCCGATCGGCCCGCCGGTGGCGAACAGCGGGGCGACGACCGTTTTCTCGACGCCCGCGGCGATCCGCGTCGGGTTGTACGCAAGCGGCTCGTTCGCCATGTCGTTGCTGATCACCGCGGAATGCTCGCGAATGGCCTTGCCCGACACGCTCTTGGCGAGCGGAAGTGTGGCACCGATCACAATCTCACCGGCGCCCCGCCCCGCGACGACCGAGATGTTGCCGTCGCGGATCAGCCCGAGCGTGGCGCCCTGCGCACGCAACAGCGCCATGGCGTAGCCCAGGCTGAGGTGCATGACGTCGTCGAGACGGAGCGATCCGGTGATCGCCCGCGCCATGTCGGCCAGCGCCTCGTGTTGAAGCAGGAGCTGGTCGCGCTCGTGGAGCAGCCGCTCCAACGACTCCGTTTTGCGACCGGGGTCGCTCGGCCGGCCGTTCATCGGCGCCTCGGCATGAGCAGTCGGGCGGCGAGCGGCTCAACGACTGCCGTGAACGGCGTCATGCCGATCAACTCGCCGTCCGCCTGAGCCGGAAGGACCGGCGTCGTCTCGACGCGCAGTTCCCGTCCGCGGCAGTAGAGCATGCAGGGATCAGTGCGAAAGTCACGACGCAGCAACCGCGACATGATGCGCAGCGCGTCGCCCAGTGTTCGTGGAGAGAAGATGCAGCCGTCGAGGAGCCCGTCGTCGGTGCGGATCTCCGGGCCGAGCGTGATGCGATCGCCCAGCACGGCGCCGAAGTTGGCGATCATGACGGCGGCGGCGCGGCGCTCGTGGATGATTCCGTCCACGACGAGGCGCGCGTCGAAGAAGCGACGCCGGAGCACGGCGCGAAGCGCCGCACGCGTCCCCATGATGGTGTAGGCGAGCACACCCAAACGACGCTTGAGCCAGCCCGGCGTCTCAGCGACCATCGATGCGTCGATGCCCACGCCGGCCGCGATGGCGAAGCGGCGGCCGGAATCGAGCTGTCCGAGATCGATCCAGAGCTCGCCGCCGTCGAGCAGCGCGGGAATGGCGCGCCGGACGCGGAGCGGAATCCCGAGCGCGCGCGCCAGCAGATTGCCCGTCCCGCCGGCGAGCACGCCGATCGGCTGCCCGCTGCCGGCGAGCGCGCCGGCGACCTCCATCACCGTACCGTCGCCACCGAGCGCGAACACGGCATCCACGGCTCCGGCGGCGCCGCGGCCGGCGGCGAGTTCACCGGCATGCCCTGGCCGCTCGGTGAATACAACGTCGCACTCCACGCCGCGGTCGGCAAAGGTGCGGCGCGCGACTTCGGTGAGCCGTTTTCCGCGTCGCGACGCCGGGTTGGCGATGAGCAGCGCGCGGCGGATCAGAAGCGCCACGTCTTGCGCAGCCCGAAGCTGAGCTGTCGCGGCGTCGGGGCGAGGCTGGTGAGCGACGAACCCGACGTGCAGTACCGGGCGAGCGTCCCCTGCTCCACCGATGCGTTGAGCGACAACCTCGGGTTGATCCGATATTCGAAGCTCCCACCGAGCGCGTCGAGCGGCGACAGGCCCTGATCCGCCTTGAACGGGCACAGGCCCGCGTTGAGGCTGAAGAACAGGTTGCTCCCGACCTGCTTCTCTCCGCCGAGCGTTGCGCCATACAAGAAGTCCAATCCGCTCGACTTGCCCTGCTGCGCGATACTCGTAGGTGCCGCGCCCTGGAACTGGACGACGTCGAGCAAGCTCCCGAGACCCGTGCGGTCGCGCAGCGCGCTGGCGGTGATCGAGCTGAAAGTGGGCGCGATGAACGCCAGCGCCTGGGCGCCGCGTCCGGTGGTGAAATCGAATCCGGGCTCGTTGGTGATCAGATAGCTCAGCAAATCCGACTGCGAGATGTCGTAAGTCTGATCGCTGGTGAAATCGATCTTCGGACCCGGCTTGAGCGGCCCCTTCACGTTCACGATCACGCCGATGTCTTCCTTCTGCGCGCGTTTGACGCGGTAGATGGCGGAGATATCGATGTCGGGATTGGGAGGATTGGTCGTGGCGTCGAAGCTCACGAGACCACGCATCACCGTGAAATCGCGCCGCGCCAGACCGAGATCGAGCGTGTACGTGCCGCTGTTGGCCAGAAACGCGCCGTCCACGGTCACCGGGTACGAGGTCGTGCCCCGCCCGCCGAGCGATGATGTCGTTTTTTGCATACTCACGAGCACCGACCCGGAGAGCTTCACGTCGGCCTCCGACGACTTGAGCTTCACGTCTTCGCCCAGCGTTACGTTCACCTGAGCCGACCGGAATCCGAGACGCGCCAGCATCGCATCCATGCTCGCGCTCCCGCCGCCGAAATTCACGACGGTGTCCGCATCGATGTCCAGCAACTGCTTGCGTGCGATCTCGGGATCCGGCAGGAACACCTGCCCGCGGTTGACGATCACCGAGCCGGTGAGCGCCACATTGCCCGGCGCGCCGGTGAGTCGAAGGCCCGGCTGCGGGATCGTGACGTCCAGCTTTGCCTTGGTCCGCCGGTCGATGGGGTGGAAGTCGCGCGCCCGCAGAGTGAGATCGAACGTGCGTCGCAGCGAGTCCAGGGCGTTGTCGACCGAACCCGAGGCCCAGAGCAAATTCCCGGGTCGCGCCTCCTTGCTCGCCAGGGACCTGCTGGTCAGGGACAGGGTGTCGATCACGAACTTGTTCTTGGCGAGCGTCGCCCGCACCGTGATGTCCTGGAGTTCGATGCCGAGCGATTTTACCGTCGTTCTCCCCGCTTCCACGGTGAGCGTGCCGGTCGGGTTCAGACTGGCATAGCTCTCGTTCCACACACCGTTCCCCTCGAGCCGGGCGGTCAGCCGGCCGCGCGTACCATCGATGCTCGGCGCCAGGAACGTCTGGATGATGCCGAAGTCAGCGCTGTCCGCGCTGAGCTTGAACCTGATCGAGTCGTTCGGGATGTGCGCCGTGAACAGTGTCAGGTCCATGGCGCCACTGGCCGACGCTTTCACGGCCGTGTCGCCCTTCATGAAAACGTTCGCGTTCGCCACCCACCGCTTCGCCTCGTACCTCGCGGCGGCCGTGGTGCGCTCTACGCTCACGTCGCCCGCCTTCACGCCGCTGAGCGCCGCATTCGCCGCGATCACCGGATTCGCCTTCGTTCCCGTGAGGTCGACGTCGAAGTCCGCCAGACCGGACACGGAGCGCGCGTACTTCGCGAGTTGAGCGATGTCGTGCAACGGCACGTGCGTCGCGCGCGCCTTTCCGCGCACCGATCCTTCGTTCGGAATCTCGCCGTTCACCGTGACGACCGCGCTGTCGCCGTTCCGGAAGACGAACGAGTCGAGGTACAGTCCGCGTGTCGAGTCCAACGTAAGACGCGCCGGCTGCGCGAGGCGCCAGTGCGCCTCGCCGACGTCCATGCGAAGCGAGTCGAGGCGCAGCGACTGCGCGCTCCCTTCGACGCCGAGTGTTCCCGCGGCCGAGACGCGCGGTCCTTTTCGGCGCGATGCGCCGGCAACGAAGCTTCCGTGCGTCCGGTCGCTAAGGTCGATCGTTGCACCCAGACTGTCGAACGAGATCCCCCCCAGCATCACAGAGTCGGCTTGCAGTTTGAACGAGCCGTTCGGCGACGCGAGCGTGCTTCCGAGGTTGCGGAAACTGAAGTCGGCAACCCCGGCCGCGGTCAATCCGCGCACGAACACCTTCTCCGCCGTGGTTACGCGCCCGGCCACGTCGAGTGAATCGACACGACCGCGCAGCGTGGTTTCGATCGAGAAGCGCCCGGACAGAGAATCGACGATTCTGGCGATCCGCGCGCTGTCGCGCAGCCCCAAGTAGCGGCGAAGCCCGCCCAGGGAATCGACGTGCACGAACACGCGCAGCGAATCGCTGGCGCCGCCGGGAAGACCGATCGCCCCGCGCGCGGTCGCGAGGCCGGCCGCCGTCCGCAGCGCAAGCGAGTCGACATACATGCGGCCGTTGGCGAAACGGAGCGTGGCCGACGACGGCTGCAGACGAATGCCGTCGAAGACGCTGCGCTCGAGCGAGAGATCGGCCTTGCCGCGAATATCGCCGAGCGTGGGCCCCGCGAGGTCCACGGTGTAATGGCCGCTGAACGAGCCATTCGGCAGTGACGCGCGGCCGAGCAGATCGCGAACATCGAGGCCGCTGAACTGCCCGCTTCCGTGCGCGCCGTAACCACCGACGGAATCGGCGTCGGCGCGCCCCTCAAAACTCAACGCGCCGCCCGATCCCTTGAGCGACAGCGCCAGCTCGAGATCGGGCATCGTGCCCTTGGCGCGGATTGGCCCGCTCACCAGACCGCGGAACGGCAGCGTCTTGAACTCCGGAGAGCGCGCCAGCATGGTGAGCGAGAGCGGCTCGGCGTTGAGCGCCACATCATAGATCATGAATTTCTCGCCGTACGTCACGCGCCCGCTCCCCGTGAAGCGCGAAGGCTCGCCCGGTCCATCCTGATGCGTGACGTCGGCGTTCGAGAACCGCACGTCGAGCCATGACGAGTCGAGCGTCGCCGAACCGGAGATGAAGCCGTTCAGGCGAGGAAACGAGGGATAGAGGAACTCGATTGTTCTCAGATCGAGGGGCGAAACGGTGGCCTCGAATCCGTGGAACGCGGTGTACGCGGGCTCGAGGATGTCCAGCTCGCCGCGGCCGGAGAAACGCGTCGTCGCACCGGGTCCGTGATCGTCGTGGAACACGCCGCGCGCGTCGTCCACGAAGAAATTGGTCAGAAGTCCTCCGCGCGCCTTGACCGTTCCGACGACGCGGCCGCGCCAATCGACGGGGAACGGCTTGCCGTTCAACGTGCGGATCAGATCGAAGTCGACCGGGTCGGCCTTGAGGTCGACGTCGCGCACGAGAAGGAGCGGCAGCCCCGTGCCGAAGCTCATCGCGCCGGTGAGGTGCGACTTGGTGCTGTGAACGTCGAGCTTCGTGAGCTTGTAGTCGATGATCGACAGATTCTTCGGATCGTTCCGGATGTTGAGCATCATGCTCCCGCCACCGGTGCGCGGGAGCGTGGGGTACACCCAGTTGACGTCGTTGAGCGCCACCGAGTCGCCGCGCACGGCGATGTCGTAGCGCATGGGCAGGTTGCTCCCCCAGACGATCTTGCCGCTTGCCACGCCGGTCGACGCGGGAAGGTCGAAGTGGGGCACCTGGAACCACACCGAGTCGCCGAGCTGTCGCACGGTTCCGCTCATGCGGCGGAAGGCGAACGGGGGATCGACTTCGTCGACGTCGAGCGCGGCGATGGCGAACTCGCGTCCGGCGACGCGGTTGCTGTCCGGATCGGCGAGCCGGGCATGGGCGATGAGCCCGGTCGCGTGGCGCCACGTGTACGTCCTCGTGAAGCCGATGCCCGAGCGGCGAATCACGTGGACGTCGCGCGCCAGATTGTACCGCACGGCGCTGTCGCGCGCTGCGCCGTGGAGGACCGTATCCACGTGCCATGGCATCTTGAGCACGAAGCTCCCGTCGCGCGTACGCGCCGAATCGATTACGAAGTAGTGCCCCCACCCGCGGTCCGACGCCGGCTTGCGCTGCGCCGAATCGCCACCGCGCGCGAACACCTCGCTGTAGTTCCAGCGCCCAGTCGGGCGCTGCACGAAATGCAGATACGGATGCTCGACGTCGACGCGACGAAGGTAGACGCGCCGGTCCCAGATGTCGCGCGGATCGAACTTCACGATCACGCGGCCGGTGCTCACGAAGAGCTCCCCGCTTTTCTCGCGGATGGCGATCGAGTCGATCGTCACGCTGTCGAGAAAATTTCCGCCGATGCGCCCGAGGTGAACGGTGCCACCCTGCACCGCTCCGGCGATCAGCGGCTCGATCACGCGCTTTCGAAGCTGCTCGTGTCCGTACTCGGTGCGTGTCGCGACGAACAGCAAGACGAACGTCGCGATCCCCAACGTCAGGAGCACGGCGGCGCTTACCAGAACGACGAGACGGCGGCGAGTCATGGAGCTAGAAGTCCGGACCGATCGACAACGTAAACGTCAACTTGCGGAAAAATCGTGTGAAGGTGCCCCCTGAGACGGGCGCCGGCGTGAAGCTCGACGGACAGTCCCCGTCGCTGTCATCCTGTACCCATATGTTGGACCCCGGTAACCGCCGAACGGGCAGGTCGGCTCCCGGGGAAATGCAGAATAGCGACGAGAAACCACCCGTCTGCTCCGGAGGGGCGAAGAAGGCCTTCCCCGCCGGCCGAGGGTAGGGGTTGTACCCCACATTCACTTGGATCGGCCCGATGTCCGAGAAGTAACGAACCCCCACACCCGGCGTGTACTTGAGGTGGTTGCCAAGACCCGGGTCACCCTCGCGGCGCGTCCAGACGGCGCCAATGTCGGTGAACAGGGTGTACTGGATCCGGTTCGGGAAAAACGGGTCGCGAAATCGAAAGTCGATGTTGCCGACGACGAGGAGATTCCCGCCGACCGGAATGGTTCGGTCGGTTTTTGCTCCCGGCCTGGGATTGAATATGAGGGTCGAGTCGTTGACGACCGTCGTCTCGGCCTCGGTGAATAGATAAACGAGGTCGCCGAGCTCGTTCTGCTGGTAGCCGCGAACGCTGGTCGCCCCACCGGCATAGAGTCGTTCCTGCGGCGGGGGCAGCCGGGTGCCGTTGGCCGTCGCGCCGCCGGCGATCGCGCCGAAACGCAAACGGGCGGCGAAAACCGTCCGCGGCGCCAACGCATGGTAGTACGCGGCGTCCAACGTTCCCTTGAGAAAGGACAGGCTCGTATCCGACCACAGCCAGCGCGACGAGCCGCGCGCTTCCGCGCGAACGACGGTGCCGACCCGCGGGTCGATCACGTTGTCGGTCGTGCGCTGCTGAAACGCCAGGCTCGCGACGGCGAGTCGGAGGGGCGCCGTGACCTGGTCCTGCTCGGCCTGATTGCACCGGAGAAACACGCCGCACAACAGCGCCGGCTCCGCGTCCGTCTTGCCGTACTCGAGCGAGTACGCGGCGCGCACGCTGGTACTGCGAGGGAGGTCGCGGGAGACCGACGCCTCGCCGCCGACGAGCGTGGTTCGCAGGTACGCCTTGTACTCGCCGCGCACCTCGCGGGACGCCGAGACCGCGGCGTTCGGCCCGCCGGGGCCGATGGCCTGCCGAAACGTGGTGTTTATCGAGTAGTTCACCACCGAGCTGGCGATCTCGTCTTCGTCGAGGGTGCTTCGCCGACACAGGTTGTCGCGAGTGAACGTCGAATTGGTCGGCGAACCGTACGCGAGCTTGGACGCGCGGGCGAGGAATTCGAAGCGCACGGCGCGCGAAGCGAAATTCCTGTCGCTGTACTGGGCCGAGCCGCGGAAGCAGTCGAGCGTACCCCAGCCGAAATCGGTGTCGATCTGGCGCATCAGACCTTCGCGCAACTGCACGGCGATGCCGATCGTCGAATCCCGCTTCACCTGGCTCGTGTCGCGCATCACGTCGAGCTCGACGTGCTCGAACGCGCCGGTCTGCAGAAGTGTTCGCCGCGCGACCGTCAGGGCCCGGTCGGTATATTCGTCCCCTGGCTCGATGCCGAGCAGCCGCCGGACCACGGGTGAATCGATCTGCACGAGCGGGCGATCGGGCGCGGGCGTAGACGTGACGTGGATGGCGCCGAAGCGGGTGTACGGACCCGGAATGACGGTGAGCGTGACCGTCGCGCGATGCTCGGCGGCGTTGGTCCTCGATTCCGGCAGAACGTCGGCGTACGGATAACCGCTGTTCCGAAGGCGCGACCGGAGCGTATCCAGATCGGCCGCCATGAGCGCGAGTCCGAAGCGCGCGCCTTTGGACAGGTTCAGCTCGTGAACGATGTCGTTCCGGTTTCGCACCGAGTCCAGTCCGTCGATGGCCAGCGAATCCGTGCGCATCGGCGGCCCTTCATTGATACGGAAGGTCACGTCTACCGACCCGTTGCCGTTCTTCTCGACGAGCGTGTCGACGCCGGTGTCGTAGAAACCGCGGTCCTTATAGAAGTCCTTGAGCCGGACGGCGTCCTTCCTCAGGCCGTCGGGGTCCAGACAACGGCGCTTCCCGAATCGCCGAAGGATCCGGCGCGTCAGGGAGGACGGCGTCGTAGCAATACGTTGGGCGAGCTCGGCATCTCCGAAACTGCGGTTGCCCTCGAAGTTGAGCGCGCTGACTTCCGTATCGCCCGCGTCGCACTCGGTTTCCTGCGCCCACGCGGTCGACGAGAAGGCCGGCAGGCAAACAGCCAGCGCGAGGACGAGGAAGCGGTCGCGCCGGCGCGCGAGCGGTCGACGCATCAAGCGTCGTGGGGCCGGGTTCGGCTCAATGCAGTCGATGGCAGCGGCGGGCGGCTCAGGAACACACGCGCAAGATAGAAGGCTGCGAGCCCTACGCCGAGTCCGATCCCGATGGCTCGCACCAGTACGCGCGGGCTGTTTGCGCGCTGGTATGTGTCCTCGAGATCCACGTGTGTGCTACGCGGATCGCTCTTTGCAAGCATGCCTACCTCGTGAGTCCCAGCCGGCGTCGGCGATGCGACTACGTCAATCGACGATCTACACCTTGAACGGCGGGCGGTTGCCGACGCACGCGTCCCCAAACGATGCGCGCGTAGTTTGATTGACGCTCGATGGCGGGAGCGGGTAAGTTCTCGCGCCGATTTGAGAGTGTCAACCGAAAGGGAGGGCGGGATGGCCGCAGGATGGGAGGGCGGGCAGCAGCGCGCGCGCGCGGTCGCGTCATCGATCATCCGCCCCTTCGTCCGTTCGGCCGTCCTGCCCTCTGTCTGGCTCTTTCTCGCGTGCGGGTCCCCGGGCGCCACGTCGCGCAATACGCTCGTCGACTCGCGCGACATCTACGACCCGCGCTCCCTCGACCCCGCGCTTTCAACCGACGTTCCGACGGGGCGCGCGGTGGGTTACCTGTTTGACGGGCTCACCCGGTTCGACCCCGAGGCCAAAGTGGAGCCCGCGCTCGCCGAGCGGTGGGACGTGACGCCCGACGGCAAGACCTACACGTTCCACCTGCGGCGGGGTGTTCGCTTCCACGACGGCACCCCCTTCGTCGCCAAGCACGTGGTGCACAGCTGGCAGCGGGTCCTCGACCCCGCCGTGAAAGGCGGGCGCGGCGAACCGCTGTATCCGATCATCGGCGCGCGTGAGTACGCGGCCGGCACCGCGAAGTCGATCAACGGACTCTCGGCGCCGAACGACTCGACGATTGTGACGCAGCTCACCGAACCGCTCGCTTTTTTTCCGAAGCTGCTGGCGATGCCGGTGGCCGCAATCGTCCCACTGAACCCGCCGCCAAACTTTGACGAGCACCCGGTCGGCACCGGGCCCTGGAAGCTGGTCGAGTGGAAACACGACGACTATCTACTGTTTTCCCGGTTCGACGCGTACTACGGCGGCGCGCCAAAGGCGGACTCGCTCCGCGCCCGGATCATCGCCGAGCCCAGTACCGCCGTAGCCGAGTTCGAGAGCGGCAACGTCGACGTGCTGCAGATTCCCGCCGGCGAAGCGTCGGAGTGGGAGGCGGACGAGAGCCGGAAGTCGCTGCTCATGTCGACGCCGGCGCTGCAGCTCGTGTACGTCGCGATCAACACGACGCGCGGGCCGCTCACCGACGCGCGTGTCCGGCAAGCGATCAACCACGCGATCGACGTGGCTCGCATCAACGAGCGATTGATCAGCGGCCGCGGCACTCTCGCAGCCGGGGTCATCCCTCCGGCACTCGCCGGGTACGACAGCGCGCGGCAACCGTACCGGTACGACCCCG
>Ga0137464_1000690_pt1 | contig 10681 bp, 7 predicted proteins | sample EasRivERMGT814_2_FD_102306 | JGI IMG/M metagenome (GOLD analysis project Ga0137464, IMG submission 102306) | Soil microbial communities from meander-bound floodplain in the East River, Colorado, USA - East River MetaG ERMGT814_2 | ecosystem: Environmental > Terrestrial > Soil > Floodplain ...
CGCGCAGAAGTTTGGTGTCGGCCGCCTCATCGACAAAAACGCAAAACGATTCGCCGAGCTCGGTTTGCAGCACTCGCGCATGTCCGACGAAAGCTGGCTCGAACGATTGTCGGAGGAGCCGCTGCTGCTCCGCATGCCACTCGTTCGCCACGGCAACGCGCTCACCGTTGGCCTAGCCGAACCGGAGTGGAAGGGCTGGGTGACAAAGTGACGCAGCTTTCGGTTTCGAACGCGAGTGTCGAATTCGGCGCGACCGTTCTGTTTCGTGACCTGACTTTCACGGTGGCAGCCGGCGAGCGCTGAGGCATTGTCGGCCGGAACGGTACCGGGAAGACCACGCTGTTTCGCTTGCTGACCGGTGAGATGCAACCGACGCGCGGGGCGATCGCTCGCCAGCCAGGGGCGCGGATCTCGCTGCTCGAGCAACATCGGGAATTCGCCGGCGCCGAAACCGTGTGGGAGGCCGCGGCCGGCGAGTTCGCCGAGCTGCTTCAACTCGAGCGATCGCTTCAAGCCCAGGCCGAGGGGCTTGGCAGCAACCCCGACGCGGCCGCGCTGGAGCGATATGGACGCGATCTGGAGCGATTCGAACGCGAGGGTGGCTACACGATTGCGCCGCGCGTGGACGCGGTGCTTCACGGCTTGGGCTTCGATCCGGCCGCGGCTCGCGGCGCTCCCGTGTCGCACTTGAGCGGCGGCGAGCGAGGACGGCTCGGACTGGCCCGACAACTCGTGACACCTGCCGACATCCTTCTGCTCGACGAGCCGACCAACCACCTGGACCTCGAAACGACACGCTGGCTCGAGCAGTACCTGTCGGGCCTCGCGGCGACCGTTCTGCTTGTGAGCCACGATCGCGCGTTTCTAGCGACCGTGGTGGATCACGTGCTGCACTTCGAAGGCGATACCGCCATACCGTACGCCGGCGGTTATGCCAACTTCGTCGAGCAGCGGATGCAACGACGGCTGACGCAGCAGCGGCAGTACGACCAGCAGCGAAGAAAGATTGCCGGCGAGCAAGACTACATCGCGCGCAATATCGCCGGCCAGAATACCCGCCAGGCGAAGGGTCGGCGCAAGCGGCTCCAGCGAATGCCGCGCTTGAGTGCCCCGGTCGGTGAGGATGGGACGATGTCGGTGCGATTCGACGTCGCCGAACGCGGCGGCGACCGAGTGGCGTCGGCCGACCACGCGACCGTGCGAGTCGGATCGCGCGAATTGATTCGTGATTTCACCGGCACGCTGATGCGCGGCGACGTGCTCGGCCTGCTCGGTCCGAACGGGAGTGGAAAGTCGACATTCATCAAGGCGCTGCTCGGCGAGCACGCAATCGCTTCTGGTGAGTTGCGCATCGGCGGCGGCATAACGGTCGGCCACTACCGTCAAGACCTCGGCCAGGTCCCGCTCGACAAAACGCTCTATGAGGCGATCACCGACATTCGGCCGCTCTGGGAGCGCCGGTTCGTGCAAGGCCATCTCGGTCGGTTTGGCTTCTCGGGCGACGAAGTGCAGCGCCGCGCCGACACGCTATCGGGCGGCGAACGCGCGCGCGTCGCGCTCGCGATGCTGATGCTGAGCCGATCCAACCTGCTGACCCTCGATGAGCCGACGAACCATCTCGACGTCGAGTCGATCGAGGTGCTCGAGGACGCGATCGAAGACTATGACGGTACCGTCATCCTCGTGAGTCACGACCGGGAGCTGCTGCGCGCGCTCACCACTCGCGTATGGACGCTGCATGACCGGCACATCACCGACTTCGACGGCACCTTCGCTGAATGGGAAACGGTGACGGCGGAACGTGCCCACGCCGCGCAGGTTCGTACCGCGGAGGAGGAGGCGGTGCGGCGTGTGCAGGAAAAAAAGAAAACCACACGCCGCGAAGTTGCGTCGCGCGACGCGCGCGCGAGTCTCCGTAAGGCACAGCGCGACGTGGAGGATCTCGAACAGCGGATCGAGTCGCTGGAAGGGAGAATCCAAGCCGTCACCGCGACGCTGGACGACCCGGAACTCTACACCAAGCCGCAGGGGGTGACGCGCGCCGCGGGGATGGGCAAGGAGCTGGACGCGCTCAAGGCGGAGCTGGAGCGCGCGCTGGAAATGTGGACCGCGGCGAGTGACACCCTCGCGGCACTCGACGCGTAGACATCGGGCACCCATCGACGGCGCCGACGATGTTTCCGTTTCTCCTGTTTGCCCAACTTGCAACTGCCGCCCCGCCCGGCGACTCGGTGTATGCCAGCCCGGCGCTGCGTGATTTGATCGCGGCGGCGGCCTTGTCCAACCACGAACCGCCGCCGGAATTCCGCGCTTACCGCGCGCGCATTGAAACGGAATTGTCGCTCATTCTTCGCGACACGATTGGCCGGGAACGAGCGGCGCAGATCGAGCAACTCGGCGCCGAGGCGAGCTGGCAGCGGATGGGTGAATACGCCATCCATGTCGTGGGCTACCGATCGCAGAGCGTCGGTGTGCCGTACTCGGCGCTCAGCATCGTTCGCGGCTGGACCATCCCGTCGCTGTACGGCGAGCGCTTGCTGTTGGGTGCGTATTTCGGCGGCGGGCGGGCGCGAACGCGGGAGAGCCAGCTTGTCACGGTGCACCCATTCGCCAGCGACCGCGCGCAGTTCTACCGGTTCTCGGGGGGCGACACGATCACCACGCTTCGCGTCGGGGATCGCGCGATCCCCGTGGCGCGCGTGCGTGTGACGCCGCACTCCGGAGGTCCAGGCCGCCTCGGGTTGTTCGACGGCGAAATCGACCTTGACGCAAGCCGCCATCAGATCGTGCGTATGCGCGGTCAATTCGTGATCCTCGGTCCGCCACGTTCAGGGCGTTCGGTGCTGTCTCGTCTACCGGGAATCACCGCCGTCGCGTACGGCGAGTTCGTCAACGCGGAGATCGGGGGCCGCTATTGGCTGCCGGCATTCCAGCGCACCGAATTCCAGGCGAGCGTCGCCCTTCTTGGCCAAACTCGATCGGTGTTCCGATTGGTTTCGCGCTTCGACGACTACCAGGTCGACGACAGCAGTACCGGGACAGCGAGGCTTCAAGGTCGACCCGGGCTCGTCGTGACGTACGGGCCGCAGGACAGCATCAGCCGATTCGGCGATTGGCGCCGCGGGCTCGGGATCGCAACGGCGTCGGTGAGCGCGAGCGACTTCGACGATGTCGGACCGGACGAGTGGAGACCCGTCGGTCCGCCCCGCCTCGACCTGGCTCCGACCAAAACCAGCGAGATGCTGCGGTACAATCGTGTGGAAGGGCTTTTCACGGGAGCGATCGCGACGGTGCAGTTCCGCGACCTGTTTCCCGGATTGAGCGTCGGAGTGTTTGGCGGATGGGCGTGGACCGAGGGCACGGCGCGTGGAGGGGCGCGCGCGTCGCTCGCCCGTGGATCGTGGATTCTCGGCGCTCGTGCCGAGGCCGAATTGGCTTCGACCAACGACTTCGCCTTACCTCTGGATGAAGGAGCCGGAGTTGGCGCGTTGCTCGCCGGGCTCGACGACATCGACTATGTCGACCGCCATACGGCGAGCATCTCGGCGACGAGGAGTCTTGGCGGGTTCGACGCCGTGTTGGCAACAGTGCAGTTCGGCCTAGGCAGCGACCGGGCGGAGATTGCCCGCGTCGAGCATGGGCTGTTTGGCGGTGGACGTTTCCGTCCCAATCGAGGCATCGCCGAAGGCACTTACGCTCTGGCAACGGCGGAGGTCGAGGTGCACCCGAATGTCACCGGCGACTTTGTGCAGCCGGGAGTCGGCGCACGTCTACGGTACGAAGCGGGCGCCGGCGATCTGCGATGGAACCGTGCGGAGGTGGCGCTTTCGGGACGGCGCTACTGGGGGCCGTTCCAGTTTTCCGCGCACGCCGACGCAGGAGCTCTGCTGGGCCGCGACCCGCCGCCGCAGAAGCTTTTCGAGCTCGGGGGCAATGAGGCCCTTCCGGGCTACTCGTATAAGGAGTTCGTCGGTGATCGCGCCGCGCTCTTCCGCGCCTTTGCGAGCTATCGTTTTCCGTTGTGGCGGTCACCGATCAACGTGTTTCGAAGATTCTATCTCCCGGGTTTCGGGCCGGGTCTAGCCGTTGGCATGCAGGGTGGTTGGGCCGAGCTGTCGTCGGACGCCGCGCGGCGAGCGGTTGCGGCACTGGGCACGTCGACGACCGGAGAACCGGTGTCGCGCGCGACGGACGGCGTCCGCGCAACGGTGGGCGGCGGGATCACTGTGTTCTCCGACGTCCTGCACTTCGGCGTCGCTCGGCCGATCGATCGCCCGGCGCCGTGGCGATTCGTGTTCGGGTTCGGTCAGACCTTCTAGAACTGTCCGATGAACCCGATTTCGGGTTCGAGGTGCACGCCGCAGTTCTCCTCGACCTTGCGCTGCGCGATGGCGATCAGCGCGCGTACATCCTTCGCTGTCGCGTGTCCGAGGTTGACCATAATGTTCGCGTGGATGTGCGAGATCTGCGCATCGCCCACCCGGAAACCCTTTAGTCCGCACTGATCGACGAGGCGCCCGGCGCCGACGCCTTCGATCTTCTTGAAGATCGAGCCGGCGCTGGGGTGCCACTCGAGCCACGGGTGCCGTCCACCGCGCCAGCTCAGATTCTCCTGCAGAATTCGATGCATGATCGCCGGATCGCGTCGCTCCAGCAGAAACGTCGCAGACAGGACGATGTCGTCGCGGTGATGAAAGATCGAATCGTCATACCCGAACTTGACGTAATCGGCGTGCACCACCTTGCGCTCATTCTCCTGGCTCAGGATCTCGCACGACTCGAAGACCTCGGCGATGAACATCGTGCGTTCGCGGTCGGGCGCCGGCGAGAGAAAATGAAGGTTCTGCCAGATGGCGCCCCCGACGGTGCTCGGGATCCCGACATAGTGCTCGAGGCCGGACCAGCCCTCGGCGACCGATTCCTGAATGAGATCCTTCACGACGGCGCCACTTTCGCTCCAGAGCCGGCAGTGGCCGTCGTCGGCTCGGAACTCGTGGGCGCGAGCCGTGTTTCGAATGACGAGTCCGCGAAAGCCGCCGTCGCCGATCAGCACGTTGGCGCCTAGGCCGAGAACGAAGTAGGGTACACCGAGTTCGCGCGCGGCGCGCACCGCCTCGGCAAGCGCATCGGCGGTGGGCGCCTCGTAGAAGAGGTCGGCTGGCCCGCCAATGCGAAAGGTGGTGTACGGCGCGAGATGCTCGTCGGTCTTTACGTAGCGCCGATCGAGGCGCTCGGCGAGCTTTCCGAGCGGTCTGGGCGTTGACGAGTGGGTCATGCTGGGAGTGAAAGAAACCATGGAAGTTCGCTTGGCGCCACGGCGCCGAACACGGCGCCATCGCACGATCCGCGCGCGGGCACTCGCAATGCTTTTTTTCGCGCCGTCGATCGCGTTGGCGCAACGAGCGGAGCTCGAGCGTCGCATTCAACGAACGACGCTCCCCAACGGCCTCGACGTCATGGTGGTCGAGAATCGCGGTGTGCCGCTGGTGACGATCGAGGCCGACGTGAAGAACGGGTCGTTCACCCAGGGACCGGCCTACGAGGGACTGTCGCACCTGTACGAGCACATGTTCTTCAAAGCCAATTCGGCCTTCCCCGATCCCGACGATTTCGTGGGGCGCGCTTCACAGCTGGGGGCGGTGTTCAACGGCACGACCAGCGAAGAGCGGGTGAACTATTACCTCACCGTTCCCGCCGACAGCGCCGAAGGGGGGATGAAGTTCCTCGCCGCCGCCCTCATGCAGCCGTCGTTTCGCCGGGACGAGCTGGAACGCGAGCGTGAGGTGGTGATCGGCGAGTACAACCAGGACGAGTCGAGCCCGTTCTTCCGGTTCATGACCAGCATGGGCCAGGCCCTCTGGTCCACGGCCTGGAGCCGGAAGAATCCGCTGGGCGAGCGCAAAGTGATTCTGAGCACCACGCCGGAAAAAATGCGCTTCATCCAACAGCGGTACTATGTACCCAACAACACGGCCATCATCATCACGGGGGACATTGCGCCGGCCAAAGCGTTCGCGATGGCGACATCGATCTTCGGCGGCTGGCAGCGCGGTCCCGATCCGTTCGTGGCGGATCCGACCCCGAAGGTTCCCGCGCTGGCGCGTGATACGGCGGTCATCGTCGAGGAGCCGATCGGGAGCGTGATCGTGATGCTGCAATGGCACGGCCCGAGCGCGAAGGAGGATCCGGCGGCGACATACGCCGCGGACGTGTTATCGGACGTCCTCAACGCGCCCGGCTCGACTTTTCAGCGGCGGCTCGTCGACAGCGGGCTGTTTCAGACGATCGGCGTCAACTACTACACGCTGAATCATGTCGGCCCGATCACGATTTCGGGGCAGACATCGCCCGGCAAGCTGCACGAGGCTCTCGCCGCGCTGCGCGCTGAGATCAAGCGCGTGGCCGAGCCCGACTATTTTTCCGCCGAGGAGCTCAATTCGATCAAGCAAAAACGAATCGTCGGCACCATGCTCGGGCTCGAGCGGGCGTCGGGTTTCGCTCACCAGCTGGGATTCTGGTGGGCCGTGACCGGCCTCGATTACTTCTACGGCTACGTCGACACGATGGGCAAGCAGACGCCGGCTGATCTTCAGCGGTACGCCAAGACGTACATCATCGGCAAGCCGCACGTGACTGGCGTGCTCCTGTCGCCCCAAGCCAGGCAGTCGCTCGGGCTCACCGAAGGCTCGCTCCTCGAGATCGGAGTTCGCCCGTGACGGTGCAACCGTTGGTTGGCGTGATCGCGTGTCTCGCGACCGTCGCCGGCACCAGCGGCGGCGTGCTTTCGGCGGATCGGCGCAGCGCGCGCGCCGGAGCGGACACAGCGACGTCGACGTTCGAGATAAACGGGCTCCGCGTGATTGTCCGCCGCAACACGGCAAACGACGTCGTTGCCGCGAACCTCTACTTGCTTGGCGGGACGGCGCAACTGTCGCCGGCAACGCAAGGGATCGAAGTGATGCTGCTGGCTGCGTCGGAGCGCGGCACCAAGCGGTACCCTCGCGAGCTCACGCGCCAGCGTACCACGGCGTTCGGCAGCACGATCAGCATCGCGCCGTCCGACGACTGGACGCTGTTTGGCTTCACGGCGATCACGAGCACGTTCGACTCCACCTGGGCAGTGTTCGCGGACCGCGTCATGGCGCCCGCGCTCGATTCGGCGGAAGTGGAACTGGTGCGCACGCGTATGCTCACCGCGGTCCGTCAGGAGGAAAACCAACCGGAGGCGGCGGTGAACCACGTTGCCGATAGCCTCTCGTGGGTGGGGCACGCCTATGGATTCGCTCCGGGCGGCGTCGAGTCGTCGCTGAACTCGATAAGCGTGCAGGCGCTGCGCCGATACCACGCGACGCAGATGGTGACGTCGCGCATGCTGCTGGTGGTCGTGGGGAATGTCGAGCGCGCGCGAGTCGAGGCACTCGTTTCACAGACGCTCGCCTCCTTGCCGCGAGGCAATTATTCGTGGTCGATGCCGTCGCCCCGGCCCAAGCTGAGCCGCGCCCTCGTGACGCGCGCCGCGCAACTCCCTACGAACTACATCCTCGGCTACTACGCTGGTCCGGGCGCGCGAGACCCGGACTATCGCGCGCTGCGTGTGGCGACCGCCGTCCTCGCGGGCCGCTTCTTCACCGAGATCCGCTCGAAGCGGAACCTGTCGTACGACGTCGATGCACCGTTTCTCGAGCGCGCGATCGCGAGCGGAGGGGTCTACGTAACGACCGTCGATCCAAATGCGACGCTCGCCGTCATGCGGGCGGAGGTCACTCGCCTCCAGAGTGAGCTCATCGACCCGGACGGACTGGAGCGGCTGATCCAGCAATTCATCACGGACTATTTCCTGAAGAACGAAACGAACGCCGATCAGGCGACCTTCCTGGCTCGCGCGGCGATCTATCAGGGGGACTACCGCGTGGCGAATCGTTTCGTGGAGGATCTCCGGCGCGTGCGTCCCGAAGACGTCCGCCGGGTCGCGCGCACCTACATGCACGATTTCCGATTCGCATACGTCGGGGACCCGAGCAAGCTGTCGCGCGCCCTCGTGGATCAGTTCTGACGCCGTTATTCGGCGAATTCCGAGGACACCGCGCGCGGGTCCAGTTCTCCGGTGTAGAGTGCGATGTCGATGATGGCGCCGGCAATGCCGCGATGCTCGAGCGCCCGTAAATCGTTCATCGTGGCCGCGCCGTACGCGGCGAGGACCGGAAACTCCGACGCCGAAGCGACGTCCTCGAGCAGCGCCAGATCGAGCGACGCGGTCCCGTCGTCGGTCACGGCTTGCGTCACGAGCAAGCCGCCGAGCCGCAACCCATTCAGGTCGTCGACGACGTCGAAAATGTCGAGCGGGAGGGTCCGCACCCAGCCTCGAGTTGCGACACGCCGCTCGCGCACCGCCGTCGACACGACGATCGTGCCGGGAAACAGGTCGGCGAGATTCGCGAGCCACTCGGGTTCCTCGAAGGCGCGGTCACCGACGATCACGCTGGTGGCGCCGGCGTCGAAGAAGCCTTGTACCTGTTCCGCCGACCGGACCCCGCCCTCTACCTGGACATCGACCGCGCAATCGCGAATGAGGTCCTCGATCAACCCGGTGTTGGCGCCGGAATTTGACTCGGCGTCCAGATCGACCAGATGGAGCCTTCGAAACCCCGCGTGGGCCCAAGCCCGCGCCGCGGCCGACGGATCGCCAAGCCGAAGCCGGTCCGGGGACCCTGGTCCGGAGCCCGGCTGCACGCACGTGCCGTCGCGCAGATAAAGCGCCGGAATTGCGATCACTCTCTCCTCTCTGCTGAGTCAGGGGCGCAGGGCTTGCACAACGCCCGTGCGTTGCGTTCGGCGGGCCTTGTGAATAGTTTCACATTCTCCGCGGATTTGCGGTTCAGCTCATCACCGATTCTAGCTAGGCACTACTGGAGGCCCTAAGAAATGCGGCTCTACGGATTGGCGCTCATCGGGAGCGCGGTTGTACTCGGCGCGTGCACAGGCGGCGGCGACAAAGCGAAGGATACCACCACGGTCACGCCTGCGCCCCCGGCTGCCTCGAACCCGGCAGCGGCACCGACCGGCGGCCTCGCCGCTATGCCCGCCACCGGCAAGACGCACACGGTCAAGATGATCGGTGACGCGCAGGGATATCGTTTCGATCCCGCCAACATCACGATCAAAGCGGGCGATGCGATTGATTTCGTCGTCGCGGGCACGATCGGGCCGCACAACGTCGCGTTCGATCCCGCAACCGTTCCCGCCGATTCCAAAGCGCAGCTCAATGCCAACATGATCGGGGCCATCTCGGAGCTCTCGAGCCCCCTGCTCATGAACCCTCCTGAGCATTACGTGCTGTCGTTTGCAGGTATCAAGCCCGGCAAGTACCCGTACCACTGCACGCCGCACCTCGCGATGGGGATGAAGGGCGAGATTACCGTCGAGTAGTCGCGCGACATCTCGAGAATCGCACAAAGAGCGGGGCCTCCGGGTCCCGCTCGTCGCTTATCCGTGCGAGTTTTCGGGTGGCCCGCGGTGTGCCTCTTCAGAAGCCGCCGGCGTGGGATCGCATTCGACCGGCGCGCGTGCGCCGACAACACCCGTTCGCGTTCAGATGCCCGATCCGACCGGCGACATCCATCGAGCCATCCCCCCGGCTATCTGGCTCTCGAGCCGGGCGCGGAACGCGATGCATCGGCCGGTGTTCATCGGTGCTGTGAGTGTCGGCACCTTCGTCGCTGCGCTGGTCGCGCTCGTCCTGGCGCCGCAGCAGGCGCGACGCACGCAGGCAAGCGCACTGGCGACACCGGTGCGGCCCGACACGACGGGTCTCGCGGCCGCGATCGGGCAGGCACACAGCAGACTAGCGGCCGCGGAGGGCTCTCTCGCCGATGCGCGCCGCCGGGCCGCGACAACGGCTGCATCACCGACGTCAGAGGCCGAGAATCCGGCGATCGCCGCGCGCCGGGACACGCTATCCCGTGCGATCTCCGACCTAAGCGCGCTCCTCACGCGCGTTGAGACTGCTCCCCTCTCGGCCTCGTACAGGGCGCTCGCCGAGTCCCCTCAGCTCGTCGCGAACGCCCGCGTCAAAGCTTTGCTCGATTCGCTGGCGGAAATCGACCGGGACCGTGAAGGGTTTGGCAGTTCCGGTGGCGCCGACCCCGTTTTCGTGGCGCTGACATCGCGAGCGACCGAGATCGGGCGCGCCATCCAGGCAATCGGCGAAGAGCGCCGAGAGGCAATGAGGCGCGACGTAATAAAGCTCGCGGCAGCGACCGGCCGGCAAACGGCCGCGGCTGCCGCACCGGCGGTCGACACGGCGATGTGGACAGCCGAGCTCGATTCCGCGCGGGCGCGTGTCAGTCTCACGAACACGGCTTTGACCGAAGCGCGCACCGCGATGCAGGAGTACGACCGACAGGTCGCGCGTGCACGCGACGTCGCGAACATGAGCGCGCCGCCGATCGCCCTTCTGGCGTCGGCGCTGATTTTTGGGATGATGCTGGGTTTCGGCGCCGCGCTGGTGGACGAACTGAAGCAACCTCGCGTGAGCGACGCACATGAAGTAGAGCGCGTGACGGGGACGCGCGTCCTTGCGACGATTCGACCACTCCCACCGATTCCCGATCGCGGACGAAGGCTGGCCGATCAGCACGCGCCGCCGTATTTCGATCCTGGTGCTGGCGGCTACCAACTGGCA
>Ga0137464_1000697_pt1 | contig 10631 bp, 10 predicted proteins | sample EasRivERMGT814_2_FD_102306 | JGI IMG/M metagenome (GOLD analysis project Ga0137464, IMG submission 102306) | Soil microbial communities from meander-bound floodplain in the East River, Colorado, USA - East River MetaG ERMGT814_2 | ecosystem: Environmental > Terrestrial > Soil > Floodplain ...
ATAGCGGCTCCATAGGTTCTCCACATTGCTCATTTGCGCCCATAGAACCGGACCATCGTCGAAGCGAAACCACTGAGAATTGTGAAAGGAGATTTGTCCGGTAAGTCATGACCGGCTAGCTAGCACATGGGGGTCGGTACCCGACTTGACCGGTTGTCGCCTATTGGAAGAAGTGCCGCACGGGTAAAGAACGCTGGTCGCCAAGGGTTTATCCATTCAGCGAAGCACATGCCTGGCAAACCGACTTTTCGCCGACTGAAGCAAAACTGCCTACCTGCCATCCCGGATATATGTTCAGCGGGCCCCGGTTCCAAACCGCGACTTGCGCACTGCGTCGTGGCCAGCAGTTGATTGCCGATCGAGTAGTTGTGAAAGCTCCGATAGGCCATGTGGAGTATGCCGGGCTTTTCAACCGCCCCCACGAGCAGGGATAACCAGGAAGGGCTGTAGCGTTCGTTCATGTATTTCTGGGGAACGAAGCCGGACCTTATTTATCCGGACTGCTTGCGCCGCCGAATTGTCCGCCGCCTGCCCCTGCCGAAGTTCCGCTGGGAATTCTGATGCTCTTTATTGTTCTTGGTTGCGTGGCCTATTGTTATCAAACCGCGGATTCGTCTTCGGCCGGGTCGCTCTGCAGTAAGGATCTTGCGGCTTCCTGAAAGCCCGTAATCTTGTTCCCGAGTTCCGTCCGCGCCTCCGCGATGTACCCGCCGATGACCTCTGAATTTCCGGATCCACAATTGAGAAGGTACTGTCCCACGTGAATCTGCAACTGCGTCCAGTCCGAAATTTCAACGGCGTCATGATGCGTTGATAACCACGACAGGAAGTCGCAAAGTATTTCCAACGGATCGGAGTCCTGGAGAAAGACATCGATTTTGGATGGGAATACGGTTCTCAGCAGCACCACGTCGCGAAGAAGTCCCGCCAGAATCTGCCACTGACGCGCTTGCAGGCGCTGAACTACTTCTTCAAAGGGCCCCGAGTATCGATCGGTCATGAAAAGCTTCAGAGTCGCTGTCTGGATGCTTGGAACGTCAGCACAGTCCAGTGCCCGCAGAAGTTTGATGAAAGAAATCTCCGGGCTTGTTCCTGTCAAGAGGAGGTTTTCAAAAAGTCTTTGTCCCAACGCCCGCTGAGCTTCTTCATTGACGGACAGGGGGACATCGGCACGACGGAGTTGTTCGAGCAACAGACCGCGCAGCGACCTGTCACTCAGGTCAGCATCGTACCTCGTGCCTATCGGCGCATGACCGTAGCGCGATGCATAGGCGAGGCTGACATCAAAACAGTAGCCACTGCTGTGCTCGTCAAGGGACACCAACTGGAATCCGGTCATGTCACATTCTGCTTCGACACGAACTTTTGCCGTCGCCGAGTAGGAGATAAGGGTCGCGGTCGATTGTGGGGCGCTGTCCATCCATCCCAGTAACCGGATTGCCGTGGAATCTGGAAGAACAGGCAAACCGCGTTCGATGTCATCGACGATAATCAGGGTCTTCTGCCCTCGCACCTCGCACTGGTCGACAATTGCCGGAACAACTTCCCATCTTTGGATGCGGGGTGGCAGCAGCAGGATCACACGGTCCGTCGCCGATGCCGCGATGTGGAACATGGTCGCTGTCTTGCCCGAGCCCGGACGACCGACGATGCGCATCCGCGCTCCATCCGGAATTGTCAGTTCTCGGACCGAGGGATATACCACGCGAGTGTCTGCTCTCAGCAGCAGGGGAAACGAAAGCTGCCTGGGTACATCCATGCTCAAGCGCCGAGCATCGAACAGAATGGTCGCGAGCCGTTCTGGGTCGTTAAGAACGACTGCATACTCCTGTTTATACAGTTCGGTCGCCAACCACGGTAACGCGCCGAGAAATCTGCATAGACGTTCAGGCGTGACAACTGCAAAAATGAGCCGCCGATCCTCGAAGCGTGAAAATGCGTTTCGCAGAAGATACTCGGTCTGAGCAAAGGACAGATTGGAACAAAGCAGAACGACGTAGTCTCGCGTCGGATCACGGCCGGGGTTCTGTTCCTCCACGATCCTGCGAAGCGTCTCTGCAGACAACGATTGTGTCCAAGGTCCAGATGGCACCAGACGCCCTACTTGCTTTGCCATTTCCGGCCTCAATGTTGCCAACGTTTTTCCCAAGAAATATTCCGGCGGCCAGTCGCAAATACCGTCCAGCAACTTCTCAGACAAGCCGGCCCAGGAGTTGCGGAAGTGCGCAATCACGTTTTCCGGCGTTGGCTTAATTGCTGCCCACCAAGTTGTCTCCTCGGGAGAGTCGCACTCCCGCACTCGCAAGACCGGTGTCCTGAAGCGACGAAGGCGTTCCGCATAGGTCAGGTTCAGGAAATCGGCGGAATCATTTATGAGAAACCAGTAGACACCGTCCTCGTCACTGGCCAGCGAGACAAAGCCTTGGAATCGGAGGAGCTGCGGATGAAGCTCCGTGACGTTCAACAGGCGTTCGAGAAAGCTCTTGTCCGCGGGTTTCAAAACGACAGCGACATCCAGTTTGTCGTCCAGCCATTGTTGGGCATGGCCGTCCCTGACAAAACTCATCAATCTTTGATTGACCGTCCGCTTCCACGCGAGGACGTTATGGAATCGTCCGTAGTCGCTTCCAACTTTTCTGGCCAGTGCCCGACTCGTTCGGACCCAGATGGCGCCATCGAAGCCATGGGTTCGCTTGTCTGGCCTGCCAGGTCCGGCTTCCGGAGAGGCTGGCGCAAAATCCAGACCACAGAGCTTATCCATCCATGTAGCGGCAATCTTGTTGTCACGGCCGCTCGCATAGGCGGAGAGTCTCCACGTCAGCCAAACGTACGCAACCCGCTTCTGGATGTGATCGGTCATATTCGAAGCGCTTTATTTTCCCCGATTGATCAGGGAAATGGGAGAGGCGCTGGATTCTTTCTACCCGAGATTCTTCTTTTTGCCTTCTTATCCGCAGCAACCACACCAATTCCTCGTTTGTGGCCCCTGAGAGAGTGAATTCGCGCGGAGCGTTGCAGACAATCACTGCGTCGTACCAAATTCGCCAGACAACCCCGGTCGTACCGCTGGAGGTGGCTCGGCGCATCTCCCCAAGGACTCCAGACTGAGCAATTCACAGAAAAGAAAACGCTAAGGTGCATACCAATCGGTTTTCGCATCTGCGCTGGGATCTCGTCGTGTACAGACCGCGAAAATGCCGTGGTACTTCTTCCAATGATCCGACGCCTTATGGCCTGCCGCGGCACAGCGCGCTGCTGTATGGGGTCGGTGGGCAGGCACTTCTGAACAAGGAATTGCCAATCTCAACAGTGAAAAGGATGAATAACCATTATGGCTTGCAACAGATCGTTCTGCACTTGTTGTCGCGATGCGTATTTAGAAGGGTCGAGAGACGGCTTTCAGGTTGGCTTTCAGGTTGGCCTTCGGGTTGGGTATGAAATCGGGTACAACCGCGGCTATAAAAAAGGGTACGTGAATGGGTATGTTGACCGACTGCTGGACATCGCTCCGCCACCTGCGTTCGTGCCCGCGATCGAGGACAGAGTCATGAACATCTTGTGCCCGCCTCCTTTTCGGAAGGAGTGTGGTTGCGTAAACACTACCCCCTGCATCCATAAGCGCTCCTACGGGTACATGCCCTATTAAAGGCGGAGAAAAATGGTTCCTCGATCCAAGAAGAAGGTGGTGCGGTTGTGGCAGCGTGATGACGGAGTGATTGACGAAACAGGACGGTCGCCCATGCGCCGAAATCAGCTCGAGCGCTTGCTCGAGTTCCCGAGTAAAAAGAAGGCCGCGGAACGATTACTCCAGCTTTTTCAGGCCGGGCACGTCAAGCGCGTTCAATATTTCCAACCCGGCATGCAGGGACGCGCGGAATTCGTCTACTATCAGGGCCGTTGCCCCGCCCACCAAATCTTGCGACATTCGACGATGGTGTCCGAGCTGCGGGTACAGACCGCGCGTTCCTTCACACCACAGCAGGAGTACAAGGCGGACTTCTTCTACGGTAACGAACTCGTCGTCACGAGTGTTCGTCCTGACGCGGCGATTGTGGCGCAGCGAGGGGCGAAGACCGCGCTCGTACTGCTGGAGGCGGATTGCGGAACCGAACGTTTGATCAGCCCGACGGCCTATTCATTGTTGGGCAAACTCCGTGATGGGTACGCGCCGTACTTCGATTCCGAACAGTATCAGAAGGATTTCTCCTGGGCAGGAAGCTTGCGTGGGTTTCGTGTTGCGCTCGTCCTGCTCAGCCCGGCGCGCCTCGTAAATATTCAGCGTCTGGTCGCTGCCAACGGCTTAGATTTTGTCTTGCTGGCCACCATGGATGACATCGTACGCGACGGAATTCATGCCCCAGTATGGCGGTCGCATGATGGCCGCACGTTCGACTTGTTTGGACGCCACCACGCATGACCCGGCGCAGTTCGCCCGTCGTTTTGGTGCCCGCCTCGCCCAGGCAGCCGCAAATGCCAGCATAGAGGTCGAGGGAACGGCGGTCACCAGTGCGATCCACTCCAATCCAGTCGAGTTAGCGCCGGTCTTTGTGCCACTGGACCCGCTACAGACGTGGGTTGACCGTGAACAGCAGCGCGCGATCCCGACGACGGTGCAGCGGGACTGGACGGCCCGCCGTATTCTGATCCCGGCAGCTCTGGACCCGAAGGCGCCCTCGGCGGGCATGCTCGCCGGCCTGGCCGGTTGTTCTGGCCCACTCTCCTTTGAAGCGATCGTTACGCGGGACGTCACCAACCTTTACTTGGTGGCTCCACCGCAGCAAGTGGCGTTTTATGCGGGTGCCTGGCAGCTCCATTATCCCGAGAGCCTGACGCTGCCAGCGAATGATCCTTTGCAGGAACTGCCAGGGTTTCCGGTCATCCTTGATTTGTACGCGGGTTCGTCCTATGACCGGCTCATCACGGCCCCTGGATCGTTTTGGGGGCAGTGCTGTCGTATCGCCAGCATGCTACGGCTTGATGACGTGCTCCTGTACCAGGTCGTGTTCTCGCCCGTTCGTGAGCCTTGGCAGAAGAATATCGCCGTCTTGAGTCATGGGCGTCGTTCTCTGGCGGAAGCGAAAGCATTGGATGAGCCGTTATTTGCTGTCGCTATTCGCTTCGCGACGACTCGCGAGGATCTTGCTGGTCCTTTAGCGGCACTCGCCGGGCATTTTACGAGCGCAGGCTTACCCTTTCAGTATCGGTCGCGTGCTGATTTTCTCCGGGTCCTCGATCCGGAAACACTGAACGAGATGTTTCGGCACCGCTGCTCCTACACGCTGGGGCAATTCGCGACGAGTTCCGAGCTGGGGTTGTTCATCCATCCGCCAGATCCTGACGTGGCAGGGACGGTTCAGCTTGAGATCCTGACGGGCTTACCGGTACCAGAACGACTACGTGAACAAGGGATGCTGTTGGGCGTGAATCACGATCGTGGTGCGGCCGTCACCGTGCATTATCCGTGGCAAAAACAGTACAACGCGCATGCCGTCATGGCTGGCACCAGCGGCAAAGGGAAATCGGCGGCCCTGGCCAACTGGATCGTCTCTCTTGCTGCGCAAGGGGCTGGGATTCTTTTTCTTGACCCGCATCGTCGCACCGCTGAATCGTTGGTTGGATCCCTGGGGGACGTGCGTGATCGGGTCGCCTATCTGGATTTCGACGTTGAGAAGAAACCGATCGCGTATAACCCGTTCGAGGATGCTCTTCCCGAGGACTTTAGCCGCCTCGCTGGAGATTTTCTGCAGACCCTCACGCCGCTCTTTGATACTGAGGGGCGTCATCAGATTAATCACCTCCTCCGCAATGGCCTGTACGCGCTCTTCGTCCTGGGCGTGAATCTGGCGAAGCTGCCGGTCTTGTATTCCTCATCGAGTGAAGGGGAGTTGTTGCGCGCGCAGGTGATCAAAAACGTCCGGCATGAGATGGTGTTGCGCTTCTGGCGTGACGAGTTTCCGGCGCTCGGGCAACGGGTAGCTCCAATTCATAACCGGTTGGAGAGTTTGTTATTTGATGAACAGATGCTTCGCACGTTTAGCCAGCACGAGAACAAGCTGGACTTCTCCAGCTTCATGCGGGACGGCAAGGTCGTGATTGTCGCACTCCCTTCCGAGTGGGAGGCGGCCAGGATCGTGGGCGGCTTTTTTATAGGACAGTGTAAGCACCTGGCCATGCGACGCGGACCTACCGATGCGCGGTTCTTTCTCGTCGTTGATGAATTTCACCGATTCGGTGGCGCTGCATTTCACGAGATTCTCGATCAGACCACAAAGGGCCGCTTGAGTTTGTGGCTCGCGCATCAGACCACGAGTCAGATCCCGCCGGAACTTAAGAAGACGATTCAGGGCATCGACAATTTCGTGTTTGGGATCAATGACGATGATGCCAAGCACTACGCGTCATTGCTTGGTGGCAAGGTCTCGCCGGAAACGCTCAAGAGTCAGCCGACGGGGTCGGTGTACGCGCGTATCGGTGGCGATATCGTGAACTTCACGTGCCCCCCACCGCTCGTTCCTGACCCTGATGTTGCGGCCGAGATTATCAGTGCCTCACGCGCTCGGTACTATGAAGCCGGCCCCGCCCAGCCAGTGGTGGCGGCGCGTCGTTTGCGGATCATTGAAACCTTTGAGTAATCGGAGAACTTTTTTATGGCCTCCACACTGCGCTTAGTTCGTCCCGGATCAGGAAAAGAGCCGATATCTGTACCGGAATTCCTGGACCGCTTAGGTTCGCGGGAGTTTGACCGCATCGAAGCAAAAGTGCGATCGATGCGCGAAACCTTCCACGCGCCTCCGACCGTCGCCGACCATCGCGAGTACCATCAGCAGCTCTTTCGGTTCTACGCGCATTACCTCAATACTTTCTACCGTAGCAGCTTCTACGCGAACCAGGTCGAGTCCCTCGCATGGGATCACCTGCGGCGCTTGCACAAGGATCTGCACGCCGTGGAACGGGATGCCATTTTGAATCGTAACGGCGGATTCATTGGCATCATCAACGAAATCACTGAGGAGATGGTCAAGCAAAATCTCGAGAGCTATATCGACCAGGTCTTCTTTGAATACCTGCCGACCGACCAGTACGTCCGCCTTCGCCTCGCACAGGAGCTCATGGACCAGTACATCAGCGTGCTATTTCCGAATGACCCAGACCTGAAGCCCCCCTTCATGTTCGCAGCGAACATTGAGCAGGTCCTCAAAGAATTCGCGCTCCGACTGCACGAAATGGGGCGGCGCAGCTGGCGCTGGTGAAGTCGGAGCAGTCATGAACAATGATCAAATCCTAACGGCGCAAGAGGTCGCGGCCGAACTCCGGTGCTCAAAGGGTCACGTGTACCATCTGCTCAACGGTACAGTCCCCGGCGTAACGGCCCTCCCATGCCTCCACCTCGGCCGGCGAAAGATGATTCGACGGTCAAGCCTGGAGGCGTGGAAGGACGAGAATGATCGTGCTAGGATCGCCGGTGAACAGCACGACCCGTCACGCATGAACGAAAGGAATGTTCATGTCTAAACGGTATCAGCGACAACAGCAGGGCAGCGTGAAACTCCAAGGCAAAAGTTGGATTGGCATGTGGCGCGAGCACGGCGTTCGGAAAAGCCGGAAGCTCGGGAACCGCTCACAGATGACCAAGACGGAAGCTCGGACAGCGCTGCGCGACCACATTGACAGCCGTGGGATCAACGACCACCGACCGATTCCCGGCAACATTACCGTCAAGAAATTTCTCGATGACGTGTTTCTTCCGTTCTACAAGAAACGGAAGTGGAAGGAGAGTACGAGCACCACAACCGAAGACCGGATCAACTACTACATCAAAAATCCGTTCGAGGAGCGACAACTCCGCTCCTTCACTCGTGATGAACTCCAACGGTTGCTCGACGAGAAAGCAGCAACGTTATCCTTCAGTACAGTGGACCATCTCCGCCGCGATCTCAAGATGCTCTTTCGGTTCGCCTGTGCTGAAGGCGTTATCAGTAATGACCCTGCCAGTATGCTCGTGACCCCGCGGGAGGCTCGGCGGTCATCGACACGCGTCATGGAGTGGGAGGACGTGAAGCGCCTCCTGAGTCTTGATTTCTCTCTCCGTGACCGAGTCCTTCTCAAGCTGGCACTCTTTACGGGCGCCAGACCTGGGGAACTCCTGGCACTCAAGCGCGAGCACGTCAAGGATGATCATCTGGTTATTGTCCAGCGCTTGTATCGGGGAAAGATCGATACGCCAAAAACCACGAGAAGCAATCGAACGGTGGCGATCCCTGCCGGCGTGCAAGCAGACCTCAAACAATGGATGGACACCAGCACGACTTCCGTCTGGTTGTTTCCGAGCGAGAACCCCGAGCGTCCCGTGAATAAGGACAATTTGTGGGGCTGGCGTATCCAAAAAAAGAAGTACCAGACCGGGATCAAGCCCGTCCTACAGAAAGCAGGATTGGGATGGGTGAATTTCCAGGTGCTCCGACGGACCGCGAGCTCCTTGATGCGCGATCTCCACGTGGACCCGAAATTGGTCGCTGACCAACTCGGTCACAGCGTGGACGTCAATCTCAATATTTACACAAGCACGATGCTCGAACGGCGGCTCGAAGCCGTACAGGACCTCGAAACCGCCGTTGATCGTTACGTCAATTAGTTCAATGGAGCACAAAGGAGCATGACCATTTTCCTAAGCACCGTAAACCGCTCAGAACAAAGAGCGGGAGACGGGGATCGAACCCGCGACGTCCAGCTTGGGAAATTGAACAGCAATTGAAAACAAAGACGCATCGCGTCTATGGTGTTCATTCCGAATCACCAAAACCCCAACAAAATCGATACCGCCGTTCCAGTCCTGTCTTAACGCGGCAGAAATGCGGCAGAACTTTTTTGAACTTTCTTAGCGTGACAGCCAAAGATTCAAGCTGGTTCTCGCGCTCAGAAATTGCAAAACCGCTTTCAACACCGTTGAAATCTCCTTTCAATGCTTTTTCCGGAACGGAGTGTCTTTGTGCGAAAAACTAAACCCAGACGGCGAGAACGGGAAGAGGAAGTGCCTCAGGTTGAGGACATCGGAGCGACTCCCGAAGAGGTCGAACTCGCGGATTTCATCGACGGCTTAGGCCCCCAGGGAATTTCCGAAGTGTCCCTGTACCGACTGCTTCCAACTGGGAAACAGCGCTTCATAACGAGTGGCCCACCGGCTCAATTTTCCGAACAATATGTTCAGGCGCAGTATGGCGAGGGGGATTATCTCGCCCGGGCGAAACTGAATGGCTATTGGTACAAGTCGAAGGCGTTTTCAGTCGAGGCAGTACCGGGAACCGTCGCTGCGAGTCCTAAAGTCAGCCACGACGCGGAACTGGAACGCCTCAAAGCTCTGATCGAAAGCCAACGTCTCGAGATGGAACGCGACCGTCAGGCCCGTGAACAACGGAATCACGAACTGCAACTGAAAATGCTCGAAGCTTTGGGCGGTCGCAGCAATCAGGCAGGGCCGTCCTTGACCGAGCTTATCGCCAGTGTCGAGGCTCTCCGCAACCTGGCCGGAAATACCGGGGCGATCGGATTCAAGGAGGTACTCGAAATTGCGGATCGGATTAACTCGCTCCGCGGGGATGGCAAGGAAGAGGATTCTTGGCTCGGCGTGCTCAAATCCATAACGCCGGAACTGGCACAGGCCGTCACGCAAGTTCTATTGGCACGAAATGTCGGGACTGGCGGAGCTTCGTCAAGTGTTCTGGTGCCAAATCGCGGTATAGCATCTGTACCAGAATCGGAAACGAAAGTTTCTGAGGTAGCTGGAGCGCCCGTAATGCCAGTAACGCCGTTGCCGACGGCATACGACCAAGTGGCCGGACAGTTGTGCGGCTTACTAGATCGGCTGCAATCGCAGATTAGAGCCGGTCTCGATCCCGCGATGACAGTGGAAACTCTGCTTGCATTAGAAGCGAACAATGATCCTATCGCGCATCTGGTCTTGAATGCCGTCGAAAAATCTCCGACTTTTGAGTCCTGGTTGACCTGGCTGCGTTCGCAGGTGGGCGTGGCCGTCGTCATCGAACAGCAAACTATGACGTTTCTCTCTAAAGTCTTTGAGGCCGTGAAAGCCTTGCCGGATTACCCAGAAGCGGAAGGTCCGACAGGAATTCGCCCATGACGTTTTATTAAACCGCATCAGTTGTGTACCATTCCCATCTAAATCAGCCCGGCGAGGACACTGAACGATGAGCACCACGACAAGGGGAATGAGCGTGACAGAGGCTTACCGCCTTTACCGAGATGGGTTTCTCTTGGTGAATCGACGTTACCAGCGAAAACTGGTTTGGACTGTTGAGGAGAAACAGAAACTGATTGACAGTATTCTGAAAGGCTATCCGATTCCGCTGTTGCTGCTCGCTGGAAGACCCGAAGCAGAGGGTACAGGGCGATATGAGATCATCGATGGCATGCAACGATTCAACGCGATTTTTACCTTCATTGAGAACGCGTATGACATTCAAGGTGAATTCTTTGACATTGCGCACTTCGCGCGGGCGACGCAAGCGGCGGACCAAGGGACATTTGACGCGGCCTCTTCGAGCGAATACGCGCAGCTCTCTGGTGAGAGCTCCTAATCTCTCGAAGAGGCCGCTTCAAATGTCCCTTGGTCCGCC
>Ga0137464_1000698_pt1 | contig 10622 bp, 6 predicted proteins | sample EasRivERMGT814_2_FD_102306 | JGI IMG/M metagenome (GOLD analysis project Ga0137464, IMG submission 102306) | Soil microbial communities from meander-bound floodplain in the East River, Colorado, USA - East River MetaG ERMGT814_2 | ecosystem: Environmental > Terrestrial > Soil > Floodplain ...
CCCAAGCATACGCCGCGCCGCGCGTAGTGCGCGCCTCCCGAACCAGGCGCAGGTTGCGGGCAGTCGTTTCCGCTTCCCATGTCTCGCGGACCGCCGCCAGAGCCTTGCCAGTTGCGCCGCGCGGCTGTTTTGTCTTTGCCCAGCACTGCCAACTCAAGCGTGAGTTGGTCAGCTCAGCAGCTGCCGCACCCTTGCGCGCGCGTCCGCGAGCCCCTGCTTGAGCGCAGGTTCCACATCCAGATCCTCCTCGGTCAGCAACGTGTACTTCACGGAATTGCCCGGCAGGTCGCTCGAAAGCGCCGTCACCAGGTCGAGCAATACGTTGTAGGCGCCGCGGGTTTTCGACGGATTGCCTGCCACCTCTGCGTTGTTGGTGGCGGCAAATGCCGAGCAGTCGATCAACTGGTTCTTCTCATTGAGGTAAACCGTGCCGTTGATGACCTGGCACCCTTCCGACCAGGTTTTTACGTCGAACTTCATCCCCCTGCCGCCCCAATGGATGTTGATGGAGGCGTTGGCCTCCAATCCGTTCTTGAGATCCGTCTCGTCGAGGCGCATATCGCCTTTGGAGCGGACCACCAGGACTCCTTTGTCCAGGTGCTGCGGCCGCAGGGCGAGGTACTCCTTCTTGTGCCAGCCGAAGTGATAATCGTGCTGGCCCTGGACGAGGAACGGGGCGCCCAATGCATTGCTGGAGGCGCCCGGCTCGGTCGATCCCTGAAATTTGAAGACGAGTCCCTTGATCAAGAGGACGAAGATGTCATCGAACTTACCGCTCCTTTCACTGCGACGTATGCCGACCACGTGAATGTTCCCGCCAGGGGTGAAGTCCCATCGCGCAACGCTTCGCGTATCGGTCGCACCTGCGAAGGCGCCCACCAGGCGCAGCATGCGATTCGGATGGGCGGTGTACTTCCTCTTGATTTTTTCCAGCAGCGAAAACCAGTTCGTGTATTCGGTCTGCCCTAACGTGCCAGCCTGCCAGCGCGCGATCGTCGGTGCCCATTCGGTGGCAGTTCGATGGTCCACCCATCGCTTGAGATGCTGCTGCGAGATGAGACCGAAGCGACCATCCGGAAGACAGGAAAGCTTCTCGTATGAGCGCACGTACTCTTGGAAGAGCCGCAGCGCCGAGAGGGTCCGATAGCCGCAGATGCCGTCGGCTTTTCCGCCGGGGAAGAACCCGGCGGACTTGAGCCCCTGCTGAACCTGTGCCACCGTCATCGGCTCCGCTGCGTCCGGCGCGCACGGCTTGAACCTGAGCTTGTCACTTCCTTCCGCGATCTCGGCGGCGGGAGCACGAGTGACTTCGAAGACTTGCTTCTCGTATGCTTTGCATGCGGCTTCGGGCACGTTGGCGTCGAAGGAGCCGAGTTGAATCACGACATTTCCTCCCCTGGACCGATTGTAAGCATCCAACCGCGATAGAGATACTACATCTGCCGATGTGCTTGATCCAATTTCGGGTCGGACCGTGCCAATTTCATGCGGCTACAGGGTATTCCGCGCAGGCAGGAATGTCTTCCGGCCCCAGGGCGCTGCTTTCGGTGCCAAGGGTGTTCGTACAAGCGCCTCGCGGCTCGCGCAGTGCGCAAGTCCGTCGGCAGCGAGGGTAGTGTGCCCGTGCTGGCCGGGCAGAAAGTGACGGTTGGCGCAGGGCGTGAGATCTTTCCCTAAGTGCCGATATTGCCTCCAATAACGTCCGTCTAAGCCTCTCCGCCGACCTTATTTTCCGTTCTTACTTCGCCGTATCAGAACGTTGCGCTGGTCCGATCCGGTTTAAGGGTTTAAGACAACTCTATCCGTCGGATCGTCGAACACCCGGGGCAGTGGGCGTCGCCGGTAAGTGAACGCAATTCACCACTGGGTCCAGCGGCTTGGCCGACGCACGCCAGCCTGCGGCGCACCTGCCATCCTGTTCCAGACATCGCTTGAGCGTGTTGAGCGCACCCGTGCTTGACTTGCCGCGCTCGGCGACCGCATGATTTGCCGTAACGTCCGTTGCGACGCGCCGGCAGAGCGTCGATCCGGCTGCCGATCGCGCGCCGGCAATCCGGACCGAGCGCAAACGGGCGCACGCAGCACCGCTGCAGCATCACTGCAACGTTGCATCGGCACAGGACGCCAGCAAAGGGTGGATTTTATTTCTTTTTCAACATCCCGTAACGGTCACTCACCGACCGGGTGGGAAGAGGGGCCTGGCAATGGCGACAGACATTTTCGCAAAAATCGGAGATATCAAAGGTGAATCGCTCGACGCCAAGCACAAGGGCGAGGTCGAGGTGCTCTCATGGTCCTGGGGCATTTCGCAACCCGGGATCGCGGGGCAGGGGGGTGGAGGCGCATCCGGCAAAGCAAGCTTTTCGGATTTCCACTTTACGCACCACATCGACAAAGCATCGCCTCTTCTGATGGCAGCCTGCGCCACGGGCAGGCACATCAAGGACGCCACGATCACCAACCGAAAGGCGGGCAAGGGGCAGCAGGACTTCCTGATCATCAAGATGAACGACATCCTCATCACGAGCGTTTTGCCTTCGCTCAGCGGCGGAGAGGGCGGTTTCGAAAGCGTGACCCTGAAACCCGCGAAAGTCGACTTGGAATACAAGCCGCAGAAGGCGGATGGATCGCTCGACGCGGGCGTGCACTTCAAGTACGACATAAAGATGAACAAGGAAGGCTAAGTTGGGCGACGCGCACTTTCGCGGGTCGGGAGCCGCTGACATATTTTTGGAGTAGACGTGAGAGCAGGCTTCGAATAGAGACCGGTCATGGAACAATCGGCCGCCGCGCCGCGTGAAGTCACCGTCGACGAGGCGATGGCGATCGCCATTCGGTGCCAGAAGAACGGCCAGCTCGCCGAGGCGGAGGCGCTGTATCGACGGGTGCTGGAACTCGAGCCAGACCAGCCCGACGCGCTGCATTATTCAGGCGTGCTGGCACACCAGCACGGTCGCAGCGAGGAAGCGATCGCGTTGATTGCGAGGAGCCTTGAACTCGCGCCCGATCAGCCTGACTGGCACAGCAATCTTGGAATCATCTTCCAAGACAAGGGAAAACTGCAGGAGGCCGTTGTCGCCTACCGGCGGGCGCTGGCGCTGCAACCCACGCACGCCAATGCGCACAACAACATTGGCGTCCTGCTGAGGGCGCAAGGCTTGACCGCGGAGGCCGAAGAGGCCTATCGCACTTCGATCCGCCTGAGCCCCGACCAGCCCGACGCCTACCACAATCTGGCCATTCTGCTGAGCGCGACCCATCGCACCCAGGAGGCGGTGACGTGCTATTGCAAGGCTCTCACGCTGAAGCCGCAGTATCCGGAAGCGCGCCGCCTGCTGGCGCTGGCCTATTGCGTCATCGGCCAAACCGACAAAGCCGTCATCGTGTGCGAGGAGTGGCTGAAGTCGGAGCCGGATGATCCGGTGGCGCGGCACACACTGGCGGCAGTGTCGGGCCGCGACGTTCCGACACGCGCATCCGACGCGTACCTGCAGAAGACGTTCGACAGCTTTGCGGCGAGCTTCGAAGCCAAGCTCGCGCAGCTCCACTACCAGGCGCCGGCGCTCGTGGCCGCGGCGCTGGCTGATGCCGGTCTCCCCGCGGCACGGGCCCTCGATGTACTGGATGCCGGGTGCGGAACCGGGCTCTGTGGACCCTTCTTGGCACCTTATGCCCGCCGGCTGGTCGGAGTGGACCTATCGGAAGGCATGCTGGGGCACGCGCGGGCGAAGAACGTCTATGACGAGCTCGTCACGGGCGAACTGACTGCGTACCTTGAGGATCGCCGCGACGCGTTTGATCTGATCGTATCGGCGGACACGCTCGTCTATTTCGGGGTGCTCGAGGATGTCGCCGTCGCTGCGGCCGGAGCATTGCGATCCGGCGGACGGCTCATCTTCACCGTCGAGGAAGCGGCCGGGGACGACGCCCCATCGACGTATTGCATCAAGCCCCACGGCCGTTTCAACCACCGGGCTCAGTACGTCGAGCGCGTGCTCGTCGATGCGGGTCTGAGGGTGGAAATCGCGCGCGCGGAGTTGCGCGTGGAATCCGGCCTTCCGGTCGCCGGTCTGGTGGTGACGGCGACAAAACCCGCGACTCCCATCGGAGCGACTCATGCCATCCCGAATCTCGGGTCCGACCACGCCAAGTAGATGCCGTTGCAGAATTTTCCGTCCAGAGAAAAGCGTTCGTCGACCTTAGAGCGTCGAAATTGCCCCCAATAACGTGCGTCCAAGCCTCTCCGCCGACCTTATTTGACCTTCTTGCTTCGCCGAATCAGAATGTTGCGTTGGTCCGACCCGACTTAGCACCCTCCCGAAGTTGTTGCCCTTATGCGTGCGCCAGGTCGCACCTGAGCATTTTCCGAGGCAGTTCGATTTGCGGGCGTAGGCACGGCTCCGATGGCAGCGAGACAGAAGTACGTGAAGCGCGCACGGACGCAAGTCGTCGCGATACAGTTGAACCTCGAGACAGGCGGCTTCGCCTATCGCAAGTGGGGTGGCGAGCAGACCTGCAAGCCAGGCGATTGGATCGTGAACAACGGGGGTGATGTGTACACGGTGGATCGTGACACCTTCGCCCGCACCTATCGCGCCGAAAGCCCGGGACTCTACCGGAAGGTGGCTCCGGTTTGGGCCGAGCTGGCCGATCGCGACGGTGCGATCAGGACGAAGGAAGGCGTCACGCACTACCAGGCCGGAGCGTACCTCGTCTTCAACGACGAGGCGGGACAGGACAGTTACGCGGTGACAGCGTTGATGTTTGAAGCGATGTATGAGCTGGCGCAATGAGCCAGTCAACCGCCAAGTGAGTATGAACGAGGACGTAATTCAGGAGGGAGTGGCATGGAAAATTCTGAAAAACACCTCTTCATCAGCTACGCGCACATCGACGATCAGCCCCTGACACCCGGGCAGCAGGGCTGGATCACCCGGTTTCATACAACGCTGGAGGCCCTGTTGAGCATGCGCATGGGCCGCAAGGCGAAGATTTGGCGGGACGAGAAGCTGCAGGGCAACGATGTTTTTTCCGATGAGATCGTCGCGCAGTTCAAACAATCCGCCGTACTCGTTTCCATAGTGACCTCGCGCTATCTCAACTCGGATTGGTGCACGCGCGAGGCGCGCGAATTCTGTGAGAGTGCGCAGCAGCGCGGCGGGCTTGTGGTCGACAACAAGTCGCGGGTGTTCAAGGTGATCAAGACACCCGTTGACGAGCAGGAGTCGCTGCCGGCAGTGATGAAGGATCTGCTGGGCTACGATTTTTATACCGACAAGGACGGTGCTCCGCTCGAGCTGGATCCGTCCTATGGACAGGAGTACGCACAGCTTTACAACCAGAAGGTTGCGAAACTGGCGTGGGACGTTGCGCAGTTGCTCAAGACCTTGGAGGCCAAAGGAAGCGCGAGCGACAGCGATGGCAGGATCGATCGCAGCAATTCAGAGACGCCGGGCAAGCCGACTGTGTACCTCGCCGAGTGCAGCTACGACCGAAAGCAGGCGCGGGAGCTTCTCGAAAGCGAGCTGAAGCGCCTGGGCTACCCGGTTCTCCCGGACCAACGATTGCCCGCGGATGAGGCGGAATACGTCGCGGCCGTGGAGAGACTGCTGGCGCGCTGCGCGCTCTCGATCCATCTCGTGGGGGAGAATTACGGCGCCGTGCCGGATGGACCGACCTCGAAGTCCACCGGCGTGCACCAGAACGAACTGGCGGTGGCGCGTTGCAAGAGCGGCGGCTTGGCGCGGCTGATCTGGCTGCCGGCGGGCACCCGCTCGCAGCAGGCGCCGCAGCAGGCGTTCATCGAGGCGCTGCACCAGGATGCGCAAGCTCAGTTCGGCGCCGACCTGATTACCGGAAACCTCGAGGAGTTGAGAGGCGCGATCCACGCTACCTTGAAGAAGCTCGAGCAGCCGGAACCGAAGAAACCGGAACGCGACGCCTCCGGCGAGCAGGCCACCGCTGGAGACGGTGCCAAACTGATTTACCTCCTCTGTGATGAGAAAGACCGCAAGGCGACCATTCCCATCCGCAAGTTTTGCAAACAACACGGGGTTGAAGTCAACCTCCCGGCCTTCGACGGCGACGCCTCCCAGGTTCGCCAGGCCAACCAGCAACTCCTGGCCACCTGTGACGCTGTCTTGTTGTTTTACGGGGCTGGCGACGAAGCATGGAAACGCACCATCGACAACGAACTGAAGAAGATGGCGGGCTACCGGGGCGGCAAGCCCCTGCTTGCCAGGTACACCTACCTGGCCGAGCCCGGAACGAGAGATAAGGAGGACCTGATCGACATGGAGGAGCCTGGCCTCATCAACGCATTGGGAGGCTTTGAGGAGGCGGCGATGGCGGGGTTCATGCGGGCCATGAACGCAACTGGAGAGACCTCGTGAGCGCTTCAACGGTCGCCCCGCAGACGAATCCCTTTCCGGGCCTGCGGCCCTTCCGGGAGGATGAGGAGCACCTGTTCTTCGGCCGCGAGAACCAGGTCGATGCCATGGTCAACAAGCTCGCCGACACGCGTTTTCTGGCCGTCGTCGGCACCTCGGGCAGCGGCAAGTCTTCGCTCGTCAACTGCGGGCTTCGGCCCGCCCTGCGCCAGGGCCTGATGGCCCGCGCCGGCACCGCGTGGCGCATGGCGCAGTTTCGTCCCGGCACTGATCCCATCGGAAGGATGGCTCGCGCCCTGGCACAGGACGGCGTGCTGTTTCGCGAGCACGCGGCGGCAGGCCTGTCGCTGGCCGAGATCGTCGAAACCAGCTTGCGCATGAGCAAGGTGGGACTGATCGACATCGTCGAGCAGGCGGCGCTGGACGAGGGCGTCAACCTGCTGGTGGTCGTGGACCAGTTCGAGGAACTGTTTCGCTACCGGCGATTGGCGGCAGCCGAGGGCGAGGATGCCCTGGGCAACAGCGAGGAAGCCGTTGCGTTCGTGAACCTGCTGCTGGAGATCAAGCAGCGTGCGAGCTGCCCGATCTACGTCGTCCTGACGATGCGCTCGGATTTTCTCGGCGACTGCACGCAGTTTCCCGGCCTGGCCGAGGCCATCAATGCGGGGCAGTACTTGGTGCCGCGGATGAGCCGGGAAGAGCGCCGTGCCGCCATCGAGGGCCCCGTTGCGGTAGGCGGGGCGGAGATCGCGCCGGTTCTGGTCACGCGGCTGGTCAACGACGTCGGCGACAACCCGGACCAGCTGTCAATCTTGCAGCACGCCTTGAATCGCACCTGGGCGCGCTGGGAAAACGAGAGTGGTAGCAAGGGGCCGCTGGACCTGGCGCACTATGAAGCCATCGGCACCATGGCCCATGCCCTGGATCAGCATGCCGCGCGGGCGTATGCCGAACTGAACACCCCGCGGCAGCAGCAGATCTGCGAGAAGCTCTTCAAGGCGCTGACCGACAAAGCGAACGACCACCGCGGCGTCCGGCGCCCGACCTCCCTGGCCACCCTGCGCGCGCTGGCCGATGCGACGGCAGTGGAAGTCACGGCGGTGATCGACGTGTTCCGCAAGCCGAGCCGTTCCTTCCTGATGCCCCCGGCCGGGGAGGCGTTGACCGCAGAGACGATTATCGACATTTCACACGAAAGCCTGATGCGGGTGTGGCAACGGCTCGATACTTGGGCGGACGAGGAGGCCCAGTCGGCCCAGACCTACCGCCGCCTGGCCGACACCGCGACCCGGCATGCGGCGAATAATGCGAGCCTGTACCGCGACCCGGAGCTGCAACTGGCGCTCGATTGGCGCAATCAGAGTCAACCGAATGAGACCTGGGCCTCGCGCTATCATCCCGGATTCGCGGCGGCGATGGATTTCTTGACGCAGAGCAGCGCGGCGCGCGAGGCCGAGCGGGAGAGACTAGAGCAGCAGCGGCGGCGCGAAGTCGAGGCCGAACAGGAGAAGGCCAAGGCTCAGTCTCAGGCCAGATACGCATGGCTCATGCGCTTGGCAGCAATAGTCTGCAGTGTCTTCGCCGTCGTCGCGATCTACATGTGGACGGTAGCCACGGACCTTAAAACGGCCGCTGAGGCGAAAGCTGAAGAAGAGGCGGGGAAAGCTAAAGAAGAGACGAAGCTCCGCAAGACCGCTCAGGATGCCGAGGAAAAAGCCACGGCCGCAAAGACCGAGGCGGACAAACAGACTCTCCTCGCTCTCGGCGGCAAGGTAGCCGCGCAGAGCATCCTTTTCGCCGACCCGAGTGTGAACGTTCCGCTCGATACCGCGGCTCTGCTCGCCATCGCCAGCTATCGACTCCAGCCCAGCTTCGAAGCGCGCCGTGGCCTGCTGGTGCCCATGAACCGGCTCGCTCAGGTCCGCAAGATTATCGCTTCGCCGACGGCGCCGAATAGCGCGGCATTCAGCCCCGACGGAAAGACCATCGTCTCGGCGGGCGATGACGGAAGTCTGCTACTGTGGGACGTGGAGACGGGCCGGCAGCTGCGCGAGATGGAATTCCGCCACGACGCCCGCGCCTGGCCAGTAACGTTCAGTCCCGATGGCGCCATGATCGTCTCGGGAGACGACAGCGGAGCCATCATGTTCTGGGACGCCGCATCGGGCAAACTGTTATCGGGCCCCGAGAAATATCATGGGAAGTGGGTGAACAGGATCGTGTTCAGCCCGGACGGCCGAACCATGGTATCGGCTAGCGACGATGAAACTCTGGTCTTTTGGAATCCCGCGACTAAGAAGCCGGACCCCGAGCCGCTCCGCACAGGCAAAGGCGGGGTGAACGCGGTTGCATTCAGCCCCGACGGCAAGCGCCTCGTAACCGCGCATGGTGGCGGCGCTTTGGTCCTGTGGGACCCAAGCGACCGGCGGAAGGAAGGCGTTGACTTGGAAAGAATCGAGAGTAGAGGTGCGTTCGCTGTGGCGTTCAATCCAAAACGCGATCAGATGGTTTCAGGGCACGCCGACGGGACCGTCGCCTTCTGGAGCCAGGACGGGGACGGCAAGTTTCGCGCGGTGGCGAAGATGCGCGAGCACCGGGATTGGATCTACAGCCTGGCGTTCAGCCACGACGGCGAAAAGCTGGTCTCCGCGAGCAAGGACGGTACGATCGTGGTCTGGGATCCAGGCCGGTACAAACCCGTCGAAGATCGAGGAAATTCATCCAAAGCGGTACTGCGAGCGCATAAGAACGAGGTGCGGAGCGTTGCGTTCAGTCCCAACGGAAGATCGTTCGTCTCGGCGAGCTTCGACAATTCGCTCATTCTGTGGGATGTCGACGCGCCGGCTTTCGGTCACCGTGTGGACGCGCACCCGAGAGCCCTCCGGAGCCTGGCTTTCAGGCGCGACGGCGAGACCGTAGTCACCGGCAGCGCAGACGGAACGTTGAAGCTCTGGAATGCGAAGACGCGGAAAGCTCTTGCCGCTGAAAAAACCAGTGGCAAGCAAGACGAAGTGTTGAGTGTCGCTTTCAGTCCTGACGGCAAGCTGATCGCCTCAGGCCACAAGAGCGGCGCGTTGAAACTGTCGGATGGCACCACGCTCACCTCCGTCCTGCGCGAATCGCCGGTTGCCCACGAGGGTGGAACACTGACCGTGGCATTCAGTCCCGACGGGAAGACTCTCGTGTCCGGCGGTATGGACAACAAGTTGAGGTCGTGGAACCCGGCGACACTCCAGCCGCGCCCGGGTGATCCAGCGTCCGGTCACGACAGACCGGTGCGGAGCATCGCTTTCAGTCCCGACGGGAAATCGGTGGCCTCTGCGGGCGATGACGTGATCGTGAGGTACTGGACAGCAACCGGACTCAAGCGAATGGGGGAGACAGCGCGCAAGCACGACCGCAACGTCAATGCAGTGGCATACCATCCTACCGGCAGGATTCTCGCGTCGGCTAGCGACGACGGTACGGTGGTGCTGTGGGACGTCAGCGCCCGGCATGAGCTGGGAGGGCCTCTGCGCGGGCATAAGCAAACCAGTTCGCACGGCGTTACGAGCTTGTCATTCAGTCAAGTCGGGGGAATGCTCGCCTCCGGGGCAGGCGATGAAACGCTCATCCTCTGGGACGTCGAAACACGGCTACCGCTCGAACCCTTGCGCGGTCATAACGCTCCCGTGCTGGCAGTGGCCTTTAGTCCCAATGGCCGGACGCTGGTATCGGGTGATAGCTTTGGCGACCTGTTTTTTTGGGAATTGGATCCAGAGTCGTGGCAGCGCAAGCTCTGCGCGAAGCTCACCCGCAATCTGAGTGACAGCGAATGGGCCACATACATCGGGAAGCGTCCTTACGAGGAACAGTGTCGCGATCTGCCGAAATCGGGCACGTGAAAGAGCGGGGCCCGGCTCGCTGGCTCGGTTCGGCGGAATGGCGTCAGGATAGAACTGCCTGTCGCCATAAATTAGGAAATCGTCGGACTGGTACCCGACGATTTCCTCAGGCGACGCCGTGTTTCCTTAACCACGCCTGCATCCGCTTCCAGCCGTCCTCCGCGGCTTCCTTTCGGTAGTTCGGGCGGTAGTCGGCGTAGAACGCGTGCGGCGCGCCGTCGTAGACCACGATTTCGCTGGTGGTGTTGCCCGCGCTCTTCAGCGCGCCGCGCATCTGCTCGACGTTCGCGACCGGGATGCTGGCGTCCTCGCCGCCGTAGAGCCCCAGCACCGGCACCTTGAGGTGCGG
>Ga0137464_1000699_pt1 | contig 10622 bp, 10 predicted proteins | sample EasRivERMGT814_2_FD_102306 | JGI IMG/M metagenome (GOLD analysis project Ga0137464, IMG submission 102306) | Soil microbial communities from meander-bound floodplain in the East River, Colorado, USA - East River MetaG ERMGT814_2 | ecosystem: Environmental > Terrestrial > Soil > Floodplain ...
AGCGCTGAAACGTTCAACCTCCTCATCCAGATAGACCCCGGAGGCATCAAGCTCGCCTTTGATCACGTACATGCGAGCCGGGTCAACTTGCTCGCCCATCTCCGCGCCTTCGTAGTAGGTCTTGAAGGCCTCGCGAATTCCCTCGCGGTCGTTCACGAAATCGAGAACGAAGGTGTCTTCTTTTAGCGGGTGAATCCGGTTCAGGCGCGATAGTGTTTGCACAGCCTGAATACCCGCGAGACGCTTGTCCACGAACATGGTGTGCAGCAATGGCTGATCAAACCCAGTCTGGTACTTTTCCGCGACGAGCAGGACATGGTACTCCTGGGTTGCGAACTTCTCGGGCAGCTCCTTCTCGGAGATGCCGTGGTTCATGCCGACTTCGGTATAGGTCACATCCCCAAGCTTGTCGTCCGTTACCGTTCCCGAGAAGGCCACGAGCGATTTGATGGCGTACCCCTTCCTCCGGATGTACCGGTCAAAGCTCTGCTTGTAGCGAACGGCCTCGAGACGGGAGCCGGTCACGACCATTGCCTTGGCCCGGCCGCCGATCTTGTGCCGGGTGACTGCCTGGAAGTGCTCGACCATCACTTCAGTCTTCTGCGCAATGTTGTGCGGGTGCAGCTTCATGAAGCGCGCAAGAGCCCTCGCCGCCTTCTTGCGCTCGACGTTGGGATCCTCGTCACAGGCCTTGAGCAGCTTGAAGTAAGTCGCGTATGTTGTGTAGTGCTTAAGCACGTCGAGGATGAATTCCTCCTCGATCGCCTGTCGCATCGTGTAACGGTGCGCCGGTTCCCGGTCGCGCCCGAACACGGCGAGTGTCTTATGCTTTGGCGTGGCGGTGAATGCGAAGAAACTCAGATTCGCCTGCTTGCCTCGCTTGGCCATGCTGCGGAAGAGTTCTTCCATGTCCTCGCGGCCCTCCTCGACGGCGCGCTTCTTCGCTTCTTCCAGCAGTGCCTGGCCGCCGAGCACTTCTTTGAGATCTGTAGCCGTCTCACCACCCTGTGAGCTATGGGCCTCGTCGATGACGACTGCGCAACGCCGCGTGGCGAGGGTCCCCGTACCGGAAGTCGCGCGCTCCTCGGCCAGCTTGAGCAACTGCCGCGAGACGAAAGGAAACTTCTGCAGCGTGGTGATGATCACCGGCACTGCGTTCTCGAGTGCTTCGGCGAGCTGCCGCGAACTTTCGTCGATCCGCTGCACAACACCGCGCTTGTGTTCGAATTGGTAGATCGTGTCTTGAAGCTGCTGGTCGAGCACCACTCGGTCAGTAACTACGATCACGCTGTCGAACACGCGCTGGTTGGCGGTGTCGTGCAGGGATGCGAGCCGATGCGTCAGCCAACCGATGGTATTGCTCTTGCCGCTTCCGGCCGAGTGCTCGACAAGATAGTTGTGCCCCACACCCTCGCTGCGCGCTGCGCCCACAAGTGTGCGCACCGCCTGAAGCTGGTGGTAGCGGGGAAAGATCATCGACTCCGTCTTGACCTTGCGGCCCTCCTCGTCACGCTTCTCGTCGATCTGCAGGTGGATGAAACGTGCGAGGATGTCGAGCAGGCTATCACGCTGCAGCACTTCCTCCCACAGGTATGCCGTGCGATAGGTCCGTCCGGCAAGGTCGGGCGGATTACCAGCGCCGCCTTTGTACCCCTTGTTGAAGGGGAGGAAATGCGTCGCCGTACCCGCCAAGCGAGTGGTCATCAGCACCGATTCCGTATCCACCGCGAAGTGGACCAGCGTCCGTCGCTTGAACTCGAAGATCGGCTCGCGCGGATCGCGGTCCTGCTTGTACTGCCGGCGCGCGTCCTCGACTCGCTGACCCGTGAGCGGGTTCTTCAGCTCCAATGTGGCCACCGGGACGCCGTTCAGGCTTAGGGCTACATCAAGGGATTTCTCTGAGCGTGGCGAAAAGAAGAGCTGCCGCGTCAACCCCAAGTAGTTCGCGGCGTAGCTGGCCTCCAGTTCCGGATTCAGCTCATGTGCCGCTTTAAAGAATGCCACATGAAGCGTCCGCCCATAACACTTGAAACCATGGCGCAGCGTTGCAAGCGACCCATTGACGTCCATCCACTTGCACAGGTCGCCGAGAATCTGCTCGCCGGTCTTGTCCCCGTGCAGCGCCTCCAGTTTGGCCCACTCTTTAGGTTGCGTTTCGCGAATAAAGGCGAGAACTGTCTCTGGGAAGATCGCGCGGTCGCGGTCGAAGCCGTCGCGCACGATCGGTACGTATCCATTCTGAAGGAGATGCGCTTCAATGACGGTCTCAAAGGCCGCCTCCCAGTGTCTGGGAGACGGATCTTTGGTCATCGTTCCCCCCTTCTGGCGTACGATCTCTTTCGCGCGAGCTTCTCGATGTACTTTATGTGGGCATCGAGAGCGTCTCGGAGGGCAACGCAGAACTCAACGAACATACCCTTGGATCTGACACACACCTCATCGCGCAACCTGGAAGCCTTAGTTCTCGACAGCGGAGCACTTCCATTCTCGCCGTAAATGAGTTCCTGTATTGCTCGGCGCCTATCCTCGGCGAGACTTGGGTGGTTCAATGCCAATATTCCAATCGTGTTGCTGGCAGCTTCATTGTCGTCCACTGCCAACATCTGACCGTCGAGACTAAAACGAAATCTCTTCTCGCACGCGGGATTCAACGGGGAGACGAACAGCGTCGGGTCCCACCAACTGTCCTTTTTCTGTGCGCCATATCTACAGACCCGCGGCATCCCGGCGCGCGGAAAACACGCAACCATGTTGGAAAAATCCAGGTCCGATCCAGCCTTTTCGGCTCGACAGAAGCCCTCTGGTTTGATGTGCTCGATGTGCGAGCTATCCTTGTCAATGCGTTTCATGGTGTACGCGCAGATATCGCCCTGTTCCTTCGCGAGTGCCGGAAGTAGCTGGGATTTCACGTCTCCTGGTAAATCGCGATAGTCTTCCTGCGCCGTTCCCACGACCGCGCGACACCAAGCCCGGTACTTGTGAGGCGGTCCTCCCTTCTGCACAAACTTCATTACCGGAGTTTCTCCAACCGCACCATCCTAGCCTCGAGGACCGACCACTCGGGCAAGTCGAGTCCCTTTTTCTTTTCCTTGGATATCGCAGCACGTGCTTTTGTGAAGGCACCCTTCTGGATCAAGGATTCGACCATCCTAATGGCGAGAGCCGCGCTTACCGGTCGATCGTCGTCCTCCATAAGGTGACGCAAGATCCAGTTGGAGTCCATCCCAAGCGAACGGTCCGGATGGACCACTTCGGTTCCAGTCAGCATGAGGACCTGCTCTGGCTCAACAGCCGCAACGATCTGTGGCGAGTGTGTAGTAGCAATGAACTGGCACCGAGGAAACACTCCTATTAGGTTCTCGACGATCGTCCGTTGCCACTTCGGATGCAGGTGCAGATCGATCTCATCGATCAACACGATCGCCTCTCCATCGGTCAAGGGATCCGCGAGTGACGGATTGGCCTGCGACAAGCGGCGAGCGAGGTCAAGCACCAACGCCAATACGCCCCGCTCGCCATCCGACAATTGGCCCACGTCAAGACTTATCTCACCCTGATTTATCACTAGATGCGATGAGTTCGTGTCGCTCGGTCGGAGGTTTTCGTATGTGGGCAAAAACCGTGCTATCGCTAAGCTCAGTACCTCCAGATGTCGCGCCTCTAAGTGCTGTTCTTTGGCAAGTGTTTCCTGCACGCGCATCCAGTCAGCGAACTGCGCAACATACATCGGTCGAGGAATGAGAGCTTCAGCATATGCGACTGAAGTCCCTCCAACTGCCCGCGACTTCGATGCGCTCGCATAAGAGGCTACGGATCGGTTCGTCGAGAAGTAGACACAGTTAGCGGCCACCGCGACGGAGCGAGCGGCCTTTTTTAGCTGCGCCTGTGGAGGGGCGAAGATATCGGAGTCAGCGACTCCGTGAGACTCCTCCAACTCGCGGAGCAGATTGCGCGCCCTATCGCGCAGCCGCTCCGAGCTTAGAATCTGACGTCGAAGCCGATCAAGATTTTGCTGGTCATCTGCAGCATAGGTCTCCCGCCACTGGCGGCGCGTGAATCGGAATTCGTCAAGCGCAATTCCCAGCGACACTTCTACATCAAGGAACGGGAATCCGATGCGTATGTCGTCTGTTGCAAATGCCATAGCCTTAGCGCGCGACGCTGAGATCGAGGGCAGAATTCGAGAAATACAGATTCGGAGGGCATCCAAAACTGTGCTCTTCCCTACTCCATTCACACCAACGATTAAGTTGAATCCTGGCTGAAATTCGAACTCGGCCGTCTCGATCGCGCGGAGATTGGCGAGCTTGAGCGACGTGACCCTCAAGCCCACGCCCCGACATTAATTCGACCCGTCACTGCCGCGGAGATGAGTGCAGTTCGGCGTTCCTTCAGGAGGGTGGCCGTGCGTTCAGTCGCGTCACGCAGCTCGTATAGTTTGCGCGTCTCGTTCGCTATGTGCGCAACGATTGCGTACTGCTCGCTTAAAGGAGGCAAAGGAAGGAAGACTTCGAAGAAGCCTTGCGGATAAAGACGCAGCCGTGAGGACCAAACGCCTTTCGAATATCGAGTGACCTCCTGAGCGAAGACCGGTAGACGCACCAGAGCATCGACATAACTCGGTTCGAGTTGGGTTCCGGGCTGATACACATTGTAGGCCGGGCTTACGATGCCGCTAACCGTTGCCACGCCCATTGCGCCCATCCAAGCCCACAGTGTGTTAATAACGAGGTCACCCGACTGACAGATCTTGTATCCCTCAGTTGTCTCTGCCTCGAACATGTTGACGTCCTTTTCTGAGCGGGGAGTCACGCCCGTCAGATGCGAGACAGTAAGGAGCTCTTCCTCGCCTGTTTCGGAACGCTGATCGCGTTCCCTAAACAACCACCGTGCGCGTTCAACCTCCCAATGCGCCGGAATCTCACCCAGCCAGGCGACGCCCGAGTCGCGAAGGGTCGCGGTGGGGGCAAGGCCGCGCGTCACGGCGCTTGTGATGAGCGCCTGGCGCTTTTCCGACAACAGACCGAGCACCCGCTCTTTCGCCGCGACGAGTGCATCCAGTCGCGCCGTCTCGCGGTCGAGGTAGTCGGCGATGGCACGTTGCAGTGCGAGCGGCGGTACTGCGATCTCGGTTTCTCCGACGAGGTCGGATTCTAGACTTTCAACAGTGCTGCCGACTTTGCTCCAGGCGTTCAATAGCTGCTGCTGATGCCCTTCCAATAGTCTCGCGAGGAAGCGCGCTTCAACCAGCGGAAGCGGGGTCATCGCGCGCATGTCTTGATTCAAGGCCACGGGCACTCGATTGATCGCAACTGGAATCGAGTGGCGCAGGATGCCCGAACGCATTACGAGCAGGACAGCACCAGGGGCTACGAGCTTGGTCGCGCTGCCTTCCAGTCCTTCCTTCGTGATGTGGTCTTCCGTGTCGTCAATGATTGCGCTCTTCATGTCCTTTGGCGATACCCAGGGGATGTCGCCATTCCAGTATTCTGCATGTCCTTTGTCCGGAGTTCCCCCGCCGGCAAAGCGGCAAACATGTTTGATCCGTGTGCGTTGCCACTCGCCAGGAAACTCAGCGCCCCAGGAGACCGCGCTCACTCAGTAACCTCCCGCAGCAACCGCATGATCTCTTCCTCCGCTTGCTTAAGCTCCGCGTCGATCGCCTCCAGCGGCCGCGGGGGCGTGAACTTGTAGAAATGGCGGTTGAAGTTGATCTCGTAGCCGACCTTGTCCTTGCTACGGTCTATCCAGGCGTCGGATACGTGCGGGCGCACCTCACGCACGAAGTAGGCTTCGATGTCGTCCTTTAGCGGAACATTCTCGAAATCGCGCAGGTCGGCGTCCGGCTCACATGCATCGTCGTGACCGTCCCTGGCGACCGGCTCGGCTTTCGGGTCTTTCTGCGTGAACACGCTACGGAACAGGTTCTTTTCAGCCTTTTTCCACGTCGACTTTCGTTGGTGCAGTATATCCTCGATGCAATCCGACACTTTGTTCCAGTCGCGCTTCGGCTCGCGGCCTAGCGCCTTGTCGATAGCCTGCACGTCATCCAGTAGGTGCGGACAGGCGTCGAGGAAGCGGGCCTTGTCCTCCAGGGTCATCTGGTAGCGCAGCCGCAAGGGCCGCTCGACAGTCACACGGGTGTAGCCGAAGTCGGCATTATCGAAAATCTTGGAGTTCTCGCCATCGACCATCTGACCGTAAAGCTTCACAATCTCGGCGATCTGGCTTCCAGTAAGGTGGCGGCGTTTATCTCCGAGGCTGCGTTTGTTGTCCTCGCTGCCGCCAGCGGTCCACACGTCGCGCGCATCGATAAGCTGAATCTTGCCCTTGCGCCGCTTCTCCTTGCGATTGGTGACAATCCAGACGTAGGTGCCGATGCCGGTGTTGTAGAACATCTGCTCGGGCAGAGCGACAATGGCCTCGAGAGTCATTCTCGATGATCCATTTGCGGATGTCGCTCTCACCAGAGCCCGCGCCGCCGGTAAATAGTGGCGAGCCGCTGAAGACGATCGCGAGACGTGAGCCGTGCTTGTGCTCCGCGGGACGGACAGGTTCGCGTTTGTCCCACATGTGCTGCAGGAACAGCAATGAGCCATCGTTCACGCGCGGCAACCCGGCGCCAAAGCGGCCGTCGAAGCCACGATTGTCGTGCTCCTGCAGAATCTCCTTCTGTTGTTTCTTCCAGTCCACGCCAAATGGAGGGTTCGTGAGAAAGTAGTCGAAGCTCTCTCCGGCGAACTGATCTTCCGTGAAACTGTCCCCATAGCGGACGTTATTGCCGCCGCCGTTGTGGTCCACCTGCTTCATCAACATGTCCGAAGCCGCAGTGGCGAAGGCGCGCTTGTTGTAGTCCTGCCCGTAGACGTAGAGCTTTGCGGCACCATGGTGCTCGCGCAGATAGTTCTGCGCTTCCGCCAGCATGCCACCAGTGCCGCACGCTGGGTCGAGCAACTTGCGCACAGTGCCCGGAGTGGCGAGAAGGTTGTCGTCGTTGATAAACAGGATGTTGACCATGAGCCGGATGACTTCGCGCGGCGTGAAGTGATCACCAGCCGTCTCATTCGCCAATTCGTTGAAGCGGCGGATCAGGTTTTCGAAGATCAAACCCATCTGCTCGTTCGGCACCGCATTCGGATGCAAGTCCACATCGCAGAATTTGGACACGACGAGATAGAGGATGTTCGCCTCGCGCATCCGCTCGATCTCGTTCTCGAATTCGAAGAAGTCGAAGATGTCACGCACGTTCTTCGAGAAGCCCTTGATGTAGCTGACCAGATGCTTCTCGATGTTGACGGGATCGCCCTTCAGCTTCTCGAAGTCGAGTGGAGAGTGGTTGTGGAACCTCTGGGCTGCTGCTTTGCTGAGGTTGCTATCTAGCGCGTCGCCTTCTAGCTTGCCGCCTTTCCGCTTTTCGTACTCGGCCAGAACCTTGGGCTTTGTGGGCGCGAGGACGCAGTCGAAACGGCGTAACACGGTCATGGGCAACATAACGCGTTCGTACTGCGGAGGGCGATAAGGACCGCGCAACAGGTCTGCGATCTGCCAGATCAAATTGGCGAAGTAGTTGTGGTCAGGCATCGATTAGGTCGTCTTCCTTCGCACTCGACCCTAGAAGGATCTCTTTTTCAAGGAGTTCAATATTCTGGGTTTGTCGCGAGGTAGGCAACCATGCTTTCCAGAAGCCGCCGTGCGCCTTTGTCTGTCGCTGGGCCGCTCTATCCAGCGTTCTCCAGGATGCAGACGATCGCTGTTTGTGCGCCAACCTACTCTCCCTCAAAGTAATCTGAATCAACCCGTTTAAGCTCATATACGCCCACTCCGGCAACCCCTACGTTGTGATCAACCATCAGGGTTGCGAGTCGTTCGCCGTCAATGAGAATTATCTTGGAATTGATTGCGTTGGCGTACTCCTCAGCATCGCGCGAAAAATCCGAAGTCGTGATAAACACTCCTTTATTCGCTCGCTGTCCTTGAAGAGCGCCAGCGAACTTCTGAATCTCTGGGCGCCCAACCGTTGCCTCCCATCGCTTCGCTTGGACGTAGATCACATCCAAACCCAGCTTATCCTCTTTGATAATCCCGTCGATACCTCCGTCCCCGCCGCGCCCAATCGCGCGGCCCGCGTCTCGTCGCGACCCACCATAGCCCATAGCAACAAGCAGGTCGATAACCAGGCGTTCAAAAAACGCCGGAGTGGCAGCTTTCACTTGGTCCAATAAGTCAACTTCGAGGTTACTTCGAAGTTTTTGATACGCTGCGGCAAGCGCGTCCTCTGGCGTCTGGTCGGTATTCAGCTGCTGCTGGAGCACCATCGTCTCTTGCTCAGCACCGCCTTCTCTCCTGTCGCGGCGTCGGGACCTGAACTCCCGGAATGCCTGATATCGGTCGAGGAGTCCGACATCAATCTGGCGCGGGTTCTCAGTAAGTAAAGCACGCCCTGCCTCGGTAATCTGAAACATGCCGCGCTTTGATGAGCTGATCAAGCCCACCTGTTTCAGATACGTGCGCGCCCATCCGACTCTGTTATCGAATAGTGGAGCAGTGCCGCTGGGTAGAAGTTCAGCACGCTCCTCATCAGTAATGCGGGCCTGTGACGCTAACTGTTCAACTGCATCGCGAAAACGATGCTCGCGACCATCGGACGCAAGTCGAAGCAAAGGAAGCATGAGCGCCTGGTAGTCGGGAATTGCCACGCCAACACCTTTCGTTCCGTACAAAAAGCCTCGAGCAAATGGCAACCAGGGGAATACAAAATGCGGGGGTCAATAGTGGCCAATTTGCAAATGAATTTTAGACCGAACTCCCTAGAATGCAAGGACTTCCGCCAAAAATGGCCTGGCTGCGCCGGCCGGTCTCGCCTTATGCTCGTCTCTGCGCCAGCGTTTAAGGCTTTATGCTCCCGATGTTGTTGGGCTCGCTGGGAAAATCATACAAGCTAGGTAGTTATGATGACCTCTTTCCCTTGATCCAATGGACTCGCGAACACATACCGAGAGTCTCCGGTCGTTAGAGTGGATGACGATCTTACGGTGCTCTTTCCTACTGATCATGACCTCATGCATCTTGTCACGCACGGCGGTTGAGTCTTTTTGTTCTGTTGAAGACCAGAAGCGCAACTAGACTGCACGTTTCTTCAAGATTTTCCCTTCGAGGAATCATGATTGCCAACAAACGTAATCATGCCGTCGTCATCGCGAAGGTTCAGCGCCTGCGCAAAGAATATGATGCCCAAATCATGCATCTCATGTGCCTTGGCCTCGATTTCGTCAGCCGAGGCCAGGATCTCGGCCTTTTCCGTTGCAGGATCTTTCAGGCCCCGGAAATGGATCACCCCATTTCTGAACCTGTTCAACTCCTCAGCTTCTTTTATGAAACCCTTCATTTCATCAGCGAATCTCTTGTACCGCCGTTCTGAAATCTTGGAAGTCAAATGGTCGGAAATGGCTTTGACAAGATCCCTCACGACATCGGCCTTTCTTCTGAAGTCCAACCGGCTTACAACAGTTTCAGTCAGACCATAGTCGAATGCGGAAAGGACCAATTGGATGAAAACCTCAAGTGAATGTTCGAGCCAATTGAATTCAATTGTCATCTGCCCGATGGCTGTAAGCTGCGGGAGTGAGACGCCGGCGGCTAGTTTTTTCAGACTTTTTCCTTTCCATCTTTGCTTGCTGAAGTTATAGCATCGCTACATTTTTCATAATATGGGGTTGCATCCTCATATTATGAAAGATATAATCAGCCTATGCTAATCGTTGATACCAAGTCTGCACTTCTGCAAGCCTTAATTTCAGGCGAGGGTTACGGCCTGGAATTGATCGAACGAATAAGAGCAAGGACGGAAGGAAAGGTCGCTCTACTCCAAGGCCGAGTTTACCCAGCCCTACGCGAACTTGAGATCGACGGCTTGGTGAAGAGTTATGAAACCGAACCGCTTGCCGAACGGGGTGGGCGCCCCCGCCGGTACTATCGCTTAACGGCGGAAGGTCGACGCGCTGCCTTGCTGCAACAGAAAGCTGTTCTCGCACTTTTCCAACCTGTTTTGAGAGGCGCACAGTGAGAGTGGCACTCATATTCTTGGTGCTTCGCATTTTTTCCCTATTAGTTTTTTGCCGTGTAGTTTTTCGCAGTGCCTGCATATCGATCCTTACCAGATTTGTTCCTGAAGTACGCAGGGTTCAGAGCTGTGAGGATATAGATATCATTATTGATGAAGCCGTTACAGGTACAGCCGTCCAGAACTCAGCTGATGTAGTTCTCTCAAATGAGCGGTTTCATGTTGTCGTCGAAGCTAAGCAAAACTCAAGCCGAAGAACGATTCGAATGAACCGACGTCAAGCCTCAAAGATTGAAACGCTAATATCTGAAATGCACAAGAAGCAGCAAAAAACAGCACTGCTGGTGCTCGTATCAGCTGTAGTAGTTGCATTGTTCGCAGGTATGCGGAAGTCGTCAACGACTGCGAAGACCACGCCGCTCGCACTCGCTTGTAGCGCGCTAGTACTACTGTGTTATAAACGTTTTGGCCCACAAAAAGGGCAACACGGAAGTTGCCGGATCAACGCACGGGCGAGCTTAATGCGCAGCGTGGCTATTGAATAAGGATTGTGGCGCTCGGC
>Ga0137464_1000704_pt1 | contig 10598 bp, 8 predicted proteins | sample EasRivERMGT814_2_FD_102306 | JGI IMG/M metagenome (GOLD analysis project Ga0137464, IMG submission 102306) | Soil microbial communities from meander-bound floodplain in the East River, Colorado, USA - East River MetaG ERMGT814_2 | ecosystem: Environmental > Terrestrial > Soil > Floodplain ...
GAGATGATTCGGATGCGGCTCGCGTCGATCCCCGAAGCGATCAGGTAGTCGCGCGCGGCGTCCGCCCGGCGGTCGCCGAGCGCCTGGTTGTATTCCTCCGTGCCGCGCTCGTCGCAGTGGCCTTCGATGAGCACCCTCATGGCCGTTTGGGTTCGCAGCATCGCGGCGTCGGCATCGAGCGCCGTCCGCGCGTTGTCGGTGAGAGAGTACGAATCGAGCTCGAAGAACGCGGGCCGCAGTTCGGGTATGGATACCGATGTAGGCGCCGGCTCCGGCTCGGCAACCGGCGTTGGCGGCGATTCGACCGGTACCGGAACGGCTGCGGCCTGTCCCGGAGATGTCATCGCGGCCTTGCGCGCACAGCCCATGAGCGCGAGAGACGCGACGAGTACGGCAATGGACGCTGGAAGAGTGCGTGAGCTCATTGGAGAGTCCCCCTCGAGGTGCGTCGACTCGACCTCCTCCGCGAGTGGGCGGAAGGGCCGATCCCGAGGGCAATGCCCATGCCGCGAGCGGGTGTCATGGGCGCGGCGCCATCCTCCGTCACAACTTGCGGGCACGCGAGGCCCCGGAATTCAGGGCCCGGCCGAGGGCGCCCGGCCTGCCGTTTCGCCCGCCCGGGCAGGCGAAACGCACAGCCGAAATCAGACTGCGGTCCCGGTCGGCCGGCGGCGTCGTCCCTACGGAATGGGTTCGCCTGCCGGGGTGTCGCGCCACACGGTTCTGCGCCAGAGTATTCGTCCCGTTACGGCCTCGGTCGCGATCAGGTTAATCTGGTCGCGACCGGACGGGGTGGTCCAGAAAATCCGCCCGGCGATCACGGCAATATCGATCGGCCGCTCAAGGATGGCGATCCGCACCCCTCCAACGAGCGAGTAGAGGTCGCACATGGACTGCTGGCTGGCGCGACGCATCGCCACGTGATCCCGGTCCAGCGTCGGCCAAATCGCGTCGATCACGCCCGCAATCTCGATCGAAGGGTCCTCGGCGCCCGTCGATGCCCGCCAGCGTCGAACACGCACGCTCCGGCCGTTCGCCGCTCTCTCGAAGACGACACGCAGGTCCCCGGCGACGAGCGCTCCCTGCACATCGGGTGGCGGGCCACCGAGCATGAGTTCGGGTCCGGCCGCGCGGGCATGAAAGCGCACCGGCTGGTACCCGCGGGACGGTGCGGGTTCAACGAACGGGAGAGCCCGAAAGTTCTCGCCCGGGAGGTGTTCGACGCTTCCCGTGTTCAGATCGAGACGGAGGATTCCTTTCGCCTGGGATTGCGCAGCCGATGGCGCGATCCCCGTGGCCACAAGCTCCTGCGCGTCGTAACCAATTTCGAGAACGTTGCCGCTGCGCCGCGCCCGAACTTGGAAGGTGGTCCGCCTTCGACCGCCGCCAGGTTCGGCGAGTGAGGCCCACGCCGGCAACCCGGCATTGCAAGGCCAGGTCTTGATCCTGCGTCCGCCCCGAGGTTCGTAAGCAGCCGCCTGCAGCCGGCCGCCGCGTTCCTCGAGAAGGAAGACTTCGTGGCTCCCGACGAGCAGCGCGCGCGACGGTGCGTCGGATTTCCACAATCGCCTGCCGCTTGCAAGATCGAGCGCCTCGACTCCACCGGTCAGCGTGCGAACGCAGCCAATCGATCCCGAGGGGTTGGTCAGCCCGACTGGGAAATAGGCCGGCACCTCCTCCTTCGGCATGATGGTTGGATGTGCCGTGCCCGCGGCAACCATGCACAACAATGCGATGGAACGGATCAAGAACCCCGACATACCGGCGGTTATCGGCTGCCGGAGATGCACTCGCTACAACTCAGGCTTGCGGCCTAGAATCGGCCGTCGCGGGAGTCGCGATGTCGATCCCGACGATGCGAGGCGGAGGACGGGCGATGCGAGCAGCGGTCAACACGCGCTACGGATCCCCGGACGTCATCGAGATCCGGGAAGTCGCCAGGCCTGTGCCGAAGGCGGGCGAGGTCCTGGTCAAGGTTCATGCGACGACGGTCAACCGGACCGACTGCGGTGTCCTCCGCGCTCATCCCTTTCCGATGAGGCTCTTCACGGGGCTCTTGCGACCGAAGCGGACGATCCTCGGCATGGACTTCGCTGGCGTGGTCGAAACGGTTGGCGCGGACGTCCAGTCGTTCCGTCCCGGCGACCACGTGTTCGGCCTGTTGCGAATGCGCGAACTCGGCGCCCACGCCGAATACGTCTGCGTGCCCGAAGCCGGGTACATCGCCGGGATGCCGGCGGGCGTGACCTTCGAGCACGCCGTTGTCGGCGAGGGCGCCTTCTATGCCTACGCTTCGCTGATGCAACTCGGCCTAAAGCGCGGACAACGCATTCTGATCTATGGCGCGTCGGGCGCCATCGGCACGGCGGCGGTGCAGCTCGCGATTCTCCTGAACTACAAGTGCGCGGATTTCGTGGGCCACAAGTATGGCCCGGAATCGGAGGAGCTCCGTGTCACGCTCGCCGAGATCGACCGTCAGCTGGCGCGGGTCCTGCGTGCGCTCGAGGCCAAAGTGGGGAAGAACTATCTGCTCGCGGTGACCGCCGATCATGGCATGCCGTCGCTGCCGCCATCGCCCGACCACCGGCATTTCGTGACGACGATCGCCGATCTGCTGCACGACAAGTTCGATCCCGAAGGGAAGGCATTGGTCACGTCGTTCGAATCGGAGAACTGCCAGATCTACATCGACGAGGATCGCCTGTCGAAGCTGGGCCTCACCCTGCGCGACCTGGCTCAGTTCCTGGAATCCCAGCCCTACATGTTCGCCGTGTTCACGAACGACGAGGTGGCGCGTGAGGCCGCGATGGACAAGCCCCCGACTTCTGGGGCTCATCGAAAGTGACGCAACCCGTCGAGCAGTCGCCCAGGAGCAGCGGGAGGGTGGGCATGCGCGCGATCGTCGTCCGCTCCCTCGGGGGTCCCGAAGTGTTACAGCTCGCGGAGGTGCCCGTTCCCGGTGCGCTCGCGCCCGGCGAGGTCCTGGTGAAGCTCGCGGCGGTCGGAGTCAACTTCGCGGACACGGAGCGACGGAGTGGGAAGTATTCTCCGCCGCCGCTGCCGTGGATCCCGGGGCGTGAGGCCGCGGGCGTGGTCGTGACCGCCGGCCCCGGTGTCGATCCGGCACTCGTGGGCGCCCGCGTGGCGTACTTCGCCCCGCGCGCGAGCGGGTCCTACGCCGAGCTGGCCGCGGTCCCCGCCGACGCGTTGTTCCGCTTCGAGACCGAGCTGCCGTTCGAGGTGATGGCGGCCCTGCCGCAGCAGGGCCTGACGGCCCACGGCGTGCTGCGCCTGGCCGCGATGCGGCCGGGCATGACGGCGCTGGTGCTCGCCGCGGCCGGCGGCGTGGGGCAGATCCTGGTGCAGCTCGCGCGCCGCGACGGCGCGCGGGTGATCGGGGTCGTCTCTACCCGGGAGAAGGCCGACGCGGTGGCCGCGCTGGGGGCCGAGGTCATCACGGGATACGAGAACTTCGAGGCGGTGGCGCGCTCCCTGACCGAGGGTCGCGGCGTCGACGTCGTCTTCGATTCGGTCGGTCGCGCGACCCAGGGCGCGAGCCTGGCGTCGCTCGCCCGCTACGGCCAGATCATCTACTACGGCGACGCGAGCGGATTGCCGGCGCCGATCGACGTGGACACGCTCTACTCCCGCTCCCTACGCGTCGGAGCCTTCGGCCTCGACATCGAACGTGACCCGGAAGGCACGGACCTGGCCCGCCGCGATCTCGTGACCGCACTCGATCGCGGCCAGCTGCGGATCACGGTCTCGAGGTCGCTCCCGCTGGCAGATGCGGCCACCGCGCACGCCGAAATGGAAGCCCGCACGACCACGGGGAAGATCATCCTCGTCCCCTGACCCGCGCGTTACACCACCGAGCTTGGCTACTCGAGCCGGAGGAACTCCCGGACCTCGGGAATGCGCTCGATCTCGTCGGCGATCTGACTGGCAGACGCCGGTCCCAGATCGAGGGCGGCCGGCACCTGCGTGACCTCGCCGCTTTTGGCCATCAAGAAGACGCGCCCCCCCAGGAATTCGAAGGTACGGTCGGCGAAGACGGCTCGCGAGGGCGTCGCGCGCCAGGTGCGGCTGCTGTCCGTGCCACCCACCTGAACATCCACCGAGGCCAGGTTTCCAAACAACGTCTGCGTCGAGCTGCCACCATGGAGCGATGCCTGCGAGTACAGGACGAACAGGGGCTCGCCACTCACCACGCAGGTCACCGCATGCACGCCGCGGTAGGACCACTCGGTGAGCTCCAGCGTGTGGCGCGGGTAGGTGGCCGCCTGGACGGCGCCGCGTGTCACCGTTCCGCTGGAGTCGCCGTGCTGGCGGAGCCATTCGCCGACCGCCGGCAGGGCCGCGGCCTGATCCAGCAGGAGCCGGCCGCGCATGGCATTGAATTCCACCTGGCGCGCTGGCGTCGAATCCCTCGTGGTCAGCAGGAACACCGCGCCGAACGGCAGCTCGAACTTGGTTCCGTCGATCCAGATCGAGCGCCCGCTCCATTCGAGCGGGATGCGGCGACCGTCGGCGGTCACCAGATCGCGCCCCGCGTTCACGCTCGGGCGGCCATCGAGGATCAGCGCGTAATGGAATCGCCCCCGGTGAAATCGCAGCGTCGTTTCGCCGTTCTCATGGGTCCGGTTGAACGCGTCGGACGTGCCCTGGGATGTGGCCGCGGTTGCGAGAAGGACACAGGCCGCGCCGACCGTAACCCGCGAGAGGCGTCTCGACAGAAGCGTTTGCGCTGTCTTCATGTCCCTCACCTTACACTCCTCGCTCGGGAGGCTCATCCGAGTTAGGGAACGTTGGATTTGTAGCCGGGAACCACCTTTCAACCAAGTGCATTCGGACCGCGTCTAACGGATGGGCGAAGTCCGGTCTCGCGTTCGCGACAGGTCGAGGCGGCGGCAAACATGCCACCTCCACCGAGCCGGCGACGAGGGGGGCCGCAGTTTCCGCCGTCGATGGAGGTACCGAATGAAGAGGATTGCCGCGCTGACCCTGGTCGTCGTGTGCCTGTGCTGTAGCCAGAATGCCACGGTCAGCGCTGGACAGGACGCTACGGAAATACCAGCGCTCAGCAAGCAGCAGTGGCGCGACGACCTGCGCTACTTCGCGCGGGAAATGCAGAAACGGCACATGAATCTGTTTCACCGCATGTCACGCGAGGAGTTCGAGCGCTCGGTGAGCGAACTGGAGGCTGAGATCCCCTCGCTGGAGGCCCATCAGATTGTGGTGAGGCTGCAGCAGATCGCTGCCCGAGTCGGTGACGGTCATACCGGCGTGCATTCGCCCCCGTGGTTCCGACTCTATCCGCTCGCGTTGTACTGGTTCGGCGGCGAACTGCGCGTCACGGCAACCACCAAGGACTACAAGCGAGCCCTGGGTGCGCGGGTCGTCCGGATCGGTGAACTCCCGATCGCCGAGGTGGAGGAGCGCGTCCGCAGCTGCTTCCCCAGCGCCGAAGCCGAGAACGAGTGGTACGCGCTGAACACGAGTCCCTCGTTCATCACACGTCCAGAAGTTCTCCACGCTTTGGGCGTGATCACCGACCCTGCGCGCGCGCCGTTCACGTTCGAGGATGACCAGGGTGACCCGTTCGTTCTCGAGTTGAAGCCGGTCGTCATGCCACCCGTGGCGCACGGGACGGTGGTCATTCCCGGGATGCTGCCGGTGGTGGCACCACCCATCTTCCGGCAGAAGCCCGTAGAACGGTTCTGGTTTACTTCGTTGCCCGACTCGACCGTGTACGTGAGCTGGCGCGGATACGAAAAGCTGGGCGAGCAGGCGCGCAGTCTGTTCCACTTTCTCGACAACCATCCCGTGAAGCGCGTCGTCATCGACCTTCGACAGAATGGGGGTGGGGACTTCCTGGAAGGGCGTAAGCACATGATTCGGCCGCTGCAGCAACGGGCGGCGCTCAACCAGAAAGGGCGCTTGTTCGTGATTGTCGGGCGCCGAACCTATTCGGCGGCCCTGGCCAACGCGGTCGATTTCCGCAAGGACACGAACGCCATTCTGGTGGGCGAGCCCATCGGCGAGAGGCCCAACAGCTACTCGGAGAACGACGAGCTGACCCTGCCCAACTCACGCCTGGTGGTCTCGTACTCGACGCGCTACTACAAGTTCGTGGACGAGGACGTGCCTGCCGTGCTGCCGGACGTGCGGATCGACCCCAACTGGCCGGAGTGGCGCGCGGGACGCGACCCCGTGATGGACTGGATCCTTCAGCAATGAAACTCGTCAACGAACCACGCAAATGCGCTGGCTGATCGCGACGCCATCGCGTGACAGCCGCAGCCAGTACATCCCGCTCCCGGTGACCGCTCGACGATCGAAGTGCTGCACTTGTGGTCCTCCGTTCGTGGCCTCGACAGCCCGGCGGGCGACGATGCGTCCGGCGAGGTCGATGAGCTCGATCTCGGCTCGTCCCGGCGCGGGCAGCGTAAAGGTCACGGCGAAACCCTCCGAGCTGGGATTGGGAACCACCCGGGCGATCGCGAAACCGGCGTCGACAGCCTGGTCGGGGATGCCCAGCACCCCGTCCGCGACGATGCGGGTGGCGTAGATCTGCGCGGGCTCCGATCGCGCATCGACCCAGGCCACGATCGCGTTCCCCGCGTCGTCGGTCGCGACGACCGGTGAGGACTGATCCCCCGCGGCGGAAGAGACGAAGAGCCCGTCCATCGGCCATCCGTTGGGGACCGCGCCCGCGCCCGTGACGCGCAACGCGTAGACATCTTCATCGACGCTGCTCCGATGGTCCTGCCACGCCACGACGAAGCCCCCGGCGCCGTCGTCTGCACGCGCGAGGCGCTGGTCGCCCGTGGCCCTGCCAACAGTGGTGCGGATCTGGCGTCCCCAAATCAACCGCGTCCGTTCTTCACTCCGATGCCCTCGCCGACCCCAAGTCGCGGCACAATCGCCGTCTTGCGCAGGGCGATGCGCCCTCCACGCCGGAGGCTGTTCGCGATCGAGTCTCGAGGAGTGTGACGCAATTCGCCACAGTGTGGCTTCGCGCAACAGCCCGGTCTTAGAGAGGCTGGGCAAGCGTGCTTCGGCATTTGGGGCCCGACTGACGGCTGCGAGTGTGGCGCACTGAGACACTCGGTTCATCTTGCCCGGATGACACGTGAACCAGAATCCCCGCGATTCTCTGGCATTCTCGCACGGTCCCTCTCCCAAACTCCCGCGGCACGGATCTTGACCTAGGCGTCCCCAGTGCCGGACTCAGGTTGTTTCCGGTCGCCGGGGCCGTCGACTCGGGCCCTTCACGCAGGATCAGTCAGAGAGGAGCACCAGACATGAGGAACAGATTCTTGATGACGGCATCTCTCCTTGCGGTGGCGGTGGGTTCCGTCGCGACGGCGGAGGCTCAGCCGTGGTCGGTGAAGAAAGGCGCAACCGTCTTTGCCTACGGGTCCCCCGTGGTGAGGGTTGACACCTACGCGAATGTCATCGCGGCGGGCGCCACGACCTCCACAATTCCGGACCTGCAGGTTCTTCCTCCGGGTAGGCCGGCCGGACCCTCCGTGTTCTCGCAAGACGATGAGTCGAACGGGGGCGGTACGAACGTTGGCCACGCGAAGGCTTCGTACAACCTGGACGGCTTGGGGTCGATGGTGACGGTGGTCACCTGCAAAGGGAAGGCGGCCGGTGCCGGAGCCTCGCGCGGCGACTACATGATAACGGCGCTTGGCGATACGGCCGTCCAGGACTCCTTCTCAGTCAGAATCATCCCCACCGGCGCGACCACTGCGAACGTGGTTCTCAATGGTGAGGCATTGCTCCAGAGGAACTTCCCGGGCGGCTCTCTTGCAGCGGCGACACTCGATGTCATCGTCTACCCCGACTCCGTCAAGGCGAACCTCGACGTGGGCCGCTCGGGTGCGGGGGCAGTCTTCAAGGGTCTCCTCATCGTCGACAAAGATGGAATCGAGAAGGTAGGCGGTGGTTGGACCGCGAGCGACTTCCAGGTGCAAGTGACGACTGATCGCGCGCGAGTGCGGGCCGTGAACCTCACCAAGGCTATCTCGTGTCCAAACTCGGCTCTCCTGTCTTCAGTTGCTTCAGCAACCGCCGCCGGACCCGACGTTCCGTCCCACACCCCGATCATGGTTGGCATCCTGGCCCTGCTCATGGCGGGCGCTGGGTGGATGACCCTACGGCGGGCGCGAACCGTCGCCTGATTCAAGTTGTGACTGGGTCGCACCCGGGGGAGCCGAAGGGCTCCCCCGGGTTTTCATGTTGAGGCGCGCCCAGGACATGCCGCTGGGCGCCACGCCCCTGATTCTTGCGGCAACCGACGGTGCCGGCGGCTAGGATGAATCTCCAAAGATGCGACCAGCCGTTACGAGCTCTATTTGCCGATTCCTGATTCCCACGGCCCACGCCCTGTGGCCCCTTGCACGAGCCCGTATCGGGGTTGAGGCAAGGGCGTGCGAAGGAGACGGTGTGGCATGAACTTCCCCCGGCTCCGTTGGCCCAGAGGACGTGAGGACGCGCCGGAGTGTCTGGATCGCAGCGCGGGAGGGTCGAGCGTCGCCTGGTGGTTTCTTGCTCCGATCATGTTCATCGCAGTTGCCATGCCGTGGCTCATCGCAGCACCGTTTCACGGCGACGATTATGTGTTTCTAGATCGTGTGACGCGTCCCACGTTTCACTTTGCGGACATCTGGAATCGCGAGACGACCACATTCGGCTGGTATCGCCCCTGGTCTCGCGAATTGCATTTCTGGGCGCTTTCTCGTGTCTTCGGCCTGAACGAGGCTGCCTTTCACGTCGCGAACGGGGTTCTCTGGACGCTAATGCTCGGACTCTATGCTCTATTCGTGCGTCGACTCGCGGGATCGATGATTGCGTGGTTCGCAATGATCGGAGCCCTGGCAGCGGCCATCTGGCTTGTCCCTCTCTTCTGGGCCAGTGGTTCGCAGGATCTGTGGATGCTGACATTCCTCATGGCAGCTCTGCTTGCGTGGACTTGCGGGCGCTCCGTCTTGACCGCGCTCCTGCTCACGCCCGCACTGCTCAGTAAGGAAAACGCGATCGTGGCACCGGTCCTCCTTGCTGGGTACTCCTTCATCATCGAACGACGCGCACCTTGGAAAGTAGTGCGCGCGCTAGTCCCCACCCTCTTCGTGCTGAGCATCTGGTTCGTGGTGCATCCGACGATCATTGCGCACATCTTGCAGCGATACGCACCCGACCCCGCCGTCGTCGCGGCGCGTCAGTCATGGCCTCACCTCACAACGCTCTCTCTGTTGGTCCCATTCAATGCTGAGCATGTCTCCGCAGACATGCTCGCCAGATGGTTTCGTTTCGATGCACATGCCATCGGCGGATTGGGGCTTCTCACTGTGGCGGCGTGGTGTTGGCACCATTTGGTCCGCTCTCAGCGGAGCGCAGCAGGAGAATCGCGCGCCGGTGCAATAGCGCAGATTGTCTTCGGCTGTCTTTGGTGGCTCTGTGGCTGCGTTCCAGTCTTCGTGGGGAGCGTGGCGTGGCACTCCTACTACGCGGCCCTCGGGGTGCTAGGTGCGTGGATAGGGATGGCCGGTGTAGCACGCTGGCGCCCCAGCCTGGCATTCTCCGTTCTGGTGTTGGCGATCTGTGCTAGGGGGCCACGGCTCTCGACTCCAGACTGGGACTGGGGGGCATTCCCGGCCCAGGAACGCGCGGGTCAGTTCGTCCGTGAGTTGCGGGTGGCTCTATTGCATGAGCTCCCGAACGTCCCATCATACTCGCGGTTGTTTTTCACAAATGTGCCCAGGGGGATTGGGTTCGTCACTGCCGACGGCCCGCTGGTTCGCATTCTCTATCGGGACACGACGCTGCGAGCAGGCTTCTGGGGCCAGTACAGACCCAGGCATCCGCAAGAAATCCAGGGAACGGATTACTTCATCAGTTTTGTGCCACCACGCAGATGGCATGTTGTTCGACCCGACGGTGCACCGCCGGCTACCAATGAAGCGGTCAAGGTGTGGGAGACGGATCACCGCGAGCTGGCGCTCCTGCTGGGAAGGGCGGGCGATTGGGTGGGCGCGGCATCGGAACTCGAGACGTTGTTGCGTTTCCGTCCCTACTCGGCCGAATACCGCAGGAACTACGACTACTGCCTTCGACGGCTGGAGGACGCAAATCGTGAGGAGCACGAGGGAGCGTCTGGTTGGCACTGGAACTCCAAGTGACGGCGACGAGCTGCGCACCTTCGCGCAAATAGGCGCCGGGCACGTATTCATGGTAGCGAAAGACCAGCGCGCCGAAGACGAGGACTAGGTGTGAAGTCGATCCGGTAGTGCGCCTATTTCTTACTCTGTGAGCTCCAGCGTGTGGCGCGGGCAGGTAGCCGCCTGGACGGCGCCGCGTGTCACCGTTCCGCTGGAGTCGCCGTGCTGGCGGAGCCATTCGCCGACCGCAGGCAGGGCCGCGGCCTGATCCAGCAGTAGCCGGCCGCGCATGGCATTGAATTCCAGCTGGCGCGCTGGCGTCAAATCCCTCGTGGTCAGCAGGAACACCGCGCCGAACGGCAGCTCGAACTTGGTTCCGTCGATCCAGATCGAGCGCCCGCTCCATTCGAGCGGGATGCGGCGACCGCC
>Ga0137464_1000706_pt1 | contig 10591 bp, 10 predicted proteins | sample EasRivERMGT814_2_FD_102306 | JGI IMG/M metagenome (GOLD analysis project Ga0137464, IMG submission 102306) | Soil microbial communities from meander-bound floodplain in the East River, Colorado, USA - East River MetaG ERMGT814_2 | ecosystem: Environmental > Terrestrial > Soil > Floodplain ...
GTGATTCTCGTTGAGAATCGCCACGAGCCCGTTCGGCAGGACGAATCGCTCGTATTTGATCGTCGGAACGTCGATCGCGGACGCGGCCTGCGCGCCGAGCGGCAATGCCGGCAGGGCGATCGCCAACGCTGCGGCGGTCGCGCGGCGGAGTGAGCGGCTGACGGGAATGCGTACCATGGGCTCTCGCTTGTGGTGCGGGCGGGTGGGATATGAAGCGTCTTGATAACAGACGCTGACGACGGCGAGCGCGCAACCGTCCGCGGAAGCGGGGAGCGGGCGCGGTCCTGCAGTTGCTGGAGTTAAGTGTAGCAACCGGGCGCGGGCACCTGAGCCCGGTTTGTGGTGTACACGGGCCGCACAGCACGTCGTCCGTTCGATTGACCCCTGCCGACCCAGATGCCGCGCGCTCCACGACCTCCGGCGCTTCAGGCCGAACTCGATAGGATGGTGGCCGAACGCTTCGAGACGGAGCGGTTGGCCAACCGGATCATGCGCCGGGAGCTGGTTCGCACCTGTCTGGAGTGCTTCGGATCGTGCTTCGTCGGCCTGGTGATCATGGCCGTCGGCTTCCACGTCAAGGACGTGGAGCTGGGGAAAATCTGGCTCTACGGGGGAATGATCGTCGGCTATGTCGGAATCCTCACGGCGCTTGCCGGGGCCTACCGCCGCGGCGAGGAGCGCGGAGACTGGTAGCGCCGCGCCCGCTGCCGCCTAGCAGCAACCTCCGTTCGAGCCAAAGCGCGGGTTCACCACGTTGTTGAGGATCGAACCGAACGTGTAGCTCACGCCAAAATTCGCGAAATAGCGATATGACGTGGCCAGCTGGCGCTGCCGCACGAGGATCTGCTCGTCGGTCAGATCCTCCTTGGCCAGATAGATCTGATCGTGGATCGAGCTGACCTGGCCGCCGACGTTGAAATTGAGGCCCTTGATGATGCGAATGCTCACCTCGCCGCCAACCGACATGAATCGTTTGGACGGATCGTCGATGAAATTGCGAGCTTCGCTGTTGATGCTCACGCTTCCCCACGGCTGGCGCGCGCTGATCGCCGCCGCCAGCGACTGGACCGGCACCGTTTCGCGCATCTTGAGAAAGATCGTGGTGTCCTGGTAGTCGTAGCGCGCCGGGCCCACGGAGTATTGAAGGCGCAGTTGCCGCCGCGTCGATTCCTTGTACGAGAAGAAGTTGTATTCGATCGCCGGCGCGAATCGCAGCACGCGACGTTCGTTCAGGTAGGTGGACGACCCGACGCCGCCCGTCATACCGGCCGACCAGTGCTGGCCCATGCTCTTCACCTGCAGGAACTCGACGCCGTAGTTCCGCTGCACGTTCACGAACCGCTCACCGTCGCTGAGCTCGTACGTGCTCTCGTCGTAGCTCACGTTGAATGAGAGGTTCGTCTTCCAGTTCTCGGTGATGCGGTTGGCCGAGAAGTCGCTGAAGATGAATCTCGAGCGGTTGGACGTCTCGCCGTTGCCAAATCCGTTCACCGCGGTGCGAAATACCCAGTAGTTCCAGGGATCGCGCACCACTTTCGCGGTGGACGTCGCGTCGGGAGCTGCGAACGAAATCGTCACTCGCTCTGCGCCGGTGGCCCGCACGACGTAGCGGGCGAGTCCGAGCTTGATCACATGGGCCAGGCCGCGTCGCGTCTCGTCGTCAACCGAGGCCGGCTTGGAGACGTAGGTGAGCGAGTCGTCGAGCTCGTTGAAACGCCTGCGGCCGAGGAAGGCCAACGTGTATTCGACGCCGCCCGCGCCCGTGGACTGCGTTGACACGAGCACGTGGACGTCAGCCACCTGGCGATCGCGCACCCAGTTCACCGCGCTGATCTCGGTGCGCAAGTAATCGAAGTCGCAACGGTCGCAATCGAGAAAGACATTGATGGGAGCGGTCGCTGGCGCGGTGACAACGACAGGCTCCTGCGCCGACAGCGGGGACGCGCCGCCGAGGCACGTCAGGGTACATGCGGCAAGGGCCGCTACTACTGCGCGCATGAGACTTCGTCCGTTGGGATCGGTAGGGTGTGAGCATCGGGACGGGCAGCCGCGCCCGCCACCTATGATGCTCCAACGCATCCGAACGTTGGCCGGTTTCTACTTCCGGGCAGCCCTCAAATGGGCTCAAATGAAGCTTTCAATGGGGTCAGACTCCATTGAATTGCCATTTCAATGGAGTCTGACCCCATTGATTACTCCTCCCAGGACAGGCCGGGCTTGCCGAAGTGACCGTAGTTCGTGGTGTGTCGGTAGATCGGGCGCCTGAGCTGAAGCCGCTCGATCATGGCCGCGGGACGGAAATCGAACGTGCGAACGAACTCTTCGGCGGCCCGCCAATCGCCTGTCCCAAAGGTGTCCACCCGAACCGACACCGGATCGGCGCGGCCGATCGCGTAGGCGACCTGCACTTCGGCGCGATGGGCAAAGCCACGCTTCACGACCTGTCTCGCCACGAAACGTCCGAAGTACGCGCCGCTTCGGTCCACTTTCGAGGGGTCCTTTCCGCTGAAAGCGCCGCCGCCGTGGCGTCCCATTCCGCCGTAGGTGTCGACGATGATCTTCCGGCCGGTGACGCCGCAGTCGGCGGACGGACCGCCTTCGATGAACTGCCCCGTCGGATTCACGAGAATCTCGACGTGCGGTCCGTGCCAGGCGCCGAGGACTTCGGGGCAAATGCAGCTCGCGATGTAGTCGAGGATCTCGCGCTGCGGAACGTCCGCGGTGTGCTGCGTGGAGACGAGCACCGTCTCGACACGCACTGGCCTGTGGTCTTCATAGGTGACGCTGACCTGCGTTTTCACGTCCGGCCGCAGCCACATTCGCTCGCCCTTCTTTCGGGCCGTGGCGAGACGGTGCGACAGACCGTGCGCCAACTGGATCGGCAGGGGCATGAGCTCCGGGGTCTCGTCCGACGCGTACCCGAACATGATTCCCTGGTCGCCGGCGCCGCCGGTGTCCACGCCCATGGCGATGTCGCCCGATTGCTTGCTGATGAACTGGGTGACCCTTACCCCGTCGGCATTGAATGCCTCCGCCGGATCGACGTAGCCGATGTCGCGAATGGCCTCCCGCGCCACGGCTTCGTAGTCCACAATCGTGTTCGAGGTGATCTCGCCGGCGAGCACGACCTGACCGCTCTTGCACAACACTTCACAGGCGACACGGCTGTTCGGATCGCCGGTGAGATGCGCATCGAGGATCGAGTCGGCGATCGAATCGCAGACCTTGTCCGGGTGTCCTTCACTCACCGACTCCGACGAAAACGTGTAGCGACTCATGCTGGTCTCCGCGCCTGTTTTGGCGCCGCTGAAAAAACAAAACGGCCCGCGATGGAATCGTGGGCCGCTGCCGCACGACTTAGACGGTGGGGATCGCGGGCGATGCGCGCCGCGTTGCGCGGTCCGTCAAATCGGGGAAATCCGCCCGCGCGACTGCAAGTTAAGGACGCCACCGATCCCGTCAAGCAAAATCGTCGGGGCGGGTGACCCTCGCTCGAACGCGTCGGTTTGGCCTTCTGGTGCCGGTCACGATGACCAGGCGTCAGTACAGGATGACCAGACCTATCGATAGAAACGGAGCGATCTCATGCAGGTGACTAGTCGATCGTTGGTCGTGTGGCTCGCCGCCTCAGCGCTCGTGGGGTGCGGGCGCGATCCGGTGAGTCCGGGCGGCCAGCCTGCGGCGCTCACGGCGCTTCCCCGCGCGCTCACCGCGCCGGAGCACAAGGTGATCGACGCCGCGAACGCGTTCTCTTTCGCGCTGCTTGGGAAGGTCAGTGCGGCGCAGCGCGACTCCAACGTCTTCGTCTCGCCGCTGAGCGCATCGTTCTCGCTCGGAATGGCGATGAACGGCGCCGCGTCGAACACGTTCGACGAGATGCGCAGCGCGCTGCAATTCGGCGGCGCCACGCAGCAGGAGATCAACGAGGGATACAAGTCGCTCATCGCGCTCCTGACGTCGCTCGACCCTCAGGTGACGACGCAGATCGCCAACTCGATCTGGTACCGCAAAACGTTTCCGTTCTATCAGACCTTTCTCGACGCCGGCAAGAACTACTTCGACGCCGAGATCCGTCCGCTCGACTTCGCCGACGTATCCGGGTCGCTCGCCAGCATCAATGGCTGGGTGAACGAAAAGACCCGAGGGAAGATCCCGACGATCCTCGACCAGATCGAGACGGACGACGTGATGTTCCTGATCAACGCGATCTACTTCAACGGGATGTGGCGGGACAAGTTCGACCCCGCCGAGACGCGTGACGCGCAGTTTTCCGCGGTTGACGGCTCCAAGCAGGCTGTGAAGCTCATGCACCGACAGGCGGAGATGTCGTACGCGGAAACGGATGCGTATCAGGCGGTGGACCTGCCGTACGGAAACGCGGCGTTCTCGATGACGGTGTTGCTCCCCAAAGCCGGGCACGACATCTCCGAGGTCGTGGGGTCCCTGACGCCGGCAAGCTGGCAGTTGGCGACGGCATCGTGGTCCACACGTCTCGTCGAACTTTCTCTGCCCAAGCTCAAGCTGTCCTACCAGCGCATGCTGAACGACGACCTGAAGGCCCTCGGGATGGTCGCGCCATTCGGCGCGGCGGATTTCACGCGGATGTCGAGCCAGGGGGACAAGCTCTACATCGCGTTCGTGAAGCAGAAGACGTTCGTGGACGTGCACGAGGAGGGCACCGAGGCGGCGGCGGTCACGGTCACGGGCATCAAGGTCACGTCGGCACCGGTGACGATCCCCATGCGCATCGACCGCCCATACGTCTTCGCGATTCGGGAGCGGCTGTCTGGAACGATCCTCTTTGTGGGGAAGATCGTGAGGATGCCGTAGGGGCGATGGGGCGGTGGGGCGATCAGGGAACAGTGATCAGGCCGACGTTGCCACCAAAACCGTTGTCGGCGCTCGGCAGGTTCACCGGCGCGCGCCATTCGCCGCCGTCGATGCGTACGGCGATGCGGTGAGGACCTGAATCGATCGCGCGCTCGAGGATCCACACGTTGCCGACTCGGCTGAGGCGCGCCGGCATCCATTGCGTGAAGTCGGCCATGATCTCGACGAGCGAGTCGGCGGCGACGCGCACCTCGATGCGGCGAGGCGCGCCGACGCCTCCAGATGACGTGAGCGTCAGACGCGGGCCGGACGCGGCACCGGACGTCCGGTCGATGAGACTGGCGTGGCGCTCCAGAGCGACGCGCACGGAGAGGCTCGCGTAGCGCGTCTGCGGCACGCCACGCACGACGTCGGCGAGGGCGCGCCCGGCGGTGGCGACGAGGGCGATGCGCGGAACAAGCCATGCCGTTGCCGTCGCCGAGCCCCAGCCGTCCAATTGCGCCACGCCGCGTATTCCGGCGCGTGCGCCCCCGGTCACGGCGAACGTGAGAGCCGCGCGGTCACGCTGCCACCCCACGTTCGCGTCGACGTACGAGGCGGGGTCGGCCACCTGCACGTCGCCGATTTGGGCGACGTCGGCGTGCTCCAGCAATTGCGTACTCGTGGCGGACAACGCGACAAGAAACTGATCGTCGTTCACACGCAGCCATCCGCCCCCCTGCCCCACAAACGACGGCCAGCGCTCGCGGTTGCGGCCAAGGGTGCCCGCGGCGGCGCCGAAGAAGACACCGCGCGACTGGTCCCCGATGAACTCGCGCACCGTGAGCTGCGCGCTCGTGATCGGCAGATCGTTGCTCGCGGCGAACGTGCTCGCACTTCCGGCGATCTGCCACCGTGGGCCCCCCGTCATCGGCGCATAGAGAGCGCCCGTGACGATCGCCTGACCCGTCCCTTGACCGTCGTTGGCGAGAACACCCAGCGCACTCGATGCGATCGAAGCGCGGGCGCCGGCGTAGTGGACGTCGGCGCCGAAGGTGACCACGCCGGACCCTCCGAAGCCAGTTTGCCGCAGTGCCGCCGAGCCGAGGTCGGCGCTCAGTTGGAGCTGCGCCGCGGCGAGCGACGGAAGCAGCGACGCAAAGATCGTGGCGACAAACCCGGGGCCGCGCATGCACCAAGATAACGCGCGGCTCCGGGCGACAATCAGCTACGGCTTCTTCTTCGGCGGAGTAGCCGTGTTGGTCAGGTCGGCCGCGGCAGTGCCGGCGGCGTTGGGGCCCAGCAAGGCGTTGAGGCTTTGCGAGAGCGCATCGTCGGGAGCGCGACCGCGCTTGATGTCCTGGTTCACGGCGTTTCCGAGATCGGCCAGGATCTCGTTTTTCGCGTTGCGCTTGATGAGCTCGAGCACCGTTTTTTCCGCTCGTTCGACCGACACTTTGGTCGAGACCAATTGAATCAGGAGCCCGATATGGACGGCCACGGGCCGGTCGGGGCGCGCCTGCCGGATGCGGCGCAGCGTCTCGCGCGAAACGTACTTGAGCGCATCCGCGCCCGCGACGATGTCGCCTGGCGTCGGCGTAGGGGCCAGCGCGTCACGCGCCTGCTCCAGGCGCGCCGCGGCGTCCCGCGCGGCAGTCACGATCCGCGGGCCCGGTGCGCGCATCAACGCCGCGAACTGCGCGTCGCCGATCACGGGGTCGATCGGGAGCCCGCGCTCCGTCGTCGTCGCGACGACCTGGGCGATCTGCATCATCGTCTCGCGGTCGGCGCCTTTTATGGCAAGGCTGTCCTGCGCCGCTGCGGAACGGGCGATCGTGACCGCCACGAGGATCGGGACGAGGCGACGCGCGTTCATGGCTTGCCCACCATCACGACGGAGGCGTCAACGCCGAGCGCCGGATCCCGGGTTTTGGGAGCGCGCGGATCGAGCGTGAACACCGTGTCGTCGATCATGAACGCGTACACGTGGCGACCCGGTGGGACCGACACGATCACGCTCCATACACCCGTCCCCGGCTGCCGGACGAGATGAGTCGCGCCAGGATTCCACTTGTTGAAATCACCGACCAGGGAGACTCGGCTCGCGGTTGCGTTTTCGAACGTGAACGCGGTGGGAACGGGCATGCTCTCGGGGTCGCCGCCCACCACTGGTGTGACGGCAACGGGAGTTGGAGCTGCCGCCGTCGCCTGCGTTGCCGGCTCTTGCTGGCGGGTGAACGCGCCGCGCAACACGAACCCGGCGAAGGCCGCCGCTGCGGCCAGGGCCAGCGTGCGCGCCCAAACGCGGGAGCGCCGGGGTTGCAGCGGCTCGTCCTCGTCGGCCGCGCTTACACGCGCCGCGGCGGCCGCCGCCACGATGCGCGAAACCGCGTCATGGTCAACAGGGGGCAGCGTGCGCAGCTCCCGGACGGCGCGGTCAACCACCGGATCGATCTGTGGATCGTTCATGTCCGATCTCCAACGCCCGACAACCGCGTGCGCAGATAATCCGCCGCCCGCTTCACGCGCATCTTGAGGGCGGACTGCTTCACGCCAGTCATTCGTTCGATCTCCTCGTAGGAGAATTCTTCTATGTAATGCAACAGGAAAATCTCTCGGTTGTACTCCGGGACTTCGGCGAGCGCCTGCCGTACTTCGTCGCCCCATTCCCGGTCCAATGCCGCGCCGGTCACGTCCGGCGCCGGTACTTTCTCCAGCGCGCGCTCATCCTCGACCTGCGCCGCGTCGTGCCGCCGCCCGCTCTTGTTCGCCGTACGGCAGCAATTGCCGAGGATGTGAAACAGCCACGATTCGAACCGCTGCCGCTCCTCGTAGCGCGGCAACGCCCGGTACAGCCGGACGAACGTCTCCTGCACCATGTCCTCGGCGTCATCCGCGTTGCGGAGAACGCCGCGCGCGAACCGGAGGCAGCGCGGGTAGTACGCCTCGACGATGGCCGTGAACGCGTCGATGTCCCCGAGTTTGGCTCGATTGAGCAGCGCGGAATCGACAGCGGCGGGCTGAGCGGGTCGGTGCAGAGCCAGAACAGTCAGTGTAGGCCTCGACGAGGTCGGTCAAGAAGCCCAACCACCGCCGGGGAATGGGGGTCACCCTTCCGTAAATCTATCCACCAGTTTGGGGTGGGTCTGCTTTCTGCACTGTCCTCCCGCTCGTGGGGGAAGGGGACGTTTGGGGGGGATGGAGCAGTCCAGCAGTCGGTGTGCATCGATGTCATCGTCCGAACGGGCGGAACAGCTCGTCACGCAGCCAGGTAACGCCCAGGACGGGCCGCTTATTGTCCTCGCCGAGGACGACGAAGCCAGCCGGCGAGGCTACGGGCTCATTCTGCGTCATTTCGGCTTTCGCGTGGTGGATGCCGACAGCGGCGAGGACGCGATCGAGCTGATGCGAGTGCACCGTCCCGATCTCGTGCTGATGGACATCGGCCTCCCGGTGATCGACGGCTGGCAGGCCAGCCGGATCATCAAGGCCGACTCGACGCTGAGCTCGATCCCGCTGGTGGCGTTCTCCGGTCGAATCGACGGGATCGCCGACCTTCGCGCCCGCTCGAGCTTCGACGGATTCATCCGGAAACCGGTGAGCCCGGCCGAGCTCGTGCGGCGGGTCAATGCCTATCTGGCGTTTTGTCGGCCTGGTCGGGATTCGGGAGTCGGGGTTCGGGAGTAGGAGCCGCGAGTAGCGAGTCACGAGTCGCGAGTCGGACTCCCGAATCCTGAACCCCGAATCCTGAACAATCCGACTCCCGAACCCCGAACACCGAATCCCGATCAAACCGCGTCGGACAGGCTCGTGAAGTTGAAGTCGCGCACCTTGAGCACCGGCATCACGACGTCACCGCCCGCTTCCGTGCCGGCGACCCGCGCGGTCTGACCCATCGCCTCGAGATTGTTGAGGATGAACAGCGGCGATTCATTGAATCGCATGTTCTTGATGGCCTTCGAGACTTTCCCGTTCTCGATCAGGAAGGTGCCGTCGCGCGTGAGGCCGGTGTAGAGCACCGTCCGCGGATCGACCTGCCGAAGGTACCACAGCCGCGTGATGAGCACGCCGCGCTCGGTGGTCTTGATCAGGTCGTCCACCGACTGAGTGCCCCCCGCGAGCTTCACCGCATTGGTGCCGGCGTCCGGCTGCGTGCCCTTTTTCTGCGCCCAGAAGCGCGAGTACGTCAGCTTTTTCAGAACGCCCTTGTCGATCCACACCTGGCGGTGCGCGGCGAGGCCCTGTCCGTCGAAGACGTTGCTCAGCAGCTGCGGATCGTTGGGATCCGAGAATAGCGTCACGCGCTCGTCGACGATCTTATCACCGATCTTCGTTCCCCCGCCCTGCTTGGCGAATGCGCTCCGTCCTTCGTCGGCCGACCGCGCGTCGAGCGCGAACGCCAGCAGCTGAACGAGGTCGCCGACCGCCTGCGGTTCGAGGATGACGGTGTAACGCCCCGGCTCGATCGCGACCGGATTGCGGGAGAGACGCGCTTTGTCGATCGCGCGCTTGGCGACTCCTTTCACGTCGAGCTGCGACCAGTCAGGATGATCCGCACCGGCCCAGCCGGAGCCCGTACCGTCGGTGGTGCGCACGGTCAGCGTGTAGTTCGACGACGTGCTGCGCTGATAAGCGAAAAGCCCCTTGTTATTGCCGACGGCGCCGGCGCCGATGCCGGTCACGAGGTAGCCCGCGGCTTTCAGGTCTCCCGCCGACTTGCACGGATCGATTGCCAGGCGCGCAGCCTCGGTGCGACCCGCAGGGCTGAGGCTCCCCGTCGACTCGAAGTAGTTCTTGCCCTCCTCATATTGTTGCGGCGGGAGAGGCGGCATCGCCTCCGGGTCGTCGGGCGCGAGCTTGGCCAGCGCCTCCGACTGACGCACCGCGCGTTCGAGCGACTCCGGCGAGAAGTCGTTCGTCTGAACGGCGGCGTGCTTCGGCCCGAACGAGCTTTGAATGGTGAGGCTCGCGCTGGAGACGCCCCCCGCCGTCGACATGCGATTGTCGGCGAAGCGCGTGTTTGCTGTGTATCCGCCACCGACGTTCACCTGAATGGCCTCGGCCTTCGAGAGACCGACCACCCTTTGGATGAGCGCCTGCGCCTGCTCGCGCGTCATGACGCGTTCGTCGGCCGCCGCGCGCATTCCCACGTTTGGCGCGCTCACGCTTTCCTCCCCGTGTTGATCACGTTGATGTTCCGAAAACGTGAGGGCACACAGCCGTGGCTCACGGCGCCGATCTGGGGAGGCTGCCCCTTTCCGTCGAAGAAGCTGGCGCCCATCTCGTAGCTCGCTTTGCCGCCGATCATGTCCATGGAGTTCCAGAAGTCCGGCGTCTTCATCTGGTAGGCGACGTCCTTCAGCATCGCGCCGAGCTTGCCACCCTTGATCTCGTAGAACACCTGCCCGCCGAACTGGGCGTTGTACCGCTGCTGATCGATCGAGAACGACCCGTCGCCGATGATCGCGATCCCGTTGTCGGTCGAGCCGATGAGGTCATCCCATTTGAGATCGCGGTCGCCCGGGAGCAGGGAGACGTTCGGCATACGCTGGAACTGCACGCTGCTCCAGTTGTCGGCGTTGCAGCAGCCGTGAGACTTGGTCGGCTGACCGCTCTTCTTGTAGTACCAGTCGAGCCAGGGCGCCTGCTCGCGGCTGGTCTGGTAGTCGTTGAACACGCCGTTCTTGATGATCAGGAAGGACTCCGCTTTCACGCCGTCGTCGTCATACCCGATCGTACCGCAGGCGCCTTCCTGGGTGCGGTCTCCCTGCACGTTCATGAA
>Ga0137464_1000710_pt1 | contig 10576 bp, 8 predicted proteins | sample EasRivERMGT814_2_FD_102306 | JGI IMG/M metagenome (GOLD analysis project Ga0137464, IMG submission 102306) | Soil microbial communities from meander-bound floodplain in the East River, Colorado, USA - East River MetaG ERMGT814_2 | ecosystem: Environmental > Terrestrial > Soil > Floodplain ...
AATCCGTGACGCCCGACAAAGTGCCCGGCATCGTCGCCGGCCTGAAATAGCTCATGGGATATCCGCACAAGCCGCACGACCGCGAAGTCACCGTCCTGTCGAAGTACTTCGGCGACCCCGAGGCGCGCACGCTCGACGGCTGGAAGAAGCGCGGTGGGTACGCGGCGCTTCAGAAAGCACTCGGCATGTCCCCGGCCGAGATCGTCGGAATCGTGAAAGACTCGGGGCTCCGCGGACGCGGCGGCGCCGGGTTCCCGACAGGCGTGAAGTGGTCGTTCATGAAGCCGGGCGACGGCAAGCCGCACTACCTGTGCTGCAACGCCGACGAGTCCGAGCCGGGCACGTTCAAAGATCGCGAAATCATGCGCTGGACCCCGCACGCCCTCGTCGAGGGGTGCGCGATCGGCGCGTACGCGATCGGCGCCGAGACAGCGTACGTCTACATCCGCGGCGAGTTCACCGAGCCGATCAAGTACATGGAGGCGGCGCTGAAAGAGGCGTACGCCGCCGGCGTGCTCGGCAAGAACGCCATGGGGACGGGCAAGACGGTGAACGTCTACGTCCACCGCGGGGCGGGCGCGTACATCTGCGGCGAAGAGACCGCGATGATGGAATCGCTCGAAGGCAAGCGCGGCAACCCGCGCATCAAGCCCCCGTTCCCGGCGGTGTCCGGCGTGTTCGGCATGCCCACGACGATCAACAACGTCGAGACGCTCGTCGTGGTGCCGCACGTGTTGAACAACGGCGCCGACTGGTACAAGAAGTACAGTCGTCCCGACAACCCAAAGTCGACCGGCACCAAGCTGTACTCGGTCTGCGGCAACGTGCAGCGCCCGGGGAATTACGAAGTGCCGATGGGTTTTCCGTTCAAGGATTTCTTGTACGATCTGTGCGGCGGCCCGCCGCCCGGCCGGAAATTCAAGGCGATCATCCCCGGCGGCATCTCGGTGCCCATCCAGACGCTGGAAGAAGCCGAGGCCACGCTCATGGATTATGAGGGCTTCGTCGCCAAGGGGACGATGCTTGGATCCGGCGGCGTGATCCTCATCGACGACTCGCAGAACCTGGTGAAGCAGATCGCCCGCGCGGCGCGCTTCTTCGCCCACGAGAGCTGCGCGCAGTGCACGCAGTGCCGCGAAGGCACGGCGTGGACGACGAAGATCCTCGAGCGCATCGTGGCGGGCGACGGAACGCCGGAGGACCTCGATACGCTCCTCGAGATCGGCGAGAACATGACGGGGAAGACGATCTGCGTGCTGAGCGATTCGTGCGCGGTGCCGGTCGTGTCGGGCATCCAGAAGTTCCGCCGCGACTTCGAGGTGCTCATCAAGAAGAAGACGGTGCATCTTGTTCCGGCGGTCGCATGAGTAGTCATCCCGAGGAGCGAAGCGACGAGGGATCTGCTTCTATGTCACGCCTTTTCATCAACGGCGTCGGGAACTGCGTTCATAAGAGCAGATCCCTCGCTGCGCTCGGGATGACTACATGGTCAATCTGACGATCGAAGGTCGTAAGGTCAGCGTTCCCGAAGGCACCTCGATTCTCGAGGCAGCCAAGGCGGCCGGCGTTCTCGTGCCGCACTACTGCTATCATCCCGGCCTGCCCGTGGCGGGCGTGTGCCGGATGTGCCTCGTCGAGGTCGAGAAGGCGCCCAAGCTCGCGCCGTCGTGCGCGACCGCCGTGGCCGAGGGGCAGGTCGTGCACGTCCACTCCGACAAGTCGCTCGAGGCGCGCAAGGGCGTGCTCGAGATGCTGCTCATCAACCACCCCCTCGATTGCCCCATCTGCGATCAGGCCGGGGAGTGCGAGCTGCAGGACTACACGTATCAGGAAGGACGCGCCGAGGGGCGGTATCGCGACCCCAAGCGCTTCAACCCGGTGGAGGATTTCGGCGGCGACGTGTTGTACGTCCCCAACCGCTGCATCCTCTGCACGCGCTGCGTCCGCTTCATGGATGACGTCGCCCACGACCCGGTGCTCAACGTGAGCGAGCGCGGCGACCGCGCGGTGATCGGCAAGTTCGAGGGACACGACCTCACGCACGCGTGGGCGGGGAACGTCGTCGACCTCTGCCCTGTGGGCGCCCTGTTGTCCAAGGACTCGCTCAACAAAGCGCGCGCCTGGGAGATGGATCGCTCGGCGTCCGTGTGCAGCGGCTGCAGTCAGGGATGCAACATGACGGTGGAGACGCGCGACAACGTCGTCGTCCGCCTGCGCCCGCGTCCCAATGAAGAAGTGAACAGCTACTTCATGTGCGACCACGGCCGCCTGGACTACCGGTGGATGAATCGCACCGACCGCGTCGACACGCCGATGGTGCGGCACGGCGCCGCGCTGGCGAGCACCGATTGGGAGTTGGCGATCACGGAGGCGGCGCGCGTCCTCAGCGGCAAGCGGGCGTACGTGCTGGCGTCGCCGAATCTGTCGAACGAAGCGTTGTTCTTGCTGTCGGAGCTCGTTGGCAAAACGGGCGGGGCAGGGTCGTTCCGCGTCGCCAAGGGCGATGAAGCGCCGCTTCCGGGCGTCGAAGATCTGGCCCTGCGCAGTGACCGCGCCGCGAACGTGCGTGGCGCCGAGCTGCTGGGCTTCACACGCAGCGACGCGCCGCTGGCCGGACTGAAGGCGGGAGACGTTCTCGTCGTCGCCGATGAAGAGCTGACGGGCGTCGACGCGCCCGACGTCGCCAAGGCGAGTGCGATCGTTGTGATCGGCACCACGCTGCCTGCGTGGTGCCGGCACGCGGCGGCGGTTGTGCTGCCAATCGCCAACTTCGTCGAAGAAGAAGGCACGTTCACCAACCTGCGCGGACGCGTGCAGCGTTTCCTCCAGGCCAAGGCCGCTCCCGGCTACGCGCGGCCAAGCTGGTACGCGCTCGCCGATCTCGTCGCCGCGGTCGGCGCCAAGGGCGACTATGCGCTGGCGAGCGACGTGTTCGCCGGCCTGGCCGCGAAGAACAAGGAATTCGGCGGCATGAGCTACGACACGCTCGGGATGCGCGGTCGCCCCGTGGCGAGTGCGGGGAGCGGGAAGCGGGTAGCGGGGGCGCCATCGTGATGTCTCCGTTCGTTCTCGCGCTTCAGGCTCAGGCGCCCGCCGCGGCCGCCGTACCGCTTCAGCATTTGGCGGAGCCGGAGAACCAGTTCGTCTGGTTCCTCGCCACGGTGGTGAAGATGCTGGTCATCTTCACCATCTATATGATCGGCGTGATGATGGTGATCTGGGCCGAGCGCCGGATCTGCGCGTTCATTCAGGACCGGCGCGGTCCGAACCGCGTGGGACCGCACGGGCTGCTCCAGTCCGTCGCCGACGGCGTGAAGAACATCATGAAGGAAGAGACCTACCCGGGACAGGCGAACCTCCCGCTCTTCATTCTCGCGCCGGCGATGTCGTTCACCGTCGCGCTGATAACGTGGGCGGTGATCCCCTACGGTGCCCCCTGGCACTCCAAGTGGGGCGTGATCGACATGGCGATCGCGCCGATGCCGATCGGTTTCCTCTTTGTGCTCGCCATCGGATCGCTCGGCGTGTACGGCATCGTGCTCGCCGGCTGGGCGTCGAACAACAAATACTCGCTGCTCGGTGGATTGCGTTCGAGCGCTCAAATGATCTCGTACGAGATCGGCATGGGCATGTCGACGATCCCGGTGCTCCTCCTCGCCGGCAACGTCTCGCTCAACCGGATCGTGGAGCAGCAGGGCGGCTGGGGCCTGCACTGGAACGTGATCAACTGTACGATCGCGTTCATCATCTTCATGATCGCCGCCTTCGCCGAGACCAACCGGTTGCCGTTCGATCTTCCGGAGGCCGAGTCCGAGCTGATCGCCGGATATCACTCCGAGTACAGCGCGATGAAGTTCTCGATGTTCTTCATCGCCGAGTACGCGAACATGATGACGGCGAGCGCGCTCATGGCGACGCTGTTCCTCGGCGGGTGGGACATCCCGTTCACGATGTGGGACAACGTCGCGCCGCACACCCTGATCAAGACGCTCCTCACCTTTGGCATGGTGTGGGCGAAGATCCTGTTCTTCGTCTTCGTCTTCATCTGGATTCGCTGGACGCTGCCGCGCTTCCGCTACGACCAGCTCATGTCGCTCGGCTGGAAGCTGATGCTTCCGGTGGCGCTGGCGTACATCGTCGTGGTGGCAACGTTGACGCTGGTGCTGGATTGGGTGGGGATCCACCCGTCCGACTGGAGGTTCGCCGTGACGATGCTGGTGGTGAACCTCGTGCTCGTGGGGCTTCTATTCGGGGTCGTAGACCGCGGACGGCTGATCAGCCCCGCGTACTCACGGCTCGACAAACGCAACCTCGACAAGCTCCGTCAGGTAACGCGCGATCGCGAGCATCTCGCGACCGCCGGCCGGGCGGGAGGAACGGGCGACTAAATGGCCATCGGCGTAAAAGTTCTCGAACGGCCCATCGATCAGACGAGCTACGTGCGCGCCACGCTCAAAGGCATGGCGTTGACGCTCAAGCACCTCGTGAGCCCCGAAAAGGTCACGGTGCAATACCCCGAGGAGAAATGGGCGCTGTCGCCGCGTTGGCGCGGCACGCACCGCATGCTCACGACGGAGGACGGCAAGTCCAAGTGCGTGGCTTGCGGGCTGTGTCCCACCGTGTGTCCGGCGAACTGCATCAAGCTCGTGCCGGGCGAAGACGAGAAGGGGAACCGCTATCCCCTCGTGTTCGAGATCGACGAGTTCCGCTGCATCTTCTGCGGCTACTGCCAGGAGGTGTGTCCGGAAGAGGCGATTCACGTCGGCCGGCACTACGAGAACTCGGAGTACAGCCGCGAAGGGTTCGTCTATGACCTCGAGCGGCTGATGTCGCAGACGCATCCGGTGTGCGAGATGTGGGACCCGGCGGATCCGAAAGGTGAGTAGTGGTAGTCATCCCGAGCGCAGCGAGTGTTGTCATCCCGAGCGCAGCGAGGGATCTGCATTTGTCTCACGCCTTTCCTACTAGATCAACAACGTCAATGCACTGCGTTCATAAGAGCAGATCCCTCGTCGCTCCGCTCCTCGGGATGACGTAAATGCCTCACGGAACTCTCCCGCTCCTCTACACGTTCCACTTCTACCTGTTCGGGATCATCTCGGTGGTCTCGGCGCTGCTCTTCGTCACGCGCAAGAGTCCCGTGGCGGCGGCGCTGTGGCTGGTCAACACGATGTTCTGCCTCGCGGCCATGTACGTGCTCCTCGACGCGCCCTTCATCGGCGTCATTCAGGTGCTCGTCTACGCGGGCGCGATCATGGTGGTGTTCCTGTTCGTCATCATGCTCCTCAACCTCGGTCACCCGAGCGAGATCGCCGACGCGCGCGGGCTCGGCGCCAAGCTGATCGCCGGCGCGATCGGCGTGGCGCTCTTGGCCGAGGTGTTCGCGCTGATCAAGGCGAGGACGCCCGACTTGCTGACGCTGCCGGAGGGGTACGCGGCCGCCGAGGTCGCGCGCACGGGCGCCATCGCACCGATCGCGGGACCCCTGTTCAACGAATACCTCCTGGCGTTCGAGGTGACGAGCGTGTTGCTGCTCGCGGCCATCATCGGCGCCGTGATACTCGGTAAGAGGAAGGAAGCCGATGCTCGGTGAAGCGCTGTTCTTCTCGGCGATTCTGTTCGCCATCGGCGTCGTGGGCGTGCTCACGCGACGCAACGCGATCATCGTCTTCATGTGCGTCGAGCTCATGCTCAACGCGGTCAACCTGTCGTTCGTCGCGTTCGCCCAGGCCTACGGCGTCACGGGGCAGGTGTTCGTGTTCTTCGTGATGACCGTCGCGGCCGCTGAAGCCGCGGTCGGACTGGCCATCATCATCGCGCTGTTCCGCCACCGGCAGACGGTGAACCTCCAGAACATCAACCTCCTGAAGGGCTGATGCTCCCTCTGCTTCTGCAGGTTGCGGCGGCGCCGGCGGCGCACGCGGGCGCCCATCCCCTCAACGGGACGGCGGCCGAGTGGCTGTGGGCGGTGGTGCTCCTGCCGCTCCTCGGCTTCGTGATCAACGGCTCGCTGTCGATCATTGCGGCGTATCAGAAGGGGCCCGCCGATCCCTCCGCGGCGCATGGGGAACACGCCGCGCACGATGTGCACGCCACCGACGACACGCATGGCGGCCACGACGTGCACGAGCCCGACGTCGTCGCCCGGCACCGGTACGCCGGCATCGTCAGCATCGTCGGGCCGGCCGTGCTCGTGCTCTCGTTCCTGCTCACCGCCGCGATTTTCATCGCGATGCGCGGCGCGGGCGGCGGCGACATGCCCGCGCCGTTCATCCAGCGCTACTTCTCTTGGATGCCGGTGGGCGCCCTCAACATCGACGTTGCCTTCCAGCTCGATCAGCTCTCGATGGTGATGATGCTCGTCATCACCGGCGTCGGCGCGCTGATCCACGTGTTCTCGGTCGGCTACATGCGCGACGACCCCGGATACCCGCGCTACTTCGCGTACCTGAATCTCTTCGTCTTCTTCATGCTGCTGCTCGTGCTGGGCAGCAACTACCCGATTCTGTTCATCGGCTGGGAGGGCGTGGGGCTCTGTTCATATCTGCTGATCGGCTTCTGGTTTAGCGACAAGGTCAACGCCGACGCGGGAAAGAAGGCGTTCATCGTCAACCGCATCGGCGACTTCGGCGTCCTCGTGGCGATGTTCATGATCTTCGCCAATCTCGGCACGCTCGAGTTCGTGGGCGTGCGCGAGGCGGCGGGGACACTCGTGCCCGGCGCCGCCCTGGTGACGTGGATCTGCCTGTTCCTCTTCCTCGGCTGCGTCGGTAAGAGCGCGCAGATCCCGCTGTATGTGTGGCTGCCGGACGCCATGGCCGGCCCGACTCCCGTCTCCGCGCTCATCCACGCGGCGACGATGGTGACGGCGGGCGTGTACCTCGTTGCGCGCAGCAACATGTTGTTCGTGCTGGCGCCCGTCGCGCAGCTCGTCGTCGTGCTCATTGGCGCCTTGACCGCCATCTTCGCGGCGTCGATCGGCTTGAAGCAGTGGGACATTAAGAAAGTGCTCGCGTACTCCACCGTCTCACAGCTCGGCTACATGTTCGTGGCCGTGGGCTCGGGGGCGTTCGTCGCCGGCATCTTCCACCTCGTGACGCACGCGTTCTTCAAGGCGCTGCTGTTCCTCGGCTCAGGCTCGGTGATCTACGCCATGCACAAGGCGTATCACCACACCCACAGCCACGAAGACGCGCAGGACATGCGCAACATGGGCGGTCTCAAGGCGTATCTGCCGTGGACCTTCGGGCTCATGTGGGCGGCGACGCTGGCGATCGCGGGCATTCCCGTGTTGTCCGGGTTCTTCTCGAAGGACGAGATCATTGGAACGCTGTTCTCGCGCGGCCTGCACTCGACGCTCGCGAAGGCGAGCCTGTTCGGGATTCCCGGCAGCTCGATCCTGTTTCTGTCGTACGTCCTCGCGCTCGCCGCCGCCTTCATGACGGCGACGTACATGACGCGCATGATGCTCTACACCTTCCACGGTCCGAATCGGAGCGGCGAGAAGGAGCAGCAGCACCTGCATGAAGCGCCATGGGTGATGACGGGACCGCTCGTTGTGCTCGGCGTTCTCACCGTAGCCGGCGGTTGGCTCAACATCCCGAAGTTCCTGCCGATTGGCCCGGCCGGTTTGTTGGAGCACTGGCTCGAGCCGGTAGTGGGCGAGGCGCAGCTGCAGGTCACAAACGGCACGCCGACCGAGCTCTCGCATGGCACCGAGTACGCGCTCGTCGGCATTGCCGTGCTGATCGCGGTGAGCGGAATCGCGCTCGCGCTTCGCCGCCTCGACCCGGCGACCCTCGTGCCCAAACGCGAAGCCAAACCGGAAGAAGGCTTCGAGCGCGTGCTGGAAGAAAAGTACTACGTTGACGAGATCTACAACGCCACGGTGGTCAAGCCGACCGTCGGGATTTCGCGTGTGCTGCTGTGGCGCGGGATCGACCAGGGATTGATCGACAAGGCAGGCGTCCACGGAAGCGCGTGGCTCGCGCGGATCGCCGGCGCGATCGGCTCGCACGTACAGTCGGGACAGCTCGGGACATATGCCTGGGTGCTGGTGCTCGGGGTGATCGCGGTGTTGGGCGCTTTCAGGTATCGGTAATGGCTGTCATCCTGAGCGAAGCGAAGGATCTGCTTTGGGTGTCACGTAGTGCCAGCTGCGGGAAAGGCAACGGCGTTCATAGAAGCAGATCCCTCATCGCTTCGCTCTTCGGGATGACAACCAAAAGCAGATCCCTCGTCGCTTCGCTCCTCGGGATGACAACGGTCGATTCGCTCGGAATGACAGCATGAATTCCTTCCTGACCTCGATCGGCTACAACAGCTGGATTCTCCCGGCGCTGCTGTTCGTGCCCGTGATCGGCGCGTTGGCGATCTGGGTGCACGGCGCGACGCGGACCCTGCCGCGCGAAGACGAGATCGTGAGCGGCGCCGCGACGATGCCGAGGGCTATCGCCCTGTGGACGTTCATCGCCGAGTTCGTGATCTCCATCGGGCTGTGGTGGAGCTTCGATCCGGGAACGCCCGGTTGGCAGGCCGTGGCCGATTGGGCGTGGATTCCGACATGGGGCATTCGCTTCACGATCGGCATCGACGGCATTGCCGTGATGATGATTCTGCTCACCACCTTCATCATGGTGCTGTCGGTGCTCGGCAGCTGGACGAGCATCCGCACGCGGACGCACAGCTACTACGCCCTGTTGCTCATCCTCACCACGGGCATGCTCGGCGTGTTCGTCGCCCTCGATCTCTTCCTGTTCTACGTGATGTGGGAAGTGATGCTCATCCCGATGTACTTCATCATCGGAATCTGGGGCGGGGAAAACCGCATCTACGCGAGCCTCAAGTTCTTCATCTACACGATGGTCGGCTCGCTGCTCATGCTGGTGGCGATCGTGTACGTCGGCCTCGCCACGCGCGTCAGTCCAAGCCAGCCGCTCAACTTCAACTACGACTACATCCTCACGCACCTGAACGTGGCGCCGAGCGCCGCGTTGTGGTTGTTCGGCGCCTTCTTCCTCGCGTTCGCGGTGAAGGTGCCGATGTTCCCATTCCACACGTGGCTCCCGGATGCGCACGTCGAGGCGCCGACGGCCGGCTCGGTGGTGCTGGCGAGCATCATGCTGAAACTGGGAACCTTCGGGTTCCTGCGGCTGGCCGTGCCGCTGTTCCCGGGCGCCGCGATGCACCCCACGGTGCGGACCGTCATCCTCGGGCTTGCCGTCGTCGGCATCGTCTACGGCGCACTTGTTTCGCTCGTACAGCCCGACTTCAAGAAGCTTGTGGCGTATTCGTCGGTGAGTCACCTGGGCTTCGTGATGCTCGGCATCTTCGCGTTTACGGTGCAGAGCGTTCAGGGCGCGTTGATGGTGATGATCAACCACGGCATCTCGACCGGCGCGCTGTTCTTCATGATCGGCATGATTTACGAGCGGCGGCACACGCGGCTCATCGACGCCTACGGCGGCCTCGCGCGCGTCGTCCCGATGTTCGCCGCACTGCTCACCATCGTCAGCCTGAGCAGCATCGGCGTTCCGGGGACCAACGGCTTCGTAGGCGAATTCCTCGTGCTCATCGGCGCGTACCGCACGCAGCCGATTCTCGCCGTCGTGGCGACGACCGCCGTGATCATCTCGGCGGGGTACCTGCTGTGGGCGATCCAGCGCATCCTGTTCAATGCGCTCGACAAGCCGGAGAACGAGCACGTGTCCGACCTCAATGGACGCGAGCTCGCCATCATGGTGCCCATCGTCGCAGCGATCATCTGGCTCGGGGTTTACCCGGCGCCCGTCCTGCGGCGCATGCAGCCGGCGGCTGAGCGCTTCGTCGAGATGGCGGGCGGCGCGCGTCCGTACCAGGTGCCGCGCAATGTGGCGGGAGGTTCGCGGTGACGACTCTCAACCTCGCCATACCGGCGCAGCTCACGCTGGCTCTCGTCCCCGATCTCATTCTGATGGGGGGCGCGATGGTCCTCCTCATCTGGGCGGCGTGGCGACCGGATAGCGACCGACACCAGCGGTCGGTCGGACTGGCGAGCATGGCGCTCGCGGTGATCACGCTCGTCGCCGTCATCGTCTTTGTCGGCGCCGGCTACGAGGCGGCACCCGGCCCGATCGCGATGGACCGTTTCCGCTGGTTCATGGACGTGATCATCCTGCTCGGCACCGTCTTCGCCATCGCGCTGAGCATGGACGACAACGGACGCACGGGAATCCTCGCCGCCGAAACGCACGTGCTGCTGCTGTTCGCGTCCTCGGGGATGATGCTGCTCGTCGCCGCGCGCGATCTCATCATCGTGTTCCTCGGCATCGAGCTGATGTCGATCTCGGTGTACGCGCTGGCGGGAATGAACCGGCGCAGCGAACGCTCGGCCGAGGGGGCGCTCAAGTACTTCCTGCTTGGCGCGTTCTCCACTGCGTTCCTGCTTTACGGAATCGCGCTGGTGTACGGCGCGACGGGGACGACGAATCTGGCGCTGATCGGCGAGCGCACTGCCGTGATGAATCTCGTGGGAAGCCCCCTGCTGATCACGGGTATCGCCCTGATGTTGATCGGCTTCGGATTCAAGGTCGCGAGC
>Ga0137464_1000712_pt1 | contig 10561 bp, 9 predicted proteins | sample EasRivERMGT814_2_FD_102306 | JGI IMG/M metagenome (GOLD analysis project Ga0137464, IMG submission 102306) | Soil microbial communities from meander-bound floodplain in the East River, Colorado, USA - East River MetaG ERMGT814_2 | ecosystem: Environmental > Terrestrial > Soil > Floodplain ...
CAGGCCTGCCTGCCGGTTGGCCACGATCGCCCGACCCCGCGCCGGATCGCCCTTTGCGCCGGTCAGCGAGGCCGGTATCGAGTCGCTCGCAAAAGCACTTCCGACAGAAAACGAAAATGCTATCGCGTAAACCTCACACCAATTCAATGCCGTGGTTCTTCAGCGGCACCGAGCGGATGCGCTTGCCGGTCGCCCGGTAGAACGCGTTCAGCACCGCCGGCGCCGCGACGCAGATCGTCGGCTCGCCGATGCCGCCCCACACGGTTCCGCCGGCCGGCATCAGGATGGTTTCCACTTTCGGCATCTGCGCGATGCGCATCGAGTTGTACTGGTGGAAGTTCGTCTGCTCGATGCGGCCGTCCTTCACCGTGCACTCCTGGAAAAACAGCGCCGACAGGCCGTAGACGAAGGACCCCGCCACCTGGCGCTCGATCTGCGCCGGGTTGACCGCGTAGCCCGGATCGGTGGCCGCGACGATGCGGTGCACCTTGACCTTGTTGCCGTCCTTGACCGAGATCTCGCAGGCCGCCGCGACGAAGCTGTCGAAAGCCTTCATCTGCGCCACCCCGCGATAGACGCCCTTCGGCGCGGGCTTGTCCCAGCCGATGCCTTCGGCCACCGCGTTCAGCACGCCCAGGTTCCGCGGGTGCTTCGCCATCAGCTTGCGCCGGAATTCGACGGCATCCTGGCCGGCCGCCTCCGCCAGCTCGTCCATGAAGCACTCGATGAAGACCGCGTTCTGGTTGATGTTGACGCCGCGCCAGAACCCGGGGGGCACGGACGTGTTGCGCATCGCGTGGTCGATCAAAAGGTTCGGGACGGTGTAGCCGAAAGAGTGTTCGCCCGCGTCGGCGACGCCCTGGAAGGTGAGCGGGTCGCGCCCTTTTTGCGCCTGCACGACCTCCGGCCGTACTGCGGCGAGGATCGACTGGCCCGAAAGCCGCATGTGCAGCCCGGCAAGGTTGCCGCTCGCGTCCAGACCGCCCACGAGCTTGCACTGCATGACCGGGTGATACCGGCCGTGCGCCATGTCCTCCTCGCGCGACCAGATCATCTTCACCGGCGTGCCCGGCATCTGCTTGGCGATGAGGACGGCCTGCGACACGTAGTCGTTCGGGTAGGAGCCGCGCCGGCCGAAACCGCCGCCGAGCATGGTGTTGTGAACGTCGACCTTGTCGGCCGGCAGGCCCGACGCCGCCAGCGCGGCCGCGAACGCCCCTTCGCCGTTCTGGGTGGGACCCCACACCTCGCAACGGTCCGGCGTGTAGCGCGCGGTCGCGTTCATCGGCTCCATGCAGGCGTGGTTCTGGAACGGATAGGCGTAGACCGCCTCGATCTTTTTCGCCGCGCCGGCGAGCGCGCCCTTGGCGTCGCCCGCCTGGTTGCCGACAAAGGCCTGCTGCGCGTCCAGCCCCGCCTTCAGCTCTTCCGCAATGCCGGCGCTGGACACCTTGGCGTTTTCGCCCTCGTCCCAGACGATCTGCAGCGCATCGAGCGCGGTCTTGGCCTGCCACCAGGTGTCCGCGATCACCGCAACCGCGGTATCGCCGACCTGCACGACCTTCTTCACGCCCCTCATGCTGCTCACCTGGGCGGTGTCGAAGCTCTTCACCTTGCCGCCGAACACCGGGCAATCCTTGATCGCCGCATTCAGCATCCCGGGCAGCTTGAGGTCCGAGCCGTACATCATCGTTCCGTTCACCTTCTTCGCGGTGTCCAGGCGCTTCAGCGGCTTGCCGGCGATCTTCCAGGTCTTCGGATCCTTCAGCGGCACGTCCTTCGGCTGATCGAGCCGGGCGGCGGCTTCCGCCACCTTGCCGTAGGTCGTCTTGCGCCCCGACCCCTTGTGCGTGATGACGCTGTTGGACGCCGTGCACTCGGAGGCGGGAACCTTCCACTCGTTTGCGGCGGCCTGCACCAGCATCATTCGCGCCGCCGCGCCGCCCTTGCGCACGTACTCGTGCGACTGCCGGATGCCGCGGCTGCCGCCGGTGGAGAACTCTCCCCAGGCGCGCTTGCGCGCGACGCTCTGGCCGGGCGTCGGATACTCGATCACCACCCGGTTCCAGTTGCACTCGAGCTCCTCGGCGACGAGCTGCGCGAGGCCGGTGATCGTGCCCTGGCCCATCTCGGCGCGCACCACGCGGATGACGGTGGTGTTGTCCGGGCGGATCACCACCCAGACGGTGATTTCAGGCGAGCCGTCGGCCGCGCGCACCACGGCGGGACCGAAGGGAGGGAGGCGAAGTCCCAGTGCGAGGCCGCCGCCGACGGCGGCGCTGCTGATGAGGAAAGAACGGCGGGTGAATTTCGGCATGGCTGTCATGGTTGTCTCCCTCACGCGGCCTTGGCGGCGGCGTGGATCGCTGCGCGCACCTGCTGGAACGTGCCGCAGCGGCAGATATTGGTGATGCTGGCGTCGATGTCGGCGTCGGTGGGCTTCGGCTTCGCCTTGAGGAGCGCCGCCACCGCCATGATCATGCCGGACTGGCAATAGCCGCATTGCGGCACGTCGTGATCGATCCACGCCTTTTGCACCTTGTGCAGGACCTTGCCCGAGGCAAGGCCTTCGATCGTGGTGATCTTGGCGTCGCCCACGGCGCTCACGGGCATCTGGCAGGAGCGCATCGGAAGGCCGTTCACGTGCACGGTGCAGGCGCCGCACTGCGCGACCCCGCAGCCGTACTTGGTGCCGGTGAGGCCGACCTGCTCGCGGATCACCCAGAGCAAGGGCGTGGTCGGATCGACATCGACCTCGTGAGATTTGCCGTTGATTGTCAGACGTGCCATTTGTGTTGACTCCCCCGTAATGGACATGTGGCCAAGAGCTTTCATCAGCGCCAGCCACGCGCGCTGTTGCGTCGGGAAGTATGAACCAAAGAAGTCCGTTTGCCACTACCCACCGCTCATACCGCAGCGCAACACGCGCGCAGGGAGGAGCATGACGGCTTTCAGGGCAAGCCGCCGCCCGAGGCTGATCGGACAGATTTTCCTATTCCTTTTTCATGCTCGCGGCATAGGTCTTGCTCATTGAACCATTACCCACTGATTCCGGGACTTGACGGTATTGGGGGAGCAAGAACGGCGAATATCCGTCGCTGATGGCGCTCGCCCAACGCCGACAGCGAGATACGCCGACGGAAAAATCCGGGGGGGTTGGCTTCACCGGGCGTTGGCTGGACCCACCAGAGTGGTCTTCATGAGAAATAGCGGCAAAATTACCGGCTCCCTCGGCTTCACGCTGATCGAAGTCCTCATTGCCGTTGCGATCGCCGGCGTGCTGGGGAGCCTTTCGATCTCGAAATATGAGGACTATCGCGAGCGAGTGCGGGTGAACCGGGCCGTGACGGAAACCGGCGCCCTGTCGGTGATCATCGCGCAGTACATCCTGGACAACCGCTCACCCCCGGATACGCTCGCCCAAGTCGGCGCCGGCGGCAAGTTGGATCCCTGGGGACGGCCCTACAAGTACTTCAATTTGATCTCCAAAAAAGGCAACGGCTACGCGAGAAAAGACAAGAAGCTCAACCCATTGAACACGGATTTCGATGTGTATAGCGTGGGAAAGGACGGCAGCTCTCAATCGTCATTGATGGCGAAAACGAGCCGCGACGATGTCATTCGCGCTCGCGACGGTCGCTTCATCGGGTTGGCCAGGGACTTCGATCCATGATCCAATTCACGCAGCGCCTTGTCACCGGCCGGGTTGCGCGCCGGGTGTTCCTTCTGTTCGTGTTATCGGCGTTCATCCCGCTTGCGCTCGTGGCAGTGCTGTCCCTTGCGCAGGTCCGCCAAGTGCTTCTTCAGCAGGCGGAACAGCGTCTCGCAGCGACGAGCAAGACATATGGCATGGCCATCTATGAACGCCTCCTTCTGGCCTCGGAAGCGGCGTCGGGCGCTATGGTATTCAAGGATCGATCCTGGCGCGCTCCTTCGTCCCTCGGTCGATACTTCCGCTCGCTTGGCATGGTCGATGCGGAAAACAAGACGACGGACCTGCTGGGCCAGGCAACCCTGCCGCCCCTGGCCGACGACCTGCGCCGCAGACTGGCGTCGGGCAAACACGCGGTCGCCTTCACGCAGGAGGAGCCGGTCGCCCGCGTGTTCCTGCTCATACCGGATTTCAACATCGCCGCCGGCACAGTGCTTTTCGGCGAGCTCCTGCCTGAATTTCTCTGGGGATCTCCGGACGTGCTCCCCGCTGCGACGGATTTTTGCGTCATCGACGATGGGACGCGGATCATCCTGTTCTGTACGGAGCCCATCCCTGACGAGGCCTTGAAAGCGGCCGACTCGCCGTCCACGCAATCGGCGCTGCGCTCCTTCAGCTGGACCCAGGATCAGGAAACGCGTCGCGCGGTCGCATGGGGGCAGTTCCTGCGCGCCGAATTCGGCATCGGGGACTGGATCGTCGTTGCAAGCCAGCCTGAACGCCATCAGCTCAGTCGCATCGGCGAGTTCCGGCAGCTTTTCGTTCCGGTGGTGTTGCTCGCGCTGCTGCTGGTAACCTGGCTCAGCGTGCGGCAGATTCGCAGCACCCTCGTCCCGGTCGAAGCGTTGGCGGCCGGCGCGCGCCGGGTTGCGCACAACGACTTTTCAACGCAAGTGCTTGTCAGGCGCGACGACGAATTCGGAGAGCTCGCAACTGCCTTCAACCATATGTCGGCGAGACTGGGGCGCCAGTTCTCGACCCTCACGGCGCTCGCCGAGATCGATCAGCTGATCCTTTCGAGCCCGGACGCCGAACAGATCATTCGCACGGTCCTCGAGCGCATCGGCGACTTGGTGCCCGCCGACTCCTTGAGCATTACGCTGCTGGATCACGACAATCCGAACCTGGCGCGCACCTATGCGTGCGAAGGGCGCACACGCGGGGATGTCTCCAATTCCCGGCAAGAGGTGTCGGCGGGCGAACGCAGCGTCCTCCAGGCGTCGCCACAGGGCTTCTGGATCCCTTTGAGGGAGGCCGACTCGGGATATCTTCTGCTTCCGCGGAACCAGGGCATGGCCACCGCCTACGTTCAGCCCATTATCTGGCGCGACGTCGTTTGTGGCGTCCTTGCACTCGGCTTTCGCCTGGCGCCGGACATCGGCGACGAGGACCAGAAGCAAATCCGCGACTTTGCCGACAGAGTGGCCGTGGCCATATCGTCTGCATGGCGCGACGAGCAGCTGTATCTGCAGGCGCACTTCGATTCGTTGACCGGCCTTCCCAACCGCTTGCTCCTCAGGGATCGGCTTACTCAGGAGATCGCAAGGTGCCAGCGGGAAGCCGGTTCATTCGCCCTCCTTTTCATAGATCTCGACCACTTCAAGAACGTCAACGACACTCTGGGGCATACCTCCGGTGACGCGGTGCTCAGGGAGGCGGCCCGGCGCATTTCGCTCTGTCTTCGGGAGAGCGATACCGTTTCAAGGCTCGGCGGCGACGAATTCAACGTGATCCTGACCCAGATTCAGCGCCCGGAGGATGCGGGGCGGATCGCCGAACACATCGTCAAGTCGCTGTCGGAATCATTCGTCGTCAATGGTCAAAACTCCTTTCTCAGCGCGAGCATCGGCATCGCGCTCTACCCGGAAGACGGAAAATCCGCCGAGGCGCTGATCAAGAATGCCGATACCGCCATGTATCGGGCCAAGTCGGGCGGGCGGGCCCAAGCCGTGTACTTCGAAGAGAACATGAACGCAATGGCTGTCGCGCGGGTTACGCTCGACCGGGAACTTCGCCGTGCCATCGATCGAGGCGAACTCAAATTGTTCTACCAGCCGCTCGTTGATCTTCGCACCGGCCGCAATTGCGGCGCTGAAGCGCTGTTGCGCTGGGACCACCCCGAGCTGGGCTCGGTCCCTCCCGTCCAGTTCATCCCGGTCGCGGAAGAGTCCGGCTACATCGAGCACCTAGGGCGCTGGGTGCTGCAGGAAGCCTGTCGCCAGATGAAACAGTGGCAGACCGACGGCATTGCGCCGGACCGGCTTGCGGTCAACGTTTCAGCACGACAGTTTCGCAAGCCCGGCCTCGTGGACCTCATCGCGGAATGCACGCATGCGGCGGGAATTGCGCCATCGTGTCTCGAAATGGAAATCACCGAAACAGTCCTGATCGATCGTGGACCCGAAGTCGAACGAATGCTGCAAGAACTTGCGGCAATAGGGGTCAGCATTTCGCTGGACGATTTCGGCACGGGGTTCTCTTCGATGGCCTATCTCAAGCGCTTTCCCGTGCACAGCGTCAAGATCGACCGCGTTTTCATCGAGGGTCTGGGCCGTGACGCCGACTCCGAGGCCATTGTTGCCGCGATCATCGCCATGGCTCATGCCCTCGGCAAGACCGTCATCGCCGAGGGCATCGAAACGGACGAACAATGGCTGCTTCTGCACAAGCTGAAATGTGATCGTGGGCAGGGGTTCAAGTTCTCCCGTCCTTTGCCGGCTGCCCAATTCGCTCAATTCGTGGTGGCCGATCGTCCACTGACGTCGGCGGGCGCCTGATAGGGGCCCGGTGCCGGTTGTTGTGCACCGACGCGACGACGATAGTCGTTGCCAGACCGCACGCGGGCGAGCTCTTGAGTGTTGTGCGTGTCGTCGGGAATCACGTGGGTCTCTGTCACGGTTTGGAGGTTCATGGTGGTCTCCTTGGCGTTCGTCGGAAAGCACCATTTCGCCCCCCCGCCGTTGCCCGCGCATGACGGCGGCGGGCCGTCCGATTACATTTGAAACATTGCACGTACCGGGTCGAGTACCATGGTCCGGGTGCGGCCCACAGCGCCGCAGCGAAGTCTTCTTACGGTGATGTATGCGCGTCGTCAGGATATTCACAAAGGACTCGGGGGACTCGGCGATCGAGGTCCGCGAAGTGCCGATGAGCAAGGCCGAGCGGCCCATGTCGGAGACCTTCAAGTGCAGCTCGATATTCTTTCGCGAGACGCCCGAAGGCCACGTCGAGGATCTGCACAGGGCGCCGCGGCGCCAACTCGTCTTCCTCACTTCGGGCATCCTTGAGCTCGAGGCGAGCGACGGCCGCCGCTTCATCTGCCGGCCGGGCGACCTGATCTTCGCCGAGGACATGCAGGGCAAGGGCCACATCACGCGCTCGCTTCGCGACGTGCGCGGCTTCGTTCACGTGACCGTGCCCGAGGATTTCGACGTCAGCCGCTGGCCGCTCGTGGGCGCCTGAGTGAAGCGCTCTTGCCCGCGCTTTCCTAATCCCTGTCCTTGCGCGGAACGAGCGCGATGACGCGCAGGGCCGAGCCGGTGCCGCCGCGGACCCGCAAGGGCGGAACGACCACCACGAACTCGTAGGCTTTCGCCTGCGCCAGTTCCTCGAGATTCAGGTTCTCGATGATGTAGATCCCGGAGTCTGCGATCAGGCGCATGTGCACGGGGAAGACCTGAAAGTTCGGCTTGCCCGGGTTTATGATGGGCGGCCGCATCTCGAAAGTCAGTGTGTCGTTGCCGACGACGCGCGCCCCATGTTTGATCAGGTAATTCGCGCCATCGACGCTGGGCCCGGGTGAAGCGTTCGGGTCCGCGTAGACGCCGGGATTGGACTTGAAGAGCGGGCCATAGCCCGTGCGGATGAACACGGTGTCGCCTTTCTGCAGCTTCACCCGCTGGCGCTTCGCCGCCCGCTCGAGATGCGCGGCCGTAATCTCGAAAGTCGCCGGAAGCGGACTCGAATCTCCCTGGATCATGCCCGCCACGTCGAGCAGGATTCCGCGGTTGACGAGCAGATCCGCGGGGAACTGGTCGATCGCCAGCTGGGCGCCGACGCCGCTTGCGCCGATCCCGTCCGGATCGCTGGTCGCCGCCGCCGCGTCCACCCCGCCGAAGAGCTTTCCGTCCCGGCCGATGTGGCCGATCGCGTCGATGCTGGGCGCGCCGTGCTGGCCGCTGAAGTGCATGACCTCGGAAGTGAACGATAACTGTCCGCCGTCGCCGAAGCTGCCGCGGGTGTTGGCGTGCGTCGCGGCGAGCGCGAACGTGTACGGCGGGTTGACCCCGGCGATGGGAGACTGCGAATCCCAGGTGTGGGAAAGATCGATGACCCGGGCCTTCTTGACCGTATGCAGGAATTCCTCGATGTCCGAGGAGTTCTCCGCGAGCGGTGATGCGAATGGGGCGAGGGAGAAAATGGCGCCCATCACCATGGCAAAGCGGCGGGACGTCAGGGAACGGGCGAGTGTGGACGGCGATCCGGGCATGACTCCTCCTTGTTGGAACGTGTGGGGGGCTGCTCGGCATGGGATTCTGGGCCCGCATCCGAACCGCCGGTTGAAGCGCGCTATATCATAGCGTTGAAACGGGGCGGGGCGTTACCGCCGGCTTGAACCTACCATTCATTCTCGAGAAACCAAAGGAGGAGACCATGACCCACCACATCGTTCGTTTGCTTTTCGTCTGCGCGCTGGCGGCGCCGTTCGCCGCAAAGGCCGCCGAGCCCGATCCCAAGATCCTCGGCTACACGCTGCCCGAGAACATCGCCTGGAAGGACAACGCCGCGCGAACCAACCAGAGCGCCATCCTCTACGGCGACCCGACCAAGCCCGGGCCCTATGCGGTGCTGATCAAGTGGAAGGCGGGCAACATGAGCCGGCCGCACTATCACGAGCGCGACCGCTTTTTCGTGGTGGTATCGGGCACCTGGTGGGTGGGTACGGGGCCGAAGTTCGATCCCGCGAGCACCAAGGCGATGCCCGCGGGCAGCTACGTCGTGCACTACGCGAACGGCATCCACTTCGACGGCGCGAAGGAGGGCGACGCGATCATCGCGCTGCACGGCACGGGGCCGGTGAGCACCATACCGGCTGAGCAGAAATAGCACGGGCATGAGGAGCGCATTTCTCCTTTGCGCGGATCACTCCACGATGGTCGGGTCGACCGCCGTATCGTTGGCCGGGTTGTTGTCGCTTTTCAAGCGCGAGCTCGCGCGGCGCGGACCTCTTCGGCACCGGCGCGAGCGCGAGCGTTGACGCGCTGCCAAGGCCGAGAGCAGACTGGGGAAGCGGGTGTTGTCCCGCCCGCACAAACAAGGGGAAACCATGCATACCGATCTGAAAGCTCTGATCCTGCCGATGTTGCTGCTTCTGGCGCCGCAAGCCGAGGCGCTCGACCTCAATCGAGTGCTCCACGGCAACTACGCTTTTGCCTACTCCCGGGTCTGCTCGCAATCCCCGAACGGCTTCAGTCCGCAGGGGGTGGCGGTGGCTCCGGCTACCGAATTGACCTCGGCGATCGAGATGGTCCAGACCTACAACGGTGACGGCACGAGCAGTGCCATGGGTCATGCTTTGAATATCATCAACAACGCGACCAATCAGAACGAGCTCGACTTCACCTGCACCGGAACCTATCAAGTGAACGCCGATGGCAGCTTCTCGGAGGACTTGAACTGTTCCGGTACCGTCGTCGCAGGCCCCATCGCCGGCCAGACCTTCACGCAACCCGGCATTCGCCGCACCGGCCACATCGGGATCTTTGCCCAGACGCTGGTCATCAGCAATACGAGGTCGAATCTTGAATCCATCACTTTCTCCGGGACCCCCATCCCGCTTGCGCGCATTTGCGGTCGCAGCGGCACCGCGGTGAGGGTCCGATAAGCCGCTTGCGCAAGCTTTTCGCCGCCGCCGCGCTGGTGTCGGCAGGAGGAGCGCTCGCCGCCGAGGCGGTGCTGGTGCACGACATCGCGCCGCCTCATCCACGCTACACGCAGCTCACGCAGATGGCGGCGGAGGTGGCGAAGCACACGCAAGGGACGCTCACGATCGCCATCAATCCCGGCGGCAAGGTGCTCTATCCGGGCCAGGCGTCGCTCGACGCGGTTCGGAACAAGACAGTACCCCTCACTTTCGTTAACAGCGCCTTTCTTCAGTCCATCGATCCGGACCTGGGCTTTCTCAACCTGCCGTTCACCATCACCGATCAGTTGATGGCGAAACCCGGCGTGGCGGAGGGCGTCCTGGGTCTCGTGCGCAGCTACGTGGAGCCGCGCGGGCTGAAAGTGTTCGCCGTCATGCGCGGCGCGGACACCATCGTCATTTTCAAGAACCGGCAGGTGCGAACACCCGACGACATGAAGGGCCTGCGGATCCGCGTGGCGGGGCCGGGCGTATACCAGGACATCGTCAGGAGCCTGGGCGCTGCACCCGTCGTCTTCCCGGCGATCGAGATGGGCGCGGCGCTCGCGCGTGGGGCGATGGACGGCATCATCACCTCGCCCGGCGGCTGGGGGAAAAACGTGCAGGACGCGCCGAGCGCGAGCCTCGTTCCCGGGCTGCTGTTCTATACCTACTTCCTGATTGCCGACAAAGCGTGGTTCGATGCGCTTCCGGCGACCGAGCAGAAAGCGCTCGCCGAGTCCGCGCGCGCGAGCGTGACCGAGAAGTGGAGCGAAATGCAGGCGGACGACGCGCGCCTCGTCGCCGAACTGGTTTCGCGGGGGGCTATGTATACAGTCGTGCCTGGAGATGCGGTTGTGGCGTGGAGGGAGAGAACCGGGGGCGTGACGCGCGATTTTGCAGCTGCGCATCCGGAGGTGATGCGGAGGTTTAGGGCGACTGTAGGG
>Ga0137464_1000713_pt1 | contig 10558 bp, 9 predicted proteins | sample EasRivERMGT814_2_FD_102306 | JGI IMG/M metagenome (GOLD analysis project Ga0137464, IMG submission 102306) | Soil microbial communities from meander-bound floodplain in the East River, Colorado, USA - East River MetaG ERMGT814_2 | ecosystem: Environmental > Terrestrial > Soil > Floodplain ...
AACTGGCCACATCCGCTGATCGCTCCCGCGAGGAGAGCCAGTCGCGCAAATCTCGAAACTCGGCGGGTCGACATCAGTCGGATGGTCCAGGGCATGGCGGTCGCGTCGGCCAGGTTCGGCTGGATAAACTGGCGGAAAACAGGCTGGCGTGCTCGAGTAGGACGACCCGGCACCCCTCATGAAACGAGGGGAGGCCGAGCTGCATCCTGAACCGCAAAACGTCGCCGACGACGGCCCTTCGGACTACTGCCTACACTGCCCCTTCGGGTCCGGCTTCGGCTTGTCGACCACCAGGCGATGGTCGAGGTTGGCAACCTTGAGTGCTACAGCCTGCATCAAATTGGCCACTCGAGTCAGCTGGTCGTAATCGATGTACTGCGGCTCGTCCGTGAGCTCATGATAGTCGCGGTGGCCGCCGGTCGAAACGAACGCGATCGGGATCCCATAGCGCGCGTAGCTGTAGTGGTCGCTTCGGCAATAGTACTGCTGCGGGTGTCCGTTCGCGTCATACTGGTAGTCGAATTTGAAGGGCATCGGCTGGGCCTTGCCCACGGACTCCATGATGTCGCCCAGCTCCGTCGACAGCCGGCGGGTCCCAATGAGCTGGAGATAGCCCGGCCCACCGTCCGGAAGGTCCAGGGGGCCGCCCCGCCCGATCATATCCATGTTGAGCTGCGCCACGATCGAGTCACGGGGTACGGTCGGGTGATCGGTGAAATACTCCGAGCCCCAAAGCCCCTTCTCCTCGCCGGCGTGCCAGACGAACAGCAACGAGCGCTTCGGCTTCACCGGTCCGGTGGCGAACGCCTCGGCAATTTCTAGAGCGGCGACGGACCCGGTGCCGTCGTCGTCGGCGCCGTTGAAGATCGAGTCGAGCCGCGGCGCGCGCAGTTTGCGCAGGCTATCGAGGGTGGACTTGATCTTCGCCCACTCCTCGGCGTTCGGCGCACGATCCGGATCGTCCTCGCCCCGGGGCTTGATCACCCCATTGTACGCGCGGATCGAGTCGTGGTCGACAGGTAGGTGATTGAACCCGACGTGGTCGTTGTGCGCCCCGATCGCGATATACTGGCCCTTGAGGGCGGGATCGCTGCCCGGAAGGATCGCGACGACGTTGCGCCCCGGCGCGGGCACCTCGTCATACCGCAGCTCTCCCTGCACTTTGCCGCCGGGTGCGCCCCGACTGAGGCCGGCCAGCGGGGCGCCCATGAGCGCCTCGGCCATCGCCTGCGAGACATACATGTACGCGGGGAGCTGCTGGTCCGGCACGGTGTTCTTGAACGCCTGTGTCGGGTCGAGGAGCGGGGCGCGCTCGGCGGCCGGGATCGCGTCGAACCCAACGACGGCAATGCCGGCCGCGTCGATGAGGTAGCCGGTCAACGGCTGACGGTTTCCACTCCAGATCGTCTTGCCTGCCGCGTCGACAGGCAGGGACATGACGATGAATTTTCCTGCGGCGTCTCTCGGAGAGATCATCTTGGTGGTGTCGCGCCCGAACGTGCCGCCGTAGACGATCTGGGTGCCATTGATCGGGCGAACTACGCCGCCGAACTGTGTATTGTCGCGCGGCATGTAGTCGGTGGACGGCACAAACTTCTTGCCTCCCGCCGTGATGCTGTTGTCGGGAGCCAATGGCCTGTTGACGATCGGCAGGTTCTGGAAATAGGTGCCGTTATCTCCCGCCGGCACGAGGCCAAGCCGGCGTACCTCGCGTTCGATGTAGGCCGTGCCCTTCAGGTTGTACTCGGTGCCCGCCTCCCGCCCCATCAGCGAGTCATCGGCGAACACGTAGAGCCGGGACATCAAATCCGCGGCGTTGATCGCCGGCGCCGTCGGCTGCGCGGCGCGCTTGAGGGGCAATTGCGCCGTCGGCTGGGCTCCCGCGATCACGGGAGCAAGCGATAGGGCGCACAAGATGAGGCGGACACGAAACGCGTGCATTCGAAATACTCCAGCAGGGAATTTGAGGTGCGTCGAAACCAGTTCCGGCGGCTAGACGCGGAGTCGACGTCTGATGTAATACCGTGTCACCGGCCTCGGTAGCTTGATGCCGTAAGCCTATTGTAAGCTAGCGGATAGGGGACGGCGGGCGGTCGGGAGAGGAGTGCAGGGTATGGCCCGCGAGAGGGGTGCGGGACGCATTGCTTTCTAGGCAGATTCTCCCCAGCCTGCACACGGCTTTGCGCGCGTTGGGCAATGGAGTAGAATCCACGCGCCAGCAGTTCCTCGACGACGCGCGTTTGACAGTGCGTGCGCGTCCGCCGTCCAGCCTTTCATTCATGAAAATCAGCGTTCCGACTGAAACCGCTTCCGGCGAGCAGCGAGTCGCGCTCGCGCCTGACAGTGTTCAGCGATTGGTGAAGGCGAAAATCGATGTGATCGTGCAGCGCGGCGCTGGACTGCGGGCGGGGTTTCGCGATGACGCGTATGTAAGCGCCGGCGCCACCCTGACTGACGAAGCCGCGGCTTTGGCCAACGAGGTCGTAGCGAAGGTGCAACCGCCGTCGAGCGCCGAGATCGCGCGCATGACGGAGGGCGCCACGTTGATCTCGCTGCTTCGCCCCGGGCACAGCGCAGACACAGTGTCGGAGCTGTCTCAGCGGAAGATCACAGCGCTCGCCCTCGAGCTCGTGCCGCGTATCACGCGCGCGCAGTCGATGGACGTGCTTTCGTCGCAAAGCACGGTGGCCGGCTACAAGGCGGTGCTCGTGGGCGCGTCGGCGCTGGGCAAGTTCCTTCCGATGCTCACCACGGCGGCGGGAAACATCTCGCCGGCCAAGGTCTTCGTCATCGGAGCCGGCGTCGCCGGGCTGCAGGCGATCGCCACGGCGCGACGGCTGGGCGGCGTGGTCTCCGGATTCGATGTGCGCCCTGCAGCGCGTGAACAGGTGCTGAGCCTCGGCGCCACGTTTGTCGCCAACGACCTCGTGAGCGACAACGCGCAGACCGCCGGCGGCTACGCGCGCGCGCAGACGTCAGACGAGCAGTCGCGCACTCTGGAAGCCATCGGGGGGCACATCAAGGACATGGATCTCGTCGTTACGACCGCACAGATCCCCGGCAAACCGGCGCCAAAGCTGATCACGAACGAGATGGTGGCGTCGATGCGCGCCGGATCCGTGATCGTGGACCTCGCGGCCGAGACCGGGGGCAACTGCGCGCTCACCAAGCCGGGTGAAACGGTACAGGCGCACGACGTGACGATCGTTGCGCCGCTCAACATCGCGAGCACGGTGGCGTTTCACGCCAGCCAGATGTTCGGGCGCAACATCTTCGAACTGATGAAACACCTCGTGAAGGACGGCGCCCTGCAGCTCGACCCTGCGGATGAAATCACCGGCGCCATGATGATGACCCACGACGGAAAGGTTCTGCGATAATGCTGATACTCGAGCTCTACGTCTTCGTCCTCGCGGCATTCATCGGGTTCATGGTCATCTCGCGGGTGCCGCCCCTGCTGCACACGCCGCTCATGGCCGCGACGAACGCGATTTCGGGCATCTCGCTCGTCGGCTCGCTCATCGCCGCCGGCGCGGCGCACAATCGCGTGGCGACGCTCCTCGGCTTCGTCGCCGTCGTGTGCGCGACGAGCAACATCGTCGGCGGATTCCTCATCACGGACCGCATGCTCAAGATGTTCAAGAGCGGGCAGAAGGCGAAGGAACCAGCGGCCGACGCCGCGGCGAAGAAGTAGAAGACACCAGACCCTAGACCTTAGACCCTGCTTCGCTTGCGCGAATACTTCATACAAGTCGTCTACCTGATCGCCTCGGTTCTGTTCATCGTCGGGATGCGCAGCCTAACGCGCCCCGACAAGGCGAGGCGCGGCATGCAGCAGGCCGCGGTGGGAATGCTGTTCGCCGTCATCGGCACGCTGGTCAACCACACCATCGTGGACTACCGCTGGATTGCGGGCGGACTCCTCCTCGGCGTGGTGATCGGCTATCCGATGGGCATGTGGGTGCCGATGACGGCGATGCCGCAACGGATTGCCCTCTCGCTCACGTTCAGCGCGCTCGCGGCCACGCTCGTCGGCGTGGCCGAGGTGTATACGGAGCTCCACGCGGGCACGGTGCCGGGGCACGCAAGGGCCGCCGCCCTCGGATTCGAGGTCATGCTGGGCGCGATCACCGTCGGCGGAACGCTGATCGCGGCCGGTAAACTCCAGGAATGGATCACGTCGAAACCGGTCACCTACCGCGGCCAGAATCTCGTGAACGGCGTGGTGTTTCTGGGCGTGATCGGGCTGCTCGGCTACTCGATCGTCGATCCGGCGCAGGTGTGGGTGTTCTACTCGCTGATCGCCGCGTCGTTCGTGTTCGGCGTCATGCTCGTGATGCCGATCGGCGGCGCCGACATGCCGGTGGTGGTGGCGCTGCTCAACTCGTATTCCGGACTCGCGTCGTGCGCGATGGGTTTCGCGCTCGGCAACGTGATCCTCATCATCAGCGGCGCGCTCGACGGCGCATCCGGCTTCATCCTCTCGATGCTGATGAGCAAGGCGATGAACCGGTCGTTCACGAACGTCCTTTTCGGTGCGTTCGGCAGCGAACAGACCGCGGCGGCGGGCAAGTCGTCGGCCGGCCTCACCGTCCGCTCGATCAGCGTCGAAGACGCGGCGATCCAGCTCGCCTACGCACAGCTCGTGATCGTGATCCCCGGCTACGGAATGGCGGTGGCGCAGGCGCAGCACGCGGTGCGCGAGATGGCGGAGCTGATCGAGAAGCGCGGCGGCGAAGTGAAGTTCGCGGTGCATCCGGTGGCCGGTCGAATGCCCGGCCACATGAACGTACTGCTCGCCGAAGCCAACGTGCCGTACGACAAGTTGTACGACATGGACGAGATCAACAGCGAGTTCGATCGGGCCGACGTTGCGCTGGTGATCGGCGCCAACGACGTGGTGAACCCGGCGGCGCGCACCGACAAGAGCTCACCGATCTTCGGTATGCCGATTCTCAACGCCGACCATGCGAAGAGCGTGATCGTGCTCAAGCGAGGCATGAGCGCTGGCTTCGCCGGGATCGAGAACGAGCTGTTCTACGACAAGAAGACGAGCATGCTGTTTGGCGACGCCAAGGCGAGCCTGGTTGGCTTGATTGGCGAGATCAAGAATGCGTGAGAGGGGGGAGGGGTGCGGCGCCCCTCCCACTTCACCCGCAGTTTTCGGATAGCCGCGTCCCGGCCGTCTCGTACCTTGCGTTATCCTTCAACGCGAGCATGATGATGGCGACGATGGCTGCCGAGACCCCCACCCGCGCGAACGAATCCGACGCCTGGCGCGCCGTCGAGCAGCGGGACGCCCGCTACGATGGCCGGTTCGTTTATGCCGTGCGATCGACGCGCGTCTATTGCCGGCCTTCCTGCCCGTCGCGTCGGCCGCTACGTGCCAACGTGGTCATCTTCGACGAACCCGATCAGGCGGAACACGCCGGGTTCCGTGCCTGCCTCCGATGCCGGCCGAGCGGTGAACGAGTGGAGCCGGCGGGCGAGCGCGCGGTGGGACGCGCACGCGCGTACCTCGACGCGCACGCTGGAGAGCCGGTATCGTTGCGTGCTCTGGCGACACATGCAGGGATGAGCGCGCATCACCTGCAGCGGTCGTTCACCCGGCTCGTTGGCGTCTCGCCGAAGGAATACCAGGATGCGCTGCGCGTGTCGGCGTTCAAGTCGCGATTGCGCGCCGGCGACACGGTGAGCCGCGCAACGTACGAGGCGGGCTACGGCTCGAGCAGTCGCGTCTACGAGCGGTCGGACGAGCTGCTCGGCATGACCCCCGCGGCGTATCGGCGTGGCGGTGCGGGGATGCGCATCACGTACGCTATCGTCGACTCGACGCTCGGTCGCCTGCTCGTGGGAACGACGGATCGCGGCGTGTGCGCCGTTGCGATCGGCCGGAGCGACGCGACGCTCGAGCGCGAGTTGCGGGCCGATTTCCCCAGCGCGGAGATCGCTCGCGCCAATGCGCGATCCCACGAGTGGATTCGTGCCGTGGTGGACCGCATCCGGAATCCGCAGCGTTCGATGCCGGAGATCCCGCTCGACGTGAATGGAACGGCGTTTCAGCGGCGCGTGTGGAAAGCGCTTCTGGAGATCCCGCGCGGCGAAACGCGGTCGTATCGGGAGGTGGCTGTGTCCATCGGTCAGCCCTCGGCGTCGCGCGCGGTGGCTCGCGCGTGCGCCACGAACCACATCGCGGTGGTCATCCCCTGCCATCGTGTCGTGCGCGGCGACGGCGACGTGAGCGGCTACCGCTGGGGCGTGGAGCGCAAACGAGCCCTGCTCGATCGCGAGGCGGAGTAGCCGGAGGGCCGTAGCGGCCCGTTTTGGGGGCACGGCGGCTCCCTGTCGCGCTCGGCGGCTTGGCGAGCTATCGTGGAGGTTCAAACTTCTGGCTGTTTGGCACTGTCGAAGTTGGCAGACGGTGCGCGTGGTTGCCCGCACCGTGACGCTGACCCTACCCCACGGCAGTTCAACGACATGCATCGCCTCGCCCTTGCCGCCGCCGGCATCGCACTGGTTTCCGTTTCCGCCTCCGCACAGCAGAACGCGGGGCGCGACGATTCCAGCTTCCTGTGGTCCAAGCAGCTCCCGGCCGGCTCCACGGTCACGATTCGCAGCGGCAATGGACCCATCGACGTCCGCGAATCGCCCAACGACCGCGTCGAGGTCCGTGCTACAAAGCGTCCGCGGGGACGGTCGTCCATTCGGGACGTGTCGTTCGACGTGCGCGAGGCGTCGCCCGGTGCGGAAGGGGAAACGAGAATCTGTGTCGTCTACGACGGCAGCAGCCTGTGCGACGAGAATCGTGGCAATCGCAATCGGGACGTGAACGTGCGCGTCGATTTCACCGTCCTGATCCCGCGCTCGATGCGCTTGCGCCTGACGACGGGCAACGGTGAGATCTCGATCGACAAGGCCGGCGCCGATGTGCTGGCCTCGACGGGTAATGGGCGCGTGAGCATCGGCGAGACGACCGGCAGCGTCGAGGTCTCGACCGGCAACGGCGACGTGCAGGTAGAAGCGGCGAGCGGTCCGGTCCGTGTGAGTACCGGCAACGGCCAGGTGTTCATCGCGACGTCGAGCGGCCCCGTGTGGGCCACGTCAGGCAATGGCGACGTGATCGCGCGCATGAAGACGCTGAGCCGCGAGTCGTCCATGAACTTCACGACCGGGTCCGGTTCCGTTCGAGTGACGCTCCCGGCCGATTTCAACGGCACCATCGACGCGAGCACGGGCAACGGCTCACTCAACTCGGAGTTCGAGATCAGCATCATGGGCCGCCTCGACCCGCGTCATCTGCGGGGCACGATCGGCAAGGGCGGACCGACCCTTCGGCTCCAGACCGGGAACGGTAACGTGGAGCTGAGGAAGGGCTGAGGGCGGGCTGCTGGGGCTGCTGGGCTGCTGCCGCGAGATGCGCAAAAAGGGCGACTGAAGAGGTCTTCAGTCGCCCTTTCGCCTAGCGGCCCAGCGGCCAATCGCCCGCCGTTCACGCCGCTAGCTTCCCTGCCGGCATCCACATGGGCCGACCGGCCGAGAGTTCGCCCACACACTCGAACAATGCTGGCGGGAAACCAGCGACGCCGATCTCCAGCCTATCACCGGCGTGGACGTCGACGTGTTTGCCGAGTGCATCGACGGCGGCGATGAATGAGTCGCTTTCGATGACCCCCTCGCGCCGGGACTCCAGATTACTGACCGAAAAACGGAACTTGGACATGTGCTACGCCTCCGGGTTTGGAGCTAAGCTAGAGTACCCCAGGAAGGGCTCCGCGTTTCGCGGTTCGGGCGATAACGTTCGGGACAACACCAAAGCCAACCCACATGCCTAGATACGCCGCCGCCAACGCGCTTCTCCTCGTCGCCCTGGTCGGATCCGGGGCCGGGGCGCAGCAGAAGCGTCAAATGACGTTCGACGATTTTGCCGCGGTCCGAGCCGTGGCGGACCCGCAGGTGTCGCCGGATGGGCGCACCATTCTCTACGTCGTGCGAACGGTGGACGTTTCGGCCAACCGGCGGACGGCACGCACGTTTGCCGTGAGCGCCGCGGGCGGGACGCCGGCGGTATTCCCGGTGATCGACGTCTCCGCGACGGAGGCCCGCTGGTCACCCGATGGACGCCGCGTGGCGTACGTCGCTGACGGCCAGCTCTTTGTCGCCGATGCCGATGGCAACAATCGGAGACAGCTCACCAAGTTGAACGGCGGCGCCACGGGCCCGGTGTGGTCGCCCGTCGGCGATCGAATCGCATTCACATCGTCTGTTTATCCCGAGTGCGCGAACAACGCGTGCAACGTGGCGAAAGAAAAGGCGAAGTCGGAGAGCAAGGTCAAAGCGCACATCGCCGACCAGCTCATGTTCCGGCACTGGAACGCGTGGGACGAGGGAACGCGGTCGCACATCTTCGTGGTTCCTGCTGACGGAAGCAGCGATCCGCGCGATCTCGTGGCGGGGGCTCGCTACGACGTCCCTCCCGGTCCGTTCGGTGGGAGCGAGGGGTACGCGTTTTCGAGCGACGGAACCGAGCTTGCGTTCACCGCGAAGGATCAGGGTCGCGCAGACGCGTGGTCGACGGACGTGAACGTCTACACGGTGCCGGCGAAAGGTGGATCCATTGTTGTGATCACCGCGGCGAACAAGGGCGCCGACCAGAATCCGGTGTATTCGCCGGGCGGCCGGTACATCGCGTATGCGTCGCAGGCGCGCGCGGGCTTCGAGTCGGACCGCTGGCGGCTCATGCTCTACGATCGCGCCGCGAAGACGTCTACCGAGCTGTTACCGAACTGGGATCGGAACGCCGATGCGTACTTCTTCACGCCGCAGATGCAGGACCTCTTCGTTCAAGCGGTGGACGCCGGACGCATCAAGCTCTTCCGCTTCGCGCTAACGCCGCGCGCCGACGAGAAAGGGTTCACCGTGGGAGCGCCGCAGATTCTCGTCGGCGATCGGAACAACGCGGCCTTCTCGCTTTCGCGAGACGGCAAGGCGCTGGCGTGGGTTCGCGATGCCGCCGACCGGCCGGCCGAAGTATGGACTGCCGAGGCGGGGGCAACGGCTCCTCTGGCGGCGCGCGCTGTGACGCATGAGAACGACAATCTCATCTCGCAGCTCGCCGTCAATCCGGCGGAAGACTTCTGGTTCACCGGCGCTTCCGGCGCCAAGGTGCACGGCTTCGTCGTGAAACCACCGAACTGGCAGAGCGGAAAGAAATATCCGGCGGTGTTGTTGATTCATGGAGGGCCGCAGGGCGAGTGGCTCGACAACTGGCACGGTCGCTGGAACTATCAGATGTTCGCCGCGACGGGCTCGGGCACCGCGCTCGTGATCATCAACCCGCGTGGCTCGATCGGCTACGGCCAGAAGTTCGTGGACGACGTGTCGAAGGGGTGGGGAGGGATGGTGTACTCCGATCTGATGAACGGGCTCGACGCCGCGCTGACGCGTTACCCGTGGCTCGACCGCACTGCGCTCGGAGCCGCGGGCGGATCGTTCGGCGGCTACATGGTGAACTGGATCGCCGGCCACACCGACCGTTTCAAGGCCCTCGTGTCGCACGCCGGTCCGTTCAACCTCGAGAACATGGCGACCGCGACGGAAGAGCTGTGGTTCACCGATTGGGAGTACGGCGGCCCGTTCTGGGACACGAAAGCGATGGCGACGCAGTACCGCGTCTACTCGCCCCACCTCTTTGTGAGGAATTTCAAAACACCCACCCTCGTAACCGGGGGTGAGCTCGACTACCGCGTTCCCTATACGGAAGACCTGTCGATGTTCACCGCATTGCAGCGGCGGAACGTGCCGAGCCGGCTCCTGATGTTCCCCGACGAGGGGCACTGGGTTCAGAAGCCGCAGAATCAGCGGCTATGGTGGGGGGAGGTGCAGGGCTGGCTGAAGAAGTACCTGGAGACCGGACCCAAGGCGTGACGTCGTGGGGAGCAAGGGACCGATCTACCTGGCGCCGTACGATTCGACGTGGCCGCTGGAGTTCGAGGCGGAGGCGGCGCGGATCGAGCGCGCGTGCGGTGATCTCGAGATCACGCTCGAACACGTAGGAAGCACGGCGGTGCCGGGGCTGGCGGCCAAGCCCATCATCGACATCGTCGCGGGGCGCCCCCCGCGCGCGAGGCTCGCGCCGTACGTCGCGGCGATGCGCCAGATCGGCTACGAACATCTCGGAGCGTACGGCGTCCCGGGCCGCGACTACTTTCGGCGCGGGAGTCCGCGGTCGCACCACGTACACATGGTCAGCCGCACCAGTGCGTTCTGGCGCAAGCATCTCGCTTTTCGCGACTACCTGCGCACGCACGCGGATGCGGCGCGCGAGTACGAAGTGTTGAAGCGGGAGCTCGCGAGGGTGTCGGGCGAAAACCACATGGCTTATGTGACCGGCAAGGGTCCGTTCGTGCGGCGGATTCTGAGGGAGGCGGCCCTCCAAGTGTCATCCTGAGTGTAACCGCGAGATCCTTCGGTCGCTGCGCTCCCTCAGGATGACAGCAGGGGTGCCCCTGTCGCCCGCATGCAGCCGCCTTTAACGTCTGGCATGCCCCACGATTCTTTG
>Ga0137464_1000733_pt1 | contig 10434 bp, 10 predicted proteins | sample EasRivERMGT814_2_FD_102306 | JGI IMG/M metagenome (GOLD analysis project Ga0137464, IMG submission 102306) | Soil microbial communities from meander-bound floodplain in the East River, Colorado, USA - East River MetaG ERMGT814_2 | ecosystem: Environmental > Terrestrial > Soil > Floodplain ...
GAGGCGCGCGGCGGTGCCGAGCGCACCGACCGGCTTGTCGGTCGACACGAACTCGCGCACGAGCTGCACCGCGTCCGGCTCGGTCTCGCCGTCGCCCGCGCACGCGCCCAACAGCACCAGCCCGGCAAAGTCCGCGGCTCGCACGCTGCCGATCGCGATGTCCGCCGGAATGACAACCGGTACCGCCCCCGCCGCGCTGAGCGCGCGCTTCGCCTCGTCGAGCGCCGTCCGATCGACCTCGCCGGCACAGAGAATCGCGACCTTGGATCCCTTGAGTCCACTCAACATGGGACGCGTCCGCGGAGCGTCATTCTTCCTCGTCCCCCGGCGACGGCTTTCCCTGCTTCTGTTCGAGCATTTCGCGAATGGCCGGGTTTGTCCCCGCCTTCGGAATCATTGGTTGACCTTCCGGATTCGAGCTCAGCTCTTGCTTGTCTTCCTCGCGGAAGTGCTCGTCATCCGCGCGCGTCGGCGCATCGGGCGCGCCGGCCGCGCGCCGGTACTGGTCTGGACGCTTGCCGCCCATGCTTCGCCTCGTCGTAGGGTTCGCCCTCGACGATTCACGAACCATGCCCACTGACGAGAAGGGTCTAGCTCAACCGCGCGCAGCCAGGATCACCGCTCCGTGACGCGATACTTCTCGAGGATCGCACGGACCTTGTCGAGCGGAATCGCTTCGACCGTGCGCCCGTTGCCGGTGGTCGTGGTCGCCATGAACAGAGAGTTGTAGATCGCCTCTTCCACGCTCTCGACGACCGCCTCGAACAATCCGGACATGTCCTCGTTCGCCAGCTCCTCCGTCGCCAGCCGCCGCGCATTCGACGCGCGGCGCACGCGCGCACTGGTCGAAAACGCCAGGACGTAGTCGCCCGATCCGTTGGATGCCGAAGAGCCCGTGCGAGCCAAGCCCATGATAGCGCGCGCCGCGAGGCGCTCGAGATTGCGGTCCGACAGCGGCGCGTCGGTCGCGATCACCATCACGATCGATCCGTCCCCACGCTCTCCCGGCGATTCGCTCTCGCGCTTGAACGCGTATTGCCCGAGCTCCTTCCCAACCGGCGCGCCGAGCACCTGGAGGATGCCGCCGAAATTCGACTGTACGATCGCCCCAACCGTCCATCCGCCGAGCGCCGCCGGCAGCACGCGGGACGACGTACCGATCCCTCCCTTCCATCCGAACGCGACCGTCCCCGTCCCCGCGCCGACGCTCCCTTCGCCGACCGCGCCCGTCGTCGCCGCAGTCAGCGCGGCACGCACGTGTTCGGCGCGCACCGGCCGCGCACGAATCGCGTTGAGAGTTCCGTCATTGGTCTCGGCGACGACGGGATTGATCGAGCGAACGTTGCCCATCCCCGGCTGCTCGAGCATCCAGCCAACGAGTCCATCGGCGGCGTTCCAGACGCAGAGGGTGCACGTGAGAAGAATCGGCGTCTCCAACTCGCCGAGCTCGCGCAACTGCGTGACGCCGGTGATCTTGCCGAAACCGTTGCCGACGTGGAGCGCGGCAGGCACGCGATCGAGGAAGAGATTCCCGGCGTGCGGAAGGATCGCGGTCACGCCTGTTCGCACCGAGTCGCCCTCGATGATCGTCGCATGCCCCACGCGTACGCCGGCCACGTCGGTGATGGCATTCAGCGCGCCGGGCGGAAACACTCCCGGCTTCACACCAAGGGCGCGAGCGCGCACGCGCTGGGCGTCGGCAGTGGCGGCCATAGCGAGTAGACAAAGAAGGGCGAGACGCATGGTTTGGCGTGTGGGCGTGTGGCGACTGCAACTGGCAACTGGCAACTGGCCGAACCTCGCCATTTGAGCTTGCACGGAGTTACTCTCTTCCCAGGCTGCGCTCAAGCCCGTTTCGCGCGTCGCATCTCTCAGCATAGTCGCCCACTCGCCCACTCGCCCAGCAGCCGCCTCAATGCCTCTCACCCCCCTCTACGGCCACGACGTGCTCCGCGACCGCTTCAGTGCGGCGGTCGCCCGCGGCACGCTGCCGGCGAGCATCCTGCTGCATGGCACGCGCGGCGTGGGAAAGCAGCGCCTCGCGCTCTGGCTCGGCCGGGTCCTCGTCTGCGCCGATCCCGGCAGCGGGCCGTGTGAGAAATGTGAGAGTTGCCGATTCTCGCGCGAGCTGACGCATCCGGATCTGCTGTGGATCTTCCCGCGCGAGCGCCCCAAGAATCCCGATCAAAGCACGGAAGAAGTGCGGATCGATTTCGCCGAAGCGACCGCGGAAAGGGCGCGAGCAGCGGGTCTCTATGACCCGTCGGGGGGGGACGAAGGCATCTTCGTCGCGACGGTGCGCGCTCTCGTGCACATGGCCACGATGTCCCCCGCCATGTCGCGTCGCAAAGTCATCATCGTCGGCGAGGCCGAGCGGATGGTGCCGCAGGAAGGATCGGAGTTCGCGGCGAACGCGTTTCTCAAGCTGCTCGAGGAACCACCGGCCAACACGACTCTCATCCTCACGTCGAGCGAGCCGGCTGCGCTGCTCCCGACCATTCGGTCGCGTGTCGTTGCGGTCCGCGTCTCGCCGATCTCCGACGACGAGATGCGGCGCTTCATCGACGATCCCGCGGTGCGCGCTCAGCTCGGCATTGCGCCGGATCGCGCCGGTGAGCTGGTGCGCATGGCGGCGGGCGCGCCCGGGCGATTGCTCGCGCAGACCGAGCTCGATGCCGCACGGTCGAGGGCCGAGCGGATGCTCGCCGCGGCGACGGGGCCGAGCACATCCGTGCGCTACCAGGCTGCGATGGCCCAGGGAGCGAGTGGAGCGCGCGCAGGATTCAGCGATACCCTCGACGCGCTGACGGCGCTGCTGCACGAACGCGTTCGCGTCGCCGCCGTCGACGCGTCGGAACGGCGCGCGCTGGACGCCACTCGCGCGATCGAGGTCGTCGAGGAAGCGAAGCAGCGCGCATCGGGGAACGTCAATCCGCAGCTGCTCACCGCGGCGCTGCTGCGCCGACTCTCACCGTTGCTCAAATGACCGACGAGTTGTCGCACGTGTCGCCGGCCGGCGAAGCGAGGATGGTGGACGTATCCGCCAAGCCCGAGACTCAGCGCGTCGCCCGCGCCACCGGCCACATAAGGATGCGGCGTGAGACACTGGCGGCGATTCAGGGGGCGCAGATCAAGAAAGGAGACGTCCTGTCCGTGGCGCGCCTGGCAGGCGTCATGGCGGCCAAGAAAACCCCCGATCTGATCCCGCTGTGTCACGCGCTGGCGCTGACGGACGTTCAAGTGACGCTCGTCCCGGACGATGGGCTCCCGGGCATCCGCTGCGAGGCCACGGTGGCGACCGTAGGCCGAACCGGCGTTGAAATGGAGGCGTTAACGGCCGTGGCGGTGTCGTTGCTCACGATCTACGACATGGCCAAGGCGATCGACCGCGGAATGGAGATCTCCGATATATCGTTGGCTGAGAAGACAGGTGGTCGCGCAGGCAATTGGACAAGGGTTGATGGCACCAGTGTTGCCCCTTAGCGTAGCAGGGAGCAGTCTGAGCGTTTAGCCAACCTGTTGCCAACAAAGGTCTTATGCGCAACCTACGTGGGACGTACGTACACCGTGGCGATGGGGTACGGCGGCGTCGGCGCATCATGGTGATGCTTTGGGCCGTCGGAGTCATAATCCCTGCCACGTTCGTCATGACCCACCGCAAACCGGCCTCGGCCAGCGCCGAAACTGTCATGGGTGCCAATACATCATCGTTCTTCTCGATCGGCGGTGAGACCCGCAAGCTTCGCCAGGACCTGGAGTCCGCGCAGGGCGAGCTGAACGTCGCCCGCGCCAAGGTCGAACGCGCCGAGAAGGTCATGGAGTTCTCCAGCCGGTACGGAATCACCGCGGGTTTGGCCGGAAGCATCTTCGACGCTGCCCTACGCGAGGGCGTGGATCCCGACCTTGGCTTCCGTCTGGTTCGTCTCGAGAGCGAGTTCAACGAACGCGCGACCAGCAAGGTGGGCGCGATGGGGCTGATGCAGCTGATGCCCAGCACCGCCGTTCTGTTCGAGAAGGGGCTCGAGCCGAGCCGTCTGTACGACCGCGAAACCAACCTGCGTATCGGCTTTCGCTACCTGCGCATCCTGCTCGATCAGTTCAAGGGCAACGCCAGCCACGCGCTTCTGGCATATAACCGCGGAGAGTTCGCGGTATTGCGCGACGTCCGCGCCGGTGTCGATCCCGGCAACGGCTACGACACGCACATCATGAAAGGCTACAAGGGTAAGCCGATCGTCCAGTAAGACAGTCGGACGGTGTAACGGCGTCGCCCAGCATCGGTGTCATCCTGAGCGCAGCGAAGGATCTACTCGCCTAGTCGCGTGGCCAGCCACGCCGGACGGAGAGTAGATCCTTCGTCGCTTCGCTCCTCAGGATGACAGCTATCCCTTCTTCTTTGCCGCGACGGCGACCGGCTTCTTCGCGGCGGGCTTGGCCGCCTGCGACGTACCCGGAATCGCCAGCTGCTGACCCGGGAAGATGAGCGGTTTGCGCATCGAGTTCGAACGCATGATCGCCGCCGTCGTCGTGCGGTAGCGCTTTGCGATGCCGCTCAGCGTCTCCCCCTTCTTCACGACGTGCATCCGCGCCGAGCGCGACGACGTGCCCCAGCGCTCGATCGCCGGGTCGGGGACATTTACCGCGGCGCCGACAGCCGCTGCCGTCGGAACGAGCACAGCTTGGCCCGGCACAAGATTGCCACTCTTCAGGCGCTGCAGCTTCGGGTTATACTGCCCGAGCGTCTTGGTCGAGAGTCCGGCGCGGCGGGCGATCGATGCGACCGACTCGCCCTTCTTGGATTCCACGACGCGCCATCCGATGCACTCTTCCTTGGGAAGTTCGGCAAGCGCGGCGGCGAAGCCTTCGGAGGATCCCACCGGGATGCGAACACGCAGCGAGTCGCGCGGGGGCGCCATACCGCGAAGAATCTGCGGATTGAGCTCCTTGATCACGAACGTCTTCGTATTCGCCGCTTTCGCGATGGCCGCGATCGTCGTCCCCGGACCGACCTTCACCGAGTCGTACTCGAGGGGCGGCTCCGGCGTGATCTGCATGCCGTAGCGCTCCGGTTCCTTCGCGATGAGCGCGGCCGCGATCAGCTGCGGGACGTACTCGCGCGTCTCGTTTCGCAGGTATCCGGTTTCCGCGAGGGCGAAAAAGAGGTCTTCCCCGGTCGTGCCTTCGAGGTCGCCCGCGTATCGGCTGAGGCCGCGCGAAATGCGCCCGGGCCCGCCGTTGTAAGCCGCAGCCGCGAGGTAGAGCGATCCGAACTGCTCTCTGAGCCCGCGGAGAAAGCGCACGGCGGCGATGGTCGAACGCACGGGATCACGCCGTTCGTCGATCCACCAGTCGACACGCATCCCCATGTCCTTGGCCGTCGAGGTCATGAACTGCCACATCCCCACCGCGGCGGCGCGCGAGTACGCATTCGGGTCGAACCCGCTCTCGACCAACGCGAGGTAGTACATGTCTTCCGGAATCCCACCCGCGCGCATCGCGGCGCGGATCATCGGCTCATAGCGCGTGCCCTTTTGCAGGCGCGCCTGAATCCGCTCCCTGGACGGCCCGGTGAAGGCGCGGACATAGCGCTCCACCCGCGCCGTCGTCTCGTACGACCGCACGTCGATGTCCCAGCTCGGGCCCATCGCCGCCGAATCCAGCGCGGCCACGGCCGAGTCGCCGAAGACCTCGGCGACTCGCTTGGCGACGTCGGTAGTCTGGACGCGGATGCTGTCTCGGCTCGCCTGGAGCATCGTGTCGCGGGCGACGACCGGCTGCTCGCTCGAGTCCCGCGCGGTTCCCGCGACGGTGGCGATCGGCGCGGTCTGCGGGATCGGCTCCGCCGCAGGCATCGCCGCCGGCGGCTCAGGCCTTGTACGCGGCGGCGCCTGCTTTGCGCAGGCGGCCAATAACACCGCGACGAGCACCGGGAATCGTGTTTTCATGCCGAACTCCTCTCAAACCAGCGAGGCACCGGTCGGCGCGACGCCCTAAACGAGAATCGCCGCGATGAGGTCAGCGGCGATTGTATGAACAAAACTGGTCCGACGCGACGGCCTGGGCTAGGCCCGATCGCCGCGCGCGAGGAAATTCCCGAGGATACGGTTCGTCGCGTTGAGCACGGCCATCGCCGCTCCGCGCCGCGTATCGGTATCGGCCAGATAACAACCGACCAGTCGCGTGATGCGCTCGCTGTCCCGGTGCGCGACGGACACGATCAGCAGGTTGGAATCGAACGCCCGGACGTGCTTCACGCCGAGCAGCTCGAAATGCATAGCGTCTTTGACGAAGTCTTCGAGGGCGCGAAGCGCCGCCTCGGCCGAAACGCGGAAATCGCCCAACAGGCTCGACTGCCCGACGGCGCGTCCGATGTGCGTCTGCCCATCCCATTCGATCGAGACCTCGGCCGAACACTGGCCGGACGGAGTTCTCGTGAAGACAAAGTCCGCGAAACGAAGACGTTCGCGGCGAGCGCCCAGCGGTATGACGGAGACGGAGCTGGATGGACTTTGCTCGCTCGAATGCGACATGAAGGGTCCTCGGGAGGCGATACGGGCAGCGTCGCCGCCCGTGTGTAACACGAGCGAATTATGCGCAACGCAACACTGTTTTGCTTGTGCCGTGGGTCACGACTCTATTTAATTCGCGCCATGATTCCTGTCGTGCTGTCGATCCCGCTTTCACTGGGTCTCGCCGCCGCGCTCGGTCTGAATGTCCCACCGCCGCGCTCGCCCGACTCCCTGGCTGTTCGAATTCAACATCGTATATCGGAGGTCCCCGGCGCCGTGGTCGCGGTAGCGTTCAGCGATCTCGGCACTTCGGACACTTTGTACCTTGGCGCCGACGAGTCCTTCCACGCGGCCAGCACGATGAAGGTCCCGGTCATGATCGAGCTGTTCCGCCGGGCCGACGCCCGTGCCCTCCGGCTCAATCAGGGGATACTCCTCGTCAATCGATTCGGGTCCATTGTGGACGGATCGTCCTATTCACTCGACGCGGGGGCGGACTCGGACAGCGGGATGTACCGGCGCATCGGCCAGCGGGTCGCAATCCGCAGCCTCATCGACCACATGATCACTCGGTCGAGCAACCTTGCCACGAACGCGCTGATCGAGCTGGTCGGCGCCAAGAACTCGGACTCGACCGCCCATCTCCTCGGCGCGCGGAATATTCGTGTGCTGCGGGGCGTCGAAGATGGCAAAGCGTTCGCGGCTGGGCTCAACAACACGACCTCGGCGCGCGACCTCGCGGTTCTGCTCGAGGCGATCGAGCGCGGCCGCGCGGCGACGCCGGAAAGCTGTTCGGCGATGCGCGACATACTCCTCCGCCAGGAATTCAGCGACGAGATTCCCGCCGGGCTCCCCAAGGGTACGCGCGTCGCGCACAAAACGGGCTGGATCACCGGCGTCCTCCACGACGCCGCCGTCGTCTATCCTGAAGGACGCGCGCCGTACGTGCTGGTGGTTCTCAGTCGCGGAATCCCCCAGCGCGAGACGGCGCGGCGTCTCATCGCCGACATCTCGCGCCTCGTGTATCAGCACGTTGCGCCGGGGAACTCACCGTGATCGTTGCCGTCGGCACGGACCACGCGGGCTTTTCGCTCAAGCCCTCGGTTGTGGAAGCGATCCGCCGCGCGGGTCACGAGGTACTCGACGTCGGCGCATACGCCGTCGATCAGAACGACGACTACCCCGACTTCGCCGCCGCGGTCGCCCGCGCGGTGATCGATCGGCGCGCCGAGCGCGGTGTGATCCTCTGTGGCAGCGGCGTGGGCGCATCGGTCGCCGCGAACAAGTTCGCCGGCATCAGGTCGGCGCTTTGCCACGATACGTTTTCCGCGCGGCAGGGGGTCGAGGACGACGCGATGAACGTGCTGACGCTGGGCGCCCGCGTGATTGGACCGTCCCTCGCCGCCGAGTTGGTGCGCGTATTCCTCGCCGCGACGTTCTCCGACGCCGAACGCCATCGCCGCCGTCTCGAGAAAGTGAAGGCCTTCGAGCGTCAATGAGCTCGAAGCCGCCCGGCAGCCCAATCGCCCAGCGGCCCGCCGTTCAGCGCACGCGCGGCAGCGACACGCGAAAGGTGCTCCCCTCCCCCACCTTGCTCTCGACGGAAACCTTGCCGCCGAGTGCCTCGACCAGGCGCCGCGTGACGCTGAGTCCCAGCCCGCTCCCACCGACGGTGCGCGTGGCATGCTGGTCCACCTGCCAGAAGGGATCAAAGATTCGATCGAGGTGCTCCGGCGGGATTCCCATCCCCGTGTCCGCGACCTCGAACGTCACCGTGTCGTTGCCGTCGGTGCATCGGAGCGAGACGCTCCCACTCTTGTCGGTGAACTTCACCGCGTTGGACAACAGGTTCACGAGCACCTGACGCAGCTTGCCGGCGTCCGTGCGGATCATCAGGCGCGGGTCGGGCGATGATACTTTGATCGTGAGGCCCCTGGTGTGGGCCATGGGCTCGACGAAGGTCACGGCATCGTCGACGACGCCCTTCACGACGACCGGTTCGAGCCGGATCGACTCCTGCCCCGCCTCGATCCGAGCGTACGACAGAATCTCCTCGATCAACCCGAGCAGGTGCATGGCGCTCGCTTTGATGCGGTCGAGCTGCTGGCGCTGCGGCTCCGTGACGGGTGCGGTGATCCCTTCGGCGAGAAGCTCCTCGTACCCGATGATCGCGGTGAGCGGCGTCCGCAGCTCGTGGCTCATCGTCGCCAGAAAGTTGGCCTTGGCTTCGTTGGCGGCGAGCGCGGCGCGGTAGAGCTGCGCATTGTCGATCGCGACTGCCGCGCGGTGCGCTAACTCACGGCTCACGGCGAGGTCGCGTTCGTCGTAGTGCCGGTTGGCGGTGGTGCTTGCGAGGGTGAGCGCGCCCAGTGTGCTCCCGCGCGCCTGCATCGGCACGATGATCACCGAACGCAGCCGCATGGCCTTGATGATCGCGAGCTGCTCGGGATTCTTCACATTGGCTTCGAGCATCTGCTCGGTGACCGTCGGTACCAGCTGCGGCTGCCCGGTACGGATCACCTCCGGCACCCCGGTTGTCGCCTTCGGATCGATCGGGAATCGCGCGTTCAGCTCGCGCGCCCAGCTCACCTTCTCAGGCTCCACGTGGGCGATCGCGAGCTGCTTGATCTGTCCCTCGACCCACAGGTCCACGGCGCACCAGTCGGCAAAGCCCGGCACGGCGAGTTGGGCGACCGCAGCCACCGTGGTCTCGTAGTCGAGCGACGATGCCAGCGCGCGACTGGCGTCGTCGAGCAATCGCAGGTTTTGCTCGCTCTCTTCGGCGACGTCGCGCGCCATGTTCGCCGTGTGAATCGACGCCTCGAGCTCTTCGTTGCTCTGCTCGAGCTCCGCGGCCATCGTTTGCGCTTCCTCGCGCTGCATCTCCAGCTCGGCGGCCTGGTCTTGCGCGACAGCGAGGTGTTCACCCGCTTCTCGCCGGGCGCGCCGCTGCATTTCGGCAAACCACGACACCAGCGTCGTCACCGAGATGAACGCCAGGCTGCCGGCGATCTCCGACGGGTCGGACATCCCGAAGCCGCGCGGCTGTATGAGGAAAATGTCCGCCAGGATGAGCGAGGCGATGGCGGTGAGGAAGCCGGCCCAGAACCCGCCGAGCGCGGCGAGGCCGGCGACCGCGCCCCAGAAAAACACGAATACCGCGCGGGCGACGAAGGTGCGGAACAGAAACGTCGCCACGAGCGCGGTCGCGAGGGACACCGCGGCAACCGCGACAAGCGCCGGCGGCGACTCCAAGTGCGACCGGATTCGCCGGCGTTCAGGCGGCTTGTTCTTTTGAGCTGCTGAGACGGTCACGAGGTTTCGCGAACGGTCGTAGCGAGTCGGCGTCGACGCGCGTGTGCAAACTTAACGATGCGTGGGGCCGACCGCCGTCGGTCGATCGTCGATCGCGAGCGCGACCATGGGACCAACCAGAACCGTTGGGTTAGTGCCCTTTGAATCCAGGGACACGGCGGCCGCGGAGCGCTTGGGATCTGGGACAGCGCGCCGCATCAGGCACTGCATCGCATGGAAGAGCGCGGCCTGGCGAGGCGGAGTGGCGACTACGGAGAAGAACCAACGCTCCTACCACGGGGGGGGTTTAGATTTCGGGGGCCGACCCGGTAGCTCAGCTGGTAGAGCAACGGACTTTTAATCCGTAGGTCGCGGGTTCGAGACCCGCCCGGGTCATGAGGGGTTAGTTGGTGGTAGGACTCAGCGAGCGAAAACACGACGGCCGCCCAACGAGGCGGCCGTTCGCGACCCCCCCCCCAAAACCAACACTCGTTCTCCTGCGCGGCCAGAGGAACCGATAACAGCGAGGCGCGACTCGAGAGCACGGGCGCCCACCGTGCAGTTCCCGTCGCGTCCGAACTTGACAGTAGTCATTCTACCACCAATAGTAGACTGTCTACTGTCGGGTGTA
>Ga0137464_1000736_pt1 | contig 10406 bp, 16 predicted proteins | sample EasRivERMGT814_2_FD_102306 | JGI IMG/M metagenome (GOLD analysis project Ga0137464, IMG submission 102306) | Soil microbial communities from meander-bound floodplain in the East River, Colorado, USA - East River MetaG ERMGT814_2 | ecosystem: Environmental > Terrestrial > Soil > Floodplain ...
ACTTACTAGTATGCACCCCACTCTTATCATCGTTCACTTCCTTATAAATCAAATCGTTAGCGTACATTGTATCTGCGAGCGCAACCAATGTTTCTGGTTCAGCGCTGCTGCGCAATATAGTACCGTTCTCAATCAGCAGCCAGGTTGCACCGTTGTGTCGGGCGGTGGCGCTGAGTGCTGAGTTAGGTGTTGGCAGACCTGAGTAGGATTCACCGGACCTATACTGCAAGTTCTCAGGTTTATTATTTATCTTATCACCGTCCAGGTGCACAACGTAGTGCTGCGCAGGTTTGGGCCCAATGAATGCCTCAGCAATTAATACATGCACTAACCTTACAAAGATGCGCGATTGCACGCTGAGCGTCACTACTGGGTACCCTGTTTTGCTGACGTGTTGGGTAAGGAGCCTAGCATTTTTCTTTCTGCGAGCGCGACCTAAATTACTTATCTCATAAAGCGGAAAGCTTGGGACAGTTTTCCATTCCTCAACGCTTTCGTCTTCAACAATAAATTCAATCTTCATCGCGCACTCTTTCTACTAACGCTGCTCTGATGCACCGCGCCCAGGGTTGCACCCCGTCGCAACCTGGCACTCTTTTGCTTGCATTCCTTACAGACAGTACCCACACCATCTGGGCGCCGTTTGTCGCCGGGAAATTGGTCCAAATCTTTCAGGAAACGGCATTTGCTACACATCTTCTTGCTCATCGGGGCAATCTCCCGGTCTCTGATATTTATTGGCGTAAGTGCACAACCATTTGTGCGCAATTTTAGCTATGTCTGCGCGCGAGATGTAAGATATGTCGCGGCGCTGGTAGTAATGTGTGAGAGCACTGGGCTCCTCAGTAACTATAGCGTGCAACATAGTAATGAGGTTTACAGCTATTAACCTCTCAACGTGCGGGTGCGGCACATTTATGGGCGGCGTGTAGGGGTTCTCTTTCAGGTATAATAGGCCTAGAGCGCAATAGCTTAAAACGTCGCGCAATGTTTCATTGATGTCTTCATCTACTACCAGAGCTTCCCTGCCATCACTCAACGTCTCAAGGCGCACCGCTTTATCACTGATACGCACCCCGACGCCGACGATACCGTGCTTCTGCCAGGCATCGCCATAATCCTTATTTTTGCGCATAATTAGTTCTATGCACCCCTGCATTACCTTTTGCAGCTTTTCCTCGGTAACTTTTACCTTACTCATAGACACCATCCATTGCGTTGTTGTAAGCAGTTACCATACTAATGACAGCGACTCTTTCCTTGTCCGGCATTTCAAGCAGCAAGGCAACAGCGGCCATGATGTTGTTAGTAGTACTGATACGCTGCACTTCCTCGCGCGAGATAGCTGGTGTGAGGTCGTAGTAATTATCTACGACAGGTTGCACCCCGCTGTTGTCAGCGCCCAATATTACCTTTGTTAATTTACCCTCGCCGTAATTCATGGTGAAAGATTGCGCGCCTGATGGCAGAACTGCGTCCTTTATTCCGCGCTTAATTTTTTCCAATTCTGTGAGTTTTGCCTCGTTGCGCGCCTTTAACTCCTTACTATACGTACTCTTACAACTGCGACACATTATTTGCAGCCCATCTTTGGTGTCAGATTTGACGCCAAAATTGCTAATAGGTAGCACCCGCTTACATTTATTGCACCGCTTCTCAGGCACCGCGCTTACTACTTCATCCCTCTCATCCAGTGTTACCTTCATGGTTTGCATCAGTATCTCCTAACAACAGTTCCAAGGCTACGAACATTAAGGAATGGTCGGACCGCTTTAAGGCGTGGCAAAATGCGTTGCTACTGGGCGTGTCAGCGATGCTGTCTCCCAGCTTAGATTTCAGCGCAATTAGGGCCGGCCTTAACTGGCGCAGCAGTTCTGCTTGCGCTGCAAGGTGCAAATTAGTGCGATAAGCTTCTAAGGCTTCAGCCTTAGCTTTCTTACTTAGTGCCATTATTCCACCTTGCCAAAGTCGGCGGGGCGCACCGTTACTTTCCTCACTTCGCCGACCGCAGCGTTGGATTGCACCGCTTTTTTCCTCACTGCTTTCTTCTCTGCCTCGGCGCGGTAGAAATCTTCTATCTCACCAATCGGTATCATACCATCCAGCAATACTTCGGGCTCGTCCTCAGGTATAGCGTTCTGCGTTCCAAGCCTAGTTCTGTACTCTAACGGCGTCCCGAAGAAAGCGAGGCAATCGGCCCACTTTGCGTAGAAAACAGCATTGCCAGGGTCCGGTTTCTGGGGCGCAATCTTTCCTTGCAAGATTGCGTCCAACAACGTAGCCCTACTTATGCCATACTGCGTGCACACTATTGGAGCAGAGACAAAACCTTGCTTTCTCATTTCTCTGTCTACAATTATATTGCTACGGGCCATGTTACTTCTCCCTTGTTAAGTGATGGTACAATTAATCAGACAGTTTCATCGCGCGAGATATAACTGTATTGTTTGCGATGTTTTCTATGTTCATTTCTTCGTCATAGGTCATTACTCGTTCAACGAGGCGGCACATATCTGTGATTGATGTTAGGTACATATCAAAGTTAGCTATGTACGTGGAACCAGCGCGGCGCAATCTGCGGTACATTGGGTACTTCTGTAACTGCCCGTTGCTTACTACTACCTTTATTGCGGTATCATTACTAAACAAGGTTTCCTCCGCACGGCGCCCTGTTTGTATCCGTCCGACACCGGCAGCTTTAACCGTCATTGCGGTCTCAGCAATGACTGCGCGCGCAATTGTGGTTAAAAACGGGTTGTAATGAGAAAGTTTTATTTCCTCAATACGAACCGGTTGCGACATATCAGGAATAGGCAATCCGGCCGCAGCTAGCGTTTTAGCCGCGTACTCGTCGCTACTTTTACTGCGGTTTACCTTTTCGAGGGTTAGGAGTTGAATGGTATCGTTTAAGACTGCATCTACTACGTTCATTAATTCGGGGTACTTATTTACTACAGGCAATGCTGCGCGCACGATAGAGATTGCACCGCCTTTTTTGCTACCATCACTTGCGACAACGTTATCTACATCTACGATTGCGGAATATATTTCATTTACCAAATCGCTGCTGCAATACATTGAGTCGTACTCAACGCGCAAGGATTTAAACATATCACTCAACTCATACATGTGCGCATTATTTGTGATAGCTATGGCTTGGGCCCAATCATGGCGAGTCATTGCGGCCTTAAACTTATGTACAAGGTACGGCAAAGCAATGGGCTCGGTCCACTGCATAAAGGAGTAATTTATGCTACCCATTGCACCGCGCACATTGCTGCTGACTCTTAATACTGCACCGCAGTACGCCATGCCATGCTGCGCGATCTCTGATAAGTTAGGTTTATCCTGCGCTGACTCTAGGTAATATTTATACTCATTTTTGTAGTCTTCATAGTAGTTATGCGACATAGGTTGCACCCCTTTTGTGCGCGGCATATTTGGGAGTAAAACTTTTACTTACTTTTCATTTTATCATAACCTGAACTAAAAGTAAATAGCCAAAAGTGCTATTTTTATACGTTGGCAACGAAATTTTAATGTTCATTTTTTATTTCTATGCTGTTCGGCATGCCGTGAGGGTGCACCCCGTTTAAGGCATTGGAGCCCTGGCTGGGTCAATAAAAAATTGGGCGGGATTCTCTAGGGGAAACTAGGGGGTACTGAGTAACTATCTTAATCTAATATCTGCGCGGCATGCACCGCCTTATTACAAATACCTGCGATAACTTTTTTGGTTATATAATGGGGGTGCAGGTGGCGTCAGGTTCAGATTTGTGATAGTTACTAGGACCCCCCTAGTTTCCCCTATTGAATTGCCGTTCGTTTTATTTTACCCCCAGCTGGGCTCTTAGGCATAATTTTTCCTATCTTGGGACCCATATCTGATAAACTATTTTAGGGCCCTCATTCTAGTTTTGGTCCCATCGAAGGTCTTTTCGTTCCGTCCAAAATTCAGTGTATAGGTTGTACACTCGAGTAAAATTGACCAAAATGCAATGAGTTTAGAAAAAGAGCGAATGATTCTGCACTCCTGTACGTTTCAGTGAGTGCAGGGCGATAGCACGACAACAAGCCGATGCAAGCCGCTGCAATACCAGAGTACAGGAGTGTACATCATGACAATTCAGAGTAATTCGAAGGTTGCACAGGAGATTGCAGTAGCGAAAGCCGCTGCACAGCCGGTCAAGCCGTTATCGTTTTTGGACAAAATGGCGGCGAAAGCGGCAGATTTGGGACGTTCTGCTAGTAGTGGCTCCAGTGTAATGACACTCGAGAAACGGTCAGAAATCTACTATGCATTTAACCATCTGGGCATGCATGCACAGGAGATAATTGACGAATTGCCAGTCAATCCGGACACTGGGAAAGCCTATTGCCGCTCAAGAATCAGCGAAATCTGCACGTCGGGTAAGGATTTTTGGGGACGCAAGAATGCAGATGCACTGATTGCAACGTTCGCACTCGAGTGCAGCAAAATCTACGCTGCACGTGGTGCAAAATGGACTGGACTGCCAGCACGTTACGGAAAAGTGCAGGAGTAGTACAGGAGTGCAGTAAAATCGCATAGAACGCACTGGAGCCGCTCCAACGCACAGGAGCGGCTCCAGTGCATTATAGGAGCCGTTCCAACGCACTGGAGCGGCTCCTGTGCGTTCTGGAGCGGCTCCAGTGCAGCGGCTCCAGTGCAGCGGCTCCAGTGCAGCGGCTCCAGTGCAGCGGCTCCAGTGCAGCGGCTCCAGTGCAGCGGCTCCAGTGCAGCGACTCTGCAACTTTCGTTGCAATTTCGCTGCATTTCCACCGAAAATGCAGCGAAAATTCGCTGCACATTTGTGCAAAAATTTACTGAAAATTTTCACAAAATTTGGCGAAATTTCGCCAAATTTGGGCAAATGTGGAAATAAATAGAAAGAAACCCCTAAAAAAGAGAAATCTTTCCCGCACTCTTTCCAGCGTCGCGCAAAACTTACCTAAGTCCGTGGCAAAATATCCGGCAAATATTTTGGCCAAAATTGCGCAAATGTGGTGCAGTATAGGGAAATTACTCGCAGAAATATTCCTTACTTTACCACGAAAACGACCAAAAATGGGGTGCAATCCTTGCATTAAAATAAACCAAAATTTTACTAAAATTGGGGCAAAGTTTGGCAGAAATTTGCCTCAGTAATGAAAGAAATCTTGCCTTAAATCGCGGTGCATTTATACCAGTAATTAAGAAATAATTCATCTCAAATATTAGCAACAATGTCCGCGGAAATATTTGTTGCAATATTGAGTTAAAATGTAACGAAATATTGCACGCAGTTTAGAGCAAATACTCAAGTATTGCACCCCATTTTCTCGCATTGCAGCACTAAATTGCGCCGCGAAAATGACCGAAAATGGGGTGCATTACAGCATTTCTATGCCTTATAGCATTCTTACATCGCGCAAATACATCAAATAATGAAACATAGAACAAAGTTGGCGGGCCTACCGGAAGCAGAGGGGCCTGCCATGTTGTGAGGTGCATACCTTGCTGCATTGCACCCTTACTGCACCCCACAAGTGCGCCGCAGTAGGGCAGCTATTAATAAAAAATGAAGCAGCATTCTCTCTAGGAGCGAAGGGCCCACCATTTAGGCACGGCACGCCCCATGCACCCCGTTATATATCTAAATAAGTTATCGCAGGTACTTTAAGCCATTAACGGGGTGCAATGGTGCGCCCATGTCTAAATGGCAGGCCCTCCGCTCCTAGAATGAATTTAACTTTGATTTTTATTACTACTGGCCCGGCCGGCCCCACCGCATTGCTATGCACCGCCTTAAAATGGGGTGCATTCCTGAGCAATATAATTCAAGCTCTCTCATAAATAATAGCAAAATAGTGCTGTTTGCAAAGTCGTTATAGGGCTACATAATGACTCAAGCCTGTTTGCATAAAGCATGTTTCTGTGGTATTCTAAATAGAAAAAACGATGTCAACTTATCAAAATCATCAAATTCAGTGTAATTTCAGCGAAAAATGTCCAAATCAGACAATCTCTACAAATTCGATAAATTTGATATTGCGGGCGAATTTGACCCACAATATGACCCAATTCCTCCAGAATTCGCTGAAATCAGTGAAATTATGGTGGATTTGCCCTATTTGCTTAAAAAATCCCAACGTTACCAAAATAAATCGCACTCCGCCGAATACCAATTCTTAAATGTGACCTTTAATCCCTCCAAATTTATCTCCGAACACCACCCAATATCCTTTCATTACGCTCAATTTTTACACTCATTCAACACAAATGAGACCATATATCAAAGCGAATCAGACCTAAATGATCTGATTCGCTCAATTTTACACAATATGCGCCTCAATGTTGATCGAATCGCGGCCGAAAAGAACAAAAACACCGGATCAGCCAACCGACGCCGCTCCGCGGCCATCCAAGCCTATAAGTCCAATAAGTCTGATTTCACAACACTTTTAACCTCAATTCGCGCCGCAATCTCTTCAACGATGCGCGAACGTGCCGAAATTGCGAACCAAATGGGCGATGAGGACAGAATTGCGGCCTTTAATCCTAACCAGCCAATCTACTACAAATCATATTCATATTTGATCGACCTACACCGCACACTTCCCATACTAAACCAAAATATCGCCGAACTATACCAACTATACCAGATCGCCGTACAATACATCACACAATTCAACGAATTAGTCTTACGGTTCGAAATTATCATAACTCCTGACTAATCTGCGCAAATATGCCTAATTAGTCACAGTTTGTTCATAAATTAATAAAAATTTAGGTCAATCAGATCTAAAAATACAAATTTTAACCCCACCCTATGACAACAAAACGCCAAAGCTTTGGTGCGGTGCATGCCAGCACCGCAGCAAAGCTGTGCCGTTTTGCAGTCTCATAACAGAAGGAGAAAGGTATGTATCAGCTCAGAGAAGACACAATACAGTGCGCAATGGACCGCGCATTAGACCGCAAACGGGTGCTTATGCCCGCGCGCGTAATGATTGATGCAGAAAATGGCAGAGTTGCTATAGTCACAGCAACAGTGACGCTACCTAAGACTAAGGGCTACGTCATAGCTACCGTCAAGTATGACAAGCAGACCGCGGTTTGTAAGAGTTATTACTATATTAAGGGAGTTATACCTGTGGCAGTGGCAACAAAGAACCAGTTGTGCCGCGGCATGGAACCTCTCGGCGTAGTGTTAGCAGACCGTATCGTAGATGCACTCAGCGTCCTATACCAGATCTAAGGAGACTAACATGAAGCGCTTTGAAAAAGTTATGCTGATGTCTAAGAAAGAGATGCAGGCAGTACAGCTGCGTTGTGAGGCACAAGTCATTCGTGAGCTATTCCTTAAATGGAACAGCGAAGGCTACGCAGACCAATCGCGCCTGTTTGAGAATCCAGACATGATTGACAGCGAACGCCCGCTGGTTGGTCGTAAAATAAGCTAAAGTTTCAGCCTTGTATGGCTGTTGAGTTGGCTCTCAACAGCCATAAAGGGGTGCATACTTTGGCACCCATCACAGATTCTATCAGTAAGGAGCAATACAGTGAACGTTGAGAAATTTATCCCGCAGATGTGGAGCAGTAAGAACGATGAGGCTTTTGAGGCATTTAAGGATGCAATCAATGCCAGCATTGCGTCAAGTACGCTGCTGCACGTCAGCGACATGGACTACTTTGTCAAGTACGGTGCAGCGCAGCAAGACATTTTCCTGCATATTGACAACTGCCTCACAACGTTGCACGTAACGTTGCTTATGAGTATCGAAAACACCTACATCTTTGCAACAGTTAACAACTATGGCGCAAAAATTGAGCGCTTCGGTCTGATGCACCTTGAAACGGTGCAGCAGCCGCACGCTGAAAACGCCCCACCGTTCACTGTTGCAGAGGGTGCCATGATACTGGCAAACTACATCAACGCCAACATCGTAACTATACTGCACAAGTACGAAGTCGCGACAAATGAGGAAGAGTAAGCCGTAACCTTGGGCGGTGCATACCTAATGCACCGCCAAGGGGTGCGTCTTGCACCGCTCACAGATTCAGCAGTAAGGAGACTTACAATGGCAACTCTGAACGACTACACTAACGGTACGAGCAGTATTGAGGCCGAGGCTGGCAACATCCTCGCAAATATGTTCAATGCAGCGCAGATTAAGTCGCAGGACGTCGTTTTCAAGATCGTTGACAGCCGCGTTATGCAGCACCCTGACACATCAGTTGCGCCCGGCACTGCGTTGCAGTACACCGAGTACTTTGCCAAGTACGATGTCGCAATCAACGGCGAATCGATGTTCCATGTTGAGACATCAATGACAGCTTTCGCCGAAGACGACGAGTACACCCACGCAGTCCTTGCAGGCTACATTCTCGACCCCAACGGCGAGAATTTGTTCGAGAGCTATGTCGTTGATATCGGCAGCAATGATACTAACGAGCAGTTCATTGCAGAAATCGCCGCACACATGGCGTTCACAGCAATGCGCAGCTAAGCAGTGAGCGGGGTGCAGACTAAATTTTAATCTTAGTCTGCACCCCATATACCTCAGAAATTCCTATATTTACAATGTTGTAAGATAATGGTATAATTAAGGTCCGCTCGCAGCAAAATCTGCGCCCGTTTGAGACTGAAATAAAACTTTTCAGTACCAAACGGGTGCATACTTTGGCGCCAATCACAGACCACAGTAAGGAGACTAAGATGTTAAAGACAAGCAATACCTTCGGCAAGCCCCATCAGGATGCTTCATGGGGTGCAGCGCCTACCGGCGACGGCGCGGTGCAACTGTTAGGCTACGAGTACAGCTCAGTCGTTGTCGCTATCTGGCAGGCCAAAGATATCCCTAGCATGGAATACTTCCTTAACCGCTTCATCCTGACCCTCGACACCTGGTACGATGCCTTTGAACCTGGCTGGGAATTCACAGCAAGAATCACCCATCGCAAGGGTGAGGACATTGGCGGTGACACTACCTCAGACCTCGTCAGTTTCAAGTTCTTAGGCTGGGTTGCGGAGCAGCATGTGCCCGAAGGCGGCGAATCTGCTGTCGATCCGCGATACATTCGCAGTGATGTCTACGAAGCTGCAAACGAGGCTAACAGCCTCTAACCCTTGGGCTGGCCTTTGAAAAGTATTAAGGCCGGCCATGGGGTGCAACTTTGCACCGCATCTCAGATTGCGCAGCAAGGAGACACGTAATGGACGCAGTACAACTTATTGCATCATTGTGCGCCGCATACAATGAATACGGCAAGCCTGACGACCTCAACCAGTTCCAGTTCGCTATCAAGGAAGCGAATGACATCCTTGAAACGACCCATGTCACAGTAAGTAGCGATAACTACATGGGCCGCTGGACCTTTAAAGTTATTGCGTACGAGCAGAACAAGATCGCGCACGCCTATGTTTATGGTATGTTTAAGTATGGTCGCGAACCTATTGAGTACATATCGGGTCGCGATTGGGTGATTTCAGACATCAGTGCGGACGACCTCAGAATCACGGCCTTGGTAGAATTCATGGCCGAATTCTTCAACCGATTGCTGAATGGTGGCGTCGATGAATCCTGACATAGACGATGAGGAGGATGCACCCCGCAAGGTACAGCAAATCAAGCCTAAGAGCGGGTGCATACACTGCCGCGGCACAGGCGAAATCACAGACTGGGTGCCTTACGGCAGCACCACAGTCCCGATGCGCAGCTTTTGTTCCTGCGTTGAGGAGCAGATAGAAGATGATGACGTAGAAGTAGAAATAGTTACTGCTAAGTAGCAGCCTTGTGTGGCTGTATAAGCTTTGTACAGCTCTATACGGCCACAAAGGGGTGCATACTTGGCACCGTTCACAGATTTAAGGAGCAGTTATGAAAGAACAACCTGAAGTAGTCTGGAAGTTTGATGATGATAGCGGCCAGTACAGCAGAGAGTATTTCTTAAATACCTTTGCACCCGCCATCAACCCATCATGGGACGCCTTCACGCCGGGCACTGAGTTCCGCGTGCGCGTTCCGCATATCGAAAACGGGGTGCGTTTCTTTACAACAGCAGCGTTTACGTTCCAAGGTTGGATGCTTAGTTGCAAGCCAGGCTACCTGTTCACTGACATCGATGTCGTAGAAAAACTAAGGAGATAAGACATGGACATTGGACTACTAACTGCGGCGGACCGCTACTTAGCTCACGCTAAGTATGAGATGACAAGTAGTGCTAAGTCAAGGGTCAGTAAATCTGCCAACGGCCAGTTCATGGCAACGCTGTATTGCACCGTTCAGTGGAACAACGGCGACGGTGATGACGTAAATTGTCACGTCTTTGTTATAGAGAGTGGCAACGGTTACTACTACTCAAGTGTGCGCGTCGACGGTGAAGGGTGCGAAAGCACTGAGCT
>Ga0137464_1000738_pt1 | contig 10396 bp, 5 predicted proteins | sample EasRivERMGT814_2_FD_102306 | JGI IMG/M metagenome (GOLD analysis project Ga0137464, IMG submission 102306) | Soil microbial communities from meander-bound floodplain in the East River, Colorado, USA - East River MetaG ERMGT814_2 | ecosystem: Environmental > Terrestrial > Soil > Floodplain ...
CTGCCGCCGCAGCGCCTCTTCGTGACGCACCCGCTCGGAGATGTCGCGCGCGATGACCGTGTACGTGCGGCCGGCGGCCGTGTCGAGGCACGAAACCGACGCCTCGATCGGAAACGTCTCGCCGCCGGCGCGACGCCCGGTGAGCGGGTGCGGCCGCGCCTTGGCTCCGTCGTCGCCGGCGTCGCGCTGGCTTGCCGCCGCGCAGATCGCATCGATCCCGTCGACGCCGGCTCCTTCGATGAATCGCTCGACCCGCGCGCCCGCCGCGTCGAGCATTCGCGTCGCGAACATACGCTCGGCCGCGCCGTTGAACATCGAGATCCGCCCCTCGGCGTCGAAGACGACGATCGCGTCCATCGCCGAGCCGACGATCTCGCGCACCCGGGCTTCCGATTGGAGCATCTCGCGCATGTGCCGTAGCTCGAGCGCCTGACGCTCGATGTCGCGCAACCGATGCTCCTGCTCGCTGAGCCGGCGCTGCTTCAACGACAGGTCGACGAACACGTTGACCTTCGATCGCAGGATTTCCGGCTGGAACGGCTTGAAGATGTAGTCGACGGCACCCACCGAGTAGCCGTGGAAGACGTACTCCTGGTCCTTGCTGATCGCCGTCAGGAAAATGATCGGGATGGAACGCGACCGCTCCCGCGCCTTGATGAGTTGCGCTGTCTCGAACCCGTTCATCCCCGGCATCTGCACGTCGAGCAGAATGACCGCGAAGTCCTGTTCGAGGAGGCAACGCAGCGCCGCTTCGCCGGACGAGGCCCGCACGAGCCGCTGGCCGAGCGGTTCGAGAATCGCCTCGAGGGCAAGGAGATTCTCCGGCCGGTCGTCGACGATGAGGATGTCGACCTGCTCGCGGGCGGCGGCTGTCATTGCACGCGCGCCTCGCTCGCCGGCGCGGCGCCGGGCAGCCCCGCGAGGTGCTTGGCGATCTCGCCGATCGTCAAGGCACGCGCCTCGGGCACCTCGCGCAATGCCATCGCCGGCATCGTCGGACTCTCCGCGCTGTCCGGACGCTGCACGAGCACCAACCCGCCGCGGTCCGCGATGCGCCGCAGCCCGCGCGCGCCGTCGGCGTTTGCCCCGGTCAGCACGACGCCGACGGTGCGCTCGGCGTAGCTGTCGGCCGCGGACGCCAGTGTCACGTCGATCGACGGCCGGCTGAATCGCACCGGCTCTTCCGTCGATAGCGCGAACGAGCCGGGCTCGATCAGCAGGTGATAGTCGGCCGGAGCGATATACACGTTGTGCCGCGCGATCCGCGTCTTGTCTTCCACCTCGCTCACGCTCAGCCGCGTGCGATCCTGGATGAGGGACGCGAGCAACGCGTCCGACTCGCGGTGCCGGTGTTGCACCAGCACGATGGGTAGCTCGAACTCCGGCGGTAGCGAGCCGACGAGCTCGCGCAGCGCGGCGAGGCCTCCCCACGACGTTCCGACGACGACGATCTCGTATGCCACGCCTACCCGATCTTCCGATAGAGTTTGTCGCGCGCGTGCAGCTTTTCGTAGCAAGCCTCGTACTGCGCCCCGCGCAGCGACTCCTTGCTCCCCAGCACCAGGATGCCGAACGTGACGAGACTGTCGTAGAAGAGCCGGTGTACGCGGTTCTGGAGCTCACGATCGAAATAGATGAGCACGTTCCGGCAAAAGATCACGTGGAACTCGCTGAACGACCGGTCGGTGACGAGGTTGTGCTGCGAGAACGCCACCGTGCGCGTGAGCGACGGACTGAACAACGCGCCGTCGTACATCGCCGTGTAGTACTCCGAGAACGACCGCGTGCCGCCGGCCCGGATGTAGTTCTCGGTGTACTCCTGCATTCGCGTCAGCGGGAAGATCCCCGCCCGCGCCTGTTCGAGTACGACCGCGTTGATGTCCGTCGCATAGATGCGCGTGCGGTCGAGCAGGCCCTCTTCCTCGAGCACGATCGCCGTCGAATACACCTCCTCGCCCGTCGAGCAGCCCGCGTGCCAGATTCTGATGAACGGGTACGTGCGCAGCAGCGGCACGACGTCGCGCCGGAATACCTGGTAAAACCCCGGGTCGCGAAACATCGCGGTGACGCTGACGGATAGATCGAGAAGCAACCGTTCCATGGCCTCGGTGTCGTGTAATACCCGCGCTTGCAGCTCGGAGATCGAGCTCAGGTGCTCATCTTCGATTCGCTTCCACAGCCGCCGCCGCAGCGACGCGTACGCGTAGGAACGAAAGTCGAAGCCGTAGTGGCGAAAAATGCCCTCGAGCAGGAGCCCGATCTCGACGCGCTCCAGCTCGGGACTATACGACACCGGCGGACCACTGAGCGCCCGCCCCGGATTCAGCGGTACAGCCATACCCGCATCAGACTCAGCAACTGCTCGGTGTCGACGGGCTTCGTGATGTAGTCCGACGCGCCCGCCGCGATGCACTTCTCTCGGTCGCCCTTCATGGCCTTCGCGGTCAAGGCGATGATCGGAAGGCTGCGGAACTCTGCATGCTCGCGCATCGCGCGCGTTGTTTCGTAGCCGTCCATCTCCGGCATCATTACGTCCATCAGGACGAGGTCGAACCGCCCCGGACCCTCCTCTCCCTCAGCGGCGGGCGGGGACTCGAGCATCCTGATCGCGTCGCGCCCATTCTCGGCGAATGCCACGCGCATCCCATGCTCCTCGAGCATGCTCGTTAGCGAAAAAATGTTGCGGACGTCGTCGTCCACGACGAGCACGCGCTTCCCGGCGAATACAGCGTCGGTGTTGTGGAGCCGCTCGAGCATTCGACGCTTCTGTTCCGGCAGCCGCGCCTCGACGCGATGCAGGAAGAGCGCCGTTTCGTCGAGCAAACGCTCCGGCGACTTCACGTCTTTCACGATGATCGTCTCGGCGAACTTGCGCAGGCGCGTCTCTTCCGTCGAGCTCAGGTCCTTTCCCGTATAGATGATGATCGGAAGATCCTGCATCGCCGGATCCGACTTCACCGTCTCGAGCAGATCGAATCCGTCCGCGCCTTGGGACAGGCCAAGATCCAGCACCATGCAGTCGAAATGCGTTTCGCTGAGCGCCGTCAGCGCTTCGTCGGCCGACGCGACCGCCGTGATCGCCACGTCCTCGTGGGCGATGAGCTCGACCATGCTGTTGCGCTGCGCCTCGTCGTCTTCGACCACCAGCAGGTGTTTGACCTGCTGGTCGATGAACTTGCCGATCTTGTTGAACGAATCCTCCAGCGCCTCCTTCGTCACCGGTTTCTCCAGGTAGGCGATCGCGCCCGCCTTGAGCCCGTGCTGCCGTTCGCGGATGCCCGAGATGATGTGCACCGGGATGTGCCGCGTATCCGGGTGATGCTTCAGGCGATCGAGCACGCCCCACCCGTCCATCCCGGGCAGGTCGATGTCGAGGGTGATTGCGTCCGGCCGATAGGCATGCGCCATCCGCAATCCCGTATCGCCGTCCAGCCCCACCAGTCCCTTGAATTCCTTGTCGCGCGCCATGTCCAGCACGATCCGCGCAAAGCTGGTGTCGTTCTCGATCACCAGCACGACGCGGTCGCCCGGCTCGATCGAATCGCGGTCGTCGTCGAATGCGGGGATCGGGACTCGGGACCGGGGAATCGTGGGCCGCAGTCGCTCAGGTTCCGGCGCGATGAGCGCCACGCCTGTGCCCGGACTCGGCCGGAGGCTCGGAGACTGCGCCACTCGCTCCGGCACGCCCCGATTCCCGATTCCTGACTCGCGATTCCCGAATCCCGAATCCCGAATCCCCGCTCCCGACGCGGGCAGGTACAGCGTGAACGTGCTGCCCTTTCCTTCCGTGCTTTCGACGCGAATCTCGCCGCCGATCAGGCGCGCAATCTCGCGACTGATCGACAGACCCAGACCCGTGCCGCCAAACCGGCGGCTCGTCGTGCCGTCGGCCTGCTGGAATGCCTCGAAGATCAGTTGCTGCTTGTCGCGCGCGATGCCGATCCCCGTGTCCGTCACGGCAAACGCGACAACCCCGCCTTCCGCGCGATCGAGGCTGCGACTCGCGAAGCGACGCCCCGGCTCGGCGCGGCGGATCGACAACGACACGCGCCCACGCTCGGTGAACTTGAACGCGTTGGAGAGCAGGTTCTTGAGCACCTGCTGCAGTCGCTGGCCGTCCGTGCGGAACGGCGTCGGCGCGTCGGGAGCGACGTCGACCGAGAACTCGAGCCGCTTCTGTTCCGCCACCGGCCGGAACGTGCGCTCGACGAAATCGCGCACCTCGCTCGTCGTCACGTTGGTCGGGTGAACTTCCATCTTCCCGGCCTCGACCTTGGAGAGGTCGAGGATGTCGTTGATCAGATTGAGCAGGTCGGTGCCCGACGAGTGGATCGTCTGCGCAAACTCCGTTTGCTTCTTCGACAGCGTGCCCTCTTTGTTCTCCGAGAGCAGTTTGGCGAGGATGAGCAGCGAATTGAGCGGCGTGCGCAGCTCGTGCGACATGTTCGCCAGGAACTCGCTCTTGTACTTGGAGCTGAGCGACAGCTGCTCGGCCTTCTCCTCGAGCGCCACGCGGGCCGATTCCACTTCGCGGTTCTTCTGCTCGACCTTGGCGTTTTGCTCCGCCAGCAGGCTGGCCTTCTCCTCGAGCTCCTCGTTGACCTGCTGCAACTCTTCCTGCTGCTCCTTGAGCAACTCTTCCGACTGGCGGAGCGTCCGCGCCTGCGCCTCGAGCTCGCTGTTCGAGCGCTTCAGCTCTTCCTGTTGCTGCTGGAGCTCCTTCGACTGGCTTTGCAGTTCCTGCGTCAGCTTCTGCGACTGCTCGAGCAGCTCCTCGGTCCGCATGTTCGCCTGAATCATGTTCAGCACGACGCCGATCGACTCGGCGAGCTGGTCGAGGAACGACTGGTGGATCTGGCTGAACGGAAGGAAGCTCGCCAGCTCGATCACAGCTTTGACATCACCTTCGAACAGAATTGGTAGGACAATAATGTTCCGCGGCGGAGCCTCGCCAAGGCCAGATGCGATCTGGATGTAGTCGTCGGGGACGTTCTGCAGGAGGATGGGCTGCTTCTCCAGTGCCGCCTGTCCAACCAGGCCTTCGCCCGGGGCGAACCGGTTCGCCACGTGTTTGCGCGCACGGTACGCATAGCTGGCGATCAGCTTGAGCATCGCGCCGCCCGCGTCCGTGTCGCCGATGAAGAACGCGCCGTGATGGGCCGACACCAGCGGCGTCAGCTCCGACATGATGAGGCGCGACACGCTCTCCAGGTCCTTCTGCCCCTGCATCATGCGGCTGAACTTCGCCAGGTTGGTCTTCAGCCAGTCTTGCTCGCGGTTGCGCTCCGTCGTCTCGCGCAGGTTCGCGATCATCTGATTGATGTTCTGCTTGAGCTCGTCCAGCTCGCCCTGTGCGTCGACCGTGATCTGTCGCGTCAGGTCGCCCTTCGTCACCGACGTGGCGACGTCGGCGATGTTGCGCACCTGCACGGTGAGCGAATTCGCCATCGCGTTCACGCTGTCGGTAAGACCCTTCCACGTTCCCGCCACGCCGGGCACTTCCGCCTGGCCGCCAAGTTTTCCTTCGGTGCCCACTTCTTTCGCCACGCGCGTCACTTCGTCGGCGAACACGCGCAGGCGGTCGACCATGTTGTTGATGGTGTTCTTCAGCGACAGCACCTCGCCCTGGGCCTCGACGGTGATCTTCTGCGACAGGTCGCCGTTGGCCACCGCCGTCGTTACATCGGCGATGTTGCGCACCTGAGTGGTAAGATTCGACGCCAGGCCGTTGACGTTGTCGGTGAGATCGCGCCATACGCCGGCCGCGCCGGGCACCTTTGCCTGCCCGCCCAGCTTTCCTTCGGTGCCGACCTCGCGCGCCACGCGCGTGACCTCTCCCGCAAACGCGTTGAGCTGATCCACCATCGTATTGATGGTGTTCTTCAGCTCGAGGATCTCCCCGCGCACGTCCACCGTGATCTTGCGTGACAGGTCGCCTCGCGCCACCGCCGTGGTGACGTCGGCGATGTTGCGCACCTGCACCGTGAGGTTGCCGGCCATCGCGTTCACGTTCTCGGTGAGGTCCTTCCACGTGCCGCCCACGCCGGGCACGCTCGCCTGGCCTCCGAGCCGACCCTCCGTGCCCACCTCGCGCGCCACGCGGCTCACCTCGTCGGCGAAGATGCGCAGCTTCTCCACCATGTTGTTGATCGTGTCCTTGAGGTCGAGCACCTCGCCCCGCACTTCCACCGTGATCTTCTGCGACAGATCGCCGTTGGCGACCGCGGTTGTGACCAACGCGATGTTGCGAACCTGGTTCGTGAGGTTCGCTGCCATGAAATTCACGTTGTCGGTCAGGTCCTTCCACGTGCCGCTCACTCCCTGTACGCTCGCCTGTCCGCCGAGGATGCCCTCGGTGCCGACCTCGCGCGCCACACGGGTCACTTCGCTCGCGAATGCCGAGAGCTGGTCCACCATCGTGTTGATGGTGTTCTTGAGAGCGAGCACCTCACCCTTCGCTTCCACGGTGATCTTTCGCGACAGATCGCCTTTGGCCACCGCGGTCGTAACGTCGGCGATGTTGCGGACCTGACCCGTCAGGTTGTTCGCCATCGCGTTCACGTCGTCCGTGAGGTTCTTCCACGTGCCCGCGACGCCGGGAACGTTCGCTTGGCCGCCCAGCACGCCCTCCGTTCCCACCTCGCGCGCCACGCGGATGACCTCGCCGGCAAAGGCGCGCAGCTGCTCCACCATCGTGTTGATCGTATTCTTCAGCTCGAGAATTTCCCCGCGCACGTCCACCGTGATCTTGCGCGAGAGATCGCCCTTCGCCACGGCCGTCGTCACATCGGCGATGTTGCGCACCTGGTTCGTCAGGTTCGCCGCCATGAAGTTCACGTTGTCCGTCAGGTCCTTCCACGTCCCGGCGACGCCCGGCACATTCGCCTGGCCGCCAAGGATTCCCTCCGTGCCTACCTCACGCGCCACGCGCGTCACTTCGGCCGCAAACCCCGAGAGCTGATCCACCATCGTGTTGATCGTGCTCTTGAGCTCGAGCACTTCGCCTTTCGCTTCGACCGTGATCTTCTGCGACAGGTCTCCGTTCGCCACCGCCGTTGTAACGAGCGCGATGCTTCGCACCTGATTCGTCAGGTTCGACGCCATCGCGTTCACCGAATCCGTCAGGTCCTTCCACGTGCCGCCGACGCCCGGCACGTTCGCCTGGCCGCCGAGCACGCCTTCGGTGCCGACCTCGCGCGCGACGCGTGTCACCTCGCTGGCGAACGCGTTGAGCTGGTCGACCATGCGGTTCACCGTCGACCCGATTCGGAAGAACTCTCCTTGCACCTGCTTGCCGTCGATCTCCAGCTCCACTTTCTGCGACAGATCGCCTCCGGCCACCGCCTTGATCACGCGGGACACCTCCGACGTGGGCTGCACCAGATCGGTAATCAGGCTGTTCACCGCCTCCACGCCGCTATTCCACTGCCCGCCGGCGCCGCTCATCGTGGCGCGGTCGCGCATCTTGCCCTCGCGCCCCACCGACGTGCTCACACGGCTGATCTCTTCGACCATTCGGCTTTGTTTCGACACCACGCTATTGAAGGCCTCGATGATGTCCGCCATCAACGGGTCGCCGTTCGCGCGAAGCTGCACCGAGAAGTCGCCCGCGTTCACCGCGCGGAGCCCGGCGAGCAGCCGATTCAGCGAACGTTCGCGAGACATCCGCCGGTCCTTGGCCGGCGCGCCGGCCGAGACTTCGACGTCGCTCTCCGATACGGTCTTCTTCGCGGCCCGCTTGCCGCGCCGGGTTCCGCTGCCGTTGCCGCGGTTCGTTCCCGCGGACGGATCTTGATCGAGGATCTCTGGACTGTTGCCGACGCCCACGAGCCCGCTCCTGCAAATGGGGTACGTAGAGCCAATTGCCACCGCCGGTTCGCGATGGGCTTCGAGTGAGGTCGGCCCAGCTATGCAAGAACCGGACACAAGAAAGAGGGCCGCCAAGTGGCGGCCCTCTCGCGTTTTATGGTGTCGTGACCGCGGCGGTCTTTGACTTGCCGCTCTCGGCGGGGATTGCGCCGACCAGCAGACGCACCGGAATTCCCCCGTTGCGGGTTCGCAATCGCTCCTCGAGCGACAGCCTGATTTGTTCGTCGAGTCGCGGCTCCGCCGACAGCACGGCCAGCGTCCATCCGGGACGAGCACGGCGCGCGGCATTCCCCAGATCCGCGTAGAGGTTGCGCAGCCGATCGACGTCGCCGATTCGCACGCCGTACGGCGGATTCGTCACAATCCACCCGCGAGCGACATCGCCGCGCGGACCCCCCGATTCGGCGAGCGCGGACACCGGTTTCACCGAGAACTCGACGTCGTCCGCTACTCCCGCGCGCTCCGCGTTCGCCCGCGCCGCGGCGATCGCGCCCTGATCGCGGTCGGATCCCGTGATTCGCACCGGGCACCGCTCGAGTTGGAACGCTTCCGCCTCGGCGATCAATCGAGGCCACAACCACGGGCTCGTGCCGGGCCAATCGAGAAAGGCGAACCGCCGCTTAGCGCCCGGTGCGATGCGGCGCGCGATCAGCGCCCCTTCTATCGGGATCGTACCGGAGCCGCACATCGGATCGGTCAGATGCGTCTTCCCGGTCCATCCGCTCCCGAGCAACACGCCGGCGGCAAGCGTCTCGCGAAGCGGCGCCTTCGCCAACGCTTGACGGTAGCCCCGCAAATGCAACAATGCCCCCGACGTGTCCGCGCTCACCGTGCAGACATCCTTGAAAACACGAATGACGAAGAGTTGCTCCGCCGGCGCGTCGCGCTCGGGCTCGTCGTCCACGGCGCCGTCCTGCGACGAGAACCGGCTCTCAGCGCCGAGACGACGCTCGATGGATGCCGCGAGGCGCTCGGCGACCGCGTCGCTGTGGTACAGCTTCGATTTCTTGCATGTCACCCGGAGCGAAACCGGCTGGCCTGGCTGGAGAACGCGCTCCCAGGCAATCTTCTTCGCGTGTCGCTCGAGCTCGAAAAACGTTCGTGCGCGAAAGTCGGCGATGCGAACGATCACGCGGCTGGCCGTTCGCATCCACAGGTTTGCCCGCGCGATCGTTTCGAGGTCGCCCATCCAGGCCACTCCCCCCGGCTCCACGGTCGCGCGAACTCCCTGTGGACGCAGTTCTTCGGCCGCGATGGACTCCAGGCCCGGCGCGGTTACTGCGAAGCACGAGAACTGGTTGAGCGGTGAGCTGGGAAGGATCGTTTCCGCCGCGTCGAAGGTATCAACCGCACGAGGATAATAACGTGAACAAAGTTCATCCTGTCGTCATAGCCGTCGCCGTCGCCTCCCTGCTGGCCTGCTCGAGCGCCACTCCGGGCGGCGACCCGGCGACCGCCTCGCTGGATCACGCCCGGTACGCGGCCGCTGAGATCGAGCTCGTTGGAGAAGGCGGATTGGCTGCGTTCGCTACCCGGCATCGCGTCCGCGGCGAGGGGCCAACGTTCCTGTTCACGCGCCATCGCATTTGCTCGGTACCGAGCTGCCAACCGGCGCTCGATTCGGCGGCCGGGGCGCTCGCTACGCGAACCGCCGATTCGCTGTTCGCCGTCGCCGAAGGGCTCGGCCTCTTCGGGCTGAAGGACGACTACGGCATCACTGTCGGCGGCGCCGACATGATCACCTACACGCTTCGCGTGCAGCTCGGCGGACGCACGAAGACCGTTCGTGCCGACGACGGAACCATGCCCGAGCCAATGCGCCGGGTCGCCGAAGCGCTGCGTTCGACTATCGACGCCGCGCGAGCGAAATAGTCCGCTGGGCTGCTGGGCTGCTGGGCTTCTGGAACCGATCATCGTGCGGGACTGACCGAACATCGATCGACCCTGGCCGATCATCACGGGCGTCTTCCCGAAGGCCGCTCGCCATCGACGGCCCGGCGCGTGCCGCTGACGCGTCGACGCTCTCTTCGTGCCGAGCGACACCCGGCTCCGACGAGTCGGCGAGTGCTCGTGGCCAAAAGAGGCCTGTCATTGGTCGAACGATGCGTGATGCCGTTCAATCGACGAACGCACCGGTCCACACATCGCGCGTTCCTGATCAATCTTCTCGCACGCCCGCCCGCGTATCGCGTGTGCGTGATCGCCTGGCGCGCATGTCCGCCCAACCATCGCGCGCTCTCGACCAACAATCGCACGGGTCTGACCAAGTGTCGCGCGGGTCTAACCAACTATCGCGCGGGTCTCACCAACCATCGCGCGCTCTCGACCAACCATTGCACGGGTCTGACCAAGTGTCGCGCGGGTCTCACCAACCATCCCAAGGCGGTGACCAACCATCGCGCCGGTCTCACCAGGCATGGCCCGGCTTTGACCAGCCATCGCGACGGCCTGACACACCATGGGGCGGCGCTAACCAGCCAACGCGACGGTCTGACCAACCCTTGGGCGGCACTGACCAGCCATCGCA
>Ga0137464_1000748_pt1 | contig 10273 bp, 10 predicted proteins | sample EasRivERMGT814_2_FD_102306 | JGI IMG/M metagenome (GOLD analysis project Ga0137464, IMG submission 102306) | Soil microbial communities from meander-bound floodplain in the East River, Colorado, USA - East River MetaG ERMGT814_2 | ecosystem: Environmental > Terrestrial > Soil > Floodplain ...
GCGCGGCGCCGCTCGGCCGGCGGCAGCAGCTCGCTCGGGGGAATCGCCGTGCGCGCGGGGCGGTAGGGCTCGGCGCCCGCGAGCACCGCGCGAGCGGCCGGCCAGCCGCTCAGGCCGGGGCCCAGGATGCCGATGCCTTCAATGAACGCGCGCATCGCCGATCACGAGGCTGCAGTTGCTGCCGCCGAAGCCGAAGGAATTGGTGAGGACGCGCCGCACGCGCGCTTCGCGGGTCTCGAGAACATAGTTGCTTTTCAGCGCGGGGTCGACGCTGCGGGTGTGGGCGCTGCCCGGAAGGAGGCCGTGCCGCAGGGCCAGCATCGAAATGATCGCCTCGGTGATCCCGGCGGCGCCGAGCAGGTGTCCGGTAGCGCCCTTAGTCGAGCTCGCGGGCGTTTTCCGGCCGAACAGCTCGACGACCGCGGCGTCCTCGGCGGCGTCGTTCGAGGGCGTCGCCGTGCCGTGGAGATTGATGTAGTCGATGTCCGCGGCGTCGAGCCGCGCCGAGGCGAGCGCGCGCTGCATGGCGAGCTTCGCGCCCGCGCCCTCGGGGTGCGGCGCCGACATGTGGTACGCATCGGAGCTTTCGCCGACGCCGAGGAGTATCGGGGCATCGGCGCTTGCTCCGGCATGCGGTTTCTCGAGCAGGGCAAAGCCCGCGCCTTCTCCGAGCGAGATGCCGTCACGCTCGCGGTCGAACGGCCGGCACGGGCGGCGCGAAGTGAGCTCAAGCGAGCGGAAGCCGTAGAGCGTGGTCAGGCACAGCGAATCCGCCCCACCGACCACCGCGGCATCGCAGGCGCCGGCCGCGATCATGCGCGCGGCGTTGCCGAAGACCTTGGCGGTGGACGAGCATGCGGACGACACGACGAACGAAGGTCCCGCCAGTCCGAGATAGCGTCCGACAAAATCGCCGAGCGAGTAGGTGTTGACCGTCGCGTGGTAGCGCAAGCCGCGCGGCAGCGACCCGCTCGCCGGATCGCGCCGCCGATAGGCGAGCTCGGCCTCGTGGATCCCGGAGGTGCTGGTGCCGATGAATACGCCGATGCGCCCTGCGCCATAACGGCTACGCGCCGCCGAAACGGCGGTGCTGAATCCGTCCGCCTCGAGGGCGATCTGCGCAATGCGGTTGCTGCGGCAGTCGTAGGCTTCGAGCCCGCGCCGGATTCCCGCCTCCTCGACACCGGGGACGCTCCCGACCCAGGTGTCGATGGCCGCGGTCTCGAATTCGCACGGCGCGAGCCCTGAGCGCTTCGTGCGCAGCGCATCGAGCACGGCATCGCTTCCCGCGCCGAGGCAGTTGACGATGGAAAACCGTGTGATCAGGAGTGGCTGCATGCGGCCGGAAGCGAAACGCACTTGAGGCCGCGCGCGGCGAGCTGCTCGAGCAGGGCGGGCAGGACGGCGAGCGAAAGCGGCTCGCTGTCGTGCAGCAGGAGCACGTCGCCCGCCGCGAGCCCGGAGGTGAGGCGCCCGAGCACCCTGGCGGGGTCGCGCTCAACGGTGTCCAGGCCGCGGCGCGTCCACGAGACGTAGCGCAGCCCCAGGGGCGCGAGCACGAAGCCGAGCAGCGGGCTGCGGAAGCCGGCCGGCGCGCGGAAGAACTGCGGCGCTCGCCCGGTGATGGCGGCGACGGTGGCCTGCGCGCGCTCGACCTCGCGCCGCAGGAAGGAGATGCCATAGAAGGCGAAGGCGTGGGAATGGCGGTCGCTGTGGTTCTCGACGCTGTGGCCGCGGCGCACGATCTCGCGCACGATCTCCGGATGCGCCCGCGCCCTTTCGCCGACGCAGAAGAAGCTGGCCTTGGCCTGGTAGCGCTCGAGGAGCTCGAGGATGCGAGGCGTCAGCTCCGGATGCGGGCCGTCGTCAAACGTCAGGCACACCTGCCGGTGCGCGGCGGCGGCGGCCGGGAGCCGGCTCAAGTTCGGCCCGAGCAGGCGGCCGCGCACGTGAAACACCCCGGCGGCGAGGACCAGATGGTTGGCGACGATCACCGCAGCAACCCAGGGCCACATCCCGGGCGCGAGCGCGAGGACGATCACGCCGGCTGCGTGCACCAGGATGGAAACGCGGATCACGGGCGTCATGCCGGCATCGGGAAGAGCGGCTTTTCAAGCACGGCCCGCCACAATTGAATCCAGGTCGGCCAATCGTGCGCGCCCGGCATCCTGATCACGCGCTCGGCCGGCAGCTGGCGGGCAAGCATCTCGCTCGCCGCAGCATAGCGGTCGCTCGCGCCGAATCCGAGATAGGCGCCGGGAAACCATTCCGCGTCGGCCGGTTCGAGCGCATCGGGGCCGCGCGAGCCGAGAAACGGCGCGAGCAGGATCATCGCCTCGAGCTCGGACGCGCGCCGGCGCGCAAGGGAGATGCAGCCATAGCCGCCCAGCGAGATTCCCATGAGCCAGATGCGAGCGTAGCCGTTGGCGCGCATCGGCGCGATGACGTCCGCCGCAAGGCGCTCGCCCACGCTGCCCTCGAGGTAGTAGTCCGCGTCGGCGTCCATGACCGCGACGTCGAGTGGCGATCCCCGCTCGCGAACCGCGGCCACGAAGCCCCGGTCTACCAGGTCTTGCGCGCAAGCCTTGGCGGGCGGCAGCATGACGAGCAGATTGCCGGGCGCGCCCGGGACCCGGTCATGAAGCGCGCGCATAGGCCCCTTCGGTCCCGGATGGCCTGCTCAGGATCGCCGAGAACGCGAGCGCCATCGCCGCGCCGATGCCGACGGTGGAGCCGATGGCGTTCAGCACCGGCACCGAGGAGAACGCGAGCAGACCGAACCCGATCACGGTGGTGACGGCGGCAAACACGAGGGACAGGAGGGTGCGGCCGCGGTCCTGGACAGGGGCCGCACGATCGAAGAACAGCGAATAGTTCGACCCGACCGCCACCACGAGCAGCAGCCCGACGAGGTGGAAAATGGAAAGCTCGTGGCCGCCGAGTGCAAGCAGCCCGCAGGTCACGAGCGCCGCGGCGGCGAGCGGCGCCACCACGTCGAACACGCGCCGCGGCGAGCGCAGCGCGGCGAGCAGGAGCGCGACGATCGCGGCGGCGCCCAGCAGGGAATTGATCTGCGCCTCGCGCAGATAGCCGCGATAGAGCTCGTCCAATTCCTGCCGCAGGTCGAGAAGCACGCCGGCCGAAGTTCCCGCCACGGCGTCGGCGATGGCCTTGGCATCACTCACCCCGCGCAGCGGCAGCATCGCCGCCCAGCCAGTGGGCCGCTTCACGAGCAGCGCATCCAGCCTGAGCGCGAGGCTCGTGCCCTGCAGGCTCGCACGGTCGAGCAGCGGCATGGTGCGCGCGGCGCCGACGTCGCGCACGAAGGGCTCGAACACGTTCGGGCGGAAGGCGAGCCCTTTCTGAGCCTCCTGCAGATTTTGCCGCAGCGTCGGCGGCGGCGGTAGCGCCGCCTGGCGCTCGCGTTGCGCCGCTTCGCTCGGCAGGTAGGCGGCGGGCGAATCGAAGCCCTGCAGCCAGCCTTTCGCCACCGCATCGCGCAATGCCAGCGCGGCCCGCTCGCTCGCCTGCAGCGCGGCCTGCTCGTCCGCGGCGTGCACGACGACGAGATAGCGCGGGTCCGGGGCGCCGAGGTCCTGGCGCAGCTCGCGGTCGAGCGCCTGCTCGCGCGGCGAGATCGGGCTCAAGCTCGCGAGCGAGCCGCTCCACAAGGGCTGCGGGCGCAGCAGAAGGAATGCGACTGCGGCCGCGAGCAGGACGACCAGCGCATGGCGCAGCCGGGGCGCCGCGCGCGCGAGCGCCATGACCCTCGGCGCGAATCCCGCTACGGCGGCGACGGTGAATCCGCGCGGCAGCCACGCAGGCAGGGCCCACCGCGTCACGCCGGCGGCGACGACGAGCCCGGCAATGGAGAAAAGGCCAAGCTGCGCAAGACCGGTGAAGCCGGAAAAGAGCATCGCGCTGAACCCGCAGATCGACGTAGCCAGCCCGAGCCGCAACGTCGGCCAGATGCGCTCGAAAGTGCTCTGCGCCGTCGCGCCGGGCGCGTTCTGCGTGAAGAGATAGATCGCGTAGTCCACGGCCTCGCCGATCAGCGTCACGCCGAAAGCGAGCGTGATGCCGTGCACCGAGCCGAACGCGAGGCTGACGGCGGCGACGCCGGCGAGCGCGCCGCTCGCCACCGGCAGCAGCCCGAGGCCGAGGACGCGCACCGAGCGGTAAAGCGCGATCAGCATGGCGGCGATCAGTACGGTGGCGATGAGCGAGAACCGCCACGCGTCGGCGCGGATCCTGTCGCGGCTCGCGACCGAAAAGACGCCAGGCCCGGTCACTTGCAGCCGGGCGTCGGCGCCGGCGCCCGCGGCCGCGAACGAATCCTGGATCAGTCCCAGCGCGCGCTTTTGCGCGTCGATGTCCGAGGCCGCGGCGCGTGTCTGCGCGACGAGGAGCGCGCGGCGGCTATCCTCCGAGAACCATACGCCCCCGTGCAGCCGCGGGCGCGTCGCCGGTGCGAGCTCTTCGAGCAGGCGCAGCAGCTCGCCCCCGGGATCCGCTGCCGACAATCGCTGCAACAGCACGCCGGCGGGCGACGCGAGCTGCGCGAGCAGCTCCTCCAGGCTCGCCCGCAGGCCCACCGCCGAGAAGCGTTCGGCCTTCACCGCGGTGCTGAGAAGGTAGCGGTGGCGCCAGACGAGATCGCGGTCCTTCTCGAAGCCCGCCTCCTCGCCGTTGTTCACCGCCGCGAATTCGCGCGAGGCGCGCAGTGAAGCCGCGAGGCGCTTGCTGAGCTCCGCGAGCCGATCGGGGGAGTCCCCCTGAACCGCGATCAGGGTCAGCCGCGACACCACGCCGTCGCGCAGCTGCTCGACCAGCGCCTGCTGGACGGGGGAGGGCGATCGCGGCAGAAAGGCCGACAGGTCGGTGCTGAACTCGGTGCGCGCGATGACCGCGGCGCACGCCGCGGCGCCTGCGATCCACGCCGCAAGCGCCCAGCGCGCGGCCGGGCTCACCCGGCCTCCCGGGTAACCTCGGTCACCGAGCGGTCGCCGCCGGCTTCGTCGATCTCGATCCGGTTGACCCAGGTGCCGCTGCCGCCGACGCGGATCTCGCTCGCCGCCTGCCGCATGCGCGGCTCCTTCGGCCTGAGCCGCAGGCGCCACGCGCCCGCGTTGCCCTCCAGGCGCACTTCGTAGAATCGCTGCAAGGTCGCCAGGTCCCCGTTGAGCGTGGAACGCATGCTTTCCACGAAGGCCCACAGCACCGGGTGCTCCTGCAGCGCGAAGGTGCGACGCTGCCCCTTGTCTTTGCGCTCGACGATCAGACGCTCGCCCTCCAGGATCAGGCTTTCCTGTCGTGGCGACGTCATGTGCTTCTCGAGCCTGCCCGGCGCGACGTAAACCAGCGTGCCCGAGGATTCGAGCGGCGCGTTGAGCATCGCGAAGTGCTTGCGCTCGACGAACCTGCCGCGCGCGCTCTTGACCTGCGCGAGGTCTTTCATCAGCCGCTCGAGCACGAGCGTCGGCTTGTCCTGCGCTTGCGCGGGCGCAAGGCACCCCAGGGCCAGGACCGCAGCCGCGAGCCTATGCCCAGTAATCATAGAAGTTGAACCAGTTGTACGGGGCCTCGCGGCAGCGGTGCTCGAGGCGCTTCGCGTAGCGCTCGACCCAGGGCCGCACCGACTCTTCGCGGTTGCGCCGCTCGAGCGGAATTGCATCGGCGAACGGCTCCAGGTGGATATCGTAGCGCCGGCCGCCGCGGTAGATGCCGAAGAACAGGACCACCGGCGCCTGCACCAGCCCCGCGAGCAGCAGCGGGCCGAGCGGAAAGCGGGCTTCGCCGCCCAGGAACTCGCAGCGGCAGGTGCGCTCGCTCCTCCATGCCCGGTCGCCGAGTATGCCGACGATCTCTCCGCGCGCGAGGCATTCGTGCACGCGCAGCAGCGCGTCCGGGCTACCGAGCGGGATGACGCGCGCCTCGGCGCCCGGCGCAAGCGGGCGCAGCACGCTGTTCAGCTTCCCGGCGTTGTCCACGTACATCAGGATGTTGATCGGCGGCACGCCTTCGCCGGGTCCGCACGCCCGCAGCACCTCGAAGCTGCCGAGGTGCGACCCGAGGAGGATACAGCCGCGGCCGTCGCGCAGCAGCGCCTGCGTCTCTAAGCCAGCGTGGATTTGCACGTCGTAGGAAGAGACCCTGCCCGCCAGGAAATAGACGCGATCCTGGATGGTCGAGGCGAAGGTGTAGTAGTGGCGAAACACGTTGCCGAGCGTCGCGCGCCGGCCGAGGACGCGCCGCAGGTAGCCGGCCGAAGCGCTGCGCGCGCGCGACGAGAACAGGACGAAGTAGGCGCAGATCGGATAGAGCAGGATCCGGCCGAGAGGCCGGCCGAGCGCGAGCACCAGCCAGACCGCGAGGCGTATCGCGAGCCGGCTGCCGCGCTCGGGGTGCTCGACCCACTCGGGAGGCGCAGCTACTCGGCCGGGCTGGCGGAGCATTCCACTTCGCCCACGAGCACGGTATTGCCCTTCACAGCGCACTCGAACTTGATGGAGCCTAAGCCGTCGCTGAACTCGATGAGCACCTCGTCGCCGGGCCGCGCGGGAGAGGGAAACTTGGCTCGCCGGATGCGATACGGCGCGAGGCTTACGCCGAGGTCGGCTTCGATCAGCCGCACCGCCTCGCTCAGCAGGACCGCGCCCGGGATGACCGGGTTGCCGGGAAAATGGCCTTGCGCGGCGGGATGCTGAGCGCTCAGCCGCTGCCGAATTGTCGCCACGTCAGCCGACTTTCGCCACGAGGCTGTCGAGTTCGGCGCGCGGCAGCTTTCCCGTCTCCGTGCGCGGCAGCGACTCCACGATGCACAGCGGCCGCGGAAGGAACGCGGGATCGATACGCTGCCGCAGCGCCGCCAGGATGGTCTCGGCAGTGAGCCCGGGGGCGACCGCGAAAGCGGCCAGCCGGGTGACGCCGCCCGGGTCGTCGGCCGGCACGACGAACGCGCCGTCGCGTACGCCGGGAATCGAGGTCAGGTGATGGTTGAGGCTGGCGAGCGAGGTGCGCTTGCCGGCGACGTTGACGAGATCCGCGGTCCTGCCGTGCAGCAGGAAGCGGCCGCGCCCGCGCAGCTCGATGACGTCGCTCAGCAGGAACTCCATGGGCGCCTGCCCGCCCTTCACCCAAGTGCCTTTCTCGTCCTGGCGCATCGTGAGGTGGGGGAAGAGTTGCCATTCGGCCGATTCGCTCGGGCGCCGCGTCGCCACCAGTCCCGCCTCCGTGCAGCCGTAAATCTCGTGCAGGGGAGCGCCCAGCCGCGCCTCGGCTTCGACAGCGAGCGGCGTCGGCAGCGGCGCGGTGGAGGACAGGAGGAAATCCAGCGACGGCAGGGCGGTTGCGTCCGCCAGCAGCGCACGCAGGTGGACCGGCGTGGTCACCAGGCCGCGCGGCCTTGGCAGCGCCTCGAGCTCGGCGCAGATATCCGCCGGAAAAAACGGGCGCCCGCCATGCAGCACGAGCGCGCCCTGGAGCGGCAGGAGCACCGTGGATTCCAGGCCGTACAGGTGCTGCGGCGGCACGGTGCCGAGGATCGCCATGCCCGGGAAGTCGCGGATGCGCAGGCGCTCGATTTCGGCGATCGCCGTCGCCACCAGAGCGCCCCAGGACTTGGGATGCGGCACGGGATCGCCGGTCGAGCCGGAGGTAAATACGATGGCGGCGATGCGCTCCTCCGGTATCGCCGGGACCGCGGGCGACGGGACGCCGCGTCCACCGTCGGCCGCTGCGAAGTCGTCGTCGAGGCAATAGAGATCCGGGTAGTCGCGAACCAGCCTCTCGATCACGTCGGGCGTGTGGGTGGGCGGCATGAGGCTGATCTGGCCGCGCACCAGCGCCGCCGCAAAGCCGGCGGTGAAGCGAAAACGGTCCGTGCAGAGGTTGATGACGTATCGGCGATCGGGAAGCGCCGCCGCGAGGCGCGCGACCTCGGCCAGAAATTCTCCGGCGCGCACGAGCTCGCCTCGCCGCTGCGCGAAAAGCGCATTCGGATCGTGGCGAACGAGGGGCTGAGCGGCCATCGGCGACGCCTCAGCGCGACAGCAAGCTCGACGCGCGGTCCTTCGCGTAAGCCTGTATCGCGGTGGCAATCGACGACTGCGGCAGGTGGCGGTAGCGGATCACGCGATACAGGTAGTCGAGCGCGAACATCAGCCCGACGAGCGGGAAGCTGAGCACGTTGATGAACAGCGACCAGCTCTCGAGGGATCCATAGGCGAGGAGAAGCGCGGAGCCCGCGAGCTGCGCCGCGAAGAACACGCACCACGCGGCCGTGAGCCTGCGCGTGTAGCGTTCCATGGCCGGCGGCAACGTAGCCCCGTGCGCTTGGCGCGCGAGGCGCGCCAAGCGGGTAATGATGGCTTCCCGCCCGGGGAGCAGCGTGCGGCCAAACAGCCACAGCATGAAGGAATACGCCGCGGCGTGAGGCACGCCGTAGAGCACCGTGGTCCCCAGCCCCGTGCCGTGCGCGAGCAGCCAGATGGCGCCGGCGGCGCCGGCGACGATGAGGAGCCACAGCATCCGGTTCTGCGAGCGCGCGATGAGCCAGCAGCCCAGGGCCGCCATCGGCGCCATCACCAGGAGGGTTCGCGCCGGATCGCCGGCGCTGCCGGCGAGCGCGACATGGATCAGGATCGGGTAGCCGACGATGGCGGCGGCGGCCAGCATCTTCCAGGCGATGCCGGCGGCGCGCGCCATTTCAGGGCGCCCGGTGCGCCTGGATGTGCTGGCTGAGACTGCGCAGGGAACTGAAGATGCTTGCGTTGTTCTTGTTGTCGGACCGCAGCTTGACGCCGTAGGCCTTGGAGATCGCGAGCGCGATCTCGAGCACGTCGATCGAGTCGAGGCCCAGCCCGTCGCCGTACAAGGGCGCCGTCGGGCTGACTTGCGCCGGCTCCATTTCCAGCTTGAGGGTGGTGACGATGACGCGGGCCAATTCCAGCTCTTCCGCGGTCAGCGCGTCCGTCTGCGGAGCAATCTCTGTGGTGACGATGCTCATGTTTCGCTCCAATGGCCGTTGGGCTCTTTGATCGGATTATACGGGCGATTCAGCGGGCGATTCAGAGTGCGCCTACAATACCAAAGCCAAAGCAGATCATATGGTTAATCACCGCTGCGACGTGCTGGTGATCGGCGCGGGTCCTGCCGGTTCGACCGTGGCTGCGCTGCTCGCCGAACGCGGGCGCGAGGTCGTGATCCTGGAAAAAGAGCGCCACCCGCGCTTTCATATCGGCGAGTCGCTGCTGCCGCTCAACCTGCCGCTGTTCGAGCGGCTGGGGGTCGCAGCGGAGATCCAGCGCATCGGCATGCCGAAGCTCGGCGCGGAGTTCGTCTCTCCCTGGCACAAGCAGCCGGTGACCTTCGACTTTGCCCACGCGCTGGACAAGTCCTTTCCTTCCGCCTACCAGGTGCGCCGCTCCGAATTCGATGAGATCCTCTTCAAGAACGCGGTGCGCAAGGGGGCACGCGCGCTCGAGGCCTGCCGCGTGACGAGCGTGGAATTCACGCCGCAGGGCGCCGCGGTGACGGCGCGGCTCGAAGACGGAGCCGAGCAGCGCTGGGACACACGGTTCGTAGTGGACGCGTCCGGCCGCGACACTTTTCTCGCCAGCAAGATGGGGATCAAGCGGCGCAACCGCAAGCACAACAGCGCGGCCATCTACGGTCACTTCACCGGCGCGAAGCGGCTGCCGGGCAAGGCCGAAGGAAACCTCACCGTGTTCTGGTTCGAGCACGGCTGGCAGTGGTTCATTCCGCTGGCCGACGGCACGACCAGCGTCGGTGCGGTGTGCTGGCCGTACTACATGAAGACGCGCAGGACCGGCACCGACCAGTTCTTCCTCGACACGATTGCGCTGTGCCCCGCGCTCGCGGAGCGGCTGCGCGACGCGCAACTCACGGCGCCGGTCACCGCCACCGGCAACTACTCCTACGTTGCCGAACGCACCATGGGCCGAAACTACGTGATGCTGGGCGATGCCTATACCTTCATCGATCCGGTGTTCTCCACCGGCGTGCTGCTCGCGATGCAAAGCGCCTTCGCCGGCGCGGACACCATCGAAACCTGCCTCGACCATCCGGCGAAGGCGCAGGCGGCGCTCAAGCGCTTCGACGCGATGATGCGGCGCGGCCCGGGGGTCTTCTCCTGGCTCATCTACCGGGTCACGACGCCGGCATTGCGGGAGCTGTTCATGAAGCCGTCCAACCGGTTCCGCGTGCAGGAGTCGCTGATTTCCGTGCTGGCCGGCGATATCTACCGCGACAC
>Ga0137464_1000753_pt1 | contig 10223 bp, 6 predicted proteins | sample EasRivERMGT814_2_FD_102306 | JGI IMG/M metagenome (GOLD analysis project Ga0137464, IMG submission 102306) | Soil microbial communities from meander-bound floodplain in the East River, Colorado, USA - East River MetaG ERMGT814_2 | ecosystem: Environmental > Terrestrial > Soil > Floodplain ...
AACCGCGCCACCTCGTCGGGCGGCGCGTCGAGGTGTTCGTCGTGCGGCCAGGGCGGAAGAATCCGCGTCGTCTTCAACGACGCTCCCTGTTTCACGGCGCGTTGGTGCATGAACCGGTCGAGCACCACGACGGTTTGCGCCCGCCTGTAAACCTGACGGTTCAGCCACCGCCACGCGCGCGTGATGAGCGAGCGCTCGGACACCGCCCGCAACGCCACGAGCTGATCCGGATTGATGTCCATCACCCAGTACACGTACTGAATCCCGCGCAGCACCCTCGCGGCCGGTCCGAGGAACGGCGCGAACGGTGGCGCGTCGCTCACGAGCAGGAGATCGGGCCGACGCCCGAGAAAAATCCGAGTCGCCGCCTGTGCAGTGAACAGCGACGCACCGAGCACGCGGTGGGCGAGGCTCGCCTTACCAAATGACGACAGGGGAAGCCGAATCACCCGCGTGCCGTCGGCGAGCGTCGTGCTCTCGAAGCGCTTGGACGGGTCGTCGAAGTCGCGTCCTCCGGTGAGCACCGTCACCGCCCAGCCGCGCTGTCGCATCGTCGCCGCAACGTCGGCCATGTGCTGTCCCAGGCTCGCGCTGTCGGGCGGAAAGACGTGTGTGACGATCAGGAGCGACCGCGGCGCCGATCCGTCGCCGCCGCCCAGTCCTTGCGCGCCACTCGCGTCTTCGACAGACACCGGCTCATGACCGCGCGCGGCCATCGAGATCAGAGGAAAGAACGCCACGCGAGGCCTACGGCGTCCGTCGAGCAACCGGCGCTCGTTGGGCGGCCGGGGTCTCTTCGTCTCCATCCGGACTTCCGGCCTGCGTCGTCGATGCGTTCGTCTGGCTCACATCGGCGATGCGCCCGCCGTTGTTCGTCGCGGCGCCGACGACGCTCCACAGCGTTTCCCCCATGACTCGGTGACCGACCGCGTTCGGATGCCCGCTCGCCGGCGGACCATTCAAGAACCCTCGCGCGAACCGGGAGTGCCGCTCCAGCTCGCGGTGCATGCCGTCGTGTGTCGAAGCGCAGGCGATCCCTTCCGCCGTGCACGCGCTCAGCAGCGCGGCGCCCAACGTATCCGGCGCGTCCTCGCCGGGGCGCAACGTCGCGACGTACAGCACGGCGACGCGCGAGCCGTACGCGCGGTGCAGCGCTCGCACCACGTGGCGCGCCCCGAACTGCACACCGACAACCGGGAGCGGCGCGGCGCCGCCGCCATCCGCATCGCCGGTTCCGGTGCCCACAATCTCCAAGGAACGGAGCAAGAGCTCGTACGCCACGGCAGACCGGCTCGTCACGGCCTGCGGCAGCGAGCGCAATGGACTCGCCTGCGCCCGCGCCGCCGCGGACGCGAACGCATCGGTGCCGAACGTCTGCGTCGGCGCCGGGACCTTGAACGGCGCCGTCGTATCCGGCGACACGCCGGCGAGCGACCGCAGGTCGCCCTCGTTCAGGGTGATCGCCACCCAGCGCGGGTTCCAGCGCTTCAAGATGTACGGCGCCACCGCCAGGTACTGGGGCACGCTTGCGCCCGACCAGCCGTACTGCCGCACGTTCAGCGGAGCACCCGATTGCCGCGCCGCGCGCTCCACGACCGCGCCGATGGTTTCGCTGTCCCCGATCTGCTTGGCCTCGATGTACGAATCGCCGAGCACGACCCCCACCGGAGCGCCGGGAACCCACGTTGCACCCGTCAATCGGGCATGGGCCGGCGAAAAATGGGAGACAGAAATGCCCTCATGGTACTGCCGCACTTCGGTCGCCTGCCCCGTGTCCGGGTCCACGGCTACCGGCACGCGCTGCCAGTCATTGCGCAGGCCCGTCGCGAATGGATGCAAGGCAACCTCGAGCACCGCCACCGCGAGCAGCACCCCGATTGCCGCCTCGGCGGCAAGCGTCCGACCCCTGCGTCGTCCGTTTCGGGCGACTTGTTGGATTGGAGAGGAAGACGATGGGTTGACCACTGGGTTCGCAGGCTGCGAGGGTCGAGGGGGCGCCCGGTTCACTACCCCCGTTGTTCACGCTCCTGGGGCACACGGGATTCCAGGGGAATGACGAGACGCAGCCAATCCGGTCACGACGACGGAACAGCCGACAGTGACGCGACTTGGCTCGCCCTCGTCCTTTTGGCACCTATGGTTTTCACGTCGTGGAATTTCGTCGCCTTTTTTGCCGTGTTGCTCGCCGCCATGGCGCTGCTACCCGGCCGCACGCCACGACAGCGCTTCCTGCTGGTCGCCAGCTCATTTTTCTACGGTCATTCGCAGGCTTGGTATCTCCTCCTGCTGGCCACCCCCAGCGTCATCGACTACGTCTGCTCGATCCGCATCGAGGACAGCGACGACGAGAATGTCCGGAAGCGCTGGCTCCGGTTCAGCGTCATCTCGAACCTCGGCCTGCTCGGCTACTTCAAATACGCGAACTTCTTCGCCGAAAATTTCGCCGAGCTGCTCGGGCTGAACGTCAAGCACTTTGACATACTGCTCCCCGTCGGCATCTCGTTCTACACGTTCAAGACGCTCAGCTACACGATCGACGTGTATCGTCGCGAGCTGAAAGCCTGCCGCGACTGGGCCCAGTACGCGATGTTCGTGACGTATTTCCCCGAACTCGTCGCCGGTCCGATCGTTCGCGCGTCGGTCTTTCTCCCACAGATGGGCCGGTCGCTCAAGCCCTCGTGGTCTCGCGCCGTCGTCGGTTCGCAGGTCATCCTGCTCGGCGTCACCAAGAAGCTGCTCATCGCTGACCGGCTGGCCATCTTCGTCGACCCGGTCTTTGCCAACCCCGCCCTGTACGACGGCTTCACCGTCGCGACGGCGGTTGTCGCATACTCGCTCCAGATCTACTGCGATTTCTCCGGCTACTCGGACATCGCCATCGGCGTGTCGCGGATCATCGGGTTCGATCTCCCCGAGAACTTCGACATGCCGTACATCGCCACGTCGATCACAGACTTCTGGCGGCGTTGGCACATCACGCTGTCCTCGTGGCTCCGCGATTACCTCTACATCCCTCTTGGCGGCAATCGAAAGGGACCGAGGCGCACCATGATCAATCTCTTCTTGACCATGCTGCTCGGCGGACTGTGGCACGGCGCGAGCTGGACGTTCGTGTTCTGGGGCTTCCTCCACGGCATCGGTCTCGCTGTCCACAAACAGTGGATGCAGATGGTTCCGAAGAGCTCGAGCAAACTTCGCGTCGTCTTTGGATGGGCGACGACCTACATCTTCGTTTGCATCGCGTGGGTGTTCTTCCGTGCAGCGGATTTTGGCACGGCGCTGTTGATTTTGCGCAAGATCGTCGGGGTGGAAGGCGGCGGCGCGCGCTTCGTATTCTTGCCGCTCTTTCTCCTACTCCCGCTCGTGGTGGTCGCTCACATGATCGGCATCTCAGCGGCGCGCCATGGCAGGTTGCCCTGGCTCAAGCCGCGCCGCGTGGCCGTTCCCAGCTGGGCGCGGCGCGTGTATGCCGCGGCGGGAAGCCAGTTTGCTGTTCGGCCGCATGCGGCCGCGGGCATTTACGTGCTGCTCCCGCTGCCAAGCGTCGTCGGGACATTCGTGCTCACACTGTGGGTGCTGGTCGTATACCTCTTCGCATCGCTCAGTACGAGCCCGTTCATCTACTTCCAATTCTGATCGATCGCCTTCGCGCTCAGACCAAGGCGCGTACGCTCTCGATCACCGCACGGGTTCCCGTCACGTAATAGCTCGACGAATGGCGCTATCGTCGCGAGCTCAGCGAACGCTCCCCGCGACACAGCGCGCGAGTGTCAACGACAAATCCGTAAACAGGCCCCGAGGCGTTCCCCCAGTCGCTTCTGTAGAACACGCGCATCCCGTCGGGCGACGGCGACCCAAATGGATTGCGGTCGTTCACGCGGCTCGTCGCACGGTGATGCGCGAGGCGGCGCACGTCCCCCCCCGCCTTCAACTGCATGGCGACGATCTCGCCGCGCATGATGCCCGCCGAGTCCTCCAGAGACGCAATCCCCCACCCCGGCGCCCCAAACTGACTTCGAGTGGAGGAATGGTACGTCTGCGCACGCGTCCGCACGATTTGCGTCGCTGCGCCGGTCGAGAGCGTCACCAGGTATCCCGATCCGTTGAACGCCACCTGCGCTCCGTTCGCGTCGGTGCCCAGGTCGTAGTGCCCCATCTCCGCCCAGTTCGAAATCACCGTTCCATCGAGCGTCAGCGCGCGGTTCTGTCGCCAGTCCTGCGACGCCACGATGTAATCGCCGAGCGGGGAGATGGACGCCCAGTCCAGCGGCTCTTGGTTGCTGGTCGTCGCGCCGCTGAAACCCAGATCGACGGCACGCAGCGTCGGATACCGCGTGCCCGTACCGAGGTCCACCGCGAAAAAGGCATACGCGGAGTCTCCGCTCACCCCATCCGCGAGACAAGCGAGCACGATGCGCCGGCCGTCGTTCGACACGTTTCCCTCCCACGGCCCGATCCGGCACCGATGCATTCCGGTCGCCGCCCCGATCCGCTGGCTCATCGTGTCGGCCATTGGATTCCAATAACCGGCACGGCCATCGTCGAACGCGTAGACCATCAGGTCTTTGTTCGTCGGATGCCACCTGACCTCGGCCCCTCCCGCCAGATACGGCCGGAAAGCCGCCACGTGGTAGTCGTTCCCGTCCATGAACAGGAAGCCCGCGGCCGAAGTCGTGGACACCAACAGCGACTGGTCGGCGTTCCAACTCGGGAACTTCGCGTAGGTCGGGCCCCCCGTTTCCCGCCACGCTCCCCCCCGCCCGCCCAGGTTCGGGATCGTGTCGCCTGGGGCCCCGGTAACCCGAACGATCGTCGTTCCGAACGCCGGATCGACCACCGACTCCAGATAGCCGGGCATCCGCAGGGGAGCCTCCACCCTCGGCGCCGTGTCCGAGACGAGCCTTGGGCACGACAGGAGTCGCCCGGCGGAGCGAGCGTTTTTCGCGAACGCGCTTGCATCGTCTGAATGGTGCGGCGGCGTCAGCACCATCACGGCCGCCAGCCACGCTATCGCTCTATTCATGCCCCTTGTCTCGTAACTCCTTCTCTCTGCACGACATGGATCACGGTCAACCAAAGGCGCCACCCCCACCGACTGATCGATCCTGGCGACGGGGGCCTTCGACGTCCCCCGGCGGCTATGTTCCCGTGTCTCGGCCGGGGTCCACCTCTGGAACAGCCATGAGCGTGCGGGGCACCTTCTTCGACGCGTACTCCCGGCTTCGCGGTCACCGCGTCGCCGCCTATCGCGCCGAGTACGAGAAGGCGCTCCTTTCGGAGTCCGGCGAAACGATTCGGCGCAACCGGCTCCGCCTCGTTCTCGACCGGGCTCGGCAGGACATCCCATACTATCGCGATCTCGCCGTCGGTCCCCAGCGGGACGTGTTCGACGAGTTGCAGCGCTATCCGATTCTCACGAAGGACATCATCCGCCCGAACCGGGAGCGCCTTCGTGCCCCCGACATCGAAAACCGCCACTGGTACACCAACACGTCCGGTGGATCGACCGGCGAACCGATCCAGCTGATCCAGGATCGCGAGTACGCCGACCGCTCGGCGGCCCTCAACGCGGTGCTCTACGGACGCATGGGCTACCGGTTTGGTCAGCGGCAGTACCGAATCTGGGGGAGCGAACGGGACATCCTTCAGGGCCGCAGCGCCACGACTCGCTTCTGGAACTTCGTCTACAACTCCGAGATCCTCAACGCGTTCCGGATGTCCCCCGAGACGATGCGCGAGTATCTGCGCATCCTCGACCGCAATCCGCCGCGGTTGCTCGTGTGTTACGCGCAGGCGGCCTACGAGTTGGCACGCTTCGCGCTCGAGCACGAGATCGCGATCGCTGCGCCACAGGCGATGACCTGCTCAGCCGGCACGCTGTACCCGTTTATGCGCGAAACAATCGAGCGCGCGTTCGGCTGCCCGGTCTACAACTGGTACGGATCGCGGGAGGTAGGAGTCATTGCCACGCAGCTTCCCGGAGAACCGTTGCTTTGGATTCCGCCGATGGCGCAGCACGTCGAGATCGTCGATGAGGCTGGCGTGCCCGTGCCCGCCGGGGTCGAAGGCGAGATTCTCGTCACGAGTCTGTCGAATCTCTCCATGCCGCTCATTCGCTACCGCATCGGCGACCGCGGCGCGTTGGCTCCGTCCGACGACGGTATCCAACGTCTGACACACGTTGCGGGCCGCAACGTCGATACCTTCCGCACGCGCGACGGAACGCTCGTCGACGGCGAGTACTTCACTCACCTGCTCTACTTCCGGGACTGGGTGCACAAGTTCCAGTTCGTGCAGGCCGATTTCGAGCGCATCGTCCTTCGTGTCGAACCTTCGCGCCGCTTCTCGCGCGACGAGGCCGCCGCGGCGCTCCAGGCAGCGCTCCCCGAGATTCTTCCGCAGGTACACGCGGTACTCGGACCCAAGTGTCAGCTCGAAGCGCGGCTGGTCGACGAGATTCCCACCGGGAGCTCCGGCAAGCATCGCTACACCATCTGTGAGATCGGAGGAACGCAGGCCGCATGACGTGGCTCAACGATTCCGCCGTCGCGGTCACTCGCGATGCGCCCCGTTATGCGACGCGCGCACCGTACCACGCGTCGGAGTCTTATCCCGAATGGCCGGACGCTCCGGTCGGTGAGGAGGACAATCCTGCCTACCGCGCCGTCCGGCGCTGCCTCTTGGAGCTCGGAATGGACGCCGCGCGCGCGGGCACGCCGGCGTGGAATCCGCTCGGAGAGATCGTGCGCCCCGGCGAGACCGTCGTCATCAAGCCGAACCTCGTGTCGCATCGGAACACTGGAGACCGCGCATACGGGCTCACCGACACCGACAGCCTGGTCACGCACGGCTCGGTGATTCGCGCGACGATCGACTACGTCGCGCGCGCGCTCGAGGGCCGCGGCCGCATCGTCGTCGGCGACTGTCCGATTCAGGGCACGCGATGGGAACAGGTCGTCGCCCTCACCGGCCTCGAGTCCATCGCCGCGTATGCGAAGAGCGCGTTTCCCGGTATCGACCTTCTCATTAAGGATTTCCGGCTCGGCAAAGCCAAGGTGGTCGGCGATCGGGTCGCGTCACGCACGACCGAAGACTGGCGGCGCGACGAGTATCGCGAGGTGGATATCGGCCGCGACAGCCTGCTCTGCCCGATCATGCGCGACGAGTACGCGTTCGGCGTCGCCCAGTATCCCAAGCACCGCATGGTCCGCGCGCACACGCCGGATCGCAATCTCTATCTCTTTCCCAAGACGTTCCTCGGCGCCGACGTCTTCATCAACCTGCCGAAGTTCAAGAGCCACATGAAGGCAGGCGTGACCTGCGCGCTCAAGAATCTCGTCGGCATCAACGGGCACAAGGACTACCTGCCGCACTTCCGCTTTGGAAGTCCAAAGGACGGCGGCGACGAGTATCCCGACGGCAACTGGCTGTGGGATCTCATGTGGAAACTGATACACGCCGATTGGGAGCTGGACAAAGGCCCCCAGAAGGCTGTGCTCCATCGCTCGGCGATGATGTGTTATCGCGGGCTCCGGTACGTGTACGGCTACCCGCGCGGCTACCTGAGCGTGGGGGGCGGCGGCTGGCACGGCAACGACACGCTCTGGCGCACGGTGCTCGACATCAACCGCGCCTTCCTCTACGGCGACGACAACCGCGATCACCCGCGCGCTGATTCGCCGCGCCGCTACTTCGCCATTCTGGATGGACTCGTGGGAGGTCACCGCGAGAGCCCGTTGTCGCCCACACCCTATCCGAGCGGCGTGATGCTCGCCGCCCGCAATCCCCTCGCGCTCGACACCGTCGCCACCGCGTTCATGGGATTCGACTGGCGGCGCGTCCAGCAGATCAGCGAGGCCTACGGCATCGAGAAGTTCCCGCTTGCCGCGTTCACGCCGGACGACATCCGCATCCGGGGGTTGGACGGCGTCTCGACCGTCGAGGACATCTACACCAAGAACGAATACGCGCGCTTCGAACCCTCCGTCGGCTTCCGGGGCGCGATCGAATACGGCGGCGAGAGCCGCGGCACGTCCCCGGTGCGCGACCGCTGGGCCGCGCGCTTCGCCGGGAGCGAAGAAGTCGGCGCCGGAACACGCTGATGCCAATTCCACGGCCATGCGCACACACACACCCGTGAAAAACTCACCGCTCCGCGTCGCCTCGTCGCGTCGAGTGCTTCTCGTCGTCAACGACCTCGGTGTCGGCGGCGCGCAGCGCCAGGTCGTGGCGCTCGCGCTCCGCTACAAGGAGCTCGGCGCATCCGTTGTCGTCGCGTCCCTGCTCGACGGCGGTCCGCTCGAGAGCGACCTGGCCGCCGCCGGAATCCCCGTGCATTCGCTCGGCATGACGCGCGGCATTCCGGCGCCCAGCGCTCTCCTGCGCCTTGCGCGCATCGTGCACCGCGAGAAGCCGGACGTCGTCCATTCGCACATGTTCCACGCGAACATCGTGGCTCGCGTCAGCCGGCTCCTCTGGAGACGCACGCCGCTGATCTGCACGATCCACAATGTCAACGAAGTCAGCTCGCGCTCCACGAAGTGGAACGAGAAGACGTGGCGCGACGATGCGTATCGCGTGACCAACTTCCTCGCCACCGAGACCACCGCGATCTGTGATACCGCCGTCCGCCGCTACGTCGGCGTGGGCGCGTTTCCCGAGCCGCGACTCCAGACCGTTCGCAACGGCATCGCCGTCTCCAGCTTCGCGCGAGATGCGGTCGCCGGCGCGCGCCTGCGCAAGCAGCTCGGCCTCGAGGGAAAGATCGTCGGCGTGATGGTGGCGCGCATGGAGCCGCCCAAGGACTTTGCTCTGCTGCTCCGCGCCGCGGCCGCCGCGCTACCGCGCGTTCCGAATCTGCATCTCGTTCTCATTGGCGACGGCCCAGCGAGCGGCGAGTTGAAGAGCCTCGCAGCCTCGCTCGGCATTTCCGCGCACGTGACGTTCACGGGAATCCGCAAAGACGTCGGCGATTTCCTCTCGATGGCCGATTTCTTCCTCCTGATTTCCATCATGGAGGGCTTGCCCCTCGTGCTCCTCGAAGCGGCCGCCGCCGGACTCCCCGCCATCGCCTCGCGAGTCGGTGGCATTCCCGAAGCCGTCGTCGACGGGCAAACGGGGTTCGTCGTCGCACCAAGCGACCTCGAAGAGCTTACTCAGGCCATTTCACGCATGGCCGCGCTCAAGCCCGCCCAAAGACAGGCACTCGGCGCCGCGGCGAAGGAAATGGTTTTGCGCGAGTACGACATCGAGGTCGTCACGCGGCGCTGGTTCGAGTTGTACGGAGAAGCGATCCTCGCACGCGCGAGCTGACTGGCGCGCGCGCCGGAGGCTCACGGCGTGTGCTGCATTTTTGGTAGCGCGAGCATGGCCGCCAGCTGGGCAGCCACCAGCCGGTGCCCCGCGGCGCTCCAGTGCACGTCGCCCGCGATGAAGTTCTCGGCGATCGTGGCGTCGAGGCCGCGTGCGTCCACCTGGGCGAAGAGCGGCTGAAAGAGTGAGATGAACGCGGCACCTTCACGCGCGCTCCAGCTCCGCCAGTAGCTCTCCTGCCGCGAGGCACGGTCTGCCCACTGGAGCTGCTGCGGCCACGGATAGACCACCACCGTCAATGGGATTCGCCGCGCGCGCAGAAGCGCCGCCAGCTTGGTCATGTTGCTGTCCGCCAGCGCCAGCCCCGCCTCGCCGTATCTTCGCATGACAGCGGGGCTCAGCGTCCAGCCGGCCCGGCAATCGACGTCCTGGAGCACGTCGGGCGCAAAGCACCCCCCGTACGGCGCGTGCGGACGGATCAGCCGCAACGCCTTGCTCGCCGCCCGGAGCGCGATCGAGTTGTGCGCCCAGCTTTCCCAGAAGGTCGCGTGCTCCTCCGGCGCGTCGATGACGTGCCCCGACACGCTGTCGACGCGGTAGCGCAGCGCTTCGTCCTGTACGTCCGAGACGTCGAGCAGGACGACCACGGCGTCGATGGCGATGCCCGCCTCCACCAGAAACTGCACCTTCTTCCAGTAAATGGCCGGCGAATACGACAGCACCGCCGCATTCAGCACGTCCACGCCTGCCGTGTCGAGCTTCCGGGCGAGAAATCCGGCGGCGGTCGAGTCGAAGGGAACGCCAAGCCCTTCGGTGAACGAATCCCCGATCAACAGGATCCGCGGCCGCGTGCCGCGCGCCGGTACTGTGCGCACAGCGCTGTCACGAAACCCCAATGAGTTCGTGCGCAG
>Ga0137464_1000755_pt1 | contig 10214 bp, 7 predicted proteins | sample EasRivERMGT814_2_FD_102306 | JGI IMG/M metagenome (GOLD analysis project Ga0137464, IMG submission 102306) | Soil microbial communities from meander-bound floodplain in the East River, Colorado, USA - East River MetaG ERMGT814_2 | ecosystem: Environmental > Terrestrial > Soil > Floodplain ...
ACACGCCTACACGCCTACACGCCTACACGCCTATTCCCGCAACGCCCTCACCGGATCGATCCGCGTGGCCCGGCGCGCCGGGCCGTACGCCGCGCCCAGTGACACCACGAGGAGGAGCAGCGCGACCGAGCCGTACGTCGTCCAATCCGTGGCCGCGATGCCGAACAGCAACCCCGAAACGAACCGCGAGAGCGCGACCGACACCACCGTGCCGATCACCACACCGGTGACCGCTATGAGCAGGCTCTCGCGAACCACCATCGTGCGGACGTCGCTCGGCTGACCACCGAGCGCGATGCGAATGCCGATTTCGCGTGTGCGCTGCGAGACGAGGTACGACATCACGCCGTACAGCCCCACCGTCGCCAGAACCAGCGCCGCCGCCGCGAACACGGCGAGCATGAGCATGTTGAACCGTTGCCGCGCGATCACGCTCGTCACCACGTCGTCCATCGTGCGCATCTTGTTGACGGGCAGATCCCGATCCACGGCGTGCGCCGCATCGCGCAGCGCCGGAGCGAGCAACGCGGGCGAACTCCCGCTGCGGACGACGACCGCCATCACGGTCTGCGGCCGCTGAAGCATCGGCTGATAGATCTGGGCCTCGCCCGCCTCCTGCGGCCCATGCGAATGAACGTGGCCCACGACGCCGATGACCGTCGCCCAATCCCCAGGGTCCCCGTTCGGGTTGAGCCGCTTGCCGACGGCGGTCTGGGCGTTCGCGCCCCAGTGCTTCCGCGCCAGCGTTTCGTCCACGATCACCACCTTGGGAATGCCGCGCACGTCGGCCGCGGTGAAGTCGCGCCCGGCGAGGAGGGGGATCCGCATCGTGTGGAAGTAGCCCGGCAGCGCGACCGCATATTCGCCGTGCGGGAGCTCGGCGTTGGGGCCGCTGGGCTCTCCTTCGACCCAGAACGATCCGCTCCAGCCTTCCCCCGCCATGGGCAGCGGATAGACGGCGCTCGCCTCCACCACGCCGGGAAGCGCGGCGGCCCGCTCGCGCAGGGCCTGCGCGAAGTTCATGATCTTGTACGCGCTGTCGTAGCGAACGCGCGGAAGTGTGAGTTGCATGGTCATCACACCGTCGGGCACGAACCCGGGTTGCACGCGCTCGAGCGCCGCGAAGCTGCGGCCGAGGAGCCCGGCGGCGACGAGCACGATGAGCGCCATCGCCACCTGCGCCGTCACGAGCGCCGTTCGCGTGCGACGGCGCGCGCGTCCGTCGCCGGCGCCGTGTGTCCCTTCACCCAGCGCTCCGCGGAGTTCGGCCTGCGATTGCTGCAAGGCCGGCACGACGCCGACGAAGATGCCGGTGAGCATCGAAACGAGCGCGACGAACGCGAACACCGCTCCGTCGACGCGTGTTTCGGCGAGCATCGGCATCGTGCCGGCGTCGAGCCGGACCAGCGCCGGAACGCCGACGCGCGCGAGCACGAGTCCCAGCGCTCCGCCGGCGACGGACAGCACCGCGCTCTCCGTGAGCAGTTGTCGAAGGAGCCGCGCCCGCGCCGCGCCGAGCGCGAGACGGACCGCCATCTCGCGCTGCCGCAGTTGCCCGCGGGCCAGGAGGAGATTGGCCACGTTCACGCACGCAATCATCAAGACCAGGCCGACGGCCGCCGAGAGCAGGGTGAGCACCGGACGCACCGTGCCGATCATCTGATCGCGCAGCGGCACCGAGGTGATCCGCCAATCCTTGGCGCTCACCGACGCGTAGCGGTCGGGGAACGCGGCTCGGAAGCGCTGTCGCATCATGCCCAGATCCGCGGTTGCCTGCGCCGGCGTCGCGCCCTCGCGGAGCCGCGCGAGCACGGCGAGGTATTGATTGCCGCGCTCTTCGCCGCGCGACGCTTCGAGGGAGTTGGGGATCCAGAGGTCGGCGCGCTCGCGCAGCCAGCTGATCGGATGATCGGGAAAGCGTACGGCCGCGGGCATCACGCCGATCACCGTACGGATGCGACCGCCGATGTTGAGTTTCTTCCCGACGATGTTCGAGTCGCCGCCGAAGCGGCGCATCCACAGCGCATGGCTGAGCAGAATCACGCGCTCGCTGGCCGCGTCGCCGTCGTCGAGATGAAAGCCGCGCCCCAGACGCGGCGCCGCCCCGAGGAGATCGAAGAGGTTGGGGGTGACGACGTACGCCGTGAGTTGCTCCGGCTCGCCGCCGTCGCCGACGATTGCCGACGACTGCTTGCTGATCGCCGCGACCTGGTCATAGGCGCGAAGCTGCTCCTTGAGATCGAAATACTCGGGCGGTGCGACGGCGAACGGCGGGATTCCCGACGGGTCGTACGCGTTCCACAGCAACGCGGTGCGATCGGCGAATCGATAGGGCAGCGGACGAAGGAGAACGGCGTTGACGACGCTGAAGATCGCCGCGTTGGCGCCAATGCCGAGCGCGAGGGTCAACACGACGAGCGCCGTGAACCCGGGCTTGCGCGCGAAGAGGCGAAGGGCGAAGCGCAGGTCGGCGGCCAGCGTGGACATGAGACCATCTCCTGCGTTGACCGGTGTCGAGGAACGGGAGGGCCAGGCGAGGGGTGCAAATATCGTTTCGCGCCAGAACCAGAGACGCGCCGCGATCAGGCCGCGGGTCGGCACGACGTCTCGCCGATAGTGCTCGACCAGGTCGCCGACGAAGCCGTCGCGCATCGCATCGACGACGAAGTGCTCGAGAATCCAGAGCGCCAGGGCGGGAGGATTCATGTTTCCACCGCGCCGTCGAGTCCGCGCGCCATCTGGCGGATGGCGCGAAGGCTCTGTTTGATCGCGCGGCGCCCCTCGGCGTTGATCTGGAAATGTTTTTTACGCCGTCCGCCACGTTCGGCGGTCGGCTCGCCGAGCCAGGATTCCACGAGCCCCTTCGTCTCGAGACGAGCGAGGGTGGAATACACGGTGCCGAACGTCGTCGCGCGTCCCGTGCGCGCTGCGATCTCCCGCTGGACCGACAGGCCGTACGCGTCGTCGCCCAAGCGGACGAGTGCCAGGAGAACCAACTGCTCGAATTCGCCGATGTAGGCGTCCATTGGCTCATTTGTTCGAGAGTGTCGAACAAATATGACAACGGGGACCTGCGAAAGGGTTTGAAGAGCCCACGCGTGGCCGACTGGTGACCGCCACCACGCGGACGTATCCTTCGCCCGTCCTCCAACGCATCAGTGCCCAGATGACTGCCCGCTCAACGGACGCCGAATCTCCCGCCGGGACGCTCGTCGCCGAGCGGTACGAGGTGCGACGGCAGCTCGGGCAGGGCGCGTTCGGCCGAACCTTTGAGGCGCACGACCGCGGCGAGAATCGCCTCGTGGCGCTCAAGCTGCTCGACCGGCGCGGTGCCGGGGACTGGAAGGCCTACGAGCTGTTCGAACGAGAAGCGGCGGTGCTGCGGTCACTCCGGCACCACGGCGTGCCGCAGATGTACGAGCTCGTCAAGGACCAGTGGGAGGGCGCACCGGCGGCATTCCTTGTCATGGAGTTCGTGGAGGGTACGTCCCTCGCGCAAATCGTCGACGAACCGCGGCAACTCGATCCCGCGCAGGCGCTCGACGTGTTTCTCGAGTTGCTCGGCGTCCTGGAATACCTCCATGGGCGAGTGCCCCCGATTCTCCATCGCGACATCAAGCCGTCGAACATCATCATCCGACCCGACGGCACGCCCGCACTGGTCGATTTCGGCTCCGTGCGGCGCGTGTTCATGGGCCCCGACGAGGGCGGGTCGACGGTTGCCGGTACCTACGGCTACATGCCGTACGAGCAGTACATGGGACAGGCGTCGGCGGCGAGCGATCTCTACTCGCTCGGTGCCACGTTCCTTCACGTGACCACCGGCCGTCCGCCCCGCGAATTCATGACGCCGGAAGGCCGCATCGAGGTGCCAGACACGTTGCCGGGGGACACGAGGCTCAGGCCAATCATCGCCCGCCTGCTGCGTCCGTCGCCGGCAGAGAGGTTTTCGACCGCGCGTGACGTGCGAAAGACTCTCTTGTCGTCCGTGGCGCTCGAAACGGCACGCCCGGATCTCCCGGTGCGCGCGGTCGACGCGATGTCACTCGGTCCCGCTCCGCGCGAGCTGACGGGCAATGCTGCCGCCCAGTTCGAGCGCGTGCGATACACGATGTGGGAGTTGATGGACACATCGGCCAAGCCGGGGGACGACGTCGGCATCGGCGATTTGTTCTGGGTCGCGTTCTTCAGCGTGGTGACCGCCGGAATCTTGCCGGCGGTCTTCGGCAGCATGGCGCGCGCGCGAACGCGTCGGCTGCGCCGATTCTTCCGCGCGGGCGTGCCGGCGATGGCGGAGATCGTCAAGATCGAGCTGGAAAAGATTCCGTTCGACTCCAAGCTCGCCCGGGTGAGCTACCAATTCGAGGCGGACGGCTTCCTACGACGCGACGCCGACCAGGTGCTCCCGTCGCGCGCCCAGCGGTGGCAACCGGGGGACCGGGTACAGGTGCTGTATCTCCCGACCGAGGACTACGACAGCGTGATCATAAGCGCGAGCTAGCATCGCGCGGGGCCCGCTCACCGAATCCCGATAACCGAATCCCGACATTGGTGACGCGGCTCACGGCGCCATTAGCCCAGGAGTGTAGGGTTGGGGGGGCTGGCCGTGTCCCTATAACGACGGCGCGGTCCTGGCGCCAGCGGCATCATTTTCGCCTAGGACGGGTACCCGAGAAGGCGTCCCGTGCCCGTCCCATTTGGAAATCGAGCCGGTCTCTACCATTTTTCGGACAGGTTGACCGGGTTTGTCACTCGGGTCTAACCGAAGTCGTCAGCATCGTGGGTCCCGCGAAGGCAAGCAGGACAACGACATTCGCCCAGGAGCGGCGATGAGAGTGCAATTCGAGGTGGACCGAGAGGGCTTCATGCTTCGTCTGAAGCTCACCGGCATTCCCAAGGTCGCCGAGATCATGAACTTCGCGGACGCGATTTACGCGGAGGGCGGGTTCGAAAAGGGAATGCGCGTCATGATCGATGGCCGTCGCCTCGCCATCCTTCCCCGCGATGAGGAGCTCAGCGCGCTCGGGCGCGCCTACAGCCACCTGCGCGCCGCCGGGATCGTTGGCGGGACCGCAATCGTGATGGCCAGCGACCAGGGGCAACTCGCGGCGCACGTCTTCAAGGTGGCGTCGGGTGAAGGCGAGCCTCAGATCATGGCGTTCCGCAGCGCTGAGGCAGCGCTCGATTGGCTGGACAATCCGCGCGCCGTCGCCACGGACGAGTCGAGCAAGGCGATCGCGTAGTCCGCTCGCGCGTCGCTAGCGCCGCGGCACGCTGACCATTACGCGCAGGATTCGGTCGAGCAGCGGGTATTCGCGATCGACGTACGCGTTGCCGCCGTTGGCGAGCGGCGGCTGACGCCCTTGCCGCACTCCGCTCCCCGAATTCTCGCCGTAGCCCGAATAGAGGCTGTCCAGAACCGCCATTCCCTCGACGACGGTTCCGAGCATGGTGAATGCTTCGGCGTCGTTGCGGCTGTTGTCGGCGAGGTTGACGTAGATCTGCGTGTTGCGCGTGTTGGGCTGCGCCTTGAACGCCAGCGCGAACGTGCCGCGCCGATTGTTCGACCGCGCGGGATCGTCGGGTAAATACTGGTCCCTCCACGCCGCGTTCACGGCCGAGTCGCCGTGCAGTCCCCACTGCGCGATGTAGTTGCGGTTGACGCGGTGCACGCGCGTGTCGTCGTAGTACCCAAGCCGTGCAAGGTTGTAGACGCGATCCGCACCGATCGGCCCCCACTCGCGCATCAGCTGCAGGACGAACACGCCCTTCGTCGTTTCGAACCGAAGATGGGAAACGGCGGGAGCGGGGCGACGCCACTCCGGATTCGATGGGTCGAGCAACAGCGCGCGCGTGGCGCTTGCACGAGCCGACGTGCCGCCGGCGCTGCTCTGCCGCGCTACGCAGCCGGCCGCGGATACCGCGACGAGGACACACGCGCAACTCAACCGACGGAATGAGGGATTCATTGATCCGGGCCGCGAGTGACGCACGATTGTAGGCGCACCCGCGCCCGAAGGCCAGGCGTGTCGCCATTCGCATGTCATTCCGAGCGCAGCGAGGAATCTCGCCGTTACAGCGAGATCCTTCGCTTCGCTCAGGATGGCAGCGAGGATGACAGCGAGGATGACAGCGAGGAATCTCGCAGTTGAGAGCGAGAGCCCGTAGCTTCGCCCCATGACAAGTTTCCGAACGAATCGTCTCCCACGCGCCATTCTCGCGCTCGCGCTGATCGCGCCGCACGGGCCCGCGTCATCTACGCCCGCGCCGGCACAGCGGACGCGCGTCGTTCTCCTCGGCACGGGCACACCGAACGCCGATCCCGATCGGTCGGGGCCGTCGGTCGCCATCGTGGTGGACGCCAATGTGTATCTCGTGGACGCGGGGCCGGGCGTCGTTCGTCGCGCCGCCGCGGCGGTCCGGGCCGACACCATTCCGGCACTCGCCGCTCCGCGACTCGGCATTGTCTTCCTCACGCACCTGCACTCCGACCACACGCTCGGACTTCCCGATCTGATGTTCTCGCCCTGGGTGCTCGGGCGAACGACGCCGCTTCAGGTGTACGGACCGCCGGGCACCCGGAGCATGGTGGAACACCTGCAAGCTGCCTACGCCGAGGACATCGAGATGCGCCTCAACGGCGGCGAACCGTCGAACAAAACCGGCTACGGCGGCGCGGGGCACGAGGTCCCGGCGGGTGTCGTCTACCGCGACAGTCTGGTGACGGTCACCGCGTTCGAGGTGCCGCACGGCAAATGGCAGCACGCCTACGGCTACCGCTTCCAAACGCCGGATCGCACAATCGTCGTATCCGGCGACACGCGACCGAGCGACGCGCTGGTCCGGGCGTGCGACGGATGCGACGTGCTGGTCCACGAGGTGATCTCGGCCGCGCACCTCGCGCAGCGGACGCCCGAGTGGCAGGCGTACCACCGCGCCTATCACACGCTGGGGCCGGACGTGGGCGATGTCGCGACGCGCGCGCGCCCAAAGCTGTTGGTGCTCTATCACCAGATCCCCACGGGGATCTCCGACGCCGATCTGCTGCGTGAAGTGAGAACGCGCTACACCGGGGCGGTGGTATCGGGGCGCGACCTCGGAGTGTACTAGCCGCGGCGCTTAATCGTGCGCGACCGGCTTCTTCTCCTTCTTGAGACGCGCCGAAACGGCTTCGGCCTGTTTGAGGACGCGCAGCACGTTCCCGCTCGCGAGCTTCGCCAGATCCGCGTCGCTCCAGCCCCGGCGCGCCAGCTCAGCGAACAGGGTGGGGAACGTGGACACGTCTTCCAGTCCGACGACGTTTTCCGAAATGCCGTCGAAGTCCGATCCGATACCGACATGATCGATGCCGGCGACCTTGCGCACGTGCTCGATGTGGTCGGCCACCTGCGCCAGCGTCGCTTTCGGACGGGGATGCGCCGCGCGCCAGGCTGCCACCGCGGCGCGTGCGGCCGCCGTGTCCGACGGGTGGCGTCGGCGGGCGTCGGCGGTCGCCGCTTCAAGCGCGTCGTCGTCGGCCTTCACTGCCGGCGAGACGAACGCGGTCACGAACGTCACCATCACGACGCCACCGTTTTTCGGGAGCCGGGCGAGGATCGAATCCGGTACGTTGCGCTTGTGGTCGACGAGCGCGCGGGACGCCGAGTGAGAGAAGATCACCGGCGCCTGGGTGACGTCGAGTGCGTCGCTCATCGTGCCCGGGGAGACATGCGACAGATCTACGAGCATGCCGAGCCGGTTCATCTCGCGCACGACGTCGCGGCCGAAGTCGGTGAGTCCGCCGTGCTTCGCGGTGTCGAGCGCCGCATCGGCCCAGTCCAGCGTGACGTTGTGGGTGAGCGTCATGTACCGCGCACCGAGGTCGTAGTAGAGGCGTAGCAGCGCGAGCGAGTTCTCGATCGCGTGTCCGCCTTCGAGCCCGAGGAGCGAGCCGACCTTCTTGCGCGCGAACGATCGCTTGACCGCGTCGGACGTCAGCGCCCACTCCATCTCGGGATACTTCGCCACGACCCGCCGCGCGATGTCGATCTGCTCCATCTGCACGCGCGCGTACCCGGGCGTGCTCGCGACGCGGCCGGTGGCCTTGTACGTGTCGTCTTCCTTCTCGCCGGGGATGTAGATCGACCAGAACTGGGCGCCAACGTGGCCGGCTGTCAGCCGCGCGAGGTCGGTCATTCCCGGCGCGCGTTTACGCAGGTCGTAGGCGTCGACGTCGCGCGGGTGCACGGTGTCCTCGCGGATTCGCCACGGGAGATCATTGTGGCCGTCGACGACGGGCGTCGCACGAAGAACGCGAAGAGCGCGGGCCATGTACGGATCGGGCTTGGCCTGCGCGCCGAGGAGGGCGGGGACGAGGAGAAGAATTGGGAGGCGCATGCCAGCAATCTACGCGTCGGCGCAGGACCCGGCACGCGGGCTTGTAATGGCTTCGCAAACCGCATGTCGCCCGGCCGCGCCGGCCGCGATATTGGGGCAATGCGCTTCCTCCTCCTGGCCCTGCTCCCGGGCGTCCTCGCCGCCCAGGCCACGCCGGTAACCACCAGCGTCGCCCGTGCGCCGTTGACCACGAGCCGCGCCCTCCGCACCACGGCCGCGATCCGCATCGACGGAAAGCTCGACGATGCCCCGTGGCGCTCGGCGCCGGTCACGAGTGATTTCATCCAGATCGATCCCGAGGAAGGGAAGCCGTCGAGCCAGCGGACCGAGGTCCGTGTGATCTACGACGACGAGGCGCTCTACGTCGGTGTTCGCGCGTTCGACACGGGCCGCGTCGTCGGCCGGCTCGGCCGGCGCGACATGGCGCTCGGCGACTCCGACTGGCTTGGCGTGATGATCGACAGCTATCACGACCACCGCACTGCCTTCGGATTCGACGTCAACCCGGCCGGCGTGCAGCGCGACGAAACGAAGACGATCAACACCGACGACGGCTCGTGGGACGCGGTGTGGACCGTCGGAACGTCGATCGATTCCGCCGGATGGACCGCCGAATATCGGATTCCGTTCAGCCAGCTGCGCTTCAGTCCGGACAGCGTGCAGACGTGGGGCGTTCAGTTCGAGCGACTCATCGGGCGTCGCAACGAGTATTCGGTGTCCACCTACATCCCGAAGAAAGAGCGCGGCGGGGTGCCGATGTACGGACATCTCGAGGGCATCGAGCGCATTCCCGCCGGAACGCGCTTGGAGGTGCTTCCCTATACGCTCGGCCGCGCTGAGTACGTCGATCCACGCACCAACCCGTATCGCGGGAAGCGGGAGTACTTCAATTCCGTCGGTCTCGACGTGCGCTATCGCGCGGCGTCGAACCTCACGCTGAACGCCACCTTCAATCCGGACTTCGGTCAGGTCGAGGTGGATCCCGCGGTGGTGAACCTCGGCGTCTATGAGACTTTTTTCGCCGAGAAGCGACCGTTCTTCCTCGAGGGAAACGAGATCTTCGACTTTGGCCTCGGCGGCACCAGCGGCGGCCAGCTTTTCTATAGTAGACGCATCGGCCGCCCGCCGACGCTCGCCGCGCCGACGTCGCGGTCCGACATGCCGCCCACGACCACGATCCTCGGTGCGGGGAAGCTCTCCGGGAAAATCGCCGGATGGTCGGTTGGGACACTCGCCGCAGTGACCGATCTCGAGGAAGCGCGCTTTCTCGACGCGCAGTTGGTCGATCAACGCCGAGCTGCCGAGCCGCGTTCGGCGTATCTGGTGAGCCGGGCGCGTCGCGAGCTTCGTGGCGGGCAATCGCTCGTTGGCGGCGTGCTGACGCTGGTCCATCGCGACCTCGGCGACTCGCTGCTGCGCGCCACCTTCCGATCCGGCGCCATGACCGCCGGGGTGGATTTCAGGCATGAATGGGGCAACCGGCGTTGGGCAGTGCGCGGTGACGCTGCGCTGAATCGGATCGCCGGCGATCCTCTCGCGCTGATCGCGGTGCAGCGTTCGTCAACGCACTACTTCCAGCGTCCGGATGCGCTGCACCTCGAGGTGGATTCCAGCGCGACGTCGTTGGTCGGCTACTCGATGAGCGCGAATCTCACCAAGCTCGGAGGGGAGCATTGGCGCGGCGATCTCGCCGCCGCGCTGACGAGCCCCCAATACGAGGTGAACGACATCGGATTCGCGGTGCGCACCGATCGCCGCGACGTGCAGGGGTCGGTCACGTACCTGCAGAACACGCCTGGGAAAATTCTGCGCCGGTGGTCGTCGAATACGTCCGTTCG
>Ga0137464_1000760_pt1 | contig 10166 bp, 7 predicted proteins | sample EasRivERMGT814_2_FD_102306 | JGI IMG/M metagenome (GOLD analysis project Ga0137464, IMG submission 102306) | Soil microbial communities from meander-bound floodplain in the East River, Colorado, USA - East River MetaG ERMGT814_2 | ecosystem: Environmental > Terrestrial > Soil > Floodplain ...
ACGGCAAGTCCACCATCGGCACGCGATCGGACGTCGAGAACGTGCCGATCGAACGGTTGCAGGCGTTCTACAAACGCTACTATCAGCCCGACAACGCCGTCCTCGTCGTCGCCGGCAAGTTCGATCCGGTCAAGACGCTGGCCCTCGTCGAGAAGAAGTTCGGCGCGATCCCCAAACCGCAGCGCACCTTCGCCGCCGGCAACCTGCTCTTCCCCACATACACGATCGAGCCGACTCAGGACGGCGAGCGAGAAGTCGTCATCCGCCGCACCGGCGATGCGCAACTCCTCATGCTCGGCTACCATATTCCCGCCGGCTCGCACGCAGACTTCGCCGCCGTGGATGTGCTGTCGTCGGTGCTCGGGAACAACCCGTCGGGGCGTCTCTATAAGGCGCTTATCGACGCCAAGCTGGCGTCCTCAGTCGGCTCGAATCGCTTCCAGTTCCGCGAGCCGGGAATGCTCTGGGCCCAGGCGCAGCTCCGGATGTCTCAGTCGATCGACTCGGCGCGCACGGCGCTCGAGCTCGCGCTCGATCAGTCGGCGAAGAGCGCGTTCACGACCGAAGAAGTCGAGCGCGCCAAGACCGCCCTGCTCAAGAACATCGAACTGACGCTGAGCAATTCCGAATACGTCGGCTACGGTCTCACCGAGTGGGCCGCGATGGGCGATTGGCGCTTGATGTTCCTCCATCGCGACCGCATCGCCAAGGTCACCGCGGCCGACGTCCAGCGCGTCGCTGCCGCGTATCTAAAGTCGTCCAATCGTACGGTGGCGATGTTCATCCCCTCGGCACAGCCCGACCGCGCCGAGATTCCGGCCATTCCCAACGTCCGCGCGCTCGTCGCGGACTATAAGGGACACGCGGTCGTGCAGGCGGGCGAAGCGTTCGACGCCTCGACCAAGAACATCGAGGGCCGCACCGAGCGCTCGACGCTCCCCAACGGCATGCACGTCACGTTGTTGCGCAAGCAAACGAGAGCCGGCAAGGTGGTCGCCCAGATCACGCTGCGGCACGGCACCGTGCCGTCGCTCACGGGCAAGTCGATGACGGGATCGTTCGCGCTCGCCCTCCTGTCGCGCGGCACGACGCAGCTCACGCGGCAGCAGGTCAAGGACTCGCTCGACAAGCTCAAGGCCCAGGTGTTCATCGGCGGCGCCACGAACAGCGCCATCGTCAGCATCGAAACGACGCGCGAGTTCCTGATCCCCACACTCGAGCTGGCCGCACAACAACTCCGCTCGCCGCGCTTCGACGCGCAGGAATTCGAGAACCTGCGCCGTGAACGCCTGGCCGGTCTCGAGTCCTTCAAGTCCGATCCCGGGTTCATCGCCAACGTCGCGATGGGCAAGAAACTCAATCCCGTGCCGCGCGGACACACGTTGTACACGTCCTCCGCCGACGAACAGGCCGAAGACATCAGCGCGGTGAACCTCGACAGCGTGCGCGCGTTTCACAAGAACTTCTACGGCGCCACCTACGCGGATTTCGCGGCGATCGGCGACTTCGACGCGGCCGCGGTGAAACAGACCGTTGCCCGTCTCTTCGGCGACTGGAAGAACCCGCAGCCGTTCGAGCGCGCCGTCCGCACGTACGTGAAGCTCGATTCATCGAGCCTCAAGATCGAGACGCCGGACAAGGCCAACGCCACGTTCCTGGTCGGCGAGAACATCGAGATGCGCGACGACGATGCCGACTATCCGGCGATGGTGCTCGGCAACTTCATGATCGGTGGCGGTTTCCTGAATTCCCGCCTGGCCACGCGCATTCGGCAGAAGGAAGGGATCAGCTACGGGATCGGGTCGGGGTTCAGCGCGCAATCGCTCGACCGGTACGCGACCTTCCAGGCGAGCGCCATCTACGCGCCGCAGAACGTCGAGCGGCTCGTGGCGGCGTTCCGCGACGAGATCGACAAGGTCCGGAAGGACGGCTTCACCACCCAGGAGGTCGAGGCGGCACGACTCGGCTACCTCCAGGCGCGGTCGCAGGGGCGCGCGAACGACGATGAGCTGATCGGCACGCTGGTCAGTCGCCGCTTCGCGGGCCGAACCCTCGCCTGGGACGAGGACTTCGAAGCGAAGCTCCGCGCGCTCACGCCGGCGCAGGTGAACGCCGTCGTACGGAAGTATCTCGACCCGGCGAACATGATCACGGTACGGGCGGGGGACTTCGCGAAGAATCCGCCGCCGAAGGTGGTGCCGTAGCCATCTCGGCGTCGCTTTGGGGAGGGGGGGCTATGACGTGCCCTTCCCCTCCCGCATTTCCCCCAACGCCTCCGCCGCTGCTCTCCGGATTTCCGGGTCCGGGTCTTTCAGCGCGCGCAACAGCCCAGGCTGCGCCTTCGCTGACTTGATCTCGCCGAGCGCCTCCACGATCGCCAGGCGCGTGTCGCGATCGTCGCTCGAGAGCAGACCGATCAACACGTCCACCGTCGCCGGGTCGTGGATCTCGGCCAGTGCGCGTGCCGCCGCCTTCCTGAGACGCGGATCTGGCGACCGCGCGGCGCGCACGAGTTGCTCGGGCGCCCGCTCCAGGTCGTTCAGATCAGACAGCGCCTCGGCGGCGGCGTAGCGCACGACCACGGATGCATCGTCGAGAGCGCCGGCAAGCGTCGACGCTGACCGCACTGACCCGATCTCGCCCAGCGCATGCGCTGCCTCGCGACGCACGTCTGAGTTGGCGTCGCTACGTAAGGCGCGGTCGACATCGGCGAGTGCGCGTTCGTCGCCGATGGAGCCGAGTGCCCACACCGATGCCGCACGGACACGCACGTCGGCGCTACGCGACGCGCGCCCGAGCGCGGGAATCGATGCGGTATCCTCGATCTCCCCAAGCGCCCACGCCGCAATCGCGGCCTCGGCTCCCGTCCCGGCATCGAGCAGTCGCGTCAACGACCCGCGCGCTTCCTTCCGGTCGCCGGTTCCCGCGGCGTACGCCGCCGCCTCGCGGACGAGTGGCGACCGATCTCTCATGAGCTCCACGAGCCGGTCAGTCGTGACGCGGCTCCGGCCCAGGAGTTTCGACGCGACACGTCGCACACAGGAATTCGGAACGCCGAGGTTCGCCACCATCACGCGGATCGCGGCCGGGTCGCTCGCGTGGCCGGCGAGAGAGTCCTTCGCGTTGTACAATGCTCGCGCCGCGTCGGCGAATCGGCCGATCCCGGTACTCCCTTCATTCGTCCAGAAGTTGCCCACCTGGTCGGCCAACATCTCGCACACGAGCGGGTCAGTCTTTCCCAGCGCATCCAGGAGCCGCACCACGCGCGCGGAATCCGGTCCCGGCCGCAGCGAATCGTGCTCCGCGCCGGAGATGAGCACTTCCTGATGGTAGGCTGCGCGCAGAGCCGCCGCGGCGCCGACCGACAGGGCGAGCGCGCCGCCGATGAGTGATACCCTGATCATGGCCGGTTCCCCAGCGCTTCGATGGCCGCCTTCCGGACTCGCGCATCCTTGGAGTTCAGCGCCGCGCGCAGGGCGTCGCGCGCGGGTGCGGTGCCGATGGCTCCGAGCGCCTCCACCGCCGTTGTTCGTACGTCGCTGCTCGGATCGTCGATCATTGCCAGCAGCCGGGGGACCGCGGCGGCAAACGGCCGGTCGCTCACAGCCTGCGCCGCATTTTGCCGCACATCGGCCGATTCATCGGCGAGGGCGTCGAGCAGCGCGCGCTCGGCAATTGGCGCGCGCAGCTCGCGCAGCGCGTCGAGCGCTCGTGCACGAACGTTTGGCCGTGGATCCTTGAGCAGCCGCGTGATGGACGATGCCGCCGACGGGTCGCGGATCTCCACCAGCGCGCTCAACGCATGCTCGCGCACTTCCGCGGATGAGTCGTCGAGGAGCTTGGTGAGCGGCCCTACCGCCGAAATCTGGCGTGCCTCGCCCAGGAGACTCGCCGCGCGCGCCCGCACTTCCGGGTGAGCATCCTGCAGCGCCGCCACGACGGAAGCAACGGGGACCTGTCGCGCGAAATGCTCGAGCGCGCCGAGCGCCGTCGCCCGCACGTCGACGAAGGGATCCGCGATGAGTTGCGTGAGTGCCGCCACGGCGCGCTCGTCTTCGAGCTCGCCGAGGGCTTCAGCGATTGCCTGTCGCACTTCGCGGTCCTTGTCGCCGATCGCCGCGATCAATGCAGGAACGGCGCGCTGCGCCCGCAAGTTGCCGAGCGACGAGGCCGCCGCTCTGCGGACGCCCGCATCGGTGTCCTTGAGCCGCTCGATCAGCGCCTTGATGACCGTCGTGTCCTGTGCCTGTTGCGATTCCGGCTCCACGGACGGCATCGGTATCGTACCGATGTTGGACGGTTCATTCGCTAACGCTGCGGCGGTGCTCTGGACGCCGGGCGCCGCCGCGACCGTCGCCGCGAGCAGGATTGCCGACGCCGCCAACAGCGCGCCGCGCCGCGCCGGCACCGGTGGCGATCCGCCCTCGATCAGCCGCGCGATGCGGGCGACGAGCAGCGAACGTTGCTCCGCCATTCCCGCGACGGGCACACCGAGCGGCGACGCCTGGATCCACTCGGCGACGCGCGCCAGACACTGCGCCAGCGGAAGTCCACCGCCCGTCCGTGCCGCGGCCCAGTCGTCGCACAGGTATTCCGCCACCTGCTGCAGCTCGCGTCTCGCCAGCCGGTTCAGCGGCTGGAAGAAGAAGACACGTTCTATGATTCCTACTGCGTCCAGCCAGAGCGGATCGCGACGTGCCAGATGCGCGAGCTCGTGCGCCAGAAGTCCACGCTGTTGCTCGGCGTCGAGCTCAGTGAGGGCTGCCTCGGGCACACATATCTCGCCCAGCCCCAGCGCCACCGGACTCGAGATCGTGCTCGACGACGTCACGCGCACATCGTGTCGATGACCGGACTCGAGACGCAGCGACTCGAGCATTGCCGGCAGCGGCCCGTCGAGCACCGCGCGGCGGTCGCCCAGACGGCCGACGAGTATGAGCCGGCGTGCCGCGAACACCAACGCGAGGAAGAAGCCGACCACCGCCCACGCGGCCACTGCCACCGCGCCCGCTGTCACGCCCGAGAATCTCGGGGTACCTGATGCATTGGCCGTCGTCTGGGATTGCACGGCAGCGTCCACGTCCGCGGGCGGAACGGTCGCCGACTCGGCGGCGTGCGGTGCGGCCGCCCCGTCACCTTGCGGATGACGAATGCTTTCTGTCGTGGCAGTGTGACTGCCGAGTGAGAGCGAGCCCGCGGGCCGCACGTCGAGCGCGCGTTGCGCGGTGGCCGTGAGGATTCCGCCAACGAGCGCGGTCTTCCATATGAGGTCACGCGCCGAAGCAGTCGTGCCCGTGCGCCGCGTGATGAGCCATGCGAGGCCCAGGAGTGCCGTGCTGTGGAGGGCGTAGGTGAGCAGCCAGGCCAGCGTCGTGCTCGCGATCGAGGTCATTGTACCGACTCCTTTTTCTTGCGGCCGGCCGCGTCGAGCATCTTGCGAATCCGGGCGATGTCGCCGGGACTCACGTCCTGCGCGGTCAACAGGTGATTCACCAGGGCGGGAACGTCGCCCTCGAACAGGCTCGCCGTCAGCTCACTCACCATCGAGTGCTGCACTTCCTCTTCGGTGACGAGGGCGCGGTACACGAATTGGCGCGCACGGGTGTGATGCGCGACGACGCCGCGCCGGGCGAGCCGGGTCAGCAGGGTGGCCAGCGTAGTTTGGGCGAGGCCGCGCTCGGCGTGGAGCGCTTCCCACAGCTCGGCGACGGTCGCTTCGCCGCGTTCCCACAGGAGGCGCAGGATCGCGAGCTGAAGTTCGGTGATCTGGTGCTTGGGCATGGGGTATTCGGGTTGAACTACAGGTGTAATATTACACGTGTAGTTCACATGTCAAGAGGCGCGACGCCAGGCGGTGGAGCTTGGCGATGACTTCAAGGCTCACGGCCGGCCGACACGCCTCTCCAGCGCGATTCAAAAAAAAAACAAATGCCGCCGTCTCCGGACCGGAAGGGAGACCGCGGTTGCCAGTTGCGAACGATGACAGTCCTCGTAACAGCGTGTCCCATTGCCCGATTGTTCCGCTCAGGTCGCAGATGCGGTTAATCGTCGGAGGTCACCATGTTGAGAGTCCTCGTTCGGTCCGCAGCATGCGTTGTGGCATTAAGCGGGTGCGCGGCCAATCCGCAGGTTCGCACGGTCGCCGCTGACAACGCCTCACTGGTCTTCGGCTATTACGACATGTCGGAGGCGCCGTTCGAGTTGGGCTGCGTGCGCATCACGCAGGGCGAGCGGGCAGGGATCGCCTACCGACAATCCTGTATGACGACGTTGAAGAACGGCCTCTTTTTTCTCGAGAATGCTCCGCCCATGAAGTACCACGTGCCGTTTTTCTATGCGGGGGGGAAGCTTCACATGCTTTCGTCGGAGCGGACGGATGTTTTCGACGTACCGGCCAGATCGCTCTACTTCCTTGGGTCATTCAAATACAAGGTCCTCCATCGGGACCTCGGCGATGTTCTAAAGCTGACGCCGGAGAAATACGGGCTGAATCCGACCAAGAGTCCGAACGAGACGGCGGTGCTGAAGATGCTGTTGGACAACGTTCAAGGCGCCCATTGGAAGCAACGCATCAGGGCCCGCATGACCCAGGCCGCGCGGTGATCCCACACTCCGGCTCCTGATTCTGGCTCACGGAGTCGGGACCGGCCGCCCGGAGAGACGACGTCCCGTCAGCACCGCGTCGAACGCCGCCTGGTCGCGACGCTGCATGATGAGGAAGTCCCACCCGTCCTTCATCAGCTTCTCGACCTCGGCCGGATTGTTCGCCGGATAGCCGCACGACTTCTTGTATTCCTTGCACGCGGCGAGAATCGCCGCGACGCCGGCATCGAATCCCGCCTGATCGCGTACCCGCCGGCCCGTGGAGTCGGTACTCGAGAACACGCCGCCGAGCGTGCCGGCGCCCGCCGTCACCATGGCGACGCCCGGCATCGCGGCGATCGCGCGCGCGTTAGCGATGCCCGCCTTGCTCTCGATGATCACTCCGAGAAGCAGCTCCCCATTCGGGTTGAGCGGCCAGACGTCGGCCTTTTGCAGGTATTGGCTCGGGGACACTCCCCAATAGGCCGCCGCGCGCTCGAAGCCGGACTCGGGGCGAGTGCCGCCTTTCGAGACGAAGCGCATCGCGGAGATCGCCTGATTCACCTCTTCAACCGTTTCGACTTCCTGCATCTCGACGCCCACCTGCCCCTCGTTCAGCTGATCGATCAGGCGCTGCGTTGACGTCTCCACGTTGCCATGGATGATCGGAATTTTGGCGACGAACGGATGCGTCTTTGCCGACCCCCCGGCCGCAACGATGGCCTTCATGTATTCGCGATACTGCTCGACGGTGGTGGGCGAGAAGCTGTTGAGGACATAGTCGCCGAGTGTGTAGGCGACCGTTTCTTTCGCGACGTCGGCCATCACGATCGGCGCCGGCGCGGGCGGTGGCGTCGTTGCCACTGCCGCACCAGCGGCTCCCGCGCCGCGGCCTCGGCCACCACCGCCTCGTCCCGGCGCGTAGGCCGGATTGTTGATCCCGAGCACGGGAAGCTTCTGCTGGATGAGGGGGATCATCCGGTTCATGCGGTCCGCCGGCTGCGCTTGCCCGGAGGCGACGTTCGTCGCCAGCACAAGACCGATCGCACTACTCACAGTGTTCCACCGCATGAATCCTCCGCAGGTAAACATGAGGAACCGCCGACGATGAACGTTGGCTAAGCGAACGGCGTCAGTCCAGCCCGACGTGAAGGCGGGTCACGGGCTCCGACCCGTCGTCGTCGTCATCGTGGCCACACCTCCCGTCACCTTGGACCAGTACCCGATCCACGCCGTGCGAATGCCCTCGATCTGCTCGAGCATCGCGGCACTCGGCTTCCGCGCTTTGATCGTCACCGACACCATCGCCGTGTTCTGGACCTTCGGCGACTCCTCGAACGACGGCACGCGTGGGCCGTTGTGCGCGATGACGTCCTGAATCGTGACGGGAGTCTTTTCGGCCGCATAGATCGCCTGGCCTTCAGGCGTTCTCCCGACCATGCGCTGGTTGCGCAGAACGAAGAAGTCCGGCACTCCCGAGGCCGGAAGAAAACCCATGAGATAAAGCTCGAGGTACGAAAAGCCGGACGCCGGGTTCATCGTGCCGTTGGCAAGCTGCGTGTACGTCCCGTCGCCGTTGTCCTTCCAGTTCGTGCCTCCCATGATCGACGCTTCGACGGGACGGCTGTACGGGAACGGGCTGGGAGTGCTCACGCTCCCCGGCCAATGCGTGGCCCCCGACATACCCCACGGATCGTGCGGCCCGCGCAGCTCGATGGTGTCGCCCTTGACGATCGCGCGCGTGCGCGTGGACCAGCGGTGCGCCAGCTCGTGACCGATCTGGGCGACGGCCATGTTGAACCCGGCATAGCTGCCGTTCGGGTGCCGCTCCTGCGCCTGCACCGCGCCCACCCAGACGGGCTGGTACCAGGTCACCTGAAGCCGCCCCTGACTGCAGTAGTCCTGCGAGCGGAGACCGACGTCCATCCGCGGCCCAAGGCCGCTGACCCGCTGGCCGATGTCGCCCACGCTGCGCGTACCAGCCTCTTGATCGTCGACGCGGAAATCGGAGTACCACACCATGAAGTCGAACCGGTCGCCGAGTGCCTGGATCACCGTGCACGCTAGGTTCGGCGAGCCGGGCAAGCCATAGTGATGGAACGTCTCAAAGATGACCGGTTTCGGCGGGTCGGCCGGCTTCACCGCCGACAAATCCACGGACTTCGTCGGCGGCGCGCCGGCAGCCGGTATCGTGTAGACGCCGACGACCGCGTCGCGCGCCGTGATCTCCTGATAGGAGAGGTCTATTCGCCCGTCGCGATGCAGCACCGCCTGAAAACGGTGCGGCGTGCGCGTGAAGGTCACGTCCTGCTGCCCCCCGGTAGGCTCGCTCAAGTCCCATGTCACGACGACACGGTCCGCGAGCTCGTTGACGTACTTCGTGCCGTTCATCCGCTGCTTCAAGAAGGCCGCGATGAGCGGGATCGTGTTGACGATATCCGGCCCCACTTTCTCGAGGTGAACGAAGCGGCCGAGCCCCAGCTCGTTGTACCCGCCGCCGAAGCCGATCATCCCCGTCGTCAATATCTGAAGCGTGTCCCAGCTTCGCCCCGAGAATGGGAACGAGAACCTGGTGAGCCGAAACGCATTCCCTTGCATCGCGGGCCCCCGCGCCGTGTCCCACTGGACCGGCACGTTTTCGGCGCGGAACCCGCCGGCCGCCGGCGTGAACCGGATCGTGCGCTGGTCGAGATCGAACAGGTTGTGGTTCGTGACCGCGCCCGAGTCGAGCTCGAGGAGGATGAGATTCCCCTTCGTGGTGATGGTGCCGATCGTCCGGCCGGGAACCTGCTTCACGTCGGCGCCGCCGCGCTCCGTGTTCGAATGCTGGTTCACACGCTGCTGGGCGTCGGCCGGCTGCGCGAAGGCGAGGGCCGCGATCATCGCGCACGGCAAGATGGTTCGCGAGTGCTTCATCCAATACACCTCCGCCGCGAGCTCAGGGCCTTCGTTCAATGTAGACGCGCTCCACTTGACTGCCACCGCCGGCCCCGCGAACCACTATCGTGTCCCCCGCCATCACGCCCTCCGCTGTGATGCCCGCCGGCAGGACTCTGGGTGCGACAGCACTTATGAATAATTGTGTGTCGCGGGGATGTTTGCCGCGAAACGTGAGGTAGCCGCTGTCCACGCGCACCTCGAGCGGCACGCTCTCGGGCTCCGGGATTCGAACCCGATCGCCCGGCTGGCATCGCACTACGCTGTCGACCGCGATCCACCAGCCTCCACGCCACAGCAACCAGCCTCCCAGAACCGCGTCGCAGTAGCGTACGCGATCCGCCGTCGCGTGTCTCGGTTGTCCAATCACGCCGACGGCGGTCAGCTGGAACATGCGACCGCTGTCAGCTGAGGTGGTTCGCGATGACGCCTTCTCGGAATCGCTGGATCGCGGCACTTGCGTGGTGCGGCCGCACGACGACGATCCTATGAGCGCACCGACCAGGCCGATGCAGGCGAGAGCGCAGCGAACCCCACACCGCGTCATCGCTGGGACGTCCACGCTCATGGTCCTGATTCCTCGCCGAGTGACTTTGCGCTAATCCTCAAACCCGAGTCCCGAATGTTGCACGTCCCTGCGACTCCCG
>Ga0137464_1000761_pt1 | contig 10157 bp, 9 predicted proteins | sample EasRivERMGT814_2_FD_102306 | JGI IMG/M metagenome (GOLD analysis project Ga0137464, IMG submission 102306) | Soil microbial communities from meander-bound floodplain in the East River, Colorado, USA - East River MetaG ERMGT814_2 | ecosystem: Environmental > Terrestrial > Soil > Floodplain ...
ACTCGATGCCGCCGCCGGAGACGATGAAGGTCTTGAAGCCGTTGGCGCGGAGGTAGGCGAGTAGCTCCAGCATAGGCTGATAGACCATCTCGGTGAGGGGCCGCCCGCTCTTCGGATGCTTGGCGGTGGCAATCCATTCGCGCACGTTTCGATCGAACTCCTCCGTCGTCATCCCGGTGTGGGTGGCTGCAAGGATCTCCACCAAACCACGCTCGCCGCCGGCGAGCGCACCTTTGAGGTCTCCTTTCAGCACGGACGCGAACGGCTCCTTGCTCGTCCACTCGGGATGCTGCGGTGCGAGCACCTTGACGCGATCCAGCGCGAATGCGAACTGGCCGTAGATCGGCTGCTCGCTCCAGAGTGTGCCGTCGTTGTCGAACACGGCAATCCGTTCCGGCGGCGCGACGTAGTCGGGCCCGCCCGTCGTGACGACGCGAGAAACGAATTCGACGATGGCTTTCTTGGGCGGCCCGTCATTCCAGGACGGCAGTGCGTCTCGCGGTTGCGCGCAGGCGGCCGACAGAACGATCCACGCGCCGACGGTCACACCCGCGGCGTCCCTCCAGCGCTTTCGCAGTCTATGTGGAGCGTGCATCACTTCTTCTTTTCCGCGCGTACGTTCTGCAACCGGACGGGTTCGCTGGCGTAGTTTTCGAGCTCCACGGTGTTCTTCTTCTTGTTGTAGGTAATCTTGGTCGCCACCGACAGCTTGCCTTCGCCCTCACCCTTCGCGTTCACCCGGACCTCGATCAGCGTGAAGGGATAGTCCATCGTCCGAGGTTGGTCCCTCGCTTCCCAGAACCCGACTCGGCGATCGGTGAGGATAATGATCTGTTCGCCTCCGTCTTCGCCTGGGTGCTTCCGCGCATAGTGCAGGTCGTAGCCAAGTGTGTTGGGCAGGCGCATGTAGCCGACGCGCTTGATTCGTTGCAGGGCGCTCAGCAAACCATTCGGCCCTTTTTCGTTGAACGCGGTGATGAGCTGCTCGCGCTCGGCGTCGGTGGACCACCGGTCGATGTCGAACTCGACGGTGTTGGCGCCTCCTCGGCCGACCGTGCTCATGTTGACCGCGAACGCCGTCATTCGTAGCGGTGCGTCAGGCGTCTGAGCCGTGGCGCGAGCGCCAGGCAACCCGAAGCAGAGCGCCGCAACAGCGATTAGGGCAAGCGCGACAGTCGATCGCATACCGGTTCTCCTTCACAGCCCACGGTTGTTCTGAGTCTCGCGGTGTCGCAATCATGTTTTCCAACCGCCGACACCTTCAGCCCGGCCCGCACGCGTCGTCAATCGGTGGGAACGGACTGATGTAGACATCACCTCGAAGCACTGCCTGAATCGCCGGCACGAGATCCTCACCCGCCCTGACTTTCAGGACGTAGCCAAGCGCGCCGGCCGCGAGGCCCCGCCGCAACATCGCCCGCTCCGCATGGACCGTGGCGATGACGATTCGCGCGCCGCCATGTCGCCGCACGATCAGCTCGGCGGCCGCGATCCCATTGAGCTCCGGCATTCCAATGTCGGTGACAATCACGTCCGGCCTCAACTGCTCGTAGGCGTCGACGAGGGCGCGTCCGTCTGCGACGCTGCCCACCACATCGAAGGCCGGCTCGAGCAGCGCACGCCAGGACTGCAGCGTTGCTGCGTGATCGTCGGCTAGCAGGACGCGACTGCGACTAGTGGCGTGACCCGTCATCGGCCGGTCGGCAGCAAGCATAGACACGCGCCGCGACGACGAGAAGCGGGAGACTACGCTCCGGGCCACTGGAGAAGTACGTGCCACGAGCTGAAAAAGTACGGTCGGTAGAACAGAGCAGCCCTCCTGGTGAGCTCGATGTCCCTGCGCAAACTCAGCCGCAGCTGCTGGCCCACGGACCGTACTTTTTCCCGCCCCCTCACGTACTTTTCCCCCTGGTCGGAGCGTAGTGTTCCGCTTTTCTAGGCCTTGGCGCTCAAGTACGCTCGGCCGCGAGTTGGGGCTTTAAGGGCATCGTTCGCTCGGGGAGGACACGGCGATGATCACCGCACGACGGTTTAGATCTTCGAAAGCGGCGCTCGTGTGTTCGCTGACGATGGTTGTGCCGCCGGGGGCCGTGGTTCGCACTGCGCCTGCGCCTCCGACAACGCAGCAATCGAGCGCTGCTGCTACGCAGACGCCGCGGCCCGTGGGCGCGCCGGCCCCCGGTACGGGGGCCCCGGAACCCGACGGCGGCTGGCCGGGCACCTACCCCGTGGCGGGAGGAGGTACCGCAACCTGGTATCAGCCGCAAATTGCAAGCTGGGCGGATCAGAAGCACCTGGTGGCGTGGTCCGCGGTCTCCTACGCACGGAAGGACGCGAAGGAGCCCGCGCTCGGCACGATCAAGATCGAGGGAGATACCAAGGTCGCGACCAACGAGCGCCTGGTGAACTTCAGCGATTTTGAAATCACTGAATTCAATTTCCCCGGCCTGTCACGCGATCAGGCACAAGCTCTCGTAGTCGGGCTCCAGAAGGGTATTCCCGAGGGCGACCGGGTGATCGCGCTCGACCGCGTGCTCGCTAGCATTGACAAGAGCGCGATCATTCCGCGGGAGACGTCTGGCATCAAGGCTGACCCGCCGCAGATCTTCCACAGCGAGCGGCCGGCCGTGCTCGTCAACCTCGATGGCGAGCCCGTGTGGAGCGCGATCAAGGACGTCGATCTGAAGTTCGCCGTCAACACGAACTGGGACCTCTTCGAGGCGCCGTCGAAGGCGCTCTATCTCCGCAACAACAGCACCTGGCTCACGGCTACCGAGTTGAATGGGCCATGGACACCGGCAGGAAACCTTCCGCCGAGTTTCGCGAAACTACCGGTGGACGAGAACTGGAAGGACGTCAAGGGGAACCTCCCTGGCCGTCCGATCGCCGCCAACGCCGTGCCGCGCGTGTTGGTCACCACGTCGCCTTCCGAACTGCTGCAGCTGAGTGGTGCCCCCGCCTATCAGGCGGTACCGGGAACGTCCCTGCTGTGGGTCAGCAACACCGACAGCGATCTCTTTCGCCTGGGAAAGTCCGGCAGCTTCTATTACCTCGTGGCCGGCCGCTGGTTCTCCTCGCCGAGCCTCGACGGCCCATGGACGTTCGCCACACAGAAGCTGCCGGAGGACTTCAGGAGACTTCCGCTCGAGCATCCGCGTTCACGCGTGCTCGCGTCGGTGCCAGGCACGGATCAAGCCACTGAGGCGGTCTTGCTGGCGACGGTGCCGCACATCGCCCGCGTCAATGTCAAAGAAGTCAAGGCGCCGGAGGTCATCTATCACGGTGACCCGAAGTTCGAGCCCATCGACGGGACCACCCTGTCGCACGCCGTGAACACCGACAAGGACATCATCAAAGTCGGCGATCTCTACTACATGTGCTTCCAGGCGGTGTGGTTCATGTCGCGGTCGGCGACCGGCCCGTGGGAGGTCGCCCGAGCGGTCCCGAAGGCAATTTACAGCATACCGGCCAGTTCCTCGGTGGGTCATGTCACCTACGTAACCGTCGAAGAGAGCAGCGCGACCAGCGACTGGGTCACGTTCGCGTACGTCGCCGGCTACACGGGCATGATGGTCGCCTGGGGTTGCGCGGTGTGGGGCACGGGCTGGTATTACCCGCCGTACGTGTGGTACGGCGGCCTGTATCCCGGCTACTTCTGGTATCCGCGCACCTATGGCTTCAGCGCCTGGTACAACCCGTGGACCGGTGCCTACGGTCGCGGCGCCGCGGTCTACGGGCCCTTTGGCGGCGCAGGCGCCGCGGCCGTCTACAACCCGCGCACCGGCACGTATGCGCGTGGCGCTGCCGCGTATGGACCCTACGGCGGCCGTGCCGCCGCGCAAGCGTGGAATCCCCGCACCGGCACCTACGCCCAGACGCGTCAGGGCGGCAACATCTACGGCAACTGGGGATCCAGTTACGTCCAGCGCGGCGATGACTGGGCGCGCACCTCCCATGTGACCAACTACGCGACGGGCGCGACGACCCGCACGATTCGCGGTGATGAGGGCGCGGCGGTCACCCGCCGTGGAGCCGCGGGCAGAACCACGGTCGCGCGCGGTGCCGGCGGCGACATCTACGCTGGTCACGACGGCAACGTCTATCGACGGTCCAGCGACGGCTCGTGGGACCACTGGAGCGATGGCGGGTGGAACCCCGCGCAAGCGGGTCAGACTCGGCCGGGTCAGGCCGGCGCCGGCACGAGGGATTCGACAGTCTCCGGACAACTCGAACGCGACCGGACGGCGCGTGCGCAGGGCGCCGAGCGCACGCGCGACTGGAGCTCGTATCGCCGGTCACCGTCGGTGCAGCGTGCCGGCAGCTTCCGCGCCGGTGGTGGACGACGCCTATAGGCGCCGGCTCGCGCGGAGAGATCAGGGTGCAACGACTCCACTCGACGAGGAGCAACGCATGGTCAAACGTAAACGTGAGAAGCCGCGAAAGACGATCGCGGCAACCAGATTTGCAAAGACGCCTGCACCGATATCAACCAAGGCAGAGCAACCAAAAACGAAGCGAGGGAGCAGCAAGATGGCCAAATCCGACAAGCCCAACATCCTGGTGATCTGGGGCGACGACATCGGCCAATCGAACCTGAGTTGTTACACGCGCGGGCTGATGGGCTACCACACCCCCAACATCGACCGCCTCGCCAACGAAGGCATGCTGTTCACCGATTCCTACGGCGAACAATCCTGCACGGCGGGGCGATCATCCTTCATCACCGGCCAGAGCTGCTATCGCACCGGCCTGTCGAAGGTCGGCATTCCCGGCGCCCATGCGGGGCTTCAGGCCGTGACGGTGACCATCGCGGAGCTGCTCAAGAATCAAGGCTACGCCACCGGCCAGTTCGGCAAGAACCACCTCGGCGACCGGAACGAGTTCCTCCCGACGGCACACGGGTTTGACGAGTTCCTCGGCAACCTCTATCACCTCAACGCCGAGGAAGAGCCGGAGATGTACAACTACCCGACGGAGAAAGATTTCCCGAATTTCCGGAAGACCTTCGGGCCGCGCGGCGTGATGCACAGTTGGGCGACCGACAGGGACGATCCGACCGACGAACCGCGTTGGGGAAAGGTCGGGAAGCAGAAGATCGAGGACACCGGTCCGTTGACGAAGAAGCGGATGGAAACCTGCGACGACGAGTTCGCTGCCGCCGCCAAGGATTTCATCAAACGCCAGAACGCCGATGGTAAGCCGTTCTTTGTCTGGCTCAACTTCACCCATATGCATGTGTTCACACACACTAAGCCCGAGAGCCTCGGTCAAGCCGGGCGCTGGCAGTCGCCCTATCACGACACCATGATCGACCATGACAAGAACGTGGGCGAGATGCTCGACTATCTCGACCAGCTCGGCATCGCCGACAACACCTTCGTCATGTACTCGACCGACAACGGGCCTCACCGGAACACGTGGCCCGATGCCGGCACTACGCCGTTCCGCAGCGAGAAGAACACCAACTGGGAAGGCGCGTTCCGCGTGCCGCTGCTGGCCCGCTGGCCCGGCCAGATCAAGGCAGGCTCGGTGGCCAACGGGATCGTCCAGCACCACGACTGGCTGCCGACCTTCCTCGCGATGGCCGGCGAACCGGACATCGTCGAGAAGCTCAAGAAGGGCGGCTACAAGGCCAACGACAAGAGCTTCAAGAACCACATCGACGGCTTCAACCTGCTCGACTACCTGACCGGCAAGGCGAAGGAGAGCCCGCGCCAGATCTACTTCTACTTCAGCGACGACGGCGATGTCCTCGGCGTCCGCTGGGACAACTGGAAGGTCGTGTTCATGGAGCAACGCGCCCAAGGAACGCTGCGGGTGTGGGCCGAGCCGTTTACGTCGCTCCGGTTGCCCAAGCTCTTTAACCTCCGAACCGACCCATACGAATACGCGGACATCACATCGAACACCTACTACGACTACTTCCTCTACAACGACTACATCATTTACCCGGTGCTCGCCGGGGTAAAGAAGTTCATGGAAACCTTCGCCGACTTTCCACCGGCGCAACATCCGGACAGCTTCACCATCGACAAGGCCGCCGCCAAGCTGACTGACGCGGCGGGCAGCGCAGGACACTGAGGCTACAAGCGAGAGAGGGCGGGGGGATGTCCGCCGCCCTCTCTCCGACTCCACGAGGAGTGTCGAAATGGAGCGCATCGTATTGGTATCGCTTGCCGTGGGCTCTGCTCTCGTGTCCACCGGAGCGTTTACCCAAACCGACAAGTCGTTCACGTCATGCGAATGAGACGGCTCCTGTTTGCGGCGACCACGGTGATGCTTGTGTGCGGCGCCAGTGCGCCGACATTCGCGCAGGCGCCGGTACAAGGACAAGAGCCGACGCACGACGTCAACGCGCTCGCCAAGGAAACCCAGAATCCGGTGGGCAGCCTCATCAGTCTGCCGTTCCAGGTCAACTTCAACACGGGGGGCGACCTCGAGGCTCGGACGTTCCTCAATCTGAACTTCCAGCCCGTGATCCCATTCAAGGCCACCCAGAACTGGAGTGTGATCGCCCGCACCATCGTGCCCATCGACAGCGTTCCCGGGCCAGACGGCACGAGGTACAGCGGCGTGGGCGATATCCAGGAACAGCTCTTCGTGACGCCGGGCAAACCCGGTGGCCTCATCTGGGGCGTGGGCCCGACGTTCTCGTTCCCAACCGCGACGGCGTCGCCCTTCGAAACCGGGACATGGGCGGCCGGGCCGGCGGTGGTGCTGGTGAAGTCGACGGGGCCATTCGTGCTCGGCGGCTTACTCAGTCAGCTCTGGCCCCTTTCTGATGCTGGAGGCGCGCCGGAGACGAACCTTCTTACGCTGCAGCCGTTCGTCAACTTCAACTTCGGCCACGGCTGGGCGATGTCGTTTGCCCCTGTGATGACCGCAAACTGGGACGCGTCGGACGGGAACGAGTGGACCGTGCCGATCGGCATCGGGCTGACGCGAACGACGGTCTTCAACCGGCGGCCGATGAATATCGGCGTGAACTACTACTACAACGTCGAGCGGCCTGACGGGTCCGCCGCACATCAGCTGCGGTTCGTGGTCACGCTGTTGTATCCGAGATGAGCGTGCACTGGGTCCACTGGCCGGCGCCGTGTCTGATGCTCCATCTGCTCGCGCTGCCTGCCGCCGGGCAGGGGGGCGGCGCAGCAAACGGTGCGCCTGCTCAAGTGGACTCGGTGCAACGGACCCTCGACGAGATGCGGGCGCGGCTTGATCGACAGGCGGCGGTAGTCGAGCAACAAGCCCGGCAGATTGAAAGGCAGGACAGGGAACTCGACATGCTGCGGAAGCGCCTCGACGAAGCCTTGGGACTGGCGGCGGCCCAGGCGCTAACGGGGACTCCCACGGCGCCCTCGACGACGCAGACGCTCGAGGCCCGAGTCCAGGCGGTAGAACAGACAGTGCAGCGCCTGCCGGAGCTGCCAGACAAGATCGTAATGGCCGGCGAGTTTCCAGGTTCGATCAAAGTCCCCGGGATGGATACCGCGTTCAGGCTTGGTGGTCAACTGCGCTCGACCCTGGTGCACACGCTGGGCCCGCTCGGCACTGACGATCGGTTCATCGCGTCGTCGATTCCGGTAGGGGATGCACGCGCCGGGGAGGATGCGAGGACAACGTATACCGCGGCACCGTCGCGCGTGAATCTCGATCTGCGCTCAGTTGCTCCCTTTGGTGTGCTTCGGACGTTCGTGGAAGGCGACTTCGCGGGCGCCGGGAACACCGCTCGCCTGCGGCACGCGTTCATCCACACGAACCGGTGGCTCTTCGGCCAGACGTGGTCCACCTTCTCCGATCCTGAGGTCGAGCCGATCGACATCGACTTCGAGGGCGAGAATGCGTTGTCTCGGTTCCGGCAGGCGCAGGCGCGCTATACGAGACCGTTCGGCGAGCGTCTCGACCTCGCGGTCGCCGTCGAGAATCCGGCGCCCGATCTCACCGGCGCGCAGGGTGTGAACCTGACGCCCGACGTCGTCGTCCGGCTGCGCTGGGAGCCTCAAGCAGGTCCGAAGAGCCTTTTGACGACACCCGCGCATGTCCAGGGGGCCGTGCTCGTTCGGACGCTTCGAGGCGACCTGGTCGATCAACCGGAGGTGACGCTGTCAACCGGCGGCCTCGGCGGTACGGTCAGCGGCGTGATCGTTCCGCGATGGAACTCGGAGGATCGCATCAAGTTCGCTGTGTACGGCGGCTGGGGCATCGGCCGCTACATTACGGACCTCGGCGCGGAAGGTGGCCAGGACGCGGTGTACGACCCGGTGACGAACACCCTTCGTGCACTACCCGTGAGTTCCGCCTACGTCGGCTACGAGCATCCGTGGCGTCCCTCGTTCACGTCGTCTGTGACGTACGGCGTGGTGACGGTCCACAACCTCGCTGTCCAGCCCGGGGGCGCGCTGCATCGGACACGACGCGCCACGGCCAACGTGACGTGGAATCCCATCACTCGCGCGGACGTCGTGTTGGAGTTCCTCACCGGTGAGCGCCTCAACCAGGATGGCCAGCGCGGAGTGTCGAACCAAATCCAGGCGGGCTGGAAGGTGCGGTTCTGAAGTGAAGAGCATTCAATATCGGAGGTCGCTGAGATGTCACGCCACGTGCCGAGCGCAGGACCGGATCCGAATCACGTTGCCCCAAATTTAGATGCGCCATTTCCCGACATGGTGTGGATCCCATCGGCCACCTACCAGATGGGTTCGGACCATCACTATCCAGAGGAGCGCCCCGTCCATCGCGTGTCGGTGGATGGTTTCTGGATCGATCGGTATCCCGTGACAAACGAACGCTTCGCACGCTTCGTCGAGGCGGCCGGCCACACGACCTTCGCGGAGGTTCCGCCCGATCCCGCGCAGTATCCAGGCGCCCTTCCGCACATGCTGTACGCCGGATCGCTCGTGTTCGTGCGGCCTGACGGCCCCGTCGATCTCCGGAGCATGGAGAATTGGTGGGCGTTCATGCGTGGAGCGGACTGGCGTCACCCGCAAGGGCCGGCGACCGCCATCGAAGCTCGCGGGCAACACCCCGTCGTGCACGTCACGTTCGCGGATGCGGAGGCGTTCGCGACGTGGGAGGGCAAGACGCTGCCAACGGAAGCGGAGTGGGAGCTTGCCGCCCGCGGTGGGCTCGACGCCGCTGCGTACGCGTGGGGCGACCAGTTTCTTCCCGGCGGCCGGCACATGGCCAATACATGGCAGGGCGAGTTCCCGTGGCAGAACCTCGGGAGCGACGGGTACGACGGGACCTCACCCGTTGAAGCGTTTCCACCAAACGGCTACGGGCTCCACGACATGATTGGCAATGTCTGGGAGTGGACCACGGACTGGTACGTTCCGCGTCATCCGAACGAGGTCGTCAAAGCCTGCTGCACGCCGCGGAACCCGCGCGGGCCTCAGGAGGGTGACAGTTACGACTCGCGGCAACCCACTATCCGAATCCCGCGGAAGGTGATCAAGGGCGGGTCGCATCTATGCGCGCCGAACTACTGCCGGCGGTATCGACCGGCGGCACGCTTCCCGGAGCCCGTCGACACGTCCACCTGTCACCTCGGTTTCCGCTGCGTCGTTCGCACCGGATCGTCGATCGGGGAGTAGGGCTCCCCTAAAGGCGAGCGATTAAGGCGACGTTCATGGACGACGTGCTGGCGCGTATCTGGAATGACCTGTTCGGCCGACTGACGGGTCCGCTCACGCTCCGGCTGTACCTTCAGCCGGCGATGGCGATGCTGTTCGCACTCCGTGACGGCCTCAAGGACGCCCGGGCCGGCCGCCCGGCCTACTTGTGGACGGTCTTCTCGCACGCGGAGGAGCGACGCCGGCTGCTTGCCGAGGGATGGAAGGCCATCGGCAAAGTGTTCATCCTGGCGATCCTCCTCGATGTGGTCTATCAACTGATGGTGTTTCGCCGCATCTATCCTGTCGAGGTACTCGACGTCGCGGTCATCCTCGCCGTCGTTCCGTATGCCCTGCTCCGCGGCGCGATCACCCGACTCGCGCGATTCTGGAGTCGGCGATGACGCCGCTCGACCGCCCCAGTTCACTCGATCGCGCCCTTCGACTCTTCGCTGAGGTCCATCCTGGTGAAGGGCGGCTGGCTGTTCTGCTCGCGCTGAACGTCTTTCTCCTTCTCACCACCTACTACATCCTGAAGCCCGTTCG
>Ga0137464_1000762_pt1 | contig 10145 bp, 15 predicted proteins | sample EasRivERMGT814_2_FD_102306 | JGI IMG/M metagenome (GOLD analysis project Ga0137464, IMG submission 102306) | Soil microbial communities from meander-bound floodplain in the East River, Colorado, USA - East River MetaG ERMGT814_2 | ecosystem: Environmental > Terrestrial > Soil > Floodplain ...
ACTCTAGCTAATGCTGCCGGGAAACTACATTTCATCCCCGGTATGGGTGGTCTTGATGATGCGGCAAGAGACTATGAAGCCTTCGTCAAGGACTATCAACAAAGGGCAGACGCTGCCGTTGCGAGCGCCCATAAAAATATGGGTTCCAATTTCTGGGAAACATACAATAAAGCAGTAACAAAATTTGCAAATCAGCGTAAGAAGCGTGGGAAAGATGACGCCGAAGATTTTATGCAGGAGTGGAAAGACCTTACAGGTAAGCTGGTTTCCGATGAATTCTTGAAAGGTCAAGAAGATTTCGCTAACTCATTTGTCGATAACGCTGATACTATCGAGAACAAGCAGAAAGAGCTTATGCGTGTAATAAGCGATACAACGCAGCAGGCTCTCGATAGCCTCAGAAATATGTACTCGCAACTGCAATCTGAGAACGAGACAGCTTTCGGGGCATTGTTCCAAGGCCCGTGGCTTACATCCGAGACTTTTGATGTCGCTAAGGAATGGGGAATCACTCCTCGTATCCAAGATATCATCAAAGACCTGGATATGCAGATCACACAGTTTGCACAACGTCGTGCCATGATCGACAAACTGTTCAAGCGTGGAATTCCAAAGGGATTCCTCGACGAGCTTAAAACTATGAGTCCCGAAGAAGCTATGCCTATCTTGCAGGAATTGGTGAATGCTACTCCGAAGGAAACTCAGAAGTTGATCGGTAAGCTAAAGCAACGAGAGCGTGATATTAAGAAAGCTACTATGATCGACTTCACACGAGAAATCAACCAGTTCAAGAAGGCCGGAAACGACATGGGCCGGTTGATGATCGAAGGATTCCAGAACGCAGGAGTAGGTGAATGGTTCGACGTGTGGATTAAGAGCACGTTCCCCGGAATTATCAATTCTGCTGTAGCTACGGCCGTCAAAGACTTCAAGGCCAATAATCCCGCCGCTGTTGATCCCAAACCTTCCGCTAAAACATTGCCGCCTCGTACAAAGCCGAGGGCGGGTACAGGTATAACTCCAAGACAACGAAGAATTGAAGAACAATCACAAATCGCGATTGCAAAACTTACTGCTAAACAGACGATAGAGCAGATCGAGCGTACTAAAAGACGAATCGGAATTACAAAAGCAGGAGGAGTTACGAAAGCAGAACAAGCGATTCTAGCTAGGCAGAATCGGAGATTGAATAGGCTCTGGCGACATCAGGACGAACTACGTGGGCCAGAACGTAAGGGACATGGCAGAGACTTGCCTCGTAGTGCTCAACCTAAGCGTCCGCTTGGTAATACCAACAACACAAATAACTCAAAGACAATCAATGTCAAGATGGAAACGAAGTCAGTGACTGGTGACAGTGCTGCTGATAAACGTCGTCAAGCATTTATCCTGGCAGGTAAACTAAAGAGTCTGCTAGCGTAATGCTGACCAAGGTAGAGTTCATTCCGGTATCGGGTTCGACCGTCGTGTTCAACACAGTTGATGGTTCAGGTAATCACTTGTTCCCTCTCAGTGTATTTGACATCGAAACACACATTGATGCGCGCGACGCAAAGAAGATGGCAGCCGCAGGGCAGTGGCCGACGTTTCACTACCCCGATGCTATGACAATTCACGCTGAGGGCAACATCCTCGGTGTAGGAGCATCTGATGCAGCACGCGCGACGAGCTATATCACGCAGCGGCTTGCATTGCTCGACGGCATCTTGCCTCCTGTGACGTTGTTGACTTCCAGGAAGCACGGCGTCCTACGAGTGCGTATGGACGGGATGAGCGAAGATGCTGACGCTGACGTAGTGACCATACAACAGTCTGTGCCGATGGCAGCACTGTTCCCGGCTAACTCAGAATTCATGGTCACCTGGAAAGGCTTTCTGCCTTACTTCGTCGGTGCAAGCTCAACTAAGTATCAGTTGGGTTAACATGGCAGACCTTTTGGTGGTTAGTAACTAACTATGGCAGACTGGTACGTAAGGATGATCGATCGAGCACAGAATATTCCCGTGGGCGAATACTCGATTAACCCCACCTGTGAGGTTCGTAACTCGGAACCCGGAGGATTCACGGGTGAGATTGCTCTCGGTCAGTTAAAGCGCGGTAGTGTAGCAGGAATAGGTAGAGATGAGTTTGCTCCCTACCGAACAAACTATGAGCTATGGAGACAGTCTACAGGGAACGGCGTCTGTGTCAGCGACGGTATGTTAGCTTCGATCAATCTCAACAAGGATCGAGACACTGTGCTGATCTCCGGTAAGGACTGGATTCACTATTTGCAGCGACGGATCTATCCCTTTAAGCCTGAAGGCTACATAGGATTCGACGCAGATGAACCTGAAATGTATTGGGATGCTTGGCCTAAGCAATGGCCTACGATGGAACTAGGCGATCAAGATCCTATTGATATCGCTTTGATCGTCAGGGATATCATTCGATCGATGAATAAAGGTATCGCCATTGATCACGCTACTATTGATGCCAACGTTCCTATTGGATATACACTGGGAGCGCCCCACATCACACAGAGTGTGCCTCTAACGGGACAGACTGGCAAGTACAAGATTTACCCCGGTGATCAAACTACAATCTTCGACCATCTAACCAAACTCTCAGAGATGACCGACAAAGGTTTCGAGTTCGATATCTTGCCGCTCTCACATGAGTTCAAACTGTGGTGTCCTCGGCGTTCTCTAGCAGATGAGCCACCATTCTACGGGTTTAGTCCATCAGACAACGAAGAAGGTGGACAGATCACTGAGTTTGATTGGACGAACGATGGGCCTGAAGGTACCTATCTCATAGGACTCGGTACACGAGATGCTACTCGGGTAGGTGCCATCTGGACTGACACTGATAACGTACAGGAATTCGGCAGACTCGATAGAGTCTTCGATTTTGGTGCTCTGACTATTGAAGAGATGATAGTTCAGATGTTGAAGGATCTGGACTATCTACATCCACAGAAGAAACTGAGTCTCCAACTATTGAACCCCGAGTTCCTGATTCCTAACTTTTATACAGGTGGCCGCCCTCGGAATCTCCTTGGTACTATGATCCATGTAACTCATAACTTCACTCCACTTCATACAGTAGACGCTTTCTTTCGGATCAATGCAATCAACTGGGACGTTGATAAGAGCACTAACGAGTCCGTAACTCTCGAACTGGAAATGCACTATGATCCGTAGAAAATCCGTAGCACCACTAACTGAAGTAGAGGCTTTGAAAGACGAGATTGGTCGTCTACGAAAACAAGTCACCAAGCTTGGACAAGCAGGGCCAGCAACTATCCAAACCGAGAATAAAGAGAAGTCGATCAGTCCCGCACAAGGTGAAGTCCTATGGCACTGGCTATGGAATCGTGGGTACATCTGGCACAACATGGAATGGCGTCCACTTGCTCCCCCCACTTACCATATAAAGGTAATCGCAGATGATGCACCCGCGTCAACAGGAAATGGAAAGTTCAAGTTTGCTGTATCTAAGGATATGGATGGATTCTTCCTTTACGATTGCGAAGCATACATCACAGTGTCCGGTAGTGCCTCAATCATGATTCGGAATATAACGACCGGCTTGGATATGCTCTCGTCTCCTCTGGTTATCTCAAGCGGTCTGCACGACAATGGGACGGCGACTATCAATCCTGCGACTAGTCAGGTCGCATGGAAAGATCAGATCGCAATTGACGTAGACACGGGAGGCGTAGGACTCGGCGTAATCCTAGTGTTCAATCCAGAGGATTTGCAACATGCCTGACATTCGCCTATCAGAACAGCTTAGTACTTTTGCTGATTCAACTAAGCATCCTATTTCCGAAGGCGGTGCGTGGCAACAATCAACTCCACAGTCGCCATTGAAAAAAACGGGCGGGGTAGCCACAGACTCGTCACATGGCTTAACGAACTATTCAGAGTGGATAGCCAATACCTATACTACTGATGACGGTATCCTAGAGGTATGGGGAATACCAGGAGGCGGTGGACTCGGTGCAGCGGTTGAATCACATCGTCTCACACTATGGACGCCTGGGGCAGCGGGTAGATCAGCGTCAGGATATCTCACTTACTTCGGTGGCGGTATTGGTTCTGACTATGTGATAAGACGATACGATAGCTTTGTATTTACCAATATTGCAATTTCCGGTACTGCGGCACCTGCCGCTATGATGTTGCGAATCGATGGCGATCTTATCCAAACGTGGAGAGCTACAGATGGTACCTTTCAAACCTGGGAAAAGATGGTTGAAGTCTCAGATACGACTTACCGTGGTGAATTCTATGTCGGACTTGGAATCGAAGACCCTACGGCTGGTGGTCTATCCTGGTTAGCCTTCGGCGGTGGCAAGAAAACATTTATTCCACAGATTTATAGAAGGCCGAACGAGTAAGAGGAGAAGGATATGGCTGAAGACCCACAGCTAATACCTGTCTTGACCACCGATACACCAATGCGGAGTCGCATCATTGGACAGTTACCAGTCGTGAATGGTACTATCAATCTTCGTTATACCCATCCTAATTTATATCGAATGCTTATATCTTTGAGTCTTGTAAGCATAACTTTGGGACTTAACTTCTTTATCTTTAACCCAACATTCTACGTCTACAACCGCTCCAACTATCTATGGGGAACTATTTTTATTGTACTTGGCGTTAGCAAAATTGTTTTTCTCAACTTCTATCGAAGTCTAAAACTAGTACGAATTTGTATGGCTACAGATTTCGCATATATTCTGTTTTTCGGCTTAGGTACTATGCAACCTGTTCTAGAAGGAAAAGGAAGTATGCAACTTCCAATTTTGTATTTCGGATTCGCCTTCACGATATTAGCTTTGTTGATTGAGCCATTTATAAATCCCTGGACAGCTAAGAGCAACAATGGTAGCTAGTATTATTGAGAGTCCAGTTCTCATAGGCTTATTACCTGCATTACTTGGTATAGCACTAGGTTATTTAGGTTATCGACAGTCACAGAGAGTAGACAAAGTTGCGGAACAAGCTGGAATTGAAACATTAGAACAAGGCTCGATCAGTCAGGTTATCAGTGCTTTGAATCAACTTAACGATAAACTACAAAGAGACAATGAAATTGGACGAGTCACTATTGACCGTCTGAATGAGAAGCTTGACAAAATTCTAGTATATGTTGAAGAACTCAAACTAGAGATTACTGAGCTAAAGAAGGTGCAACCTAATGTTGACTGAACGCCAATTCCCGTGGACTAGTCCATACGGTCTAGCTGAAGGCCCACTCAAGTCCAAAGGCCCCACAGCGGAGGCACTTAAAAGGTTCTTCGGTCGTATCGGATTACTTGATTGGTCAGACTACGATCAGCACTACAACCGCCCATTGTGGGAGCTAGTTGCCGATCTCAAAGTCAAACAAGGTATCCTAAAGAAGTCTGATCCTCGTGACGGTTCTTACGGCAAAGCTGTATGGGAGGAAGTACGCACTCGCAAGGTGCCGCCCGGTAGACCTAACTCCGGTGAATACGCGCTCGATTTTTACTCACGTAAGATCGTGCAGGATGAGGCCGGTGAGCTATCAGGCTCCAACGATATCCAGAAGGTACAATTTTACATCAATGAATTCTGGCGCATCGCTATCGCTAACAGAGGCATCTGGCATTACTCACAGAATCGTCCATTCGATTCCACTGTCGATCCTTCACGTGTAGGCTACAGTGATTGTTCTGCTATGGTGGTTCAGGCTCACAGATATGCACAGGATAAGTCGGGGATCGAAGTACCCGACCCTGCTAGATGGAAGTTCGGCGGGTATGGCAATACGGACTGGTACGAGGATGATTGGCCCAAGATCGGAGCACCATTCCGTGTAGGTGATCTAGGTCATTTCCATTCATCTCGCCATGTCATTGAATGTATCAAACCAGGCAATTTCGACACAGCACAGTGGGGGTCGAATGGATCGGAGGCTGCCCCGGAACTCATCGCACCGCTACGACATTACTATCGGTTCCCCGACGAATATATGTTCACGGTACGTCCACCACTTACTAAGGAGGAAGAAAGTGCTTGAACCACATTGGGTTCAGTTTCATGATGGTGCAGGAGGATCTCATCCCATGCTCGTTACTCAACATGGTGCAGAGGATCATGTAGGCGGATTCGTACTTTGCACCAACATGCCTGCTACGAACGATGCAGGTCTTGAAGAGGGTTGGAATAGGCGTGTCCATATCGGACGCGGAGATGTATCAAAGGGTGCATCGTGGTCGCCAGTTGACGGCCTCGACCCAGGAGAGGAGGACTAAATGGCAGCAGCACTAGCAGTTTCACCAACTAAACCGATCGTTATCACTGGCACTGATTTCGAGGTGTCGTCACCCGTACTTGTGTCTATCGTTGGAGCACAAGACTCAGGTACAATTGAGCATGACTTCACTACAGACGTTGCAGGAGCATTCGACAGTGCAGGCTTCAGATTGTTTCCCGAGAAGTCTGGTGTCCTGCGGGTAACGGCTAACGATGGCGTTAATCTCGTTTCTACAAGTCTGCGACTCTTCGAGGGTTAGACAGGAGGACTAAGTGACAATCGCTAAAGCAATCGTTGTTACCATCGTTGCAGCAGGATCAGCAGTAGTTGCAGCACTTCAAGGTGATAATACCATTGGGGCACAGGACGGTATCGTTATTGCACTTGCGATTCTCGGTTCGGCCGGTGTCGTTTGGTATGCAGACAAAGCACAGGCTGGCAAGGCATTTGTCGGTGGTCTAGGAGTCGCGCTAGGATCACTATCTATTGCGATTTCTGACGATATGGTCGTCACCAACGCTGAGTGGATTGCATCGGCAATCGCGGGACTCGTGGCATTCCAGGCTGTGTACTGGACGCCTAACGAGGAACTTCCCCCCGATGGTGGCAATCCTCCGTCTGATATCGCATGAACGAACAGATTTCACTAACAAATATCCTGCTTGCAGCAATTCTCATCGTATTGCTAATTGCAGGGTTTAGTGACACATGGAGTCTCTAAAGGAAGGTGGTGATGTTTAGAGAACAGTTCTTACGCGCCAACGCAGTTGTACTTGAACGCTGGTTGCGACATACAGCAGACAAACTACATCAGCTAATACCGGGATCGCCTGTCTTGGGCAATCTCCTATTCTTCAACGAAGGGACAGTGCTAATGGCTTCAATTGAAGTTCTTGATACAGCAGGCTCACTCAATGCGAGTGTGGCATTCCTCGATGCTCATGGGCATCCGACAACCGCCGATGATGTTCCGGCATGGTCATCTGATAACGAAGCAGCCGTAACCGTGGCCGCTGCCGCTGATGGTCTTTCCGCCGTGGCAACGATTGTTGCACCCGGTGCAGCGATCATCTCGGTTTCGTCAACTAACACGGATGGATCAACCGCAGCAGCACAGGGTACCGTTACTGTGTTGCCTGGTGACGCAGTGATTGGCGAAGTCACGTTTGAAGAGGCTGCGCCGGTCTAACTTAACCCTCTCATGAGGGTTGAGCGGGAACGGGAGCCATAGAAGAACGTCGGTGCTGCAACTCCCGTTCCCACCCTTAGCGGGTGTCTAGTTCGTCTCTCCGGCTAGACACCCGCTATTTTTATGCTAGTACAAATGTAGGATCTTTCACGTACTGAGCACCCGCACCAAACTTCAACCAGTATAACAGATGCTTGGTTGCCGACCGTGCGTGACCCTTACCGTGCGGCCAGTAAGCACCTAGCTCTTTCAATCTAGCATCAGTGAAGAATGCCTTTTTACCCTGGATCGACGGTTGCTGTTTATACAGCATCCCTGTGTCTTGGAAAATCTCAATGACACCAATTAATCTCGCCGGTGTCAGGTCAAGTCCAGTACGCACACCCTGCCTGAACTGGAAATCTTCATAGACGATTGCAAGATCAGGCTCATGCAGATTGATCAATGATTCCAGGTACCAGTACATCCCCCGTGAATCAAGTCTTCTCTCAGTTGGCATCAGTGTAACTACACCGTCATCGATCGATCCAAAACAAATGCCCGTCGTTCCGCCAGGGTCTAGTGCCACTACTTTCATGATACCCACCAATACTCATCGTAACGTGGATCTCCTTTTGCCCGAAGCCACGTGTGCCAAGTAAGTAGAATCACATGTAGAACACAATATGTAATACCAAGCAAGATAACGACGAACGGAGTCAAGAGTGCCCCTACCGTATACATACAAAAACGGACGATTGTCATGATTGCTCACCTGTGCCGCCCTGGTCGGTTTCACCGTCTGTAATTGTAGGATTATACTCGGCGTCGGGGCCGTTCTCACGGGCCTCTCCGGGCGGCATGTCAGCATATGGGGGAGTCCCTGGACTGGCGGGAGGCGCGAGCGTGTAGAGCCGCATTCCTTGAGATAGCCAGTCAAACACGGTATCTGCTGCTTGTGTGATACTACAGCCATACTTAGACTTGCATTCTCTGATGGCTAGTCCAAGTAGCTCGGGATCATGTTTGTCAATCATTTGGCACGTTCAATGCCTAGCTTAAGAGCGTATAAAAGTATCTTCGCAGCTTCAGGTGCATGACCATTTTGATCGATTAGCCACTGAGCAGCCTTTTGTGCTTCTTCAACTGGAACGACCTGCTTGAATACGTCACGACCGTACTGATCAACTGAAATAGTGATTGTCTTCATTTTGCGCTGCCCCAATCTGGGCCTATGCCCACTTCAGCTTTGAAAGGTAGAGTCCACTGTAGTTCATCCCATGCAACTGATGCCATTATCTGTTGTACGATGGTGGAGTATTCATCGACGTAGGACTCTTCCACGTCCGCGACAATTGAGTCATGCACGAGAATTCCAATACTAGCTCGCGTCCCATCAATGTTGGGGGCAAGCCGGATTCCAGCACAGAGTGTAAGATCGCTTGCCGTAGACTGCGGATAGAAGTTAATTCCTTCTCGGTAAGCGGCTTGCTGGTTTTGGGGTACAAGGAGATGGAAACGCCGCTTCCGTCCAAAGGGAGATTGAAGATAACCTTTTCTGTGGATTTCACGTTTAACCTCTTCTTCCCATTCAGCTACACCGTTGAAGGTTTCCCATATCCACTTGATATAGGGTCGGGCTTGATCAACAGGGATGCCATGCTTCTCCTGAAACGTCTCGGCGGACTGCTGGTAAAAGACTCCAAAGTTCACGTTCTTACAGGTGGCGTATTGCTCAGGAGTGTAGTCTGAACCATAGAACTTGGTAGCGGTTTCCTTGTGCAGAGAGAGATCCTCACTGTAAATTCTTGTAAGTTCTCTATCCCCCGAAAACTGAGCAATGCATCGCAGTTCAGCCTGGGAAAAGTCGGCTTGAACAATGAGCCTACCTGTTGAAGATTTGAATAATTGGCGAATGTCAGGTAGACCTTCCTTCGTCCTCGTGATATTTTGCAAGTTCGGTTTCGATGATGATAGACGCCCACTGTTTGTTCCATGCAGGTTGAGTTGAGTGTAAATCCTAGAATCTTCATCTTCCTCCGCTCGCTTGATCAGACCCTTGAGGTAGGTACCTGCCTGCTTGTTCAGCTTTTGAAATCTGTCATGTCGCTCTACGAACCCTATGTAGAATGTCCGTCTTTCTTCGGCGTCTTCGGCTGGCACAGTTTTGATAAGGTTTCCTGATCGCTCAACGGTTGTGTCGTTCCGGTAGCGAAACCTTCTCCCAATAATCTCCTGACGAGCAGACTCGTCGACAGATCGCTTTGGGTTTCGCATGGTCGGCGTGGTGGGTCGTTTTTGCATGGCATGTGAGATCCCCCAGGTGTCGTAGTAGAGATGAGCCATCTGTGTATTACTCGCGGGGTTGAGTAGTGGGTTGTCTACTGACTTCTGCATTTCCATTTTCAGTTCAGAAAGTTCAGGTTCAACTACAAACTCATACAAATCAGCAGCACGCTCAATATCATAGATCATCCCATTAAGCTCTACCCCTGTAAGGAACGCATTAGCCTTAATGAGCAGGTCGTATGCGTCAAGCACGTTGTCCTTCTTAGCACGGGGGTACTGATCCTGAAACAACTGGAATGTACCGCCAACATCCATACCTGCATATTCGTAGAATTCGTCATAGTCCTCTACTACTCCGGTCTTTTTGGCACGATCAACAGCCACAGATGAATAGTGAGGCCAGCCAAAAGTA
>Ga0137464_1000763_pt1 | contig 10125 bp, 9 predicted proteins | sample EasRivERMGT814_2_FD_102306 | JGI IMG/M metagenome (GOLD analysis project Ga0137464, IMG submission 102306) | Soil microbial communities from meander-bound floodplain in the East River, Colorado, USA - East River MetaG ERMGT814_2 | ecosystem: Environmental > Terrestrial > Soil > Floodplain ...
CCGAGAGCTGCCTGATGTCGGATCCGGAGGACGCGGTGCGCGTGCTTGAGAGCCTGCGCGACGCGGGCCTCAAGATCTCGGTGGACGACTTCGGCACCGGCTACTCGAGCCTGTCGTACCTGACCCGGCTGCCGCTCAACTCGCTCAAGATCGACCACAGCTTCGTGCGCGACGTGGCCTCGAGCGGCGAGGCCGCTTCGATCGTGCGCGCGATCATCGACATGGCGCACAACCTGCACTTCACCGTGGTCGCCGAGGGCGTGGAGACCGAGGAGCAGGTGGCTTTCCTTCGCCGCCACGGCTGCGACCTCGGCCAGGGCTACCTCTTCGGCATGCCGCTGGCGGCCGACAAGCTGGTCGCGCGGCTAGGCCGCGCCGCCTAGGCTGTTCTCGATCCGGCGGGCGAAGACCGTCATCTCCTTCTCGGCCTGGCGGTCGCCTTTTTTCTGCGCGGCTTCGATGCCGCGGCGAAACGCGACCAGCGCCTCCTTCGGGTCGTCTTCACTCAACACCCTTCCCAGCGCTTTCCACGCCGCGGAGTAGAGCGGATCGCGGGCTACTGCCTCGCGCAACTGCGCAGCCGCGTCGTCACGCCGTCCCGCTTTCTCGTATTCGATGCCGAGCGAGTAGCGCAGCAGTGCGCCGTCGCGCGGTGTGCCGAGAAGCTTCTCCAGATTGGGAATCACTACGCTAACCACTCGGCTAAGATACGCGTCATGAAGACCGCGATCCAGACGCGCGAGGCGCCGGCGGCGATCGGCACCTATTCCCAGGCGGTGAAAGTGGGTGGAGAGGCCGGCGGCTCCACGGTCTACCTCTCGGGGCAGATCGGCCTGGACCCGGCCACCATGCAGATGGCCGAGGGGGTGGAGGCGCAGACGCACCGCGTGTTCCGCAACCTCGCGGCGGTGGCCGATGCCGCCGGCCTCAAGCTCGACCACGCGGTGCGCATGACGGTCTATCTCACCGACCTGGCGCATTTCGCGCGCGTCAACGAGATCATGGCGCAGTACGTGCGCGAGCCGTACCCCGCGCGCGCCGCGGTCGGCGTCGCGGCGCTGCCGCGCGGCGCGCTGGTCGAGATCGACGCGATCCTGCACTCGGGGTGAAGCTCGAAAAGCTCGGGCTGCGGTCGCGGTTCGACTTCGTGCTTCACCTGCCGCTGCGCTACGAGGACGAGACGGTCCTCACCGATCCGCAGAAGGCGCCGCCGGGCAGGCCGGTGCAGGTCGAGGCCCGCGTGCTGCGTGCCGAGGTCGCCTACCGCCCGCGCCGCCAGCTGATCGTGCACGCCGAAGGCCTGGCCCTGCGCTTCTTCAACTTCTGGGGCAGCCAGCTCAAGCAGTTCCAGCGCGCCGCCGACGCGGGCAGGCTGGTGCGCGCGTTCGGCGAAGTGCGCGCGGGCTTCTTCGGCGCGGAGATGGCGCACCCGCGCTACCAGTTCGTCGATGCGGACACGCCGCTGCCCGAGGCGCTCACGCCGATCTATCCCGCCACGGCAGGCGTGTCCCAGAAGGAGATCCGTACCGCGGTCCTGCGGGCGCTGGATGAGGCGCCTATCGGAGATACGCTGCCCGCCGCGGTGAGGAAGCGCTATCAGCTCGACGGCTTCGCCGAGAGCGTGGAGGTGCTGCACCGCCCGCGCCCCGGCGCCGACATCGAGGCCCTCACAGACCATACCCACCCCGCGTGGCAGCGAATGATCTTCGACGAGCTGCTGGCGCAGCAGCTTTCGATGCGTTTCGCCTACCGCCGGCGCCGCGCGCGCAACGCTCCCGCGCTGCCCGGTCACGGCCCTCTTCTTGGTTCTTTTGTGAAGAATCTTCCGTTTTCGCTGACCAAGGCACAAAAGCGCGTGATCGAAGAAGTGCTGGCGGATCTGCGCGAACCGCATCCCATGCAGCGGCTGCTGCAGGGCGACGTCGGCAGCGGCAAGACCATCGTCGCGGCCATGGCGTGCCTGACAGCCGCTGATAGCGGCTGGCAGGCCGCCGTAATGGCGCCGACCGAGATCCTTGCCGAGCAGCACTGGCGCAAGTTCAACGACTGGTTCGCGCCGCTCGGCGTGCCGCTTGCCTGGCTGCACGGCGGCCTGGCGCAGCAGGAGAAACGCTCCGCCCTGCGCCGGCTGAAGAGCGGCGAGTGCGCGATCGTGGTGGGCACGCACGCGCTGCTGCAGAAGGGCGTCGAGTTCGCCCGCCTCGGCCTCGCGGTGATCGACGAGCAGCACCGCTTCGGCGTGCAGCAGCGCGTGATGCTCAGGCGCAAGGCGGAGGAGGCCGTGCCGCACCAGCTGATGATGAGCGCGACGCCGATTCCGCGCACGCTCTCGATGACGCACTACGCCGACCTGGACGTCTCGCTGATCGATGAGATGCCGCCGGGGCGGCGGCCGGTCCTCACCCGCGTCTTCTCGGCGGCGCGACGCGGCGAGGTGCTCAGCCGCATCCGCGACGCCTGCGCCGGGGGGCAGCAGGCCTACTGGGTATGCCCGGTGATCGAGGAGTCGAAGGACAAGGACGTGCAGACCGCGATCGACACGCATGCCAGGCTGCAGGGGGAGCTGAAGAAGCTGCGCGTCGGCCTGCTGCACGGGCGCATGGACGCGCCCGCCAAGGCGTCGGCGATCGATGCTTTCCGCGGGGGCAGGACGCATCTGCTGGTCTGCACCACGGTGATCGAGGTCGGGGTCGACGTGCCGAACGCCTCGCTGATGGTGATCGAAAGCGCCGAGCGCTTCGGCCTGGCGCAGCTGCACCAGCTGCGCGGCCGCGTCGGTCGCGGCGAGCGCGACAGCGTCTGCATCCTGCTGTTTGGCGAATCCCTGCAGGGAAACGCAGCCGCGAGGTTGCGGATCATTCTGCGCACCAACGACGGCTTCGAGATCGCGCAGCGCGACCTGGAGCTGCGGGGCCCGGGCGAGGTCATAGGCGAGCGGCAGAGCGGGTCCCCGCTGTTCCGCTTTGCCGACCTGGCGCGCGACACCGACCTGGTGGTGGCGGCGCTGGAGGCGGCCAACGACCTGATCGAGCGCAATCCCGACGCGGCGCGCGCCCACGTCGAGCGCTGGCTCGGCTCGCGGGAGGAGCTCACGCACACATGAGCGGTGCGAGCGGTTATCCGCAGCGTTATCCGGGGCGTTATCCTATCGGGATGGACTGGGCGCCCCTGGCGAAGCGGCTCGATGCGTATGAGCGCCTGATTCGCCTCGACAAGCCGATCGGGGCGCTGCTGCTGCTCTGGCCGACGCTGTGGGCGCTGTGGCTCGCTTCGCGCGGCCTGCCGAGCGCCGACCTGCTGGTGATTTTCGTCATCGGCACGCTGCTGACGCGCTCGGCGGGCTGCGCGCTCAACGATTTCGCCGACCGCGCGATCGACCCGCACGTCGAGCGCACCCGCGGCCGCCCGCTGGCCGCCGGCGAGATCAGCCCGCGCGAGGCGCTGCTGGTCGCCGCCGGGCTCGCCGCCGCAGCCTTCTCGCTGGTGCTGTTCCTCAACCGGTTCGCCATCCTGCTCTCGTTCGTGGCGCTGGCGATCGCCGCGGCCTACCCCTACGTCAAGCGCTTCTTCCCGCTGCCGCAGCTCTGGCTCGGCGTCGCCTTCGGCTGCGGCATCCCGATGGCCTACGCCGCGGTGCAGGACTACCTGCCGCGCGAGTGCTGGGCCCTGCTCGCCGCGAACATCTTCTATTCGTTCGCCTACGACACGGCGTACGCGATGGTGGACCGCGACGACGACGCGCGGCTCGGCGTGCGCAGTTCCGCCCTCACGCTCGGCCGCTGGGACGTCGCGGCGGTGATCGCGAGCTACTGCGCGATGCTTGCGATCCTTCTCGCGCTCGGCGTGTCGCGCTCGTTTCCATGGCCCTACTACGCGGGCCTCGCAGCGGCCGCCTGCATGATCGTCTGGCAATGGTTCCTGATCCGGGGCCGCACCCGCGAGGGCTGCTGGCGTGCGTTCATGAACGCCAACTGGATAGGCGGCGCGATCTTCGCCGGCATCGCGTTCAGCCTGCCGCTCTGGCTGCCCCTGCTATGAACGACGCCAGCGCAGCGATCACCCGGTTCGATTTCATGAGCGGCGAGCATCGCGGCTCGCACCTCACGCTGTACGCGGGTTGCCTGGTGCATCGCGGCGACGCGCACCTCGAGACGCTGCCTCTCGCCACCATCACCTCCGTGCGCGTCGCCTACGAGCGCAGCGCACGGCTGCTGGGATGGGGGCTGACGCTCCTCCTCGCCGCCATCCTGATGCTGCTCATCGCTTCGCCGCTGTCGAACCTGTCGGCGAGCGCCGCGGCCGACCTCGCCACGGCGGGCAATCACGGCGTGGCGCGGGCTCTCTACGGCGTGTTCCGCGTCATCGAGGCGATCGGCAACGCCCTGCCGGTGGCCGCGCTTGTCGCCGTGCTCGGCGGCGGCGCGCTCGCCGCCTTCGGCTGGCTCGGCAACACCGTGCTCACCCTCACCTTCGCCGGCGCGCAGCGCGTCTACCCGGTGCGCGGGCGCGATTCGCGGCTGCTGGATTTCACCGAGGCGGTGTCGGAGCGCCTGGTGCAGGCAAGGCGATGAGCTACTCGGATCTGCGCGATTTCTTATCCCAATTGGATAAGAAAGGAGAGCTCAAGCGCATCTCCGTCCCGGTCTCGCCGCGGCTGGAGATGACGGAGATCTGCGACCGCGTGCTGCGCGCCGGCGGCCCGGCGCTGCTCTTCGAGCGGCCCGCCGGGCACGACATCCCGGTGCTCGGCAACCTCTTCGGCACGGCGCAGCGCGTTGCAGCCGCAATGGGTTTGAATGATTTCAAGGACCTCAGGAGCATCGGGGAGCTGCTCGCGTATCTGAAAGAGCCCGAGCCGCCGCGCGGCCTGCGCGACCTGTGGGACAGGTTTCCGCTGTTCAAGCAGGTGCTGAACATGGCGCCCAGGGAGCGCTCGAGCGCTCCCTGCCAGGAAGTGGTGTGGGAGGGGAAGGACGTCGACCTGGCGCGGCTGCCGGTGCAGACCTGCTGGCCGGAAGACGCCGGCCCGCTCATCACCTGGGGCCTCACCGTCACGCGCGGCCCGGCCAAGCCGCGGCAGAACCTCGGCATCTACCGCCAGCAGGTGATCGGGCGCAACCGGCTCATCATGCGTTGGCTTGCGCATCGCGGCGGGGCTCTCGACTACCAGGACCATTTGAGAGTTTCAAAAGAGAAGTTCCCGGTGGCCGTCGCGATCGGTGCGGATCCCGCTACGCTGCTCGCCGCGGTGACGCCGGTGCCCGATACGCTCTCCGAATACCAGTTCGCGGGCCTGTTGCGCGGCGCGCGCACCGAGGTGGTGAAGTGCATCGGCAACGACCTGCAGGTGCCGGCCTCGGCCGAAATGGTTCTGGAAGGTTCAATTCAGGATGAAACAGCGGAAGAGGGTCCGCACGGTGACCACACCGGCTACTACAACGAAGCGGAGCGCTTCCCGGTCCTGACCGTCGAGCGGATCACGCTGCGCCGCTCACCCATCTATCACTCGACCTATACGGGAAAGCCGCCCGACGAGCCGTCGGTGCTGGGGCTGGCGCTGAACGAAGTCTTCGTGCCTCTGCTGCGCAAGCAGTTTCCGGAGATCGTCGACTTCTACCTGCCGCCGGAGGGCTGCTCCTACCGCCTCGCCGTGGTGAGCATGAAGAAGCAGTATCCCGGGCACGCCAAGCGCGTGATGTTCGGCGTGTGGAGCTACCTGCGCCAGTTCATGTACACCAAGTTCATCGTGGTGTGCGACGAAGACATCGACGTGCGCAACTGGAAGGAAGTGGTGTGGGCGATCAGCACGCGCGTCGACCCGGCGCGCGACCTGCTCATCGCCGAGAGCACGCCGATCGACTACCTGGATTTCGCCAGTCCGGTCGCCGGGCTGGGCTCGAAGCTCGGCGTCGACGCGACCAATAAGTGGCCGGGCGAGACCGCGCGGCGCTGGGGCCGCACTATCGTCATGGATGCCGAGGTGAAGCGCCGGGTGGACTCGATGTGGCGCGACTTGGGACTTTAGCGCCCTCGTAGACCCAGGCTAGCAGCGCGTCCTGCGCCGCGTCGGCCTGCGGCGCATTGTTGTGGTTGATCAGCATCACCACCACGTGGCGCTTTCCCGAGCGGTCGAGCACGTAGCCCGCCATGGTGCGGGCGTCGTTGAGCAGCCCGGTCTTGATGTGGGCGTTGCCCGCGACGCGCTCGCCGCGCAGGCGCTTCTTCATGGTGCCGTCGGTGGCGACCACCGGCAGCGAGGCGACGAACTCCGGCATTACCGCGCTGCGCCACGCCGCCTGCAGCATGGCCGCGATGTTTGCCGCGCTCATGCGCTCGACGCGCGAGAGGCCCGAGCCGTTCTCGATGACCAGCTCGGGCGCCTTGATGCCTTTTGCCGCCAGAAGCTGCCTGATCGCAGCCTGGGCGTGTTCCGGCCGCGCCGGCGCGCCGCCGAGCTCAGCCCCGAGCGTCAGGTAGAGCTGGCGCGCCATCACGTTGTTGGAGAACTTGTTGATGTCGCGCACCACCCCGGTGAGCGGCTCCGACTCGTGCGTGTAGATCAGGCGTGCCGCGGGAGAGACCGCGCCCTCGCGCGCCTTGCCTCCCCACCAGCCGCCCATCTCCATCCATAGCTGGCGGACCATGCCGGTGACATAGTCCTCGGGGTGGGAAAGCGCGACGTTGAGCTCGCGCTCGCCGCAGGCGGCCGGGTAGGGGCCGGTGAACGCGGCGCGCGGCGGCCGCGGCCGGAAATCGGCCTGGATGCGCTCGCGGAACGCGCGGCCCTCGGGGCAGCTGCTGCCCTCGAGCAGGCGCAGCGAGTTGACGATCTCGAGGCCGGGCAGCGCCGGTTCGGCGTACACGTGAACCCCGCCGCGCTCACCCTCGGGAATGAAGGTGAAGCGCAGCGCCTTGAAATTGACCAGCAGGGCATCCGGTGAAACGTTGTAGGGGCGGTAGGGGTCGTCGTCGAAGCGCGCGTCGGGCTGCGGCGAGAACCAGCTGCGGTCGAGAACGATGTCGCCCTGGATATCGCGCAGCCCGCGGCCCCGCAGCGCGCGCAGCATCAGCCAGAAGCTCTCCAGGTTGAGTTTCGGATCACCGTAGCCCTTCAGGAAGAGATCGTTGCCTTCGGCGTAGACCTCGGTCTTCCAGCGGTAGGCGGGCCCCAGCAACTCCAGAGCCGAGTACGTCGTCACCAGCTTCATAACCGAGGCCGGGTTCATCGGCACGCCGGCGTTCACTGCCAGCGACGCTCGCGCAGCGCCGACCTCCTGGACCACCACGGCCACGTTCGAGGGCGGGATGCCGACCTTGCGCAGCCATTGGTCGACGCTCGCGGGCAGGCTGGCCGCGAAAGCCGACGAAGTAAGCGCTAACAAAGCGCATAAACTCTTGAAAAGGCGTTGCATCGTGACTATCATTAGCACTCGTCTCGATTGAGTGCTAAAGCCTGAACCCCCGCTTTGCATTTACTCAAGTGATTGTAATTCATCGTGTTTTTAACGGGAGTCGCACATGAAAATTCGTCCGTTGCATGACCGCGTGATCGTCAAGCGCATTGAAGAGGAGAAAAAATCCGCTGGAGGCATTGTCATCCCCGACACCGCCGCGGAGAAGCCGGACCAGGGCGAAATCGTCGCCGTGGGCAAGGGCAAGAAGGACGACAACGGCAAGCTGATCGCGATCGACGTCAAGGTCGGCGACCGCGTCCTGTTCGGCAAGTACTCGGGGCAGACCGTCAGGGTGAAGGGCGACGAGCTGCTGGTGATGCGCGAGGAAGACCTCATGGGCGTCATCGAAGGCGCTTGAGATAGCCATACGAATTTCTAGGAGATTAAGACAATGCCAGCCAAAGAAGTCCGCTTTCACGAGAGCGCCCGCTCCAAGATGGTCCACGGCCTGAACATCCTGGCCGACGCCGTCAAAGTCACCCTCGGCCCGAAGGGCCGCAACGTAGTGCTCGAGCGCTCATTCGGCGCCCCCACCGTCACCAAGGACGGCGTCTCGGTCGCCAAGGAGATCGAGCTGAAGGACAAGTTCGAGAACATGGGCGCGCAGATGGTGAAGGAAGTCGCCTCCAAGACGTCGGATGTCGCCGGCGACGGCACCACCACCGCTACTGTCCTGGCGCAAGCGATTGTCCGCGAGGGCATGAAGTTTGTCGCTTCAGGCATGAACCCGATGGATCTGAAGCGCGGCATCGACAAGGCGGTGGTCGCCGTGGTCGAGGAGCTGAAGAAGATCTCCAAGCCCTGCTCGAGCTCCAAGGAAATCGCGCAGGTCGGCTCGATCTCGGCCAACTCCGACGCCGACATCGGCAAGATCATCGCCGACGCGATGGAAAAAGTCGGCAAGGAAGGCGTGATCACGGTCGAGGACGGCAAGTCGCTGGAGAACGAGCTCGAGCTGGTCGAAGGCATGCAGTTCGACCGCGGCTACCTGTCGCCGTACTTCATCAACAATCCCGAGAAGCAGATGTCGCTGCTCGAGGACCCCTATGTCCTGCTGTACGACAAGAAGGTGTCGTCGATCCGCGAACTGCTGCCGCTGCTGGAGCAGGTCGCCAAGGCCGGCAAGCCGCTGCTGATCATCGCCGAGGAAGTCGAGGGCGAAGCTCTCGCCACTCTGGTGGTGAACAACATCCGCGGCATCCTGAAGACTTGCGCCGTCAAGGCGCCGGGATTCGGCGACCGCCGCAAGGCGATGCTGGAAGACATGGCGATCCTCACCGGCGGCACGGTGATCAGCGAAGAGCTGGGCCTGAAACTCGAGAACGCCACCCTGAAGGACCTGGGCAAGGCGAAGAAGGTCGAGGCGGGCAAGGAAAACACCATCATCATCGATGGCGCCGGCGTCAAGAAGGACATCGAAGGCCGCGTCAAGCAGATCCGCGTGCAGATCGACGAAGCCACCAGCGACTACGACAAAGAGAAGCTGCAGGAGCGCGTGGCGAAGCTGGCCGGCGGCGTGGCGGTGATCAAGGTCGGCGCCGCGACCGAAGTCGAGATGAAGGAGAAGAAGGCCCGCGTCGAGGACGCGCTGCATGCGACGCGTGCGGCAGTCGAAGAAGGCGTAGTGCCGGGCGGCGGCGTGGCGTATATCCGCGCCAAGCAGGCGATCGGCAAGATGAAGGGCTCGAACGAAGACCAGGAAGCCGGCATCAAGATCGTGCTGCGCGCGCTCGAAGAGCCGCTGCGCATCATCGTCGACAACGCCGGTGCGGAGCCCTCGGTGGTGCTGAACAAGGTGCTCGAGGGCAAGGGCAACTACGGCTTCAACGCGCAGACCGAAGAGTACGGCGATCTCGTGCAGCAAGGCGTGATCGACCCGACCAAGGTGGCTCGCACCGCGCTGCAGAACGCGGCTTCGGTCGCCAGCCTGATGCTCACCACCGACGCGATGGTCGCGGAGCTGGTGGAAGAGAAGAAGGGCGGCGGCGGTGGCGGCCATGACCACGGCATGGGTGGCATGGGCGGCATGGGCGGTATGGACATGTAATTGCCGCAAGGCGAAAGCAGCAACGGAAAGGGCCCGCAAGGGCCCTTTTCTTTTTCCGAGGCTAGCCGGCGATCCAGTCGTGTACCGGCTGCCACAGCCGTTGCTCGGCGCTAGCGCGGAAAAAGCCGAAGTGCCCGATGCGTGGCAGCCCGGCGTCGCGCGGCGCGATGACGCGCAGTTCGACCTGCAGCCGCGACAGCCGGTCCTTCAGCAGGCGGCCGGTGCCGTGCCCGGTGGCGAAGCCGTCGTCGGTGAAGACCAGGGCGAGCGCGCGGCCGCGCACGTCGCGGCAGCGCTCCATGCAGGCGCCGACGCGCGCGTTGTCGATCGCGACGGCGGGTGTGCGCCGGCCGGCCCACTCGAGCGCGAAGCCGGCGGGAAGGTCCGAGCCCATGCCAATCGCGCGCCCGGGAAAATAGCCGAACATTCCGGTGAGGGCCGGCATTACGCCGTGCCACATGAGCGTCATGGGCCAGCGCCAGCGCGAGTGGTAGTCGCCGTAATACCCGGTGTGAACGGCGACCAGCAGGTAGCGGCTGAGAAGGTTCGTATGCAGAGCGCCGCCGAGAATCAGCCCCCCGATGCTGTGCGCGACGCCGATCAGCTCGGCGCGCGGATAGCGCG
>Ga0137464_1000765_pt1 | contig 10097 bp, 8 predicted proteins | sample EasRivERMGT814_2_FD_102306 | JGI IMG/M metagenome (GOLD analysis project Ga0137464, IMG submission 102306) | Soil microbial communities from meander-bound floodplain in the East River, Colorado, USA - East River MetaG ERMGT814_2 | ecosystem: Environmental > Terrestrial > Soil > Floodplain ...
CTTCTATCCCTCGAAGGAATTACATTAAGTTTAATTCTATTTGTACCCATAACTCTATCTATAATGAATGCCCCAAATGCTAGTATCAGAGTAATACTATTAACATTCAGGGCATGCGAAGCCAGAATTGGTCTCAGACTTATAGTTCTTATGTCCCGATCCTATGGCACAGATATACTAAGCTCTCTAACAAGAAATAAATGCTAAAAATTCAATTAATCCTAGTATCCCTGCTCATACTCCCCATATTAACTACTAATTACATATGAATTACCGCCCTAATTCTCACACTATTCATATTAACCCTATGCCCAATTTTAATCAATAATTTCTCATACTCAATAATAACTGAATTAATAGCATCAGATACAATATCTTTTACTCTGGCTATTCTAACCGTCTGAGTAACCGTTATAATAATTCTAGCAAGAACCAAAGTTATACATCAGTCACACCACCCAAAAACATTTATCACTAATTTAATTCTCCTGTTAATCATCTTAGTAAACTGTTTTCTAGCCCCAAATTTATTTATATTTTATATTTGATTTGAAGCCTCCCTAATCCCAACCATGATTCTTATTATGACATGGGGCTATCAACCAGAGCGCTCTCAAGCCAGTATATATTTAATGATTTATACCGTAGCTGCATCCCTTCCTATACTAGTTACCCTATGTAAAATCTTCATAGCCTCTAAAACAGCTATTATACCCATATACATAAGAATTGAATTTCCTAAAGATTATTCATCCAGATCCCTAGCCTGAGTAATAACAATTGGGGGATTTTTAGTAAAACTTCCTATATTTACAGTACATTTATGACTACCAAAGGCACATGTAGAAGCCCCAATTGCAGGATCTATAATTCTCGCTGCAATCCTACTAAAATTGGGCGGCTACGGAATTATACGAATGTTAAGCTTATTTTATTATACAGCTAAGTCAACATCTAGAGCACTGACGAGAGTTGCACTAGTCGGGGCAGTATCCACAAGTCTAATCTGCTTCCGACAATCAGATCTTAAATCATTGATTGCTTATTCTTCTGTAGGCCACATAGGACTAATAGTGGCGGGGGCCTTAATAAACTCCAACTGGGGCTTTCAGGCAGCTCTAGCTATAATAATTGCCCATGGTTTAAGCTCTTCAGCACTATTTGTTATAGCAAATATAAATTATGAATTAACTTATACTCGAAGCCTATATCTTACAAAAGGAATTATAGTACTTGCACCAACTTTAACCCTGTGATGATTTCTATTTACTGCCACAAACATGGCAGCCCCACCTTCAATTAATCTGATGAGAGAAATTATATTAATCACCTCCATCCTTAAAATATCTCTTTCTAGAATTATACTTCTTGGTTTAACAAGATTCATCACAGTAGCCTATTCTTTATATATATATACTTCAATACACCACGGATCCCTAATAGCAACTTCAAATCCCCTATCACAGTTTAAGACAAAAGATTTAACTCTTATAACCATACATCTCGTCCCCATTATCTTAATCATTTCTAAACCTGAACTTATTACAAGATGGGCATAGTGATGTAGTTAAACAATAACATTAAACTGCAAATTTAATATTATACCTAGAGTATCTTCACTTAGTAAGATAAGCTATTCAAGCTAGCGGGTTCATACCCCGAAAAAGAGGTTTCCTCTCTTACTATTCAGTTTGATTCTAGCTGAAAATTTAGCTGTTATGAACCAATATACATGTAAGCCCCCGCTATCCCGCAAAAAACGCAAACCTAAATGAGCATAAATTTACATCAAGAAAACTATACGTAAAAGTGCGCCACAGTAATTAATACTAGTGATTCTGCAAAAGCAAGAACTGGATATCAGATTAAGAGTTGGCAAAACTCGTGCCAGCTGCCGCGGTTAGACGACGAACTCAAGCTAATTTATAATTGACTAAATGTAAGGTGGGTTAAACAGCACCCAAGGTCTAATTTATAAAACCTGAGATTCATACCCACCTAAATGATCATGAAACCATAAATTAAAACACGGATTAGATACCCGTTTATTCATGGAATAAATAATAGTCGAAAAATACGAACAACAGTTTAAAACTTAAAGACTTTGGCGGTGTCTTATCGAACCAGGGGAACCTGTCTCATAACTCGATAATCCACGATCACCCTACCTTCTCTAGATTAGACCAGCTTGTGTACTGCCGTCGTAAGCACACCTCTAAAAGTAGCAAGTATGCAATTATGACGATACTCATTTACGTCAGGTCAAAGTGCAGCTCATGAGAAGGTGATGATGGGTTACATCCTAAATAAAGATACGAAATACGACATTAAAAGTCATATAAAGGTGGACTTGGACGTAATAATAATACCGCATCATAATGAAAACGAATCTAAGACATGCACACATCGCCCGTCACTCTTGCCCAAAGGCGAGATAAGTCGTAACAAAGTAGGTGTAACGGAAGTTGCACCTGTCGAAGTATAGCATATACAATGCTTTTTACTTACACTAAAAATAAAACAATCTGTTTACTTCGCATATCTACTCTAATCATACAAAATCTACTTAAATAAAACACTTTAATAATAATTCTCTACTCAATCACCAATATTAAGTACTAAAAAGGAAACAACTAATAAACTTAAGTAGTGTTTAACACACGTACCTTGTGCATTATGGTTTTACAAGCTAAAAATTAAAAATAAACTCCCGAATTCTACACGAGCTGCCCTTATATAGCTTAGATCCCACTACTAGTTGTAACACCAACTTTAGAAAATATACTGGCAGAGGCTACATACCACACGCGTTAGAAAATTGCTGGTTCTCGATAAAATTTATTAATTAAAACATATAGCATCATCTATAGTGTAAGACTTTAGAGGACAAGCCCTAAAATCCCACGCCAAGTAGTTTTAATTCTTACCAACTAGGCTTAAAAACAGCCATTAACAGTACTTTACCGTACTACTTATAAAATAAATAAATATATTGCATCACGAAATCGAGATCTAAGAAAAATAATCAATCTTAAAATATTATGTAAAAATAAGTATTAGAAAAATAAATAATAACTAACATATAACAATATATACTACTATCAAATAAAAACTTATAAAGGAACTCGGCAAATCATTATTTCGACTGTTTAACAAAAACATTGCTTCTTGCATCCACATAAGAAGTAATTCCTGCCCAGTGACTCACGTTCAACGGCCGCGGTATCCTAACCGTGCAAAGGTAGCATAATCACTTGCCCATTAATTGTGGGCTAGAATGAAAGGACCAACGAAATAAAAACTGTCTCTATAAGTCGCATAAAAATTAATCTCTAACTGAAGACTGTTAGATACCGTTGAAGGACAAGAAGACCCTGTAGAGCTTCATTTTAATTAAAACTGACTATTTAAATAAGATTCGGTTGGGGCGACCAGGGAAAAATCAATCATCCCCTACAAAAAGATTAATTAATCTACTTTATGACCCTTAATTAAGATCACCAGAACAAGCTACCTTAGGGATAACAGGCTAATCCCACTAAAGAGTTCTTATCAATAGTGGGGGTTGGCACCTCGATGTTGGCTTAGGGAATCTATATGAAGCAAAAGTCATATAAAGATGGTTTGTTCAACCAATAATACCCTACATGAGCTGAGTTCAGACCGGCGTAAGCCAGGTTAGTTTCTATCCTCAATAAATAAATCTATTTATAGTACGAAAGGACCTAATTAAGAATAATAATTATAACATAAGAAAGAATATAAACTATATTAAATAATATATCACATCCACTATGTAGTAGGTTGGCAGAACAGTGCCATCGACTTAGGATCGGTTCATGGGTTTACTCCCACCTACTATATGCAACTTAGTTTATTTAGAACTATCAACTTGCACTTGATAAGAGAGATCTCTCAGTAGCGGCTTGATGCTTTGGAAACACTGGACCTTGAACGTCCACTTAAGATGTTCGACTCATCTTCAAGCCCATCAAGGTGGCAGAATAGTGCCACAGATTTAAACCCTGTTTATGAGTAAAGCTCCCTTGTTACATGAATATTCCATTTTTTACATCCATTTTAATAAGAATAGTTCTAGCTCTATTAGGAATAGCTTTCTATACTCTCATAGAACGAAAATTTCTGGGTTATTTCCACTTACGCAAGGGCCCAAACAAAGTAGGGTTAATAGGTCTCCCTCAACCATTCGCAGATGCAATTAAATTATTCGTTAAAGAACAAGCGAAACCCACCCCATCAAATCAAATACCCTTCTTATTCGCCCCTACTATAGGGTTAATTCTAGCCTTGATAATATGAGTTATCTACCCCCACTCCCATCAATCATTTTTCATAGAATTTAGAATCCTGTACTTTCTTTGCGTATCAAGAATAAACGTTTATACAACCTTTTTAGCGGGATGAAGATCCAACTCAAAATATGCCTTATTAGGAGCTTTACGTGGCGTAGCACAAACCATTTCCTATGAAGTAAGAATATCTCTAATTCTCCTTAGAGCCCTCATCATAATTACCACCATAGACTTCACTAAAATAAACTCAATATCCTGAATTGCAATTATATTTATACCCTTAGCCGCTGTCTGGTTTATTACTAATTTAGCAGAAACCAATCGAACCCCATTTGACTTTGCGGAGGGTGAATCAGAACTAGTATCAGGATTTAATATCGAGTACAGAAGAGGTTTATTTGCCCTAATCTTCATGGCAGAATATGCCAACATTCTAGTAATAAGACTATTTACAAGAGTAATCTTTTTTAGAACCCTGCTTCCACTGCTAAGTGATATTATTCTAGTAACCCAAACCGTACTCCTAGCAACACTATTTATCTGAGTGCGAGCAACTTATCCCCGTATACGATATGATCATCTAATAAACCTAACATGAAAAAGGTTCCTACCCCTATCTCTAGCCCTCCTAATTCTATGTGCACCCCTAGTAACTATAATTTGATACAGCGCCGGACGAACGGATAACTCTGATGACGTTAATTAAGGAATTAATTCCCTGTATCTGACTAGAGAGCTTGTAAACAGCACTTGACTTTTAATCAAGAGATAATATATTCATTTCTAGTTAATGAATCTTATTACACTATCTACACTCCTTGCCCTAATAATCCCGGCTATTGTTCTTCTCGCAGCCTGACTACTAAGAGCTCGATCATATGCAGACCGAGAAAAATCCTCTCCATTCGAGTGTGGATTCGACCCTAAAAGAACAGCACGAATTCCCTTCTCCATACGATTTTTCCTGCTAGCAATTATTTTTATTGTATTTGACATCGAAATCGTACTATTAGTACCTATTCCCACCATCATTTTAACCAATGACATAAATATCACCCTAATCACCTCCGTAAGATTCCTTCTAATTCTACTTCTAGGCTTAATTCACGAATGAAAAGAAGGATCCCTAGACTGATCAGCCTAGATTAGCCGGGATACGTAAGAACTTCTAATTCTTATAAGGGGGTTCAACTCCTCCATAATCTTCATGAACCCTATCTACTCTCCAATTATAATGCTCACATCATTGTCACTATTAATTAGAACCCTCATGGCTTTATCCAGAACAAACTGAATCCTTCTATGGGGAGCTATAGAACTTAACTTACTTAGATTTATCCCCATCATACTACACACTAAAAATAATCAAGAAACTGAAGGATCTGTAAAATATTTTCTCGCACAAGCATTAGGATCCGCATTACTATTAATATCAAGTATATCAATATGAATATATTCTTCTTTTATACCAAATTTAATACCTATTTTACTAACAACATCAGTACTCTTAAAACTAGGAAGCGCCCCCTGTCACTTCTGATATCCCTCAGTCATAGCTTCAATCTCATGAATTTCATGCTTAATCTTATCCACCTGACAAAAAATCACCCCTCTAACAATTTTAGCTCTGCTTCTTCCCTTGAAAGACACCTACTTTATTATAGTGATAGCCGGAGTCAATGCACTGGTTGGAGGCATTATAGGTATAAATCAAAGGCAAGTACGAACTATTATAGCCTACTCATCAATTGGCCATATTGGCTGAATACTAAGACTTACTGCAATTTATAAGCCATATATTTCAATTTCATATTTCCTGATCTACTCTATTCTAATTACACCCTTATTTCTAACTATAATACACTTTAACATTTATTCCGTTAAACACCTAAATAAAATTGCCGCCAAAAATCTAATGTTACACTTAGCTGTCATTATTCTTCTTCTATCATTAGGAGGTCTGCCACCATTAACAGGATTCATGCCAAAACTCGTAACCATCGTGATACTCATAGAATCAATACAACCCATAGTATTTATATTAGTAGCAGGATCTGTAATAAATCTATTTTTTTACCTAAATATTGCAATCAATATAATATCCTCTACTTATACACTTAAACCCCTAAAACCTGTAAAAAATAGAATTGTCAGTGCAATTATCTTAGCCACAGCTACAGTCTCCCTAGGAATAAGACCTCTTATTATAATATATGCGATGATTTTACTCAACCAATCACAAAGATATTGGAACTTTATATTTTATCCTCGGCATTTGAGCCGGTATAATTGGTGCTGGAATAAGCCTTCTCATCCGAATTGAACTAAGACAACCGGGAGCATTTCTCGGTAGGGACCAATTATATAACACAATTGTTACCGCCCATGCATTTGTAATAATCTTTTTCCTAGTTATACCAGTATTTATTGGAGGTTTCGGAAATTGACTCCTACCTCTGATATTAGGCGCCCCAGATATAGCATTTCCACGTCTAAATAATATAAGATTTTGACTACTTCCCCCCTCCTTAATTCTTCTGGTCTCATCAGCAGCGGTTGAAAAAGGAGCTGGCACAGGATGAACTGTATACCCCCCTCTATCAAGAAACCTGGCCCATGCTGGACCCTCTGTTGACCTAGCCATTTTCTCACTTCACCTAGCAGGGGCATCCTCGATTCTAGGAGCCCTTAACTTTATTACAACCGTTATCAATATACGATGAAGGGGCTTACGACTCGAACGAATTCCTTTATTTGTATGAGCTGTAATTATTACAGTAGTTTTACTTCTCCTTTCCCTTCCAGTCCTAGCCGGAGCTATCACTATACTCTTAACAGACCGAAATCTCAATACATCATTCTTCGACCCAGCCGGCGGTGGAGACCCAATTTTATACCAACATCTATTTTGATTCTTTGGACACCCTGAAGTATATATTTTAATCCTCCCAGGATTTGGAGCAATCTCTCACATCGTAAGTCATTATACTGCAAAACTAGAGCCCTTTGGAGCCCTAGGAATAATTTACGCTATACTAGGAATCGCTGTACTTGGATTTATCGTATGAGCCCACCACATATTCACAGTAGGTTTAGACGTGGATACACGAGCATACTTCACTGCAGCAACTATAATTATTGCTGTTCCTACGGGAATTAAAGTATTCAGATGACTAGCAACCCTTCATGGGTCAAAAATCAAATACGAAACACCTATTTTATGAGCTCTGGGATTCATTTTCCTATTTACTACCGGAGGCTTAACAGGTATTATTTTATCAAATTCCTCCTTAGATATCATTCTTCATGACACTTATTATGTGGTTGCCCACTTCCATTACGTGCTAAGAATGGGAGCTGTATTTGCTATCTTTGCCGCATTTACACATTGATTTCCCCTATTAACTGGACTGACCCTCCACAACCGATGAGCCAATGCACAATTCTTCCTAATATTCCTAGGAGTAAATACCACTTTCTTTCCTCAGCACTTTTTAGGCTTAAGTGGAATACCACGACGATATTCGGACTACCCAGATGCATTTATAAAATGAAATGTAGTTTCATCATTTGGGTCTCTTCTATCCTTTGTGGCGCTGATACTTTTCATCTTCATTCTATGAGAAGCATTTGCTTCTCAACGAAGAGTAATTGCAAGACCTCACATACCTTCAGCCCTAGAATGATCAGATTCCACCCTCCCTCTAGATTTACACAATCTTAGAGAGACAGGAATTATCATATACCCTCGATTAAGTGAATGCCAAAGGCACCTATTTGTTAATTAGGCCCATGCTATATATTAGCTCGCTTAGAATGCCAAACTGAGGTCAAATAATATTTCAAGACGCCGCATCTTCTGTCATACTTCAATTAATCTCATTCCATGACCATACATTACTAGTTTTAACTTTAGTGCTTACAGTTGTAGGTTATGCTCTAATAGCCTTAATACTTAATACACACGTAAACCGATACATTTTAGAGGCCCAGACAGTAGAAACAGTATGAACTATCTTGCCCGCCCTCATTCTCCTAATACTTGCTCTACCCTCTCTACGAATCCTGTATATCACAGACGAAATTAGACAACCCTCTCTAACCGTAAAAACTATTGGTCACCAATGATACTGAAGCTATGAATATACAGACTTCATAAATGTAGAAATAGATGCATATATAATCCCCACGTCAGGTCTAATACCAGGGGACTATCGTCTCCTGGAAGTTGATAATCGCGTAGTAGTGCCAATACAACTCGAAGTCCGGATACTAATTACTGCTGCAGATGTTATTCACTCCTGAACAGTACCTGCCCTAGGAGTAAAAGTTGATGCCGTCCCAGGACGACTCAACCAAATCGGATTTACTACAACTCAACCTGGAATTTTTTATGGTCAATGCTCAGAAATCTGTGGCGCCAACCATTCATTCATACCAATTGCTGTAGAAGCTATTAATACAAAATCCTTCATAAAATGAATTTCAAATTTTAACTAATAGAAATACTAGTTAAAACATAACAATGCCTTGTCGAGACATAATTACCCATGGTGTATTTCTATGCCCCACCTATCCCCCATAAGATGAATCCTAGCAATCGTATCATTCTGAATATCAATTTCCGTTCTTGCCTCCACTTTTTGATGAACAGAAAATCATTCTTTCCTCTCAAAAACAAAGTATAACATCTCATCCACTGAATTCTCATGAAAATGATCTTTACAAGATGGTCGAGACTAAACATTAAACTGTAAATTTAAAAACGGGCCATGCCCTCTTGTATGTTTTTAGTATATAAGTACATTTACCTTCCAAGTAAAAAGATTAATAAATTTTAAAAAACATAGATGATTCGCCAACCATTCCATCTTGTTGAATACAGCCCATGACCCTTAACCTCATCCATAGGAGCCTTTACCCTAACTATTGGTCTAGCCAGATGATTTCACAATCACGGAATCACCTGCCTACTAATTGCCGCCCTACTAATCATCCTATCCATAATTCAATGATGACGGGATGTCGTGCGAGAGGCTACATTCCTAGGCCACCACACCTCACATGTCACTACAGGTTTACGCTGAGGTATAATTCTATTTATTACCTCGGAAGTAATATTCTTTTTTGCTTTCTTCTGAGCATTCTTTCATAGAAGTTTATCTCCCACGCCCGAGATCGGGTGCTGCTGACCACCCACAGGCATTCACCCCATTAACCCATTTAGTGTTCCATTATTAAATACAGCAGTTCTATTAACATCCGGGGTTACAGTCACCTGAGCTCATCACAGATTAATAGAAGGTAGACGAACAAATGCTATTCAAGCCCTTATTATTACAGTGGCCTTAGGTGCCTACTTCACATTTCTTCAAGCGAGTGAATACATAGCAGCTCCATTTACCATTGCAGACAGGGTGTATGGAACAACATTTTTCGTAACCACGGGATTTCATGGCCTCCACGTTCTTATTGGATCCTCATTCCTCCTAGTATGCTTAATTCGAACATGAGCTCACCATTTCTCTGCAGGCCACCATTTTGGATTTGAAGCCGCTGCATGATATTGACATTTTGTTGATGTAGTATGAATCTGCCTATATTTATGTATCTACTGATGAGGCTCATATATAACTTAGTGTAAAGTGCACGAAGGCCTTTGAAGCCTAAAGATTAAGTTCAATTCTTACAGTTATAAATGACTTTAACTATATATATATTAATAATAATTACCTCAACATGTATATTATACTTAGCCTCCACACCAATTATCTTAGGGATAAA
>Ga0137464_1000767_pt1 | contig 10092 bp, 12 predicted proteins | sample EasRivERMGT814_2_FD_102306 | JGI IMG/M metagenome (GOLD analysis project Ga0137464, IMG submission 102306) | Soil microbial communities from meander-bound floodplain in the East River, Colorado, USA - East River MetaG ERMGT814_2 | ecosystem: Environmental > Terrestrial > Soil > Floodplain ...
CCATCTCGTTCAAGATGTACGAGGTGGCGTGCTGCATGGCGCTCACCAAGCACCTGATGGACCCGACGTTCCTGGTGTTCTCGCTTGCCGAGTGGAAGAAGCTCTCGGCGCCGGAGCAGGCGGCGCTGCAGAAGGCGGCCACCGAGGCCGGCAAGATCGTGCGCGAGATGGCGCCGCAGCGCGAGGGGCAGGCGCTCGCCGAGGTGAAGCGCCTGGGCATGAAGGTGAACGAGATCGACACCGCGCCGCTGGTCAAGGCCGCGCTCGCGGCGCAGGACGAACTGGCGAAGGAGTTCGGCGCCGAGAAGCTGCTGGAGCAAATCAGAAAAACGCCTTGAAAAGAGTTTTTGCGTGGATCGACCGCGGCGCCGAATACGGCGTCGCGGCGATCTTCGCCGCGATGTGCGCGGTCGGCCTGCTACAGGTCTTCAACCGCTTCGTCCTCAACCGCTCGCTCAGCTGGAGCGAGGAATTCCAGATCTACTGCCACGTCTGGATCGTGTTTCTCGGCATCCCGATCGCCTACCGCCGCGGCGCCCACCTCGCGGTGGAATCCTTCCGCAACAGGTTTCCGCCGCAGGTGGGAAAGGCGTTCGACTACCTCATCGAGATCCTGTGGATCTGGTTCGCGGTCGCGCTCGCGTGGCTCGCGTGGCGCGTGTCCGAGGTGGCGAAGCTGCAGAGCTCGCCGGGGCTCGAGCTGCCGATGAACTACGTCTACTACAGCATGGTCGTGGGAGGTGTTTATCTCCTCATCGTGGTACTGAGGAGAGTATTTCTGAAGGAAACCCCGGACCCATGATCTGGGTGATGCTGGGCCTCCTGCTCGCCACGATGCTGATCGGCATCCCGATCCTGCTGTGCATCGCGCTGATCGGCTTCATCGGCATCGCCGCCGAGCCCGGCGTGGTGATGCCGATGTTCGCGCAGAAGAGCTTCGCCCAGCTCGATTCCTACACGCTGCTCGCGCTGCCGTTCTTCATCCTCGCCGGCGCGCTCATGACCGCCGGCGGCATGAGCGAGCAGCTGGTCGATTTCTCGCGCGTGCTGGTCGGTCACCTGAAGGCCGGGCTCGCCCACGCCTCGGTCGTCTGCTCGATGATCCTCTCCGGCGTGTCGGGCTCCTCCACCGCCGACGCCTCCGCGATCGCGCAAGTGCTGGTGCCGACGATGAAGCAGAACGGCTACAAGGCGGGCTTCGCGGCGGCGCTCATCGCCACCGCGGGCACGATCGGCGCCATCATCCCGCCGAGCATGACGATGGTGGTGTACGGCGCCATCGCGCAGGTGTCCATCGGCGGGCTGTTCCTCGGCGGCATCCTCCCCGGGTTCCTGGTGGGCTTCCTCCTGATGGTGGTCGTGAAGATGTACACCTACCATCCGAACTACCCGGAGCTGCGCGTCACGCACGGCTCTTTCGAGTTTCAGAAGGTCCTTTCTTCATTGAAAAGCGTATGGCCCGCGCTGCTCGGGCCGTTGGTCATCGTGGGCGGCATTCTCGGCGGGATCTTTACGGCGACCGAGGCAGGCGTCGTGGCGTGTCTTTACGCATACCTCGTCGGCGCGTTCTGGTACGGCAAGATTCGCCTAAGGGACTTGAAGGACATTTTCGTGGAAGCGGCCATCACCACGACCATGGTGTCGGCGGTGATCGCCATTTCCGGCGCGATGGGCTGGCTGCTCGCCTACATGCAATTCAACGACATGGCGGTGGCATGGGTCACGACGGCGTCGAAGAACGCCTACGTCGTGCTGCTGGTCTTCGCCCTGGTGATGATCATCCTCGGCACCTTCGTCGATTCGCTCGCCATCCTGCTGGTGTTCGCGCCGGTCGCGGTGGAGCTGTGCAAGCGCTATGGCATCGATCCGATCCAGATGGGCCTGGTGATGGTGATCTGCAACCAGATCGGCGCGGTGTCGCCGCCCACCGCGCCGCTGCTCTTCGTGACCACGAACATCGCCAAGACCTCGCTCGACGACACGACCCGGCACGTGTGGCCGTTCTTCGCGGCGGAATGCCTTGCACTGGTGGTGGTGATCTTCGTCCCCGGCCTTTCGACCTGGATCCCGCGCTACTTCCTGGGATGACCCTTTTTCATGGCAACTGTGCCGGCGCGGCATGCGTCGCGAGCCGGTAGACTGGGCGCCATGAATCCCGGCACGGTGCTCGTCTGCGGCTGCATCATCCTGTTCCTTGCTTTCGGCGCGCGCGCCGGCTTCGGCCTCTACTTGCAGCCGATCAGCCTCGAGTTCGGCTGGGGCCGCGAGGTGCTTTCGTTCTCGCTCGCGCTCCAGCAGATCGTGTGGGGCGCGCTCGGGCCGCTTGCCGGCATTGTCGCCGACCGCTACGGCACCGGTCGCGTGGTCGCGGCCTGCGGCGCGTTCTATATGCTCGGCCTGATCGGCATGGCGTTCGCGCAGACGCCGATCGCGATGCATTTCGCGGCCGGCCTGCTGGTCGGCGCCGCCCTTTCCGGCGCGACCTTCGCCACCGTGCTCGCGGTCATCGGCCGCACCGTGGCCCCCGAAAGGCGCAGCACCGCGCTCGGCGTCGCCACCGCGGCCGGGTCGTTCGGCCAGTTCGCGCTGCTTCCCGTCAACCAGCTCCTGATCGGCGCCTTCAACTGGCACGTCGCGCTGCTCATCATGGCGGGGATGACGGCGCTCATCATGCCGCTCGCGGCCGCATTGTCCAGCCGGCCGGCGGCTGCTCCGGGAACGGGGCAGTCGCTCACCGCTGCGCTGCGCGAGGCCATGCGCGAGCGGGGCTTTCATCTGCTTTTCTGGGGCTACTTCGTGTGCGGCTTCCACATCGCCATGCTGACGGTGCACCTGCCGTCCTTCGTCACCGATGCGGGCCTGAGCGCCACGCACGGCATGACGGCGCTCGCGCTCATCGGCCTTTTCAACATCATCGGCACGCTGAGCGCGGGCTGGCTCGGCGGTCGCTTCAGCAAGAAGTACATTCTGTCGAGCATCTATTCGGTGCGCGCCGTGCTCATCGCTTTGCTGGTCTTGTTTCCGCTTTCGCCCCTGACCTTGTACGTGTTCGCGTGCGGCATCGGCCTGCTGTGGCTGGGGACCGTGCCTCTCACCAACGGCCTCGTGGGGCAGATCTTCGGCCTGCGCTACATGGCGACCCTCACCGGGCTAGTGTTCTTCGGCCACCAGATCGGCAGCTTCGTCGGCGTGTGGCTCGCGGGGTATCTCTATGACACCACCGGCAGCTACCTCGGGGCTCTCTACACGTCGATCGGGCTGGGCATCTTCGCGGCCATCATCAACCTGCCGGTCAACGAGAAGCCCCTCGCGGAGCGCGGAAAGCATGCACAGGCTCTGGCTTAAGGCCTTGCTGGTCGCGGTCTTCGCCTTTGCGGCCGCGGCGGCCTTCTCCGCCTACCTCAAGCCCGGAATGCTGGTCGAGTTCGCGAACCTCGTGCTCTGTAGCTAGGAGCGCAGCCGCTTCCACCAGCGGCGCAGCCGGATCTCGGCTCGGTCGAGCAGGCGCGCCATGACCGAGGACTCCTGCGCGATGAGCGCGAGGCCGACCGCCAGGATCGGGATGCCGGGACCGGGCACCGCCATGAAGAAGAGCCCTACCACGGACAACGCGATACCGGCCAGGACGAAAGCGCAGCGTTTCCACGCGCTGCCTTTCTCGTGCTGCATGCGCCGGTAGCGCTCCTGGAAGCGCCGTCCCGGCGTGGTGTGGACGAAGCGGTACCAGCTCCGAGTGTCGAACATGGCCGGATTCAAGCAAGCGCCGGGCCGCGCATCTACCGCCCATGAGCCACCTGGACCATGGCCCAAGCGGCGCGGGCACGGTCCGTGCCCTCTATTGTCTGCCCCTCATGAACGCTCCCGAATTGCGCCTTGCGCGCGTCAAGGAAGGCCTGCCGTACCCGCGCGGCGCCACCTGGGACGGGAAGGGGGTCAACTTCGCCCTGTTCTCCGCTCACGCGACCAAGATCGAGGTCTGCCTGTTCGATCGCGAGGGGAAGGAAACCGAGCGCATCGAGCTGCCGGAGTACCGCGACGAGACCTTCCACTGCTACGTGCCGGACATCGGACCGGGGACGTTCTACGGCTACCGCGTGCACGGCCCGTACGCGCCCGACGAAGGGCACCGCTTCAACCCGAACAAGCTGGTGCTCGACCCCTATGCGCGCGCGCACATAGGAGAACTGCGCGGCTCGCCCAACTGGGATCCCGCGGTGTTCGCCTACAAGCTCGAGACCGGCGACGACACCACATTCGACGAGCGCGACAGCGCCCCCTTCATGCCCAAATGCGTGGTGGTCGACCCGGACTTCAACTGGAAGCGCGAGAGAATCTGGCGCCCGGTGCCGTGGGAGAACACCATCGTCTACGAGACGCACGTGCGCGGCTACACCAAGCTGCATCCGAAGGTGCCCGAGCACCAGCGCGGCACGTACGCCGGCCTCGCGGTGAAGGAGGTCATCGACTACATCAAGTCGCTCGGCGTCACCTCGGTCGAGCTGCTCCCCGTTCACACGTTCATCAACGACGAATTCCTGCTGAAGCGCAATCTGACGAACCACTGGGGCTACAACTCGATCGGCTTCTTCGCGCCCGACCCGCGCTACGCCGCCGATCCCTCGAAGTCGCTGCAGGAGTTCAAGGAGATGGTGGCGCGCTTCCACGACGCCGGGCTGGAAGTGATCATCGACGTCGTCTACAACCACACCGCCGAGGGCAACGAGCTCGGGCCGACGCTGTCGTTCAAGGGAATCGACAACGCCTCGTACTACCGGCTGATGCCCGACAAGAAGCGCTACTACATCAACGACACCGGCACCGGCAACACGCTCAATCTCTCGCACCCGCTGGTGATCCAGATGGTGTGCGACAGCCTGCGCTACTGGACCGAGGAGATGCACGTCGACGGCTTCCGCTTCGACCTCGGCACCATCCTCGCGCGCGAGCCCGGCGGCTTCGACACCCACAACGGCTTCATGAAGGCGGTGATGCAGGACCCGGTGCTGCACCGGGTGAAGCTGATCGCCGAGCCCTGGGACTGCGGCCCGGGCGGCTACCAGGTCGGCGGCTTCCCGCCCGGCTGGTCGGAGTGGAACGACAAGTTCCGCGACACGGTGCGCGACTACTGGAGGCTCGAGGCCACGCCGGCGGAGCTCGCCCCGCGGCTGTGCGGCTCGCCCGACGTCTTCATGCGCCGCGGCCGCCAGCCGTGGGCGAGCGTGAACTTCATCACCGCGCACGACGGGTTCACCCTGAACGACCTGGTCAGCTACAACGAGAAGCACAACGAGGCCAACGGCGAGGACAACAAGGACGGCCATTCGCACAACCGCTCGTGGAACCACGGCGCCGAGGGCCCCACCGACGACGAGGCGATCCGCGGCCTGCGCAAGCGGCAGATGAAGAACCTGCTGGCGACGCTGCTGCTCTCGCAGGGCACGCCGATGCTGCTCGCCGGCGACGAGTTCGCGCACACCCAGAACGGCAACAACAACGCGTACTGCCAGGACAACGAGATCTCCTGGCTGCGCTGGGACCACGACGACCGCGCCCAGCGCCTGATCCGCTTCGTGCAGAAGCTGACCGGGCTGCGCAGCCGCTACCCGATCCTGCGCCGCACGCGCTTTCTCAGCGGCCAGTTCGACGAGGACCTCGGCGTCAAGGACGTCACCTGGATCAACACCACCGGCGAAGAGATGCGCGAGGAGAACTGGAAGGATCCCAATGCGCGCGTGTTCGGCATGCTGCTCGACGGCCGCGCCCAGACCACCGGCATCCGCAAGCGCGGCGAGGAAGCGACCCTCCTCATCATCTTCAACCCGTGGCAGGACGTGGTGAGGTTCAAGCTGCCGCCGTCGAACGGCGGCGGCGACTGGACGCTGCTCGCCGACACCAACTTCCCGGACTCCAAGGACGAGCCGCGCTTCCCGATCGGCCACGAGTACGAGGTCACGGCGCGATCGCTGCTGTTGTTTGGTCTTAACCACAACAAGTAAGACTTCGGCGCTCGCCGGCCTGCTGGTCGCCGCGGCGTTCCTGTACCTCGCGCGCGACGTGCTGATTCCGCTCGCGCTCGCGATCCTGCTCGCGTTCCTGCTCGCCCCCATCGTGCGGCAGTTCGAGCGCTGGCGTTTCGGGCGTATCGCCTCGACCTTCATCGCGGTGGCGATCGCCTTCTCGGCGATCGCGGGCGTGAGCTGGGTCGCGGCGCGCCAGGCGCTGTCGCTCGCGGCGAAGCTCCCCGAGTACCGGGAAAATATTCAACAGAAAATCCGCTCGCTGCGCGCGCCGCCGCAAGGCGAGATCGCAAAAGCCGCCGAAGCGATCAAGGACCTGGAGAACGAGGCGGGGCCCGAGAGCGCGCCGATGCCGGTCACGGAAACCCCGCCGACCGCGTTCGCCGCGCTGAGCGAGCTGGTCGCTCCGTTCGTGCGGCCGATCGGCACCGCGCTCGCGGTCGTCGTCTTCACGATCCTCCTGCTGCTCAACCGCGAGAACATGCGCGAGCGCCTGATCGGCCTGGTCGGCGCCCGCAAGATCAACGTCACCACGCAGGCGCTGGAGGAGGCCTCCTACCGCGTCAGCAGCTACCTGTACATGCAACTGGTGGTGAACGCGTGCTTCGGCATTCCGTTCGCGATCGCGCTCTGGCTGATCGGCATCCCGAACGCGATGCTATGGGGCCTGCTCGGCACGCTGCTGCGCTTCGTTCCCTACGCGGGGGTCTGGGTGGCCGTGGCGCTGCCCGCCACGCTCGCGTTCGCGATCTTCGACGGCTGGACCCACGTAACCTGGGTCCTGGGCATCTTCCTGGTGCTGGAGCTGATCCTGGTGAATGTCGTCGAGCCCTGGCTGTACGGCCGCAGCGCGGGGCTCTCGCCGATCGCGATCATCGCCGCGGCCATCGTCTGGACCTGGCTGTGGGGCCCGGTGGGGCTGCTGCTCGCCATTCCGCTCACGGTGTGCGTCGCGGTGCTGGGCCGCTACATCCCGGAGATGGGCTACCTCAACGTGCTGCTCGGCGTGGAGCCGGTGCTGTCGCCGGAAGCGCGCTTCTACCAGCGGCTCATCGCGCGCGACCAGGACGAGGCGATCACGCTCGCCGAGGAATACGCCGGCGAGCACGGCGCCGCAGGACTTTTCGATACGCTCCTGATCCCGGCGCTCGCGCTCATCGAGACCGACCGGCACAAGGGCGCGCTCGAGCCCGAGAGCGAGCGCTTCGCGTTCGACACCACGCGCCAGATCCTCGAAGAGATGCAGACCGAGGAAACATCGGCCGGGCAACCATGCTCGGGCGTCTGCATCGTTCCGGCGCGCGACGAAGCCGACGAGCTGGCGGGCGCCATGCTCGCGCGGCTGCTGCCCGGCGCGCAGCTCCTCTCCTCCGAGAGCCTCGCCGGCGAAACGCTGGAGCGCGTAGGCGAGGGCGCCTGCCGCATGGTCTGCATCTCCGCCGTGCCGCCGCACGCCGCGAGCCACGCCGCCTACCTCGCGCGGCGCCTGAAGAAGCAGCTCCCCGAGCTCAAGGTCGTGGTGGCGCTGTGGACGAGCGAGGGCATCGACAAGATCAAGCCGCGCCTCCTCAGCTCCGGCGTCGACGAGGTCTTCACCCGCCTCGCCGACGTCCAGTCGCACCTCCGCCAGCTCGCCGGACCAGCGCCAAAACAGGGACAGACCACGATTTCCGAGACACGGAAAAGCACGGCGCGGTCGAATTGATTCCGCGCGGCGCACGGGGTAACGTGCGCCGGCATGGTCGATGTCCATGAAAAAATGAGACCCGGTACGTCTTAGTGCGCAGCGGGACCTTCATCGCCCTGGTCCTCGCGTTTCCCTGCCCCTGGTACATGGTCGCCGTCGGCGGGCTGCTGCCGCTGCCGGTGATCGCGCTCTACGGGCTCGAGGGAGGCATCGTGTTTGCCCTCTCAGTCGTTCACCTGATCGTGTACCTCGGTGTTTTCTACTATTTGGCCCGGCGCATCCGAAAACCCGTGACGGCGGGCATCGTGCTGCTCGCCCTGTTCGCGCTAAGCTTCGTTCCGATCTATGGCAGCGGCGAGAATCTGGCGAGCGGAGGCAAGTTGAGTCTCAACGCCTATCAGGCCTACCAGCAGGCCTTCGTCGAGGTGTTCGCAAAGAAGTAATGGAACCGTCTCGCGAAGGAGGTTGCCTGTGCGGCGCGGTGCGCTACCGCGCGCAAGGCAATCCCGCGCGCACGGTGGTGTGTCACTGCAGGTTCTGCCAGCGCCATACCGGCAGCGCATTCGGAGTGTGGCCGACCTACCTTCCGGAAAAGGTCGAGCTGCGGGGAGCGCTGTCCACTTACGAGCATCGTTCGGACGAGAGCGGCCGCTGGATCCGGCTGAATTTCTGCCCGCGCTGCGGAACCACCGTCACCTCCACCTTCGAGAAAGGACCCGGCGAGGTCGCGATTCTCGGCGGCACGTTCGACGACACCGGCTGGATCACGGTCGACCGGCACGTGTGGACGCGCTCGAGGCAGCATTGGATGCCGGCGTCCGCGGGCGTGGCCTCATTCGAGAAAAGCTCGAGCGGTTGATGGCGCGGGCCGCGCTATGGCTCTCATGTCTGATGGTCATGAATGCGTTCGCTCAGGAGCCCTCCTTCTCCGGCGGCGACGGCTCGTCGTGCGAAGCCGCCGTGGTTCCGCTCGGCGCCGAGGGCATGGTGCAGTCGCAATACCACTGGCTGCGCAAGACTTTCGGCGGCGGCACGCTGGTGCGGCAGACGCTGGGCGCATCCACCGACGGCAAGCGGCGCTACGATCTCATCCTGTGGCGCAAGCCGGACGGACAGACTGCCGAAATCTGCTTCGACGTGACGACCGTGTTCGAGGAGACGATCCGCCGCGTGGAAGAGCAGGAATCCGGTGATTCGCGTCGTCCGGCTCGGTAGCCCGCGGGCGAGCGGCGAGGGCCTGCGCCTGGGCACGGTGCGGCGCCCGCCGCGCGGCGTGAAGAAGAGCGAGTTCGCCCGGCGCGACTACTACGACGTCTGGCTGCCCGATCTCTCGCCCAGCGCGCCGCTGATCGCGAAAGCCCACCGGGACTGGACCGCGTTCGTCAAAGCCTACCGCCGCGAGATGTCGAAGCCGGCTGCGCAGCGCCTGCTCGAGCTGCTCGCGCGCCTGTCGCATCACGCGGACTTCTCGGTTGGCTGCTATTGCGAGGACGACAGCCGCTGCCACCGGTCCATCCTGCGGCAGCTGCTGGCGGAAAATGACGCACGATTGTCTTGAAACGCCGTCGCCGTGGGTGGTGCGCTGGGCGCCGCTGGTGACGCGCGGCCCGGTGCTCGACGTCGCCTGCGGTGGGGGGCGTCACGCGCGCCTGTTTCTGGAGAGAAAACTCCCCGTCGTGGCGGTCGACCGCGAAGCGCAGGCGCTGCCGGAAGGGATCAGGTTCGTGAAGGCGGACCTGGAAGACGGCAGCCCCTGGCCGTTCGCCGGCCAGCGCTTCGGCGCCATCGTGGTCACCAACTATCTGCACCGGGCGCTTTTTCCCGACCTCGTCGCCGCGCTCGGCGAGGACGGCGTGCTGATCTACGAAACCTTCATGATCGGCAACGAGCGCTTCGGCCGGCCTTCCAATCCGAACTTCCTGCTGCGCCCGGGCGAGCTGCTGGAGGCTTTCGGCGTGCTGACGCTCGTCGCCTTCGAGCAAGGGACGACGCAAAAGGCGGTGGTGCAGCGCATCTGTGTCATCCGGGGAGACGCGAGTCGCGCTAGAATCCCCGCATGATTACCGGAAGCTTGGTTGCGATCATCACTCCAATGCACGAGGACGGGCGCCTCGACCTCGCGCGCTTCAGGCAGCTCATCGACTGGCACGCAGCCGAGGGTACCGACGGCATCGTCGTGGTCGGCACCACCGGCGAATCGCCGACCGTAGACTTCGACGAGCACAAGGAGCTGATCCGCATCGCGGTGCAGCACTCGCGCGGCCGCATTCCCGTGATCGCGGGAACGGGCGGCAACTCGACCGCGGAAGCGATCGAGCTCACCGCGTCGGCCAAGCAAAACGGCGCGACCGCCTGCCTGTCGGTGGTCCCCTACTACAACAAGCCGAC
>Ga0137464_1000768_pt1 | contig 10091 bp, 14 predicted proteins | sample EasRivERMGT814_2_FD_102306 | JGI IMG/M metagenome (GOLD analysis project Ga0137464, IMG submission 102306) | Soil microbial communities from meander-bound floodplain in the East River, Colorado, USA - East River MetaG ERMGT814_2 | ecosystem: Environmental > Terrestrial > Soil > Floodplain ...
CGGGTGATACGCACAATGCTCAGCGGGTACTCAGGCGCGCACCCTCGGCGTTGCGCGGTCTGCGCGCCGCTTATCACCCCGCCGATGGATTTGTACCGGAGCGCGTCTTGGAGCGACGAAATGAATCGCTCTCCGTTCCAAAAGGCTGCGTCACAGCCGCGCCGTAACACGTAGGTCACGCCTTGCTCGTCGTTCATCTTCCACCTCCGTAGTTGATGCTCGTGTGCGGCACCTGAGCCGCGACGGCAGCGCGCAGCGTGCCGAGGGCGACAAGCGCCTGAGTGATTGCTTCCTCGCGGGCGTACTCATGCCGCCCCTCGGCGCGGCCCCCGACTTCGTTGCTGATCTCCTCGATGGCCGAGAAGAATGCCGGGCCGTGCTCCTCCCAAATGTCGAAGGCAATGTGGAGGCGCCGCGGAACGCGGGGGTTCAGCACGGCACGGCCGGCGCGCTCCGAACGGGTCGGGATGTAGATGGTTATTGGCACCGCAAGCATCGGCGGCGTGACGGGGGCGAGGAACTGATCGAGGTGCGGCGACAACTGCATTGAAACATCTCCATGAAAGAATGTGGTAGTCGGTTAGCGGGAGCGAGTATAGTGAGAAGTGCAAACTACGCGCAAGTGCCAATTTCGCACATGTGCTGAGTCGGTCACTGCGTCTGTGTTGGACATCACTGCGCGGACAGCGCACTCGGGGCGAGTGTTACTGTATGCAAAAACCCGAACGCCCTTACGCCCTTACGCCCTTACGCCCTTACGCCCTTACGCCCTTACGCCCCTTACGCCCTTGCTCTTTTTATCGCGCTCGCGTCAGAGCGGAGGCGGGCGTCGATAAGTGAAAGGGGGTAACTCGTTGCGGCGTAACGACTTAGCTAACTGGAGGTGGAGCAACACTTTGCGATAACCCGTTGCGACATAAGCACTTAGGCCGTCCAAGGCGCGGGGGGCGGCTCGGGCTCTATATAGAGGCGCGCGACATGTGACAATTATCACGAAAGATTTCTATTGCGCGCACTTAGCACGTTTGCTAAGGTAGCATCGGACAACACAACCGGAGTTACCCGATGCCTGACACCAAAGTACTGCGCGGCCAAACGGGAGCGAACGTAATCGTTCCGCGCGACATTGCGCGCAGTGCCAAAGGACTCATAAAAGAAGTGTTGAAGTTTCGCGAACTATCGCCCGCGGAATGGGACACGCTCCAGTCCCTACGGCGTATTCTGGGGGAGGTTTGACCATGCAATACACAGTCACGAAACAAAGAATCCAAATGATCGGACCCATTTGGATGCCCGCCGCGGTCTGCGCTATGGAGCGCGACTTAGACAGCTACGACATGTCGAACCTCGGCGACGCGACAAACAGAGACGACGTGGAGCACTGGCTCTGCCTCAACTCAGGTGACTTCCAGTCAATCTCCGATTTTCGCGCGGACTTCCACGTTGACGGCAAGCACATCGTCCACGAATGGGCGAAGGAAGACAGCGAGTTTGTTTTTTCCGACGCCATGTACCCGAGCGAGGACTGAACCATGGCACTCAGACGCTACGAACACCCTGGCAGGTTCGAGTGTGAGCTAGTCATAGCCGAGCTTATCGACGCAGCGGGCCCCGTAGACACAGCCGGTGATTGCGAGACGACAGGACACTACCGCTACGTCTCGGGTCCCTTCGATGCCGACTACATCGCAACGCTCGAAAGCGATACAGACGTAACGCTCACCGATGAAGAGCGCGCCTATCTCAGCGCCGATTTCGTTGGCGCGATCGTCCATACCGGCGCTTACGGTTTCGTCACGGTCGAATACTACGACGGTGATTCCCCCGCGGATCGAAGCGCAGCTACCGCCAGACTCGAAAGCACGTGGGCACGCATCGTCGACGAAATCGACGCGCAACTGTCGGAAGAGGACAACGACTAATGCCGAAACGAGACGGCGTGACTCGCGACGGCATCCTCTGGCACATCGGACACGAGACGGTTGCGTTGGCTCGTAACTGTAACCACATGCGTTACAGCGGTTACACCTTGCGCGACGCATTGGCGACGTTTCGCGCGGACTTCCCCTCACAAACGGATAACGACTGATGCCCAGCATCTACGTTGCTTGTCTCGCGAGCTACAACAACGGCGTCCTACACGGCGCGTGGATCGACGCGGCACAGGATGCCGACGCGATTCATGCGGAGATTGTCGCGACCTACACCTTTGAACGGAGGGGCGAAGCATGAGGCGGTTTTATGCTGGCGCATTGTGCCCGCGCGGTAGCGCAGACGCGGTAACATGCGTGACGGATGACAAAGCGACGCGCGGCGACGGCATCCTAGTAATTGTGGACCCGAGCGGTTGTCTAACTGAGGAGTCGCGCGACGAGTTGGCGCACATGATCGCGGGATGTATGCTCGCGTTTCTGCCAACTTACGAAGAGAACTAAAAATGCACACCTTTACATTCTCAGACTCGGCCGGCCGGACCTACACGGCCAAAGCGGCAACACAGGAAGCCGCCGAGCTATACATACGCGCCGAGACGGGCGTAAAAGGCTGGCTATTCTTGCGATCGACGCGCCTAGGCAAGCGGAAGGGCGCGTGAACATGCCAGCATGGCCTTGGGCCAGATTGCCTCCCGCGTCTCTGTGTTGGTTGTCGGAACAGTGCCAACCACTCGTAGGGCTTGGGCGAGCCGAAAAGGACGCAAGGCGTAAGTATCGCTAGGGCTATGTTTCGCCGTCCCGTCACAAAACAAAGCGCCGATCGGTTTCCGATCGGCGCTTTGCTGTGTCCCCTGTGTTGACGATCGTTTACAGGATCGCTGCTAGTCGTCGCTCGAATGCTACCCGAGCTACGATCCTGGCGCTTACAGCATCGTGCCTTTTGTGCTGCATATCGAGACGGTAGAGCATGGCGCAGGTAGGGGCACGACAACCCGCAGCGTAGCATGCAATCGACTTCTGGCAGGCTGGACGACCGCGGATAGCGTCTCGGCGCTTGCGCTGTTTGGCTCGACACTTGGCTAAATGTACCTCATGCGCTAGCCGGCAGTCGGGACAACGGCAACCAAACCAGTAACTCTCTTGCGTAAATCCGCGCGGATGTTGAGTAGTGTGGGGTTTCATCCGGGAAATTTAGCCCTTTTGACAGCGAAGCGAAAGGAAGAAACAGCAACGCATTGCCGGGGCAAGTGCTTGTCATACAACGCCAATGCTCGGCGTAGCACACAAAACAGATTTTGTGGCCCCTTCTACCGGGCTGTGGGGCCGTGGCCGTGGCCCCTATATATAGGAAATGTTGTAGAGTGGATAATAGAGAGATAAAATCCTAAAGCATGTGCTGAACGGCCAATTGGTGTTTAAATGCAAGCACTTAGCTATGCAATGCGTACCTCAGTCAAAGCTTTCACCCCTTCAAACGACGCCGAAACTGGCGCGAGCCTGAGCCCGAGCCCATATTTCCTCCCTCACAGGCTCGCCGAGAGTTAGCGACGTTGGCAGGTACACCAAAGCGATGGGCCATTATCAAAGCACTGCGTCAGCTTGCGGTAGAGCATTTCGAGGAACCCGACGCGACAGTGCTTGAGTACATCGGGTCTTGGGTAGCGTCAGGCAAGACAAAGAAAGCGTTATGCGAGGAGCTATCGCTGGCGCTCGGTTGGGAGCCGTCGAATCCCGCCCTCAACCTCGCCCTAGAGACTGAATGTGGCGCGGATACGCTGGATGCTCGGCTGTCCCTCGCGCGCAAGCGCTCGGCGCAAGATTTAGTAGATGCTACGGTGAGCCTCGCCGATAGCGCGCCACTAAGCCCACAAGACGCTCAGAAGGTCCGCAACCAAATAGCTGCTAGGCAGTGGCTCGCCGAGCGTCGCGACCGCGCCACGTTCGGTACGGACAAGGGCGCGAGCGTCCACGTCACGATCGGAGCATTGCACTTGGACGCATTGCGTCAGCCTGCGCCGCAGCTCCCGAGCGTCATAGCCACGGTCATAACGCAGGACGCTGATTTGCTAACCGATGGTACAGACGTAACTTAGCACGTCATCCATTAGACTATGAATCAGACGCTCGGTGAGTGCGCTACTCGACCCGAGCGAGGGGCGCGACGCAAGCTAAGTGCAGTCGGGGCAACCACTTGCACAATGCGACGGTGTGCCAGCCCCGCGAGTCGTGCAGAAAGCTAAGTCGTTATGCCGCAACGGGTTACGGGAGGCCCCCCCCTTCAACTTATCGACGCACGCCTCTGCCCTCGCTACCCTTTGAGTGACACCGAGATTGTTCTGGCGAACTTCGGAGTTTGGTTGTAGATTTCCGGGCTCTCCAGACTTGGCCGCGAGAACCCCCGATCCCAGGGCGGTCAGTATCCGGCCCCGTCTGTAGAGCAAAGTCGTCGAATCCGCCTGGGCCGTGCCCGCTGTGCGTTCTCCCCACAGGCAGGCCGCGTGAATCGACGACGTGATTTTCCAGACCCCCGCCCCCGTAGTTTTTGCCGTCCCGGCTGGCTCGGGCGACTACGCCCCCGAGCGAATCACCATCACGTCGCCGGAATCCCTCTACGGCGTCACGGTGATGATCGCGGCTTCTCCCGCCGCGGCGGTGTTCGAGCTGTGGCTGCTCAAGGCCGGGGGCGCCCCCGCCACTGACGCGGACTTCGCCCTCTACAAGAACTCGACGGGCGGTGAGACGTGGCCCCTCGCCGGATGGCACGGCGCGCAGATTCGCGTCAAGTCAGGCGGCAACGCCGGCAACGCAACGCTGTCCGTCACGGCGGTATAAGTGGCCCGCCGCGGAAAGTCCCCGATCGGTATTTCGACGCCGGCAGTAGCTCCGAGCGTCCCCGCCCTGAACACGCTGACGCTCGCGCCAGCCTCGGTTGATCCCCTCGACCTGAATGGCACGGACGAGCGCGAACTCGTCTGCACGGCGCAAGATCAGGCCGGTAGCCCATTCGCGGTTCCGGTTCTGACAGCGCATACAACCAACGACAGCTACGTGACAGCCGCCGTTGTCGGCGATGTCCTCACGATCACCGCCGTCGCGGCTGGCGGTTCCGCCGAGGTATACGTCACGGGCGGCGGCAAAGAGTCCAATCACGTCGCAGTCTCCGTGGTAGTTGACGGCGCCTTCTCGATCGAGATTTCCCCGAGCGAGACGATCAACACGAACGTGGACAACGCGCCGATTCAGTTCACGGCGGTCGTTCGTGACGTGAATGACGTCGTCATTGACGTCCCGGTGGAGTGGACGGCAATCGGAGACGGCGGCACGATCGACGAAGACGGCCTGTTCACCTTCGATGGCGTCATCAACGAAGACGGCCTGCCCATCAGTGCCAACATCGGCGCCACGCTCTCCTCCCTTGAGACGCTGATCTTCATCGCGGTCGGGGAGGCGGCGTCCGTGCTCGTCGCGCCATCTACCCTCGATCTGTTCGACGGCCCGCCCCCCGACAACGTCGGCCAACTGACCGCGACGGTGCTCGATCAATTCGGCAACGATACGCTACAGACGGTGGGCGGTAGTTGGCTGTCGGATGACGAAGATATCGCGACAGTCGACGTGGACGGCGAGGTTACGTACGTCGGCGTCGGCGACTGCACCGTGTACGTAGAGTACGACGCGGGCGATCCCGGCATTCTGGAATCCAACCACTGCGCGGTAAACTGCTCGTTGAGCTAACGTGCCGCGCCGCGCGCATCCGTCGCTCGGGCCAAGCACCGCCGCGGTAGCGCCCCCCATTCCGGTGCTCGCCGCGTTGGTGCTGTCGCCGGCAACGGCAATCAGCGCCGAGGACGAGAGCGCCGACATTGACCTGACGGCCACGGCGTTCGATCAGGTCGGCTCGCCGAAAGCGGTGCCGGCGCTCACGCCGCATTCGACAGACACCGACGTCGCAACCGTGTCGGTCGACGGGGCCACAGTCTCCGTACACGTCGTCGCGCCGGGTAGCGCCGAAGTCTACGTGTCGAACGGCGCGGTCAACTCCAACCACGTCGCCGTCACAGTCACGCAGCCCGCGGGGCTGATCCCCTACCGCCGCGAAGTGCTCGGCTTCGAGTTTGTGCCGCAGCGCGACGACGCCGGACTCGTGGCGTCCAGCGGGCAGCCGTTCACGAAAGTCGGAACGCCGACACTTATCGGTGCCGGCGTGCAGGGCTACGAGTTTGCTGGTACTGACTCGATCGTCTTCGATTCCGACGACATCAACCCGCTGCTCAACGCCGACCCGAGCGGGTTCACGCTGTTCATCGTGCAGCCGACGCCGGCCGCGTCGATGGGTGTGCCCCGCGGGCTCATTCCCCACGCCTCGATTCTCGCGCTGACGGATCAGAGCGACTACCCGCTCGCGATCTACGCGCAGGACAACACAGGCGCCGGGGCCGCGATGTACGGCGTGGTCGCGTACGACGAATCGAACTACGAACTGACGGACGATCTCGGGCACCCGACGCTCTTGGCGGCTGGCGCGTCGCGCGTCTACGCTTTGCGCTTCACCCGCGCCGATGATCCTGGCCCCGAGTCTTGGGAGTTTGACGACGTCGCCCGCGGGCGGCTCGATCCGTTTGTCGACGGAGTCGAATATCCCTCGGACGGGTTCGGTCCCTCCGAGCCGGAAGACGCGGGCGTGGCCGCGGGCACGATCGAGGAACTTGGAAGCGGCGCCATGTATATCGGTGACGATGATGCCGGCAGCGCGGTGTACCCGCGCATCGGCTCCGTGCTCATATACACGGAGGCGCTCGGCAACTCCGACATCGTCGCGATCTCGGCGTGGCTCACAGCGAACAGGCCGGTGCCGATTTCCTGATGACCGCCCCCGTCATCGCCGACAACCCCCTCGCCGCGCTCCGCACTCAGTATTACTACCGCCCCGATTTGTTCGTGGTGGAAATGCTGGGCGGCACGCCGGACGCGAAGCAGATCGAAATTATGATCGCGGTCGCGCACGGTACGGCGGCGATCGACAAGCGCCGCATCTCGATCCGCTCGGGCCACCGCGTCGGCAAGACGACGCTGCTCGCGTGGCTGATATGCTGGTTCCTTTTCACCCGCTATCCGCAGAAGACGATCTGCACGGCGCCGACCGAGAGCCAGCTCTTCGACGGCCTCGCCGCCGAAACGAAGGCGTGGCTCGGGCGGCTTCGGCCAGACGTGCAAGATTTGTTCGAGGTGCAGACCGATCACATTTTCCTCAAGGCGTCGCGGCACAACTCGTTCGTCGCATTCGCAACAAGCCGGCCGGAGAAGCCTGAGGCGATGGCCGGCAAGCACTCTGATAACGTGCTGCTGATTTGCGACGAAGCATCGGGTATCCATGACGCTGTGTATGAATCCGCCGAAGGCTCGATGGCCGGGCCGACCGCGGTGACGATCCTCGCCGGGAATCCAACGCGGCGCACGGGCCTCTTCTACGACACGCACAACAAGCTGCGGGACCTGTGGAAGACGTATCACATTACCTGCATCGGGCACCCGCGGGTGTCGCCGGACTTCATTGAGGGCATTCGCCGTCGTCACGGTGAGAACTCCAACGTCTACCGTGTGCGCGTGCTGGGTGAGTTTCCGAAGGCCGACGACGATTCGATCATCCCCTTCGAGCTATGCGAGTCGGCGCTCAAGCGCGACGTCGAAGCGCAGCACGTCAAGCCAATCTGGGGCGTGGACTGCGCGCGGTTCGGCAACGATGCGTCCGCGCTCGCCAAGCGCAAAGGCAACGTGCTGCTTCAGCCGGTCGAGGAGAAGCGTGGCTTCGACACGATGCAGTTGGTGGGCTGGATCAAGCACGAGTGGGACATTACGCCGGCCGCGGATCGTCCTTCAGAGATTCTTGTAGACGTCATAGGGATCGGCGCCGGAGTGTGCGATCGTCTCGCCGAACTCGGGCTGCCAGCGCGCGGCATCAACGTCAGTGAGTCGCCGTCGATCTTCGATGAGCGGTATGACATCCTCCGCACGGAATTGTGGTTCACTGGCCGGAAATGGTTCGAGGCAAAGAATTGTTCGCTGCGCGGCGACGAACGCCTCGCCGCCGAGCTGGCCGGGCCGACGTACGGCTTCACCTCCAACGGAAAGTGGAAAGCAGAGAGTAAGGATCACATGAAGACCCGCGGCCTCCAGTCGCCGAACCTCGCCGACGCCTTCCTGCTCACGTTTGCCGGCGACGCCGTCACGGCGATCGGCGGCAATGAGAAGTCGCGCGCTTCGTGGAAGGCGCCGCTTCGGCGTGCGCTCAAGAGGCTCGCATAATGGCGCTCACCGCAGCCGACAAGAAATGGTTCCGCAAGATGGTTAAGGACGAGATTGCGGCGTTGCTCGAAGACATGGTTGCCTCCGCGCAGCACGGCGGCTATGACGGCGCCACGCGGGTCGTAGATGAGGACGACACAGAGTCTCGAATCGGGTTCCACGCGATCGGCCGGGTGACGCAAGCATGACGACCTACAAATTCAACGACTCGAAGACCCCCGCCGAACGCCCGCAGGCGCGGAAGGGTGAGGGCAAGATGAAATCCGTCGATCTGCGCCGCATCATCCGCGGCATCATCGAGGACGCCGTAACGCTCGCCGACGACGAACTGTCGCCGCTCCGCGCCGAGGCGACGAAGTATTACCACGGCGAGAAGTTCGGCAATGAGGAAGAGGGCCGTTCGCAGGTCGTCATCACTGAGGTGCGCGATACCATCCTCGGCGTCAAGCCGGCGCTGCTGCGCGTGTTCTTCGGCCCCGAGCGTCAGGTCGAGTTTCATCCCCGCACGGAGGCGAGCGTCGCCAAGGCCAAGCAGGCCACCGATTACGTGCAGCACGTGTTCGCCGAGGACAACCGCGGGTTCCAACTGACGGACGCCGTGCTCGACGACGGCCTGATCCGGCAGCTCGGCGTCTTCAAGTGGGGCTGGGAGGACGGGCAGACGGAAGCCGCCGAAGATGACGCGCTGACGCAAGATCAGCTTTTCTCGCTCGCTGCCCGCGACGATGTCACGATCCTGAGTGTCGACGCCGCCGACATGGACGACGCCGAGCCCGGCGACGAGCCGCTGTTTGACGTCACGTACACGATCGAGCACGAGGGCTGCGCCCGCGTGTGGGCGTTGCCGCCCGAAGAGTTTCTGCGCGATCGCGAAGCGGTCACGGTTGACACGGCGCTGTTCGTTGGGCACCGGACGTGGTTGGCGAAGGGCGATCTGATCGCGATGGGCGTGGACGAGGACTTGCTCGACAAGCATGCCGGCGCGTCGAACGAGAGCCGCGATGGCAACCCGGAACGGCAGGCCCGGCGTCAAGCCGCCTCGCCGAACATGGGTGACAACCCGGAAGCGGGCGAAGCGAACGACTTGATCGAATACGTCGAGGGCTACTTCCGCATCGACTACGACGGCGACGGCAAGCGCGAGCTGCGGAACATCTGCACGATCGGCAACAGCTACTACCCGGTCTGGAACAAGCCCGCCCGCCGCGCCCCGTTCGCGCCGTTCGTGCCGATTCCCGAAGCGCACACGATGGGCGGCATGTCGTACGCCGATCTGACGATGGACTTGCAGCGCGTGAAGTCGGACGTGACCCGCGGCATTCTCGACAGCGCCGCGTTGTCGATCTTCCCGCGCACGGCGTTCATCGAAGGGCTCGCCAGTGTTGAGGATATTCTCAACACGGAGATCGGCGCCCCGATCCGCATGAAGCGCGATGGCGCGGTCACGCCGTTCACCCACCCCTTCACCGGGGGCGACATGATGCCGATACTCGCCTACTTCGACGGCGTCGGCGAGAACCGCACGGGCAAGAACAAGGGCGCCATGTCTATGGACGCCGACGCCCTTCAGTCGTCCACGAAGGAAGCGGTCAAGGCCGCGGTCGGCTCGTCGCAAGAGCGCACCGAAGTGCTGGCCCGCCAGTTCGCCGAGCAAGCCCTCAAGCCGTTGTTCCGCGGCATCTACGAGACGCTCGTCGAGCACCAACCGAAAGAGCGGCTCGTCAAGCTGCGCGGTGAGTACGTGCAAGTGGACGTCTCGTCCTGGGACGCGAACATGGAAGTGACGGTCGCGACCGCGCTGGGCACGTCGCTGCCTGAACAGCGCATGGAGTTTTTTCAGGGAGTCGCCGCGAA